>Ga0208374_1000767_pt1 | contig 11934 bp, 10 predicted proteins | sample RifOxyC3_FD_184037 | JGI IMG/M metagenome (GOLD analysis project Ga0208374, IMG submission 184037) | Groundwater microbial communities from Rifle, Colorado - Rifle Oxygen_injection C3 (SPAdes) | ecosystem: Environmental > Aquatic > Deep subsurface > Groundwater | place: Rifle, Colorado, USA...
CATCGCCGTACACCCACCCGTCCCCGAGGGATACAAACTCGCGGTCAGTTCCTGGGGCTGGCATGATTGCCAGCCAAGCTGGAACTGGCCCGACGCGGACGGCAAGACGCTCCAGGTGGACGTTTATTTCGATTGCGACGAGGTGGAACTGCTGCTCAACGGCAAGTCCCTGGGCCGTCAACCCGCCACGGTCGAAGCCCGCCATATCGCCACGTTCCAGGTTCCCTACACAACCGGCGAACTGAAAGCCATTGCCCAGACCAAAGGGAAAACGGTTGCCGAAAGCAGCCTCCGCACAACGGGTCCTGCCCAGCGCCTGATGTTGTCCGCGGATCGCCGCACCATCCGCGCCGACCCGAACGACCTGGCGTATGTAACGGTCAGCGCCGTGGACGCCAACGACCTCGTGGTGCCGATCGCGGCTCATACGGTCCATTTCACCCTGCGCGGGCCGGCCGCCCTGGCGGCGGTTGCCTCGGCGGATGCCCGGAACACCGAACCCTACCGCGGCAACGTGCACAGCCTGTGGCGCGGACGGGCCCTGGCCATCGTACGGCCCGCCGGTACGGCGGGGCCCGTGGTGCTGGAAGCCCATGCGGATGGCCTGCAAGGTGCGGAAACCGTGATCACCTGTTCCGGCACGTAATCGGCAGGGGCATCAGGTCTGCAGAATATCCCGAACGGTCATGCCGAGATGGCGCTTGAGCCATCGCCTCAACTGGCCGGCATTCTGCGCCCCCACCCGGAAAGCCAGGTCCTTGACGGCCATGCGCGGATTACTCTGCAACGCGGCCCGGGCGTGTTCGACCTTGATGCGTCGCACATCGTCCATGGGGGTGTGTCCCGTCGCCGCCTTGTACCGTCGCCCCAAATGATGGTCATTCAGCCGCATGTGCGCAGCCAGGTCCTTGAGGGTGAACCGGTGGGCCATGTTCTCCTCGGTATATCGAGCCACGCGGGCGACCAGGTCGTCGGGATTTGCCGACGCCAACCGGACAAACTCCGACACCATGGCCGCCACGAAGGTGTTTTGCACCGCTTTTTTCTCCGGGAGGGAAACGGCTTTGACGGCCAGCAGGGTTTCTGCCAGCCGGCCGATAAGCCCCTGCCGGTCCTTCACCACCCGGGGGAGGTTCCTTAAAAGATCCTCCTCGCCACGAAAATAGACATTGATGGATATCTGCCGGTCGGCCGGGTCATTGTGTTCATGCCGTTTCGCATTCATGGGCCACAGCAGGATATCTCCCGCGTTCGCGAACACCGGTTTCGCCTTCCCGTTGTGGTACCAGGTTGCATCGTACCGGCCATGCCGCATCACGATCAGAATGTGGTTCTGCATGTTGCCGGCATCCTTGCGGGTGACAATCAACCGGCCGGGTGTCAGGAACCAATGCGCGTTGGCATAGGAAACCCGCAGGGTATCATGGACGCATGTATTTGCATTATTACCTGCCATATACGCACATTTTATTGCATCTGGCGGATGGCCTGTCAACTCCCGAAAAGGTAGTATGGGTGGTGTATTTGGAATGGCGTATAGAGGCAAACCCATGTACCGGAGTTACCGCAATCGTGCCGGATGGTTGACCGCACTCCTGCTGGCCACCATGCCGTTTGCCGTCACGGCCGAAACCCGAACGTGGAACACCGCCACGGGCAGCTGGCATGAGGCCGGAAACTGGACCCCGGCGGGCGTCCCGGGGCCGGGTGACGGGGTATCGATCACCAATACCGGCGCCTATGTCCTGTTGACGAACAGCACGGCTATACAGTCCCTCACGCTGAACAAGGCGTTGCTTTTCTCCGGATGGTCGACCGTTCTGACCGGCGACCAAGTCACCGTTCAGAACGGTGGAACCATCGGCCTGCCGGCGGCCTTTACCAACCTGACGGCGGTGCACCGGGTTTCGATTGTCTGCAGCAATCTCACGGTGGCATCCGGCGGATCCATCAACGTAAACGCGCGTGGGTTCGCGGGTGGAACCTCAACGCATCCCGCCGGCTACGGGCCGGGTGGCGCCGGCGGAAACACGGCCGGCGGCGGCCATGGAGGAGCGGGCAGCGGGTGGACCCTTGCGGGGACCGAGAATGACACGGTTGACGCGCCCACCAATGCCGGCAGCGGCGGGGGGCGAAGCGTCGGAACCGGCGGCGCCGGAGGCGGCGTGGTCGATATCCAGGCAACCGGAACCGTTACCGTGTATGGATCCATAACCGCGAACGGGGCGAACGGAACCAACGACGACGGGGGCGGTGCGGGCGGGACGATTTCGATCCGGTGCCTACAGCTGGATGGAAATGTGACCGGCCTGCTTCAGGCAAACGGAGGTGCCGGCCAGGATGTCGGCGGCGGGGGCGGCGGCGGGCGGATCGCCCTGATCTACACCGGCAACCAGGGACAGCCGGGTGTACGGTTCCAGACATCCGGAGGCGCCAAGGGCAGTCGCAGCCTGAAAGGGGTCGATGGCACCGTCTATCTTACGGATACAGTCATGCTCTCACCGGTGCTGGGCGGCAACCTTTTCACGGATGTCCGGTTGTATCTGGGTGTTTCCTCCTGGGCGGTCGACAGCCTGACCGTCACCAACGGCGGAGTCACGTTTGCCTCACCGGGACTTCACGTCACCGTCACCAATAATGTTTGCGTCACCACCGGTGGAAAACTGGGGATCGGCGACCCCAGGTCAACGGCGGTGGTATGGACCTGTGGTCGGAATTTCACCCTGACCAACAACGGGACACTTTCCGTTTACAGCGGCATGACGAATCTTGTCAGCGCCGATTATGGGGTTCTTGTTCACGTCGGGAAGACCCTGTCCGTCCATACCGGTTCCTGGATCTATCCCGTTGCCCATCCGACCGATGGAGGGTCGCCGCTCTTCCGTGTCGATAACCTGTATATTCACGCGGGCGGTGGCATCAATGCAATGGGTCGCGGATATGGTCGGCAGACCGGCCCTGGAAAAGGGGTTCAATCCGGCAATTCTTCAGGAGGAGGCGGCTATGGAGGCGCCGGCGGGGCCGGGCTTAATGGTGGGGCCGGCGGATCAACCTACGGGTCTTCAAATGCACCGATCCGCCCCGGCAGTGGCGGAGGATACCCCTACACGGGCGCCATGGGCGGAGGCGCGGTCCGGATTGAAGCAATTAACGAAGTTCGGGTGGACGGCCTGATTTCAGCGAATGGCGGATCCCCCCTTCCCCCGGTAGGCGAAGATTATGTGGGGGGCGGGTCAGGCGGCGCCATTTATATCGATTGCGCCTTGTTCTCCGGCGCAGCCACCGGGCAACTGAACGCCAATGGATCCTATGGGGGCCCTACACGGGGTGGGGATGGCGGTGGAGGACGCATTGCCGTGTGGCGCCAGGGCCATATGTACCAGGGAACCGTATCCGCCACGAATGCAACGGCGGGAGGCGGTTTTAACGGGCTTCCGGGAACCATTGTATGGGTACTAAAACCGTTTCCCGGAACGCTCTTCATGATCCAGTGATCGACCCCGGAGGCCCTCCGTTCCCGCTTCGCTTCAGAACGGCATTTCCCCGCTGTCTTCCTCGGCAGGCGCAGCGAGTTGGTCAACCGATGGCCCGTCATCCGCAGCGTCGGGTTGCTTCGCTCCGGCTTCAACCTTCCAGGCGGACAAGCTCACAAAGTAGCGTTCCTTGTATTCGTTGCCGCGGATGTCGAACGTGACGGTCACCCGCTGACCGGGCTTGACCGCGTCAAGGAGGGCACACCGGTCCTTCACACATTCGAATTTTACATCCTGCGGATAACGTTCCTCGTCGGTCGTCACCACAAACTCACGCTTGGTGAACCCGCTGTCGAACGTCACCTGGTCCATGATCACTTTCACCGTTCCGGTCAGTTCGTATCTTGCCACGCCATACCTCCCCTGCTGTTCATGCGGTAAATGAAACCCCTATCATGCACAATCCGGAATGAATTGCAGGCTTTTTCAGCACGGCGTACGGGCAATCTCCCCTCCCCTCCTGTTGATCCTGTCAAACTCCCCTCCGTGGTTCCAGCAAGACCGGCCCGGGGTCGGGCCGGCTCCAGTCGGACCAGACGGGCTCGCGGGAGCTCGCCCCTCCATGCGCTCCGCACAATTCCAACTCTTTTCCTTATTCCATCGCGGTCCCGGCGTACTCGACCGGACCGCGAGGTAAACCCGGGCTTCCATTTCGAAAAGGGCAACGGATTCGCGTCAGATGGCTCCAGCCGCAAGGCGGAGCCGTCGGCGCCATACTCCCGTATGCGCCGACGGCGACAACGCTGCGGATGGGGCCATATCACGCGAAGCCGTTGCCCCGAAATGGATGCCCGTCGGTTCATCACACGGCTTGCCTGCCAACCAGACTAGGGCCGCCCGCCTGTGCTTGCTTCCCGGGCCCTGATCTGGGATGATGGAGGTTCAACCAAGCAACGGGAGAGACATATCATGGCAACCATGGACAATCTGAAGGCAGCATTCGCCGGCGAAAGCCAGGCCAACCGGAAATACCTCGCATTTGCGAAGAAGGCTGAAGCCGACGGTTTCAAGCAGGTGGCAAAACTTTTCCGTGCCGCCGCCGCGGCTGAAACCCTGCATGCCCACGCCCACCTGCGCGTCATGGGCGGCATCAAGGATACCGCTTCAAACCTGGCCGAAGCCGCCGAAGGCGAAAGCCATGAGTTCAAGAGCATGTATCCCGGATTCGTCGCCGAAGCCGAAAAGGAAGGCAACCAGCCGGCGTTGGCCTCCTTCAAGAACGCCATGGCGGCGGAGGAAGTCCACTTCCGGCACTACACCGAGGCGCTCGAGGCCGTCAAGAACAGCCGCGACATGGCCGCCGCCAAGGTGTTCCTGTGCACGGTATGCGGGAACGTGGTGTTCGGCAGCGCCCCGGAAAAATGCCCGATCTGCGGGGCTCCGGCCGCCAAGTTCAGCGAAGTGAAATAAACCGATACAACCGATGCCCATGATGTCTTCCATGACGGCCGGATGACCGGCTGTATCCTGGTTGGAAATGTGGAAGCGGCCTCCCCCGTCAAGAAGGCCATGGAATCCAACCGGTCCTTCACCGCCTGGCTGAATGAGAACCTCTCCGCCCGCGACATCAGCCGGCGGCTGGCAGTCGGCGCGTAGTGTGGGCCGGACCGATTACCCCGATCATCCACTTTCTCTGTCCTGGTAACGGCGATAAATGAAAATTCCTTGTCAGGTTTCAGGAGTTGACGGCCACAATATGGTGGAGGGATGTATGGATGACGCCGGCCTTATACAGGAATTCGCCCGGAATGGCACGGAAAGCGCCATGGCCGAACTGGTCCACCGTTATTCCCCGATGGTCCGCGCCAGCGCCATCCGGCGCGTGGGGCCGTCCGATGCCGATGATGTGGTGCAGGCGGTCTTCATCCTGCTGGCACGGAAGGCATCCCGGTTGCATGCCGGGCAACAGGCCCGCCTGGTCGGATGGCTTTATAACACGACCCGTTTGGTCGCTTCAGAAGTCATTCGCCGCCGGATCCGACAGGAGCAACGGCAGATGAAAGCCATGGAACAATCCATGCCTCCTGATTCCGGGGACGGACCCTGGCATGAACTCGCTCCGGCACTGGATGCCGCCATGGATGACCTGGGACGTGAAGACCGGGAAATTCTCCTGCTTCGATTCATCCAGGACAAGCCGTTTGCAGAAGTCGGGCATGCCATGAACCTTTCCGAGAATACGGCGACCAAGCGGGTGGAACGCGCCCTGGGAAAACTCCGGATACTCCTGGGACGCCGGCAGGTCATGATGACCAACGTCCTCCTCGCTTCATTGATGGGTTCCCACATGGCACAAGCCGCCGTTTCCGCGGAAACCATCAGCCGGATCGTCGGCGGGGCGCTTGCCGGCGGCCTTGGCGCGGGCGCAGGAACCGGGATGGCGGGCCCCCTGGCCGACCTGGCACAAAAAGGCATGTTCCTCGTTAAGCTAAAACTGGCGACGGCCGCCGGTCTCCTGGCGGCCGCGGCCGGAGCAGCCATCCTGCAGGTTATGCCCGCGCCTTGCCCGTTCCGCCTGCTTGCCGTGGAATCGTTTCCCTATGTCTATATGGCCCGAAGCATCATGCCGGACGGATCCGAGTCGTTTCAGCTGAATACGCGGGATGAATCCCGAACGGTCTTTGTCCGGCTTGGACAAGTCATCGAGGGATACCGGGTGGCGCGGCATGTGCCGAAATGGGAATCCGCCGGTCCCACCGGGATGTCACACGGAATCAAGCGGGACGTGTCGGAACTGGTGTTGGAAAAAGGAAATGCCGTGCGGGTCCTGGTCCACGGCAGGACCGGACCCCGGGACGCCCTTCAGATTCGTTTGATTGACGCCGCCGGGACCCTGTACCCGGTTGCGGTTGGGTTGCCGTTTGAATGTGATGGCGCAACATATGTGGTTCGTGCCGCTGATCCCGATTCGGGAACCGTGCAGATCGAATCGCCGGGCGACGGCCGTCTTTTCAATCTGAAGCTGGAGGGTGCCGCGTCGAATGGGTTGTAAACGGAAAGGAGCCCGTCATGAAACGAATCCTGATGGTCCTGCACGTGATTCAACTGGTAGCCGCCGGGGTTGCACTGACCCTCGCCATTCAACTATACCGCCAACGCGTGGTGCTGAAAGGACGCACCCTGAAACTCGAGCAGGCACTGATGATGCTTGCCGTAACCCTTGAAACCGGCCAGCCGGAACCCGGGAAGACGGCCTCCTGGCCCGAACGGGATTTGGACGAGGTGACGGACGAATTTCCCGCCGAGCCCCGGATATCGGATTTCTGGGTGCCGTATCGTCCCGAACTGGAAAAGCCGCTGACGGGTGTGTTTGAAATCGACCGGCGGCTCGACCAGCTCCGAACCTATTACCGGCTGGATCCGATCACCCTGGAACCGGTGAAGCATCCCCATACGGGGGAATGGTTCACGGAAGGGCCCGGCACCATGCAGGCCCTGCTCGATGAAACCGTGTCCCACGGAATCGGACAGTTGAAGCGCCTGAACGAAACACGGATCCAGCTTCAAGCGACCCGTGAAGAGCTGGTCACGGCCATAACGGACGTGAATACACGCAAGCAGACGCTTCGGAAGGCCCTGCAACAAGCCCGCGAACAGGCGGTTGTCCTGGCAGGTTTGCGGGCTGCAGTGGAGGAACGCGATGGGCAGCTTGCCGCCCGGGATGAAACGCTGGCCGGCATGGAGGACCAGGTCCGGGAACACCAACGGCAAATCGCGTTCAGCCAGGAACGCATCGATGAACTGGAAGACGAGAATCGCCGGCTGAGTGCGCAGGTATTCAAGCCGGAGAACCCAACGGCCATGCCGGTACAATTCAGCCGTGGCCGGAAGGGTTCGGTCCAGTCCTCGAATGATGAATGGTGTTTTGTCATCCTGTCGTTGGACAGCGAATTTCTCGCCCAGTATGCGCAATTACGCGCGGCTTCACCGACCCCGCTGAACCCGGAGCTGCTGCTTTACCGGCCCGGCATCGGGGACGCTGAATTCGTCACCAAGGTCCGTCTGGTTGAGGTGGATCCGAACCAGGCGGTCGGCATTGCCGATATTCTACCGGAATGGAAACAAAAACCCGCCCATGCCGGTGATATTGTGATGTTTTAGCCCGCGATGAACCTTGTCGGATCGTGTTGACAATTCTAAAGTATAAGTTTAGATATGTCACATGCGATATAAGACAAGAACTCTGGAGAAGGAACTTGTCCGTGCGGTCGGACACTTTCCCGCCCTGCTGGTTACGGGACCAAGACGATCCGGCAAAACCACCTTGCTACGCCATCTTTTCCCGTCTGCCCAATATGTCTTGCTTGAGGATCCGGATGTCGTTGCCCGGGTCCGGGCTGATCCTCACTCGTTCCTGGACAGCCTTACGCTTCCGGTCATCCTTGACGAAATGCAGAACGTGCCCGGACTGTTCGCCTATCTTCGTGCCCGCATCGATCATCATCCGGAACGAAAAGGGGAATGGTTGCTGACCGGTTCCCAGGAAGCACCCCTGATGAAGGGTGTCACGGAGTCCATGGCAGGACGGGTGGCCGTCTTTTCACTCCTCCCTTTCTCGGCGGAGGAGGTGTCGACCACCACCCTGCTTCAAGGCGGTTTCCCGGAAGTGCTGGCCGCACCCGATGTGGCGGATATCTGGTTCCGTTCCTATATACAGACCTATCTCGAGCGTGATGTGCGAGCCGTTACCTCGATCCGCGATCTTTCGACCTTCCGCCGTTTCATGGGGTTGCTCGCCGGCCGGTGCGGCCAGATGCTCAACAAAACCGACCTGGCCGCACCGCTGGGAGTTAGTGTGCCCACCATTACCCAATGGCTGGGCATCCTGGAAATCACCGGGCAGATCATCCTGACACCGCCCTATTATGAAAACTTCGGGAAACGGATCGTAAAAACCCCGAAACTTTATTTCGTTGATTCAGGACTGGTGGCCTCCCTGCTGGGAATCCGGGACGCGTCATCCCTGGCGACCTCACCATTCCTCGGCCCTTTGTTCGAGGGCCTTGTCGCCTCCGAGATCGTTAAACACCGCTTGAACCGGGGACAAGAACGGAATTTGTACTACTTCCGGGACCGGCAGGGTTTGGAAGTTGATTTTGTGTTGGACGAGGGGAACCGCCGGTTATTGCTGATCGAGGCCAAGGCCACCCGTACCCCCATGCCGGATGATGCGCGTTCCATGATCCGTCTCAGGGCGGCCATGCCTCCTCACGCGGTATCGCGTGCAGCGGTCATTCATGCCGGCACGGCTGAACGCGCGGCACCCACTCCGCTATGCCCGGGTATCCGCGCCATGGGGTGGCACGCCCTGCACGCACTCCTGGAGGAAACCAACCATCCGGCATAACCGGGTAGAATCCTTCTACGCTTTGTTTTCCTGCCGGCGCTTGAATTCCTCCAGGCTGGGCAGGTTGCTGAAATCAAATTTCGGTTTCCACTTCAGCCGCTGTTCCGCGTACGTGAGATCATAACACTTCTCCGATCCCGGCGAACCGGCCACATAAAAGATCTCGTACCCGAGGTCCGGCAACTCCAGCGCCAGCCGGGCGGCTTCGCCCATGTCCCGCGGATCCACCATGCCGGAATTATAGTGCGGAAGCTTCTCCCCATACTTGGTGACGCAGGTATCGGCATCCACAATCCAACCCACCCGCTGGACGGCAATCCGCATGCCGAAATGACGGTGATAATGTTCCGTCAACAGTTCCTGGCAGGTCTTGGACAGGGAATACATGTCCTTGCCCGACTGCAGGGGCATATCACGGGTCCGGAACGTTTCCGGCGGATAGCCGCCCACGGCCGCGGCGCTGGAAATCAGGCAGATGCGTTCCACCTTCTGTTCCATCGCGGCAAACAACAGGTTGGCGGTTCCCTTGACATTGATGTCAAACGGAAGCACCGGCGTTTCGTAGGACCCGGTCTGACGCGTAGCCATGTGGGCGATAACCACCGCATCCATACCCTGCATGCCCCGGCGACACACCTCAAGATCCGCCACGCTGCCGATCATTTTTTCGGCCGGCGCCTCCCAATCGACCACGTCCATCAGCCGCAACTCGTGTTTGCCCAGAAAGGGTTTCACCAATCCACGTCCCAAATATCCCGCCGCACCCGTCACCAGAATTTTCAACGCATCCTCCTTAATCCAACGCTCCACCCGAAGCGGCTCGGTAGGGACACCTCGCCCTACCGGTACTTCGTTCCCAACTCCACCCTCACACGCTCGTCCACCTCACGTGTCAGGGTTTTACATTTCCCGCCACACCACCCACCGATCGCAGCACTTCGACACAGGCGGCCTGCCGCGCCTGTTCGGCCATGTCGAGCGGCGTCAGTCCGGTCGTCGTCCGGGCGTTGACGTTGGCGCCGCGTCCCACCAGGAACCGCACCGCCTGGGCATGCCCGGCCGCTGCCGCCACATGTACGGGCGTGGCGCCGTCCTGCCGCACGGCGCCCGGCGACGCCCCCCGGTCCAGCAACAATTCCATCAGGTTCACATCGCCATTCATGGCCGCCGCATGCAGCGGGGTCATCGCATCCGGACCCGCCGCCGCCACGGGCGTCAACCGGTCCAGCAACAGGCGCACCACATGGTAGTGCCCGCCCGCCGCCGCGGCATGCACCGGCAACTGGCCGGCGGCGTCCGCCTTCAACGGATCGGCCCGCGACTCCAGCAACCATTCCACGGCCTTGATGTGTCCGTTGGCCCCGGCAAGATGCAGCGCGGTCAGTCCGTCCCGGGTTGTCTCGTTCACATAGATCAGCGGATTGGAAACGGATTCGACCAGGACCCGGATCGCATTGGCCTGGCCGGCTTCGGCCGCGGCATGCAGGGCGGTCTTGCCGGCCTGATCCACCACCCGTGCCCCGGCGCCTTCCCGGAGCAGGACCCGGAGCGTCTCGATCCAGCCGCCCGCCGCCGCCACATGCAACGGGGTCATGCCGGCCGCATCGGCCAGATCCACATCCGCCCGCCGGTCCGCAATGCCGGGCAGGAACAACCGCACCTGGTCGGTCAAGCCGCGCGCGGCGGCGTAATGCAGCGCGGACTGCCCGGCCCGGTCCGGCCGGTTGACATAAGCTTTCCGGTCCCGCACCCGGTCCACCAGCAGCCGCGACAGGTCCAAATGCTGTTGTTCCACGGACCGGTGCAGGGGGACCCGTCCCTCCCGGTCCACCGCCTCGATCCGGGCGCCCTTGAGGATCAGTCGTTCCGCGGCCGCGCGATGCCCGGCGTGGGCGGCCAGGTGCAACGGGGAGGACCCGGTTTCATCCACCGCATTGATGGCCGGCAGGCGGTCGCGATCGGGAATGCGGTCCAGGATAAACTGGATCATATCGACATGGCCGCCTTCGGCCGCCTCATGCAGGGGGGTGCGGCCAACCGGGTCAATACCCTGCAAATCCGCCCCGCGCTGAAAAAGAAGGTCGGCAATAGCCACCCGTCCCAGGGCGGCGGCAACATGCAGGGCCGTCTGGCCTTCCGCATTCTGTGCAACGGTGGACGCCCCGGCCGCCAAGGCCTCGCGAACCGCATCCACCTGGCCGTCTTTCACGGCGGTAAACAGATCCGCCCGGACGATTCCCGTCAGGGTCACCAGCCACACCAGCAGTATACCCATACCTTTCAAACCGTATTCCTTATCAGGGTCCAATCCCCACAGCCTACTGTGTTGGTCGTCCGGGCTCAAGGCAAACCCGGGCTCCCATTTCCCCCCTCCCGGAAAGCCAGCAAAGGCTTGACATGCGCCGGCATGCGGCAAGATGATTAATGAAATGGTAAACGTCATGCCGAAAAACGAACCGCCCGACAGCACGCCGGCGCCCGATGTCAACCATGTGCTGGATGCCCTGCGCATGATCGAAGGCGTGCTGGGTGATGCCCCGGCCGCACCGGCACCGGCCGCTTCGTCCGAACCGCAGTTCCGCCTGACCCTGGGCGAGGCATTGAACCTGATTCCCGCCGCCCACCACACCACACCGCCAACCGAAACGGAAACGGTCCAGCGGCTCACCATCACCCTGGATGACCTGTTTGCCCAGCTGGCCAAAGGGCGCGTAAAAATGGCCGTGGCGGATCTGGCCTATCATATACCCACCCACCTGCTCCAGCATGCCGCCTATTCGGACCGCACGGAAATCTCCCTTCCCCTGGCCCTGGTGGTGCAATCCATCGGAAATACGGCGTTCCGTAAACGGACCACCCAAAACACCCGGTTCTACGACATCAGTAGTCTGGATGACCCCTTTACCAAGCCGCCACCCAAACCCATCGAACCGGCCGAAACGGAACCGGTGCTCCCGGTACCGCCCAAACCCGTGCCGGAACCAACACCCGAACCCGTTCCTGTACCGGAAACGCCACGCCAACCGGTAACGATCCCGGTTACTCCGACACCGC
>Ga0208374_1000771_pt1 | contig 11897 bp, 8 predicted proteins | sample RifOxyC3_FD_184037 | JGI IMG/M metagenome (GOLD analysis project Ga0208374, IMG submission 184037) | Groundwater microbial communities from Rifle, Colorado - Rifle Oxygen_injection C3 (SPAdes) | ecosystem: Environmental > Aquatic > Deep subsurface > Groundwater | place: Rifle, Colorado, USA...
AGAAGTGGTACAAAGAGTGCAAGGCAACCACCCAGGATCGCCGCCAAGGCCGATGCTGCCAGGACCGATCAACCGTCAATCGCTCCATCCCGGCCTGTCACCGCCCTTCCCCGCCATGAAGCGGGGATGCCGGACATTTTTCGTCACCATCAACAGCGTGCCGTGAATGCGCATGTCCCTGTCGAGCAGCATGGCATCCATCGCGTAACCGTCTTCCATGCCGCCGTAGTGGAATGCACCGAGGATGGTCACCGTCTTGTCGTCCTGGGAATCGATGCCCCCATCGTTGTCGAAATCCATTTCAAGATGGCCGGTCCCGGAACCCAGGTAGTTCTTGAACGACAAATCCGCGATCGTCAGCGTATCCCCGGCGGCAAAATCGCCCGTAACGGCGATAACGAGCTGTTTGTTTGATCCGGCGTAACTGATCGTTCCCACCTTGCCCGCCGCCGTACCACCGAATGTTGCGGTGGTGTCTGTCTCGTCCCAGGTCATGGCCAGGCCTGAGGGGATGTGTATCACGACAGGCGTCCCGCTCTTGATGCCGGGAGAGACGGGGTCATCCGTGATCGTAATCATTCCAATAGCCCGGGGAGTATACCCGCGCGCGAACGATTGGTTTGACGCTGAAGCAATGGCTGCCACCGCCCCGCCAAGCTCCACATCGCTGGTCATGGTGTCCATGGAATAGGCGCCGCCCGAACCGCCCGTGTAGACGGCGGCTCGCGTGATCGGCCCGCTCACCATCAGCGCGCACACGACCGCCACCCGTAGTGTCATGGTTCGCTTGCGCATGGCTTTACCTGAGATTTTTGACAAACATGAATATCGCGCCTTCGTTGGCGCGCAACTCCTGATCGTCGTTCATCGTATTCAACGCATAACTGTCTTCCATCCCGCCGTAATGAAACGCCGACAGGATTGAAACCGTCCTATTGTCCTCGGCATCCGCGAGCCCGTTGTTGTCAAAATCAAGCTCCAACCGGTCGGCCCCGGAACCCAAACAGTTCTTGAACGACAAATCCGCTATCGTCAGCGTGTCCCCGGCGGCAAAGTCGCTCGTCACATTAATAACAAGATGTTTATTGCCTGACGCATAACTGATGATTCCGACCTTGCCGGAGGCCGTACCGCCGAACGTCGCCGTCACGTCAGTCTCGTCCCACGCCATGGCCAGATTGGCGGGAATCCGCACCACGATCGGCGTTCCGCTCTTGATCCCGGGAGTGGTGTCGTCGGTGATGGTGATCGTGCTGATGGCCACCGGCGCATACCCCCGGGAAAATGACTGGTTCACCGCCGACGCGAGCGTGACCACCGCGCCTCCAAGCCCGACGTCACCGGCCATCGCGCCCATGGAATAGGCGTCACCCGAACCTCCCGTGTAGATCGCGCCCGACACGCGCGCGCCCGCCAGCAGCAGGAATCCTGTCGCGGCCGCCAACACGACCCGTGTCTTGGTTATGCTTATCACAGGATCTCCTTCTTAATCCGTCCGCCGGTTGTCACGCGCACGTTATCGATACCGACAAGCTTGCCCCGTAGTGAAGCCGGGGCCTTGCGAGGCTTCTACTACGGGGACCGGGCGCCGCGAAAGCCGCCGTTTATGTTGCGGCCGCTGCCCATGGTGCTATTGCGGATGTCGCGGCCGGACACACGCGCAATAACACCGTCATTGTAAAAATTCCCGCCTCGAATTCCTGATCCGGTAACGCCTGTCACCTCTCCGCCTGACAAACCCGGCCAGTTTGCCTCATTCGCGTTACCGCTTGCGCTCAAACTGCCATCGCCATGCGTTCCCGTAAACCCCCGACCCACCGCGTTTCCCACCGCTGCCATCTGTTCCCATAAATTACCCGACAAGTCCAACGCCCCGTAATACGAAGCGCCTGCATTCTGCCGGTTGGAAGCCGCCCGCGCATGGCTTCCGCACCGATAGGGACCGGCCGGAGTGGAAGTGAGGTAATTGCAGTTGCCCTGGTTCGGCGTTTCGGAAGCGGTATTCTGCCCTGTCAGCGCGGTAGTCGCCGCCTCCAGTGTCGTATTGCCCCAGGCATATTCGTCCGCCACCGGCGACAACGGCCCCCGGCAGGCCTTTTCATATTCCAGTTCAGTCATGGGCCGCAACGCCGCCCAGTCGGCATAAGCCGAGCCATCCATGTACGAAAGATAGTTGCACGCAACCCATTCACCGTCATTCGTCTGATTCAGCAGCGACACGTTTGCGTTGGTGACAGCGCCGGCATTGTTGTTTGCGTCGCAACCGAAAAAGGCCGGACTGGCCCCTGACTTCTTGATGAAGTTACGATAACTGTTGAAATACAATGGCCCGTAATGCCTGTTCCCCTGCTGGGTCACCGTCAACGTGTTAAGAAAGTCACAATACTGCCGCTGCGAAATCTCGGTCTTCATCAGATAAAATGCGCCATAACCCTTGGGAAAGGATAGCGGGAGCGGCTTGCTGGTCGTGTCATTGAAATCATCCGCTGGAGACATCCCCGTGCCATTATTGTTTCCCAGACTGCCTGCTCCGCCTCCGCCGAGGGTCAATGCTCCTTCCGAGACGATCTGAAGGGCATTCGTGAATTTTCCATCCTCAAACTGCCCCTGTATCGAGGTAATCGTGCCGTCGCCAGCATGGAACGAGCCCTCCGACACATAGACCAATTCAATGGCAAACACCTTCACCCGGGCGCTCTTGCTCGCGGATACCCCATCGGCATTGAAATCCCACACAACCTGCACATCCGTGTTCGCCACCGTACCCGTGCCTGCCGCCGTTCGCTGAACCAACACTCCCTGCTTGTCCGCCGGCACGATGATATCAATCCCCGTGCCTGTCCCGCTGGAAAAGCCGGCGGGATTCGTCCCACTGTCGGCCATCGTGGCATGGCTCCAGTTGGTACCCGAATCAATCGAATATTTCACAAACACCCAGCAGGCGTCGTGGTTTACACCGTCCCGCCATGAGTTGTCCCAGGAAATATTCGACTCAACCGTGACCGTGCCTGAGCCCGGCACTTTCAGGTCGGTGCTGGTCACCACAACATTGTTCGCCACGGCCGTGCCAACGGCCAAACTCAACCCAGCCAGCATCACGGCCACGAGCATCTTTGTCATTTTCATCACGGCACCTCCTTCAAGGGTCTGCGGCCGGCACCAGACGTCATCAAACGCGTTAATTCAGATTACCCCCCATACGCCTCCCGAACAAGTGTAGAATAGCGATTTCCCAACCGAAGATTATTCTGCCGGCTTCTTCAGCCCCCACTTGCCCATGCGTGACAGCAAGGTGGTGGGTTTTACACCGAGTCGTTCGGCTGCGCCGTCGGGACCTTTAATCTTCCAGTTGGCGCTCTGAAGCACGAGCCAAAGATTGTCGCGCTCGCGGCGTTGCAGTTCGGCTTCGGTGAAATATCCCGGCTCGGGAACGTCACCGGCCCGAACCGCCGACGGAGCCGGCAAGGGCCGGCTGGCAATCGGCAACTCAAAATCCAACGCGCCGCCGCGAGCCAGAATCACGGCACGCTCGATCACGTTGCGCAACTCGCGAACGTTGCCGGGCCAGTCGTAGTCCTGCAGTTTCGCGATACCGGCGCGGGTCAGGCGCGGCTTGGCGGTTTTTAAATCGCGCGTGGAAAGTCCGACGAAATGTTTCGCCAGCAGGGGGACGTCGTCCAGCCTTTCCCGGAGCGGCGTGACCTGGATCGGGAAAACGTTCAGCCGGTAATAGAGGTCTTCGCGGAACCTGCCGGCGGCGATGGCCTGTTTCAGATCGCGATTCGTGGCCGCGATGACGCGCACGTCGGCGCGTCGCGTGTGGTCGTCTCCCACGCGTTCGTAGCATTTTTCCTGGAGCACGCGCAGGAGCTTGTTTTGGACGTCCATCGGGATTTCGCCGACTTCGTCCAGGAAGATCGTCCCGCCCTCGGCGGTCTCAAAGCGGCCGGCCCGGTCCCTCACGGCGCCGGTGAACGAACCTCGCCGGTGGCCGAAAAATTCGCTTTCGAAGAGTTCACGCGGAATGGAAGCGCAATTGACGCGTACCAACGGCCCGTCTTTACGCTTGCTACGCCGGTGAATCTCATGGGCAACCAGTTCCTTCCCGGTGCCGGTCTCGCCCAGAATAAGAATCGAGGCCTCGGTGGGCGCGACCAGATCAATCTGGCTGACAATGTGCCGTAGTGCGGCGCTCGGGCCGACAAGATCGCCGAACGCTTTGGCTTCGACAACCGCTTCCTGCAGATACGAGTTCTGAAGTTCCAGCTGCGCTTTGAGACGTTGTATTTCCTGAAAGGCTTGCGCGTTGGCAATCGCGGCGCCCAAATGGTCGGCAAAAATGCGCCCCCAATTGCCGATTTCCTCATGCAAGTCGCCGCGGGTGAAGGCAACGGCTGCCCCCAGCGGTTCTCCTTTGAACCGAATCGGTACGATGCGGTATCCGCGGATGCCTTCCTCGCGGAGCCACTCCAGACCCGGTAGAGATGCTGGTGTCTCGTCCGAAACCAGGAAGCCTTTCCCCTGACCGGCGGCGACGGTTTCGCCGATTGGGCCAACGCCCAGCGGCACACGAGAATCGATAGCTTCGAAGGGGCATTGTTGCTTGCCGGAAGTCGAGATCGATTTCCCGCTTGCCGCTACCAGATGCAGACAGCGGGACTGGTCAGGACACGCAGGTCGTTGGGGGCACGTTGCGCACAGGTCGCCTTTGTCGATCAGCCAGACCTGGACACATGCATGGCGCGGGTTTCCTAAGGCGTTTTCGACGAAATTAACGAACAAATCATCGAGTGACCGAGCCTGGGCGACATCAAGCAGCATGTCTACCGCAAGGTTTGTATCGAACCGCTTGTCGCTGGCGCTTTCCATGACGGTATCCGGCAAACTCGGCAGGAAATGCCAAAGTTGCCGCCTCCGATGTGAACCCCTAGGAATGTGGCGTAACCAAAGGCTGGGTGCTCCCACACTCACCTACGGGGACCGTGAACCAGAACGTGCTGCCTTTGCCCGACTCGCTATCAACGCCGATCTGCCCCCCGTGAGCTTCCACGGCGAGCTTGCAGAACGTGAGGCCAAGACCCGTCGAGTGCTTCTGGCCCTCTCGGTGAGCCTCGACCTGGCCGAATTTCTCAAAGATCCGCTGGTGGAAGTCGGCTGGAATGCCGCAGCCCTGGTCCGTCACCGTGGCGCGTACCGTCTCGCCCGTGGAGGAGACTTGGACGGCGATACTTCCACCCACGGCGGAGAACTTGATGGCGTTGTGCAGCAGGTTGGCAAAGACGCGGCGCATGATATCGCGGTCCACGGTGCTGCTGACCGGATCGCCCGACACGCAAAGGGGGAGTGTCTTCTCCTGCGCCAGAACCGCCACTGACTTTGCGGCCGCCTGAGCAATGTCGCGGAGATTGCACGGAACCCGGTTGAGCGGCATTTGCCCGGCCTCCATGCGGCTGACGTCCAGAATGGAATTCACCATCTCGATCAACTCACGACAACTATTCTGACCCATGGCCACGAATTTCAGTTGCTCTTGACTGAGTCGGTCCTTGTCCATCAGGATCATCTCATAGGCCCCGGATGCGCCCATCAGGGGCGAGCGCATATCGTGGACCATCATGTGGGTGAGGTTGTCCCGCAACAACTCCAGTTCCTTGACATGCGCCAGTTCCGCCTGAACGCGGTCATGCAGCCGTTTCGCATGGATGGCGTTTCGCACGCGCAGCAGAACGTCTTCATTGTCGATGGGTTTTGTCAGGCAATCATTTGCGCCTGCCTCGATGCCCCGCAACCGTTCAAGACGGTCATGAAGTGACGTGACCATCAGCACGGGGACAGCGGCCGTGTGCGTATCCCGTTTCAGTCGGCGGCACACCTCAAACCCGTCTATGCCAGGCATCATCACATCGAGGAGCACGACATCCGGAAGGGCCGCAGCAGCCTTTTGCAAGGCGTCGCCGCCGTCCACGGCTTCGGTGACGCCGTGGCCACGGGCCTGCAGCAGGTGCGACAATAGTTCGCGATTTGCCAGTTCGTCATCTACGACGAGAACATGGCCACACGGGTACGGGTCCGCGTCTTGGAATGGTTCGGTCATTCTCTACGCTCCTTACTTGCCCGAGGAATGCGGCCACGGTCTGAACGAACCGGCGCGTATCGATCGGTTTGGCGATAGAGTCGCGATAACAGCGTAGCCCCGTGCAATTAGGCCTGAACTCAAACTTGAAACTCCAGAATGGGGCACTACCTGGGTCTTCATGGCCACACTTCTACCGCGAGGTTTGTGTCGAACCGCCTGCCGCCGACGCTTTCCATTCCTAATGTTTGCAATCTGGCACATTCAGCATGAAATGTCAACCCTTGGCGGACGATAATTCGTACGTCCACTTTATCGAACCTGGCGCTCAGCTTGCTAAATATGTGTAACATGTTTCACACCAATATAATCCACGTTTTTACGCGAGCTGGAACAGTTCGGGCATATAGAAGTTGTATGAACAACAAGATGATCGTTGCCATGTTCGATGACGAGAAGCATGCCTATGCGGGTTTCAAGGCCCTCAATGATTTGCATGCCGAGGGCAGCATCACGCGCTACGCAAGCGCCCTGATTGCCAAGGATGCCGACGGAAAAGTGACCATCAAACAGGAGGCTGATGAAGGCCCGCTCGGGCGGACAAACAGACCAAGGCCGGGATTCAGGCGAAGATCCACTCGGTCAAGGCCATACTGCAAGCCACGCAGGAGCGGGCCAAAGCGGAAGCGGAAGCGACGAAGCGGGAGATGGAAGCCAGGATCAACTCCCTGAAGGAGCAGGTGGCCAAGGCGCAGGGTGATGCAAAGTCCAGGTTGGAGGCGCGCCTCGCCGAGGTACAGGCTGACCACAAACGGCGTAGCGGTCATGCTGCGGTTTCCGGCCTGGGGTTGGGCGGTCTTCGGCGGCATCGTCTCGGCGTTGCTGGGCGCGTTGATCGCGGCTGAATGGCCGTTGTCCGCCGTCTGGGTAATCGGCACGTTCGTGGCGATCGATCTGCTCTTCCGCGGGTGGGCCTGGATCATGTTCGCCTTCACCGCCCGACAGATTCCGCAATCCGTCGGGTTGACGTGCGGGCAGGCGCTGTAGCGGTCGATTATGCATTACCGGATCCATGGCGGGGCGTTACGCTCCAATGACGGGCATCGCAAGGAGATCATGGGGTCTCCATTTGCGGCCTTCGTTGGTGACTGTCCCGGGATCTGCAGCCGACATCCCAAAGGATTCCGGGGATACATAAACCATCCGGACCCACACCGGTAAACGGGCGTTTCAATCGTTTAATTCATCCGGCATGCCGGATGTGCGGACATTTCGTCTATCCCCGGGTTTCTCGGGTTTCCGTTCTGACGCTGTCCATAACTGCCCCAACTCACGCACATTGAGATTCACCCCACCTTGCAAGGCCATCTGCCCTGGGTAATAACCGACATTGGCGCGAGCCGACTGATAGGTGACATCGCCCCTTGCCTGGTTCATGGGGTCCACCACGTCCGCCACAAAATCATACCAGGCGGACTGGATCCCGTTCACCGAAGGATCCCACCGCTCGGTGTTCAGCAGGCCGATCTGGGTCGCATGAGCGTCCCTGAAAACCATGTGACATTTACACCAGCCGGCGGTCAGCCTTTCCATGCGGGAGGTTCCATGTGAAAAATCAAAGACCGCCGCGTTGCGACAACTGTAAATCTCGATGTATTCCGCGCAACAATTCTCCCCTACGCGGATTCCATTATAAAAACCGACAATAACCAGCATCTCCTCCACCCGCTGGTAGACACCGGAACTGAAATGGGGCTGTATCACGCCGAACGAGTCTTCCGTCGTGGGTTCCGCCGTGTTCGTGACACTCAGGGATGGCGCCAGCACCGCCACGTTGCGAAAGCAGGAAGCCGTGTAATGGTCCAGGTTAACCGCGGTAAACGAGGGATTGGGCGGCACCTGCACGATCAGGTTCTCGAAACCGATCCCCACGTAGGAGCACTCATAGTTGTCCCCCCCTTTCGGCCCGATGCCCCCGAAAAAGCTCGGGGCTTGGCCACCAGCCTGCGACCGGGTCGTCCGGAGAACCGTGGCCGATGGCAGAGGCTGGGTCGAAAAGGCAGAGGGCGAATAGACGGGCGTGCTGTAACCGCGAAGGGTGATCGTGTAGTATCGGCCCGTGATCGCCATTGAAGGAAACTTGATGATGCAATTACTCCGCTCGATATCCTGGAAAGGACCATCAAAGAGATAAGGCCCCTCCAGCGGGAAATAAATCACGGCATTTCTACCTTCAGCACCGATCTTGTCAATGAGCGCCTGTAGTGCTGCTGTATCATCCGTCCGACCGTCACCCTTGAGACCATACTCCGAGACATCGTAAATGTTCCCGTTCATGCAACCTCCACTCGTGTGCGTCATGCAACAGCCAATACTATCGTCTCCGACTCGAAACAGCGTCTTGCGCCGCGCCGGTTCGTCGTGCATCCAGGGTGAGATTCAAAGGCGCATGGGGCTTGCTCCCGAAGTCTACCGACGAACCCATATCAGCCGGCCCATCTTCATGTCGGGGATTGGAATGGGACGTTCAACATCCACGGATTCGCCGGACAAGATGTCCGTGGCGGTAAGCGGTCCCTTCGGCAGCCCCAACCGTCGCCGGTCCAGGCTGAGCGAAACATCGAAGGTCATCTCCATCCATGCCGCCAACGGTGGGTGCCAGGTTCCGATCACGAGCAGGATTCCGTTGCGGGGGTGCCGGAACACGGTGACGGCTGTCTCGGGCCGGTCGATGGAGATACCGTTGCCATCCCTGCGCCACCAACCGAGCATCGTGGCCTTTTCGATGTGGAAGCGGTCGATGAAGGCCCACAACTTCGAGGGGACATCTGTTTCGGCATACCAGCCATGGCGCGGCCAGAGGCCGAAGAGCATCCCCCGCCCGACATATACATCCATCCCCAGCATCTCGGACGGCACGCCAAACGGCAGGGCCGCCGTCTCCACGAGCCAGGTCCACGGGTCATTGACGAAGGCCTCGAACCCCTCGCCGTGCCACAGGCTGTCGATGAACGGGAACGTCAGCATGTGGTCGGCCACCGGCGAGGCGAGGGCGCTGTGGCCATGGTGTACGTCGATCACGGCGTTGGGGTTGGTTTCCTTGAAGATGACCCAAAGACGCTTGGCCATCTCGCGATGCCCCAGCGTCGGGCCGTCTGCGCCGTCCCAGTACGCGCCGTCCGTCCCGAAGAAGCGCGTCATGTAGCGCATCGACTCGAGGTAGAAGTTGCCGTTGCGTGTGGCGTTGGATACCGGGATGCTGTGTTCGTTGCCGCGGTCTTCGTGCAGGCGTGGCCAGCCGGAGGGGATGCCGTCCGGCAGATGGTTCTGCCGCCAGGCATCCTGGTACCAGAGCCGGGGATTCGGCTCGATATCCTCGCGAAACGCGTAGTTTGTGCCCTCGTAGAGCAACGCCCAGAACTCGGGGGCAAAAGTCGACAGCTCCCGCCCGGAATTGTAGACCTTCACGAACATACCCCGCTTGTGGGCTTCTTCGGTCAGCCGCCGCAGATTGTCCGGCCCGGGCCACTGCCAGGCATAGTTGAAGGCCGGACCCCACCAGTCGTGGAGGTTCAGGCGCTTGACGCCCAGGGGACCCGCCGTTTCGTCAAGCCGCTTGCCGTTGTCCTTGAGGAAACTCTGCGGCGTATCCTTGTCCGTAGGCCAGAACCCGCCACCCTTGTGCATGTACCGAAACTGCCAGTGGCGCGCATCCGGAGGCTTCACCGGGGTCGGCAGCATGGCAAACTGCATCGACCAGGGCCGGGTGCCGGTGATCCGATGGTTCCCGAGGTTGGCGGTGAGTACGACGGCATCGCCCGACTCTTTCACGGTGATGGCGTCGGCGCGGGTGACGTCTTCCCACCCGTCCTGCCGGATCAATGGCGCGGCTGTCGTGGCCATCCCGGCGGCGACACACCCACCGGCCGTCCATGTCTTCCACCCGAGTCCGGCCTCGACACTGCCCATCCACACGGCCGGATCGCCCACGCCCGCGCCACGCTTGATCGAACGCCACGCGCGGTCACCCTCGCGCCGGCCCCGGTAACCGAGCCCCGAGGCCAGCCATGCGTTGTCCCGGGCCCACGGCAGCCGCAGGGTCAGGTCGCGCACCTGCACCGGCCGGTCGGACGCGCTGGTAATGGTCGCGGAAATCACCACGCTCGCGTCGTATTCCATCCTACCGCACACCTGCAACATCAGTCCCCGTGCCACAGCGGTTCCCGACCACTCCACGAATCCCGGCTGGCGTGCCGTAATTGTCAACTTGGCGGCCGGCCACGTCACCCGCTTCCCCCCGACATTGCAGGCGATCGCCAACGGCCCGGCCGTGACCCGCGTCTGGCCGACATCGACCGACTCGGGCAGTCCCGTTGCCCCCAGGGCAATGGTATGCCCCCACGAGCGGATCGCCCGGCCGCGCCTGAGCATCCTCAAGGGCTTGTACGGAGGGTAGACCCGGTCGCTCAGCCCGGCATCGCTCTCGATCCAGCGCAGCCGCGCGAGCCGGTGGAGGTCGTGGTCACCTCGCTCCGGGACGACCTTGTCGGACACCGTGAGGCGGATGGGCACGGGTCGCACAGGCAGCCCCGCGGGCTCGACCGAGACGGATCCGGTGTAAACGCCCGGCGCGGCGTCTAAAGGGATGTCGATCCCGAACCACAGCGCGCGGACCTGTCCGCACGGCACGGCGAACGGTCCGCGGGGCTTCTGGATGCAGCGGCTCTTGATGCGTGATTCGATTGTGAGGCATTGCACACGCGCCGCCTCAAGCCTCGCACCACCGGGGCCGGTCAAGCCCGTCGCCTTGACGGCAATATCCGGGATCGACTCCCGGCAGGCGTAGACGCCCAATTGAAAGACGCGATATTCATGGCGGTCGGCTTCCAGCGCCAGCTCGCCAGCCGGGCCTTCCGCCGCCCAATGCGCGGGCAGTTCGAACTGCATCTTGATCGGCCGGTCGCGATCCTCGGGAAACACCAGATACGGCGCGTCGGGAAAGCGGGCCAGCAGCCCCTCAACCTCATCCGGAAGGGCGATGGTCTCCATTGCATCGAAATCGTCGATCGCGCAACGCGCCTCGATCCGCAGCGGGGTTGCGTCCAGGGCCCCGACAGCCGACGCGTCGCGCCGCCATTCCCGGCCCGGATCAAACAGGACGTCCTCGTGTGCCCCGTAGTATAGATGATAGAGGCCCGGTCCGTCCACGGGGCGAAACACCAGCGCCACGCCCGCTTGGTCGTACCGCAGCACCTGCGCGTCGGTGACCACCTTGCCGGTCGTCGCGGAGAGCAGCTTGAGCCCCTTCATCCGGATGGAAAGCCGGGAGCGGCGCCACTGCGCTTCGCCGCGCACAACGGCGGCCACCCCCTTGACCTCGAAGACGATGCGGCAGGGCCAGAGGTTCCAGTTGTACAACAGCCGGCGGTCGCCTTCGAGCGGGCCGGTGCCCCATGTCGATTCCGCCCAGCGCTTTTCGCCGGACTTGGCCCGGTCAACGGGCCACCGCGCCCGTTCTTCCGCCTCCGCGATGACGTGCTCAAGCAACGAGTCCACAGGCCTTACTCCTCCCAGCGCTGCGAGTGGGAAGAAATGGTCGGGGCGACGAGATTTGAACTCGTGACCTTTTGCACCCCAAGCAAACGCGCTACCAGTCTGCGCTACGCCCCGACAAATGATGCAAACCGCAGGATACTACCAGCCCGAAGGATCGGGGTCAAGAATCGGTCCGTAAAGAATCCGGCATCCTAAACGCCATCATCTTCAACCGTCGCCTTGCTCTTGAGTTCCTCCACAAAGGCCGTCAACGCTTCGCCCCGGCGGG
>Ga0208374_1000775_pt1:0-2500 | contig 11860 bp, 8 predicted proteins | sample RifOxyC3_FD_184037 | JGI IMG/M metagenome (GOLD analysis project Ga0208374, IMG submission 184037) | Groundwater microbial communities from Rifle, Colorado - Rifle Oxygen_injection C3 (SPAdes) | ecosystem: Environmental > Aquatic > Deep subsurface > Groundwater | place: Rifle, Colorado...
GGACCGGCGATGGGGGGTTTGGGGGGGATGTGGTCGCCGGTCCTGTGGGTGCCCCGACCACGGCCGTCCCCCGGGGCCCCGGGCCCGAATTTTCATGACTCCTGGCCAGAGACACGAAACTGCCAATGTAGACCCCCGCTCGATCGGTGCCGTCGATCGTGAATCGAAAACGGCGAACGTTTTCGTTGGAGCTCACTATCCGATCGCGCTTTCGGCGACACCGGTGTCGGGGGGGTCCGGCTGGCAAAGGGGGTGCTTGGTCCCACCGTCCCGCCGGCGTGACCCCGAGAGCCCCCGGAGCGAGTTCGGAGGGAACGGGGCCGAATCGCGCGACGATGCCCAGTGCCGACCCCCGCTCATTCGGTGCGGTTAACCCAGAATCGAAAACAGCACTCCGATTGGATGGACCTCACTATGGGATCGGCGCTGAGTTTTTTTGGCGGGATGGGGGGGTCTTTGGTCGCCGGTCCTGCGGGTGCCCCGACCACGGCCGTTCCCCGGGCCCCGGGCCCGAATTTTCATGACCCCGGGCTGCAAACACAAAACTGCCAATGTAGACCCCCGTCCAATTCGTGCCATCGACACAGAATCGAAAACGGCGAACGTTTTCATTGGGGCTCGCTATCCGATCATGCTTTCGGTGGCACCGAGGTCAGGGGGGTCGTGGGCTGGAAGGGGGCGGTGCCTGGTCCCACCGTCCCGCCGGCGTGGCCCCAAGAGCCCCCGGAGCGAGTTCGGAGGGAACGGGGCCGAATCACGCGACGATGCCCAGTGCCGACCCCAACTCAATCGGTGCGTTCTGTCGGGAATCGAAAACGGCGCGCCGATTGGTTGGACCTCACTATGGGATCGGCGCTGAATTTTCTGGCGGACCATGGGGCACCCAGTACCACCCACTGCGCCCAGTGAGGGCCAAAAAGTGTGCAAAAACGTGCCAAACCGCGACCACGGCCGGTCACTTGGCCAGCCGGGAAAAAAATATTTGGGAATCGGCCAGCGGTCCCGCCGTGTGATCCTCACAAAAGACCTCGCGCTGTGTCGGTTTGTGCCATTCGGAATTTTCTGCGGGCCGACCAGCCGTCCGGAGCAACAATTTAGTTGACCAGGGCCTCGCGCACACCCAATAACGCCAGTGCCGCCCAGCGGCGCCCAGTGGAATTCCCCCTTGGTGCACCCACCTCCCCGGGCCGAAATGTGGCTCCGGGCGTGCCCGGCCACCTCCAGAGCTCCCGAGTGGCGCAAACGGCGCCAAATCGCGCCAAACAACGCGGCGAACCGGGGGGAATTCACGGCGGGGCGGCGCGCGAGAGGTCCCACCACGGCCCCTGGCACCGCCCCGGTGCCGCCCAGTGGTGTGCACGGTGGGCGCCCGGTGCGTGCAAAAACCGCCCAAACCGCTACCACGGCCGGTCACTTGGCCAGCCGGGAAAAAATTATTTGGGTATCGGCCACATGTCGCGCCGTGTGATCCTCACAAAAGACCTCGCGCTGTGTCGGTTTGCGCCATTCGGAATTTTTTGCGAGCCGACCAGCCGTCCGGGGGAGCAATTTTGTTGGCCACGGCCTTGGGGACACCCTGGGACACCCAGTGCCGCCCAGTGAAAATCCCCGAAATTCACCCTTTTGGCGGACCCACCCCCATCGGACCGAATAAAATCCCCAAAAAATTTTTTTTTATATTTTTAAGGCCGGGGGCTATTGTATCCTTAAAATTAGGACGATGTAGTATATTTTAGCGCCGCTCGGAATTTTTTTCGACCCCCTAATCGGTCCGAAACGTCCGATTTAGTGTTTTTTTGCCCGCGGAGCCGGCGGTGTCAATGTCACTTTTGTAATTTAGTCGAGCGCCGGTAGCAAGGCGCGCAAAAGAGGAACTATATATAAGAGGGGTGCGCTGAAGAAGTGCAACCCTCCCAGGTTACCTGTGGTCCGCCCGCAAGGGTGAGTTGCTGCCCGGTACCGCTGGAAAGTTGGAACGTTACGGTCGTCGCTAGCCATTGCGCGGGCCACGTAACGAGTACAACGGACCAAAGCCGGATCAGCGTGTGCTGAGCCGTGCGCTGCACTGGTGCTGCGTTGAGTGTTGCCCGCTGCGTTCTTGCCCCCCGGCAATTGAGCGCGGTGTGTGGTACCTCATGTGCGCCATTCCGTGCGATGCGCGCTGGCACGTTCACGTTGCTTCCCGCAGTGCGGGTGTACATGCCCGCTCGAAGCTTGATCGAAAAAACTCTGGCCACCGATATTCGGGACGCCTTGAGGATTGTTAGCGCACTTGCTCAGCGCAAGATGCCGCCTACAAGAGGTCAAAAGACTGTGAATGGAGAGCGTGCTTCCGAGCGCCTCTACCAATTCAAATCAAAAAGACACACAATTGAGATCTGGTTGATTCTGCCAGTAGTCATATGCTTGTTTCAAGGACTAAGCCATGCATGCCTCAGAATCACTGCACTGCAGGAATCTGCGCATGGCTCATTACATCAGACGTAATCTGCCGCAAAAA
>Ga0208374_1000775_pt1:10000-11860 | contig 11860 bp, 8 predicted proteins | sample RifOxyC3_FD_184037 | JGI IMG/M metagenome (GOLD analysis project Ga0208374, IMG submission 184037) | Groundwater microbial communities from Rifle, Colorado - Rifle Oxygen_injection C3 (SPAdes) | ecosystem: Environmental > Aquatic > Deep subsurface > Groundwater | place: Rifle...
CGCGCGAGCAGTAGTGTGCGACAGGTGCGGGTTCGAGTCCGCGCGACGCTGTTTTTTGCGACGGGCTGTGGATCATCTGCGCGACGATGCGAAGGGCGCTGGCAATTTTTCTCGTCGAAACCGCGCTGCGGCGCGCATTTTGGCACAACTCGCAACGGCTGGGGACCCTTCGTGCGCGAGTTGCGGGGGAACGGGGCCGAATTTCGCGACGATGCCCCGCGCCGAACCCCGCTCATTCGGTGCGTTTAATTGGGAATCGAAAACGGCACTCCGATTGGTTGGACCTCACTACGCGATCAGCGCTGAGTTTTTTAACTGGTGGAGGGGGCTTTGGTTGCCCGTCCTGCGGGTGCCCCGACCACGGCCGTTCCCCGGGCCCCGGGCCCGAATTTTTATGATCCAGCGATGCAAACACAAAACCACCAATGTAGACCCCCGCTCGATCGGTGCCGTCGACGCAGCATCGAAAACGGCGAACGTTTTCATTGGGGCTCGCTATCCGATCGCGCTTTCGGCGGCACCGAGGTCAGGGGGGTCGTGGGCCGGAAGGGGGCGGTGCCTGGTCCCACCGTCCCGCCGGCGTGACCCTGGGACCCCCCGGAGCGAGTTGCGAGGGAACGGGGCCGAATCGCGCGACGATGCCCCGTGCCGACCCCCACTCAATCGGTGCGTTCTGTCGCGAATCGAAAACGGCGGGCCGATTGGTTGGACCTCACTACGGGATCGACGCGAAGTTTTTTGGGGAGATGGGGGGGGGATGTGGTCGCCCGTCCTGCGAGTGCCCCGACCACGGCCGTTCCCCGGGCCCCGGGCCCGAAATTTCATGACTCCGGAGTGTAAACAGAAAACTGCCAATGTAGACCCCAGCCCGATCGGTGCCGTCGATCGCGAATCGAAAACGGCGAACGTTTTCATTGGGGCTCACTATCCGATCGCGCTTTCGGTGGCACCGAGGTCAGGGGGGGGGCGTGGGCTGGAAGGGGGGTGCCTGGTCCCACCGTCCCGCCGGCGTGACCCCGAGAGCCCCCGAAGCGAGTTGCGAGGGAACGGAGCCGAATCGCGTGACGATGCCCAGTGCCGACCCCCACTCATTTGGCGCGCTTAATTCAGAATCAAAAACGGCGGGCCGATTGGTTGGACCTCACTATGAGATCGGCGCGAAGTTTTTTGGCGGACCATGGGGCACTCAGTGCCACCCACTGCGCCCAGTGAGGGCCAAAAAGTGTGCAAAAACGTGCCAAACCGCTACCACGGCCGGTCACTTGGCCAGCCGGGAAGAAATTATTTGGGTATCGGCCACATGTCGCGCCGTGTGATCCTCTCAAAAGACCTCGCGCTGTGTCGGTTTGCGCCATTCGGAATTTTCTGCGAGCCGACGGGCCGTCCGGGGGAGCAATTTAGTTGGCCAGGGCCTCGCACACACCCAACAACGCCAGTGCCGCCCAGCGGCGCCCAGTGGAATCCCCCCTTGGTGCACCCACCTCCCCGGGCCGAAATGTGGCTCCGGGCGTGCCCGGGCACCTCCAGAGCTCCCGAGTTGCGGAAACGGCGCCAAATCGCGCCAAACAATGCGGCGAACCGGGGGGAATTCACGGCGGGGCGGCGCGCGAGAGGTCCCACCACGGCCCCTGGCACCGCCCATGTGCCGCCCAGTGGTGTGCACGGTGGCGCCCGGTGCGCGCAAAAACCGTGCCAAACCGCTACCACGGCCGGTCACTTGGCCAGCCGGGAAAAAATTATTTGGGTATCGGCCACATGTCGCGCCGTGTGATCCTCTCAAAAGACCTCGCGCTGTGTCGGTTTGCGCCATTCGGAATTTTCTGCGAGCCGACGGGCCGTCCGGGGGAGCAATTTAGTTGG
>Ga0208374_1000777_pt1 | contig 11815 bp, 7 predicted proteins | sample RifOxyC3_FD_184037 | JGI IMG/M metagenome (GOLD analysis project Ga0208374, IMG submission 184037) | Groundwater microbial communities from Rifle, Colorado - Rifle Oxygen_injection C3 (SPAdes) | ecosystem: Environmental > Aquatic > Deep subsurface > Groundwater | place: Rifle, Colorado, USA...
AACGATCGTCTCCATCCCAATCCCCGATTTTTATATCTGCCATATTCCCACGTGCATTTTGTTGTCCCTGGGTGTTTTTCTCAAGATTTTCTTTTAATTCATTTAAGCTTATAGTATCTGTTATTTGCCTGAAAACAGAATCTTTTTTAGTTACAGGATTATAAAAGGAGAAGTCCACTGACAGCCGCGTAGGCCCATAATAATAGTAAAAAAGAAGACCTGCTTTTGTTTTTGCAACACAGGGTTTATGAATTTTATTAAGCCATGTTTGCTTTGCAGAAACAAATGACAAGCATTCATCTTTAAGAGTAAGCTTATAAGGTTTATAAAAAGTAATCAGATTTACATCATCAACACAATCTTTGTACATACCAACCGGAGTTCCGCCTATTTCTCTGATACACGATAATTTTAAATCTTTATTAACAAGAAGAAGATTTGATTTTGACAGTCGTTTTTCATATACGATCAGCAAAATATTATCTTGCAGAATTTCATAATCATAAATATGAAACTCGGTATTGCCAAATGCTATCTGAGGAACCCCAAAAATATTTATTTCAGGAATATCTAAAATATTGCTTTCAAGAAAAACTGCAATTTTATTGATTTTCGATTTAGGAACAATAACAGTATCACTTTTATACGAAATGTGTGAAATTATAAGCTTAAAATTTTCTGTATTTTTATGCACGGGCACTGTAATTCTGAATACTCCTTGCTGGTCTGTCTGCGCACCAAAAGAAGATCCGTATACCTTTATATTAACTCCTGCCAAACTCTCATCACACGATTTATCTTTAACAATCCCGCTAATATTTATAGTCTTTAGAGCAGAGCTCAGAGGTTTCAAAATTATTTTATTATACCTTTCAATATATTCTACATCATAATTTTTAAACAAAATATCAAGAATAGCACTTACTTTTTGAGTTCTGTTGATAATAAAAACTTTTTTATCGAGTGGAATTTGCGTATTGCTGTAAGTAAAAGTAAAATTTCCCTTTGCGCTGATTTCTTTCAGATACACATCAATTGTTGCGCTATGCCTACTAACAGTAACAAGTTTATCAAGCAATACAGATTGACATAATAAATTACCTGAAACAAAAAGAAAAAAAAGAAGTGAAAGAAAATTCTTCATGGGTATTGGAATTTTCAACAACCACCTTTGGTAATTATCACTTTATTTTCCTTTATTTGATATTCCAGATTAAGAAGTATTTGCAATTCTTCCAGAACTTCGTTCAATTCCTGATTCTGGTGCGTGCTTGTAAGGGTACAATTATGAATAGACTCAGTATTTACAAAAATTTCTCTCCCGTAGTATTTTGAAAGAATCGAAACCACATCGCTGAAATTACTGTTTACAAATTGCAAGGTCTTTGTTTTCCATGCAAGAAAATTCAGGTCTTTGTTTTTCTCAATACTTACCGATTTGTTATTCTCATTATATAAGCCTTTTTCACCGGGATTTAATATAACCTTTGACTCTGTCTGATTAGCTTTTTCTTCTTGTTTTTCAAGGGAAACTTTTCCTGCAAGTACAATAACTTCAACGCTTTTATTTTCAGAATCAGTTTTTACGGTAAACGATGTTCCTAATACTACAGTTTTTGTATTTCCGGCATGAATAGTAAAGGGCTCTCCGTTCTGTTTCTGAACTTCAAAATAGGCTTCTCCAATTAAATAAACAACACGATTTTTAAAATCCTGATTATAGTTTAATGAACTGTTTTTATTTAGCCATACCTTACTGCTATCAGGAAGAGAATATTCAGCATTTGCATTCAGGGATGCAATGAGTTTAATATTTTCGGTGCTGTTGGTTGCATTATCGTTATTGATATATTGGTAAATCAAGAAAGAAAAAATAAAAAGAATCACTATTGCAGCAGCAGCTTTCCATGCTAAAGTGAAATTCAAATATTTTTTTCTTTGCTTAGAAGCAAGGCGCGTTTTAAATCTGTTAACAGCAGCAGAAACATCAGGATAATAATCCGACTCATAATTACCGGAAAGATCCCATATCTGTTTAAGTTTTTTTAGCAGCGCCTCATTCCATTCAAATAATATCTGCTTCTCGGAATCAGAAATATTTCCGGAGAGATATTTTGAAGCCAGTTCCAATATTTTTTCCTCTGTCATACTATTTATAAATTATAATGTTCTTCTTTACGAATTCTTGGTACGCAAAATGTTTTTTCATTGATTAGTCCGAAGTTGGAAGTTGCTTTGCTCTCTCGTCTTCCGACTTCCAACTCCCGCCTCTCGGTGGCTGAGCGAAATCGAAGCCCCGACCTCTTTTCCCACAATTCGCGAAACATCTTCTTTAATATTCTTTAACTAAATTATTTCTGAACACCCGTAGCGCCTTGGTCATCTGATTTTCTACTGTTTTAACAGAAATACTCAGATGGTCTGCAATTTGCTTATTTGTCATTTCTTCAAAGCGGCTCATTGTAAAGATGATTTTACATTTCGGCGGAAGTGATTCAATAAGACCCTGAACCTTTTCCTGCAATTTTCTGAACGACAAAGCTTCCTCTTCTCTTTCAATATTGCTGACTTCTTTCTCATAAGCCAGAGACTCATTTAACTCGCAAAGGCTAATCTTTTTCACCTTTCTTATAAAAGTCAGCGCAGCATTTAAAGCCATTCTGTTTAAATAGGCTCCTATAGATAATTCTATGTTAAGCCTGCTTTTTTTCTCCCAAAAATTATAAAAAACATCCTGAACAATATCTTCTGAAACAATTGTATTATTTATAATACGGTTTACCCGCTTACATAATACGCCATAATAACTCGTAAACATTAGTTCCACAGCCTTGTCTTCATCTGTTTTCATTAACTGAAAAAGCTGTGTGGTTATGTCTTGTTGTTTTTGCATTAAGTTTTTTTGTTCAAAATTAAAAACAATTCCCCTTTTTCTATATAAGATGCAGAAAATAAATTTACCCCTACAAAAAATTAATGTTATTCGACAAAATTAGTGGAAGTTTTAAACTTGCAGATTAAAAATAAATTTGCAGGATTCAAGTTACAAGTTACAAGTTACAAGTTGTTTTTTACCTGCAACCTGCAACCTGATAGATTGAGCTTGTCGAAACCTGCAACGACATACTAAAATTATTATCCACTAAAATATCGAATAATCAAAATTAATGTTGCTCGGAAATTTATCATCATTTGTTTATACCCTGAGCTTTTCAAACCTTTAACCTATCCTTAACTTTTTTTAACGACACCTTAACCTTAATCAAGGTTTTTACTGCCTATTTTTGCATCATGAAAACACTATTAAATGGCAAGATGAAAAATAGATTATTAGCAATAGTTTGCATTGCTTCTTCAATAACCATGTTATATGCTTTTTTTATTAGAAGTACAGAGAAAAAAATTGAGATACAAACAATGAATAATGAGCATCTGGATTACAAGGAAAGCTCTTTTTACAGTTTGATACAAATATTCTGAAATATAAATTTAATACCTTAAAATTATGAAAACAAAAAATTTATTTACGCAAATGGTTCTTGTATCTGGTCTCTTTTTTATGGGAATGATTGTATTTAGTTGCTCATCGTATGCCCAGAATAAAAAGGAGAAAAAAAGTAAAGATATTATGCGCATCTGTATTGAAAAAGATGGAGATGGAAAAACTGTAAAATTTGATACCTTGATAAGCAGCGATAGCAATGTAGATATTGAAGACGAACTAAGATCCATGAAAATTGAATTACCCGGTTTTTCTTTCAATATTGATGTAGATGAAGATGTATCTGATGACTCCGATAAATCTCTTTCTGGAAAAAAGAAAAGAAAAAAAGAGCGCGTAATAATGAGTATGTCGTGCAGCGATTTGGATGATCTTGACAATCTGGATGAGAAAATTGAAAAAGCAGTGAAAGCAATGACTATTAATTGCATTGTAGAGGATGAGGACAATGAAAATGTGTTAATTGATTTCCCTTTTACCAGTTCTTCTAAAGCAAAAGTATATAAAAATGTCTTGCATATAGATGGCGATGAAAATGGAAAAATTTGCAAACGAATTATTATTGATATAGATGATGATACTGATACCGGGAATAGTGAGGGAGTCGTAAAAGAAACAGAATATGTAAGAATTAAAGTAAGGATTTCTGAACTAACGATAGCCGAAAAAAAACTTGTGGAAAAAGCCGGTGTTAGTGATAAAAAAATACTTTCAGTGGATGATTTGCATTTTGCTCCGAACTTAGGCAGTAAGCAGTTTGACGTAAGTTTTTCTTTACAGGAAAAGGGTAGGGCAGAGGTGAAAATTTTTGATATGAATGGAAAAGAAATTTATAGTGAAAATGTAAAAGATTTTCCGGGAACATATAAAAAGTCTGTTGATTTATCGGGCAAAACAAGCGGCATTTACCTGTTAGTTATATCTCAGGGAGGAAAAAGTTTTTGCAGGAAAATTGCAGTGCAATAATTTATAATTTTTGTAGAATAAAAGGAATTTGCTATACTCGCAATAAATCTAAAATTTTCAATTATGTTTAAAGTAAATGAATATTTCAATGGCAATGTGAAATCCATTGCTTTGCAAACAGCGGATGGTCCTGCAACAATTGGCGCAATGGCTAAAGGCGAGTATGAATTCGGAACTTCTTCAGTAGAGTTTATGACGGTTATTACCGGAAAACTTATAGTAAAATTACCGGGACACGATCACTGGCATGATTTCGGTCCGGGACAAACATTTAAAGTGGAAGCGAATGAGAAATTTCAGTTAAAAGTGCCAGAAGATTCCTCGTATTTATGTTTGTATAAGTAGTGTTTGTCCATAAAGTCTGTGTCTGATTCAGAATGTTCGAGAGCGAGGCTTTCGCAGAATTGAAAATCAGGGAGTTTACTTGAGTAAACGACCGTTTTCAATTCAAGAGTAACGAAGCTATCGGACATTATGGACGGACACGAAGTAGTTATTCGACAATAAATTTTTCTGAAAAAGATTGAGTTTCGGTTTTTACATTTAGAACGTAAATTCCTTTTTCATGTATAAAATTAAGAGGGATACTTTGTGTCCCTTTTTCTTTATTTAAAGGTGTTATTTCCTTTATTTTTTTCCCAAGTATATCCAATATCTCAATTTTGATATTTTCGGTTTTTTGAAAATTGAATTCCAAAACAGATTCGTGAGTAACAGGCATGGGAAAAATTTTTATGAATGCATCTTCATTGTTTTTATTCTCTGATGAAGAAATTGTATAACTTTTCAAACTGGGTGTCTGTAAGAATACACCTGAGTCAAATGAAGAGTCATAACAATCTGCAATTGCAATTTTTAAATGATAAACAGCAGACGGAATTACAGCTACAGTAGCTGTCAGAAATATTGTTAATCCATCATATTGAATATATAAATCATTTGAATTTTCATAGTAAAATTGTGAATTAATCACGTCATTTACATTGTTAATACTGACGGGAAGATATGTCCCGGGTAGTAATGCTATGTTTTTTCCAATATAATTGCCTCCCGCAGGGTCGGATCCGGTAATGAAAAAACCAAACACATCATTATAATTGCTATTGGCAAATTCAGGATATTCTTCAGAACCGAAGGTATAATTAAATTCAAGAACATTTCCGGATGGAATAACATTAAATTCTAAAACTGAAGCGTCATATAAATTGGAGGGACTGGTATTTATGGAATTTGCAAGATTGGTATCTGACTCAGGACCTGTAAGAGTGCCGCTGACTGAACCATTATTATTAGGCCCATTTGCATTCATTATACTGCCGGTTGAAATAATAATTCCCTCATTCATTCCTATTTGAGCATTTCCAGCATTTGAAAAAGTTCCAATACCCATAGAGTCTCCGGTGTAACGCACACTATCAATTGTAACTCCATATTGTGTAAAAGCTGCAACAAGTGATTCATAATTTGTAGCAGGTGCAATATTTAAAATATTTGTTGTATCATTTAAAATATTTGATGTATCTTCAGGTTCCGGATAATAATAGGCAATCGAAATTGTGAACATATCGCTGATGTTATTCCATACACGAAGCCAAATTTGGTTATTCGGTAAGCTGTCTGAGGCAGAAAAAGAATGTATGTTACATCCAATATTATAAAGCGAATCGCATGAATTTCCTCTATAAAAATAAACAGGGATTGTGCCGGACAATATTATTGTGCCTGTATCAGGAACAACAACTTTATACCAAATATCTTTACCTGTATTTGCATTGCAGAGATTGGGAACATTCGAATACGTTGAAGCAACAACATTATAATGTAAATAATGATTGCTTATATTGTTTTCAAGTAAAATAGCGCCACAAGGTTCGTCATTTATTGGTGGTTGCGCTTTGATAAATGAAAAACAAAAGAACAGTAAAATATTTACGAATATAAACCTCATACAATAGATATTGATTTTTTTATATAAGACAATTAATAATGAAAATAGTTGTCTGAACGTAAATTAAAACTTGTTATAAAACATTAATTTTATTTCTGTTCTTTTGTGCATGAATGAAATGAAACATTATTTTTGTTAGAAATAATTAAAAAAAAATGGTTATGGATTTAATGCAGAACATCAAAGAAAATGCAAAGAAGCGTATTAAGCGCATTGTATTACCGGAAGGAACTTCTGAAAGAACGGTAAAAGCAGCCGATATTATTCTTAAAGAAAAAATTGCGGATCTTATTCTTTTAGGAAATATTGAAGAAATAGCAGCATTGGAAAAACAATTCGGACTTGATTTATCAAAAGCTGAAATTATTGATCCCAAAACTTCTCCCAAGCGAGAACTTTACATTGAGAAATTAATGGAGTTACGTAAATCAAAAGGTCTTACAAAGGTAGAAGCCGGAAAACTTCTTGATCAGGAAATCTATTGGGGTCCCATGATGATTTTTATGGGCGATGCAGACGGTGAAGTATCCGGTGCAGAACATACAACTGCTGATACTGTTCGCCCTGCGCTACAGATTGTGAAAACGACTCCCGGTATTTCTGTTGTTAGCGGTGCTATGGTTATGGTCAGTAAGAAAAAAGAATTGGGACAAGATGGCGTATTTATTTTTGCAGATGTTGCATTACTCCAAATCCTACTGCCGAACAATTAGCTGAAATAGCCATTTGCAGCGCAGAAACCGCGAAAATGGTTGCCGGCATCGAAATGCCCCGTGTGGCTTTACTGTCATTTTCTACAAAAGGATCTGCAGAACATGAGCTTGCTGATAAAGTTATCAAAGCAACGGCCCTCGCAAAAGAACGCAGGCCCGACCTTCATTTTGACGGCGAATTACAAGCCGATGCTGCTTTGATTGAAAAAGTAGGACAGAAAAAAGCGCCCGGTTCTCCTGTTGCTGGTCTTGCAAATGTGCTTGTATTTCCCGATTTACAGGCAGGAAATATCGGCTACAAACTTGTGGAGCGTTTAGGAGATGCTGAAGCTGTTGGTCCTGTATTGCAAGGCTTGGGTGCTCCTATTAATGACCTTTCCAGAGGTTGCAGTGTGAGCGATATCGTGAATCTTGTTGCGATCACTTCAAGTCAGGTTAAATAGTGTTTTACATGTTCAATGTTTAACAGCTAATTGAGCTTGAGGTTACAGAGTAATGTCGAAGCCGGATTCATTATAAATATATTATTCAGTACAAAAACGTTACAATAAGTAACGTTTTTGTATTTTGGCAAAGTTCAGCATCGTTACTTTTCTAAATATATTTTTATTGCATCAGAAGTTTTATATCCAAAGAATTTTAAAAAATAAATACCATTGGAAAAACGATTCAAATCAATATTAATATCTGATGATATAATATCAGATGATATAATTTTTTTCCCGGTTATATCATAAACTTCATAAAACTGAAAGTCAGTATTCGCATTTTTCACGATTAGCAAACCATTTGTCGGGTTTGGAAAAATTTCAATTTTATCTATACCAATGGTAGCAACAGAAATTAACACATCAATAACCACTGGTGTAGTTGCGAAGCAGCCATTCGCATCAATTACCGCGATGCTGTATGTTCCTGCTTGAACACCTGAAATACTGTCGGTATGAGAACCAGTGTTCCAGTTATACGTGTACGGAGGCGTTCCTCCTGTAACAAGGGCGTGAGCAGCTCCATCACTAGCTCCTGACTGCGATACCTGTGTTATTGTAACATTCAGGGATAATTGCAGTGGTTCAGAAATTGTATCTATTAAAACAATTGTACAATTATTACTATCAGTAACAGCTACAGTATAAATACCCGAAACAACACCTGATATTGTATTTGTTAAAGCTCCGTTTGACCAGGCATAAGAAAAAGGAGCTATTCCTGCTGTTACATTAACAGAAGCAGAACCTGTGCCTCCGAAACAAGCAGCATTCGTAACATTCATTACTGCATCAACAGAAGGTGTTGCATTAATCGTAACATTTATTTCTGAATTGCAAAAATTTTCATCCGTAGCAGTAACAAAATAAGTATCAGGAGCAAGATTGGTCTGCAATGCACTACTACTTCCATTACTCCATAAAAAAGTAATTGCGCCCGTTCCGCCTGTAGCAGAAACACCCGCAAGCCCATTATTCTCATTACATGTAGCATCCATCACATTTGCAATAATTTCAATATTTCCGGGCTGATAAATTGTATCAGCAATGGTAATGGAACAATTAAATTCATCGGTAATGGTTACAGAATAAATTCCGGCGGGAAGATTCGTAATATTATTTTGAGAACTGTTATCAGACCAGTTATACGTATAAGTTCCACTTCCATTAACGGTAACAGCAGAAGTTCCAGTTGTAGTACCATAGCATAAAAGATCAGTACTGGAAATACTTGCTGTAAACGGAGCCGTGTTAGAAATCACAGCACTTTCTACCAGTTCACAATTATTCAGATCTTTTATTGTTACATAATAAGTGCCTTCCGCTAAATTTGAAATTACAGAAGTAGTTTCATTTGTACTCCACATATACGTAAGACTGCCTGTTCCTCCACCTGCAGTAACAGTAGCCAAACCATTAGCCAAACCGCAACTTGCATTGGTTGTGTTTACAGAAGCAGTTATTGCAGAAGGCTCTGTCAGAGTTACAGAAGCATCAGAGGCGCAACCTGCAGCATTTATAACTGTTACGTAATAAGTTGCTGCGGAAAGACCGCTTATAGTTGCTGTATGTTCTGAATTAGACCAGTTGTAAACAAAAGGAGCAGTCCCTGTAACATTGGCAAGAGCCTCGCCGGAATTATTTCCATTGCAAGTTAGATTTGTTCCATTTATTGTAACAACAGGATATTCAAAAACAGCAACCTCCGAAACATTTGAATAAGCATCAGGGCAACCAGCTTCAGATAAAACAGTCCTGTAGTAGGTTGTTTCTGTAAGATTTGGTGTAATATAATTATTTGTAGTTGCTCCGCTTCCTCCGGTAACATTACTCCATCCGGTTGAACCATCAGCAGATTGTTGCCATTGCAACGACGTACCACTGTAAGCAGACAAACTTAATTCTGTTGAATTGCCTGTGCAGATAGAATCATTATCAGCTAAAGATACTCCTCCGACAGCACCTTGGTTGACTGTAACCTGAATTACATTCGAGTTTAGAGAAGTACAATTTCCAGATGTTACGACTGCTCTGAAATAAGAAGTTGAATTCAATGCTTCTGTCGTAACATTTTCGCTTGTTGCGCCTGCCAAATTTTCCCAGTTTGTTGTTCCATCGGATGAAACCTGCCACTGTATTGCTCCTGTGAAACCTGACAAAGAAAGATCAACCGTATTCTGATAACATACGATAGTTTCATCAACCACTGCTGTTCCTGCTACAGAAAGAGGATCAACCGTTATTTCAACAACATCAGAATAAACATCCGGACAAGCGCCATGAGACAGGCGGGCTCTGTAAAATCCGGTAGAGGAAAGTACAATCGTAGTATAAGAATCTGTTGTTGCGCCACTGCCACCTGTAACATCCGTCCATCCCGTTAATCCGTCGGATGATTGCTCCCATTGAATTGTACCTGTTGAGCCAGTAAGATTGATAATCGCAGGACTTCCTGTACAAACAGAATTCGTTACAGGAACAGCAATTCCGCTAACAGGACCGGGAGTAACTGTTACAGAAACCGTGTTGGATGTTTGACTTGAACAACCTGAAGAAGACAATACTGCACGGAAATAAGTTGTAGTAGTTAATGTGGCTGTTGTGTAAATATCAGTAGTTGCGCCCGAGCCACCGATAACATTTGTCCAACCGCTAATACCGTCAGCAGATTGTTCCCACTGGATATCGCCGGATGAACTTGCAAGCGTTAAAGTTGTTGAACTTCCTGTGCAAACAGAAAGAGAAATCGGTGAAATTATCCCACCTATAGGTTCGGACGTAACTGTAATTTGAATAACATTGGAGTAAGCATCATCACAACCGGAAGCCGAAACAACAGCCCTATAAAAAGTTGTAGTTGTTATTGAAGCTGTAGAATACGAATCTGTTGTAGCTCCTGAACCGTCGGTAACATTAGCCCAGGCACTTGTGCCATCAACAGATTGCTGCCACTGAATAGATGTTCCTGTATAACCTGATAAATTCAGTGTTGTTGTATTTCCTGAACAAACCGAATTATAAACGGCAGAAGAAATGCCGGCATCAGGGCTTGGAGCTACAGTAGCAGTAACAATTGTTCTGGTACTTGCACAACCAGTTGCTTGTATTTCCCAATCATAGAAAAAATAATAAAATCTTAAATTATCAGCATTATTTCCAGTAATACTGATAGCATTGTCAATCGTATAAGGAAAAGGTTTAATTGGCCCTATTGTTGAACCATCACGCCATAAATTATTTGCAGCTTCAAGTGTACGCAATTCATATCCTGTGCCGGGCTCTAAAAAGAAATTTAAAGCAACGCGGCTTTCTCCTTGTGGTACTGCCACGTTTGCACTTACTACTACTTCAGCACTACTGTTGATTACCTGAAAAGTAAGATTGCCACTTACATTATTATAAACCTTAACAGAAACTAAATTCAGAGGAGCAAGAACATCAAAATATAAAGTACGATTCGTGGTGCTTGTCCAATATTGACCTGTTGCAGTATTATCTGTTTCCCCAACATATTCAGAAGAAGAATAGACAAAACTCTCAACATAATAAGATGTGGTCTGAGAAATAACAGGTGTTGTATAATCCGTTCCGGTAAAAAGATAGCTACCACCCGTTGAAGCATCATACCAGTTTAAAGTACCATTGCCACTAGCAGAAAGGCTTACCGTGCCTGATCCACAAATAGAATTTCCTGTAGTAACCGGAGGAGTTGCAAGTGTTACTGCAATATAATCTGGTTTCACAACATCATCAGAACCTGCGCAACCTGAAACGGTTAAAGACACTGTATAATTACCATCAGCGCTATAATTGTGTGTAGGATTTTGTTCCGTTGAAGTAGCACCATCCCCGAAATTCCATGCCCATTGAGAAACACCGGCAACATTGCTTGAAAAAATAACTGTTCCAGAGCAAGTCGTTGTTATATCAGATAAAAAGTCGGCAACAGGAGCATTTGGAGTTACCTGCACATTCTGAATTGTAGTATGCTTGTCTGTTACACTTATTCCTGTAATTGTTTGCGATTGATAACCGGGAGCAGAATACGTAAGCGAATATGTTCCGGCTTTAATAGGTCTGTGATAATCTCCTACAGAAGCCGTACTGTAAACAAAAGAGCTGTCGTTATCCTGATCATGCGAATTTATAAAAACTTTTGCATGAACAGGCAATCCGGTGCAGGCATCTGTTATTACAC
>Ga0208374_1000793_pt1 | contig 11677 bp, 7 predicted proteins | sample RifOxyC3_FD_184037 | JGI IMG/M metagenome (GOLD analysis project Ga0208374, IMG submission 184037) | Groundwater microbial communities from Rifle, Colorado - Rifle Oxygen_injection C3 (SPAdes) | ecosystem: Environmental > Aquatic > Deep subsurface > Groundwater | place: Rifle, Colorado, USA...
CCAGCCTGTCTCTGGAGGCATCACGGCTACGCCACAAGAGAGAGTGACCTCTCACATAACGGCCAGAGGATGCCAACACCATCCTGTAGGTCAGTCATTCAGGGATGCGCCCATCCGCAGGCCCGCCCATACCAATCCGTTGCGGTTCGACAGGGATTGGTGTATCCTGCGATCGATGAATGCAATCCTTGAAGCGGCTCGGGACGTTTGTGAATTCCTGGCAGAGCTTAAGGAAGCACCGGAAATTCTCACTCGTGCCCGACAACTGCTGGAGGGTGGACGATGAAACGGCTCACGCTTGATGAACAGCGGGCCGTTGTGACCCAGTGGCGAAAAGGCGGGGAAGAGTTGGAACGTGTACGGTATGAAGCGTTGCGGACCCGTCCCTATGACTGGACGGTCGTTGACGCCTTGCTGGAACTGGGGGACCATTTTGGCCGGAGTCGGAATGCTGAGGGCATGGTCGAAATGCAGCGGAATTTCATGAAGGTCCGGATCCGGTTCCCATGATGATTCACCGCTGATCGCTTCATCCAAGAGCGCCGCTTGACGGCGGCCGCCCTGTCGCATGCCTTCGGGCACCGTACGTGAGGGGGAGGAGCAAAATGGGGACCAACGCGTTGTCAACGCCGGTGGTCATATCGTCGCCGGCCATGGCTTTTCACCTGGACGCAATATCCGGATGGTCCGCGAGCCTGCTGGAGAACCGGATAACCGGTGCATGCCTGAAATTGCACGGAGGGCCGGAGCTGGAGCTTGAATGGGATGCTGCCATCCAGCGGATCTGGATCGAGGGGTGGCGATGTCAGACCACGGATGAATGGACCGGCAGTCCTGACGACGAGCGGGGCATGCGCGAGGGATATGCACGTCCGGATTGTCCGGACCATGAATGGCCCTGCCAGGAATCCCCCGGTGATCTCTACGTGCCTGAACCGTCCCGTTATGCCTGGGCCCGAACACGCTTGTTTGTGCCCCGTGAACCGGCAGAGGGTCCCCTGACCCTCGTATTGGGAGGAATGGATCTTTACGATTTCCGCTTCATGCGCGTGTTCCTCAACGGGGTGCTGGTTGGAGAGCGCCAGGCCGCGCTTCGGTGGAACGAGCCGGCCCGGTTTGACCTGTCGGCGGGAACCCCGGCCGGATCATTGCTTCGCCGGGGACACGTCAACACCCTGGCGCTTCAGCTATGCGGGCAAATCACCCGCACCGCGGTGCTCGACGCGCAGGATCCCGGACATGGACGCCATTATCCCATGCCCAATGTGTTGTGTACTCCGTTTCTCCAATACCTGGTTGTGGGGGCCGATCGGGTGCGCGCATCCCTCCGTGTCGACCGCGTTCAAGTGGAACCGGACCGGCACGGTTGTACGGTGACGCTTCGGGATCAGGCCGGCGAGACCACGGCCACGATCGTGTACCGGTTGAGCGCCGATGAACCGTTGCTCTTCAAGTCGGTGCGGATCACCAACACCGCTTCCTGCGCGCGGCGGTTGATGAATGTGGGGCACGGGTCCTATACGTTCGAGGTTCCCGTGACGGACGGGGGCCGGGGGTTTCCGGTGTATATGGATGGCCAGGCATTTGTCAGCCTGGCAGATCCCGCGGGATGGACCACCGGACAGGATCAGCGAATACGTCTGTCGCAGTTTCCGGGCCGGCTCCTGCAACCCGGTGAAACATTCACGGCCATGGATACCGTATGGGGCGTGGCGCCTGCCGGCAAGGCACAGGAACTATTTGTTGAGACAATCCGGCGCCGGTGTCGACGGGTACGCAGGAATCATGACCAGCCGATGACCATTTTCGAACCGTTTGGCGGATGGGATACGTCACCGGATTCCGGAAATTCTTGGGTGGAGGAATCCGAATCCATCCTGAACGGCTTGTTGGACCGGCTGGCAGAAGCCCGTTCGGAATCCGACCTTCAATTTGACCGTTTCTCAGTGGATTTCTGGGTGGACAAGAAAGGGGATCTTACCGGGTTCGATCCGTGCCGTTTCCCCAACGGGTTTGTGCCGTTGCGGGACCGCATTCGCGCCTTGGGGATGGACCCCGGTCTGTGGATTGACAGTTCCATGAGCGGCTGGCACATCCTGGACAATCCTGCGATTGTCCGCACGTTTACGCATAACCCGGCCTTCACGCCGAAATTCTGGTCAGGACCCTTTACCTGCCGCGCCACCGATCCGATCCGTACTCTGTTTTGCACGGCATTCCGTCATCATGTCAGGGAGCATGGCGTTCGGTTGTTGAAATTCGACAATCTCCGTGCGATCTGCAACAACATCACCCACGACCATCTTCCCGGCTTGTATTCCACCGAGGCCATTCATGACGGGGTCCGGCAGATGCTTCATGAGCTCGACGCTGAGAATCCCGACGTGTTTCTGATGCTGTATTGGGGATATCGTTCCCCTTGGTGGCTCCTCGATGCCGATACCCTGTTTGAGCCGGGGCTTGCGATCGAAGCGGCGACACCCGGCATACGCCCGACCCTCTATGCGCGTGACGGGGTCACCCAGGGGCTTGATCTGGCCCACCGGTGGTGCGCCGACCTGCCTGCCATCGGGAAGGATTCACTGGGGGTGTGGCTTTCTTCCTGGGACTGGAACAGCGGCATTGGTCCGGAACGTTGGGCGGCGGGTTTCGTGATGGACCTGGCGCGGGGCAGCCTGCTTGCCCAGCCGTGGTCTGATCCGACGTTCCTCGATGCGCCCCAGCGCCGTTGCATGGCCGACTTGATCGCCTTGTTCCGCCGCCTGGCCGGTTGTTTTGCCGGGAGCCGGCTGGTGCTGGGGAATCCTTGGCAGATGGAGCCCTACGGATATTGCGGCTCGGACGGGACGCGGGCGGTGATTGCGCTGCATAATGCGACGTGGGAGGACCGTCCGGTGACGATCCGGCTCGATGCATCCTGGGGCCTTCCCTCCGGTAGGACATGGTCGATCTATAGTCACTTCCCGGATTACGCGCAGTGGTCTGATCCGGGCGAATCGTTCCAGGAATTGGTATCTTTTTCCATGCGTCCGTTTGAAGTCCGTTTGCTGGAGCTTGTCCCTGCCGGTGAAGCGCCGGGGTTGAGTCGGTCGTTTGAACGCAAACCGGTTCCTGCAACCTTTCCCGAATCATCCTGGCAACTGCCGATGGTTGTACGGCAGGGAACCGCCGGTGAGGCGCTTCCGTTGGCCATCGAAACCAAAAAAGATTCCGGGGTGTCGGGTCCGGTGGCCAAGCAGGTGTTACGGTTTGAGGTCTCGATTCCGGCTCATGTTTCGAATGCGCGTCTGGCGATAACCCTGGAAGTTGAGAAACAGGGACGACTTGTCAGCCGGCAGAATCCGGGCCATTACTTTGCCGGGTCATTTGCGTTAAACGGGCGTGATTTGCCTGCCGTTCCCGCCTTGTCGCGGGGGTATCCGGCAGGTTGGCAGACCTGGCGGATCGACCTGCCGCCATCTGCCGATCCGGTGCAGGTTGGCGGCCTGTTGACGGTTGCCGCCGACACGGACATGCAACTGGTTTCGCGGGCCTATTGGTTGCCTTGGTGATCGAGCGGTGTAGCCAGGGTCGGAGCGATGGTGGACGCAGGAGTTGACCGTTACAGGTTATCGGCGATATCCGCCAGTGAATCCATGATGGAATTGAGAAGGTTGTCGTATCCGCCGCTTTCCCGGATCATCGATGAATATTCGTTTTCGGACCCGGCGAACATGAACGTGACGGTTCCGGATTCGGCCCGGATGTAGAATGATCGGTATTGTCTCAGCCGTTTAACGAGGTTGGCGTTATCGCCGAGTTTCCGGGCAATGGCTGGATCAGCGGCGCCGATATAGCCTTTCAGGAATCCAAGGTTTACGATTTGGGGCAGGGGATCTTCCGGTTTGACGGGCGCATAACCGGTGATGACATCCACGCGGGTTGTTTGGGGCTTGTTGTGGGTCAGGATGGCCACCATGGAAATCGGTTGCCCGATGACGCGGGACAACAGACGGTCAAGCGGACTTCCGGTCATGTTGCCGCCGGTCTTATAGCTTCCTGACAGGAAGGACCAGATACCGCCGAGTTCCCGGCCGGTCTCGCCGATGGCGATCCGGGTGGCGTATCGTCCCCAGACGTTTCCGGCCTGGATGCGGAGCAGCATGCCATAACCGCGATGGGTCTTGCCGAGGTAGGGGGCGGTTCCATTTGCGATCTGGACCGGTTCGAGTCCGGTTCCGGCCTTGAGCGATGCTAGTTGATCCTCCGCTGTGGGGATGTTCACGCAGGCTGTGAGGCAAAATGCCAGTAGCATGGCGCTGCCGGCCTTGATTTCTGGAACGTAAGATTGCGAAGCCATTTTTTAAACCTCCCAATTATCGTGGAACAAGCATGCCGTATCTGGGGGACGTATTCAATGGAAAATCAGACAAACGGTGAGACCCGTTGGGTCTTGCCTGTATTCAGACGGCGATCTACAATTTCTTCCTGTATTCCCCGTGGTTTTCCGAGACTTGTGCGCAGAATCAGCAAAGGAATTGAGAACACGTTAAGGAGAAGAACCCATGCAATGTCCGCTCTGTAAAAAGCACACGATGGCGCTGGTTGAAGTTGCTCAGGATTTGACGGGGTCCGTTTGCAGCGCCTGTTCCGGGGTCTGGCTTGATCGCGCCCGATATGACGCCTGGCGGGTCAGGCTGCGGGGTGATTTGCCCGAGACGGCAACCCCCGCACAACTGGATGTGTCCGATAATCACAAGGCAAAGCTATGCCCGCAATGCGGGCATATGTTGCTTCCGTATCGTGTCGGTCACGGTCTGTCGTTCTCCATCGACTACTGTGGAGCATGTGGAGGCGTATGGTGCGATCGTGGGGAATGGGATGCCATCAAAGCGAAGAATCTTCACGACAACCTTCATGACATCGTTTCGCAAAACTGGCAAGCCGCTGTGCGACAGTCGGACGTGCAAGCGTCAATCGAGCAGTCATATGCGCGCCACCTTGGGCCGAACTACGCGAAAGCCCGGGAACTCAAGAGCTGGTTGCATGGGCAATCTCAAAAGGCGCTGATCCTGGCCTATTTGGCAGACCCGAAACCGGCAGCCCCATGACAGTCGAACCAGGGTGGCAACTTGCCGAAGAGACCGGGAATCGCCGATGTCTGCCTGCCCTGGGATTGACTGTAACTCCGCGCATTCCGGCAAAGTGCCATTCGGGACTGTCACCTGCAGGGGATAGGTCAGGATTGTATATAATAATGGCAGGATTCAGCATCGCTTTATCCGTACAGGTTTCATGGTGACGTGCTAGGGTGGGCGGGTGGAATCAAGGAGGACGACATGACAACCCGGCAATACGAAGGCAAAGTCATCACGGTTTGTGGTCCGGTGGATCCCGCCAAACTGGGGCAAGTGTTGATGCATGAACACCTGCACAGCGACATGTGTGAGGAGGATCCATCGAATTACGGACTTCCGCCTGCACCGAAACCCACCAAGGAAAATCCGTATCCCCTGCCGTTCCGCACCGAGGAAAAGCCGATGAGTCCCGCGCGGCTTCAGTACCTGCTCGACGATGCCGTACCGCTTCTCAAGCAGGCCCGGACCGAGCATGGCATGAATGCCTATTGTGACGTGACCATGCCGCCCTGGCGGGCATGGCCGGATGTATATACCAAAATTTCCAAGGCGTCCGGTGTTCAGATCGTCATGGCGACCGGATTCTACCGGGAGATCGAGCTGGGGAGATATTGGGCCAAAACCCCGGACCTGCAGATCTGGCCCTTTGTCCGGAAGTCTTCAGTCGAGGAACTCGCCGATTTCTGCGTCCGGGAAATACTGGAAGGGGTCCATGGAACCAATGTGCATGCCGGTTGTATCAAGCTGGGAACCAGCCAGCCCGCGATGACACCGACTGAACGGAAAACCTTCCAGGCCGGTGCGCGGGCCTGGAAACAGACCGGCGTCCATATCACCACCCATTGTACGCTGCTGGGCGCTGATACCAGCCAGTTGACCATTCTGGATATGGAAGGGGTGGATTTGCGGCGCGTGGTGATCGGGCATGTCGGCTGGCATCTGTCGGATCCCAGTTACCGGAAATCGATCCTGTCCTGGATGGACCGCGGTGCGAATTTCATGCCGACCAACCTGGATGTGCGCAAACCGGAAAACTGGCGTCTGTTGATCGAGGCCATTCACCAGGTCTTTGATGCCGGGCATGGTGACAAGCTGTTGTTCGGTATGGATCACGGGTATTGCACGGAAACGGGGCTGTTCGAACGGGTCCAGTTCATGCCGCAGCCGCCATGGATGTATATGTTCAAGGACGTCCTGCCGGTGTTCCGGTCCCTGGGGCTTACCGCCGCGGAAGAGAAGACCATAATGGTGGACAATCCCCGCCGGATTCTCCCCGTGCAGTCAACCTGATGCAGGATCGAGACAGTCATTAGGAAGATTGGATATGAAAACCATAGCATGGACCGTGGGTGCGGATAATCCGGTTATCCGGCCCGGACAATTGCATCCGGGATTGGACGATCAGCATGCCGGGGCGGGTCATGTGCTCGATCTCGGAGACCGGTTCAGGATTTATTACTGGGGTGCCGGTCAGGCGGGGAATGTAATCCTCATGGCGGAATCGCCGGTGGACCGGCCGAATGACTGGAAGCCGTTGGGCGGCGTCTTGCTTGCCCCTCAACCTGAAACCTCCCATAACTGCTGGGGGCCATCCTTTCCGTTTGTGGTACCGCTTGACGACCGGCGATGGTTGATGGTCTTTGCCGCCTGGGGCGCGATACGGCAGGAGGGCAAGCTGGCCAACACAACCAACCTGGCCATCAGCGAGGATGCCGGGTTGACCTGGCGGTATCATGACAAGAATCCGATCCTTCCCCTGGACCGGCCGTGGGATCATGAAGGGACCGGCAGTGTGTCCATGGTTCGCGCCGGGGACCGGTGGCGGATGTATTATACGGCGATTAGCGATTATTACGCGTCGCCGGCGGGAGTGCAAACGGCCCAAGGCTCCCGGATTGCGCGGATGGGAATCGCCCTGGCGGAGTCCCATGACGGGTTTCAGTGGGTGAAACACAATTCCGGGCTGGTGCTGGCCCCACGCGCGTTTGATGCCGATCCGTACGAATATATCAACAGCAAGCCGTTTATCCTGCGGGAACCGGACGGGTGGCGCATGTGGTTCAGTTCGGTCGGTCCCGCTTATCGCATCCAGGAAGCGTGGAGTGAAGACGGTGTGACCTGGCGGCACCAGTGCCCGAAGGCGGATGACTATCTCGGCATTGGCATGCCCGGTGCGTTCGATGATCACCAGCGCAGTTATGCCGTGGTGGTGAAACGGGCCAATGACTACCACCTCTGGTATACGGGCAACGGGTTCGGCAAGACCGGTATGGGATATGCGCGCGGATCGACGCGCGGGTCATAACGGGGCGGGAACACTGCCGGCCATCAACACCCTTACGCTTGCCGCTGATGCAGCATGGACGATCGATACGGGATTAGCCGTGGTGGGATCCTTTTCCATCCGGTATTTCTGAATTGGCTTGTCACCGGTATGATGGGATAGTGGCCCATCACATTCCAATAAAAAGGGGAGCCATCATGAAGCGTCTTTTCCCGATCTTGCTGGTACTGGTCACCGGTATCCTTTCAGTATCAGCCGTTCCCGGGTCCTTTGACTTCACGGCGCCACCCGCCGGTTGGGAGATCGTGACCGGAACGGCGGCGGTATCCAACGGGATTACACCTGCCGATAAAGCGCTCCTGACGCTTCAGACCCCGCCCCTGGACACGTTTCCGGTCGACATGGTGATCCGGGTGAAGCCGGCGATGAAACAATGGTGCCGTCTCAATGTGGTGTCGGATGCCGCCGGGAGTCCGCTCCTGTCCGTCGGCCTGTTGCCCGACAGTCGGACCGGCCTGCGGATCTCAGCCCAGGCGTCCGGCAAGGCCATGGCCACCGATACCATCTCGAGCCGCTACTACGGGAGTCGGGAGACTCCGTCCGGCGAGGTGAATTATGCGTGGCGTTTTCCCGCAGTGAAGAATCTCTGGGATGACCGGGATCGCCACGAGATCGGTTCGGACTATGCCGCCCTGGTTGGATTCGATGAAAAACGGGTTGTCGTGCGCATGGTGCTTACGGCGTCGATGCGCCAGGTGTGGGTGGATGACCGGCTGGTTGCTGAATCCCGTATCGCCACGGAAGGTCCCGTACGGCTTGCCCTGGTTCTGCCGCCGGGCAGCGTGGTCCAGACGGTCGATATCACCAAGGCGGAAGTCGGTGAAGACCTGGAACCGCTTCGTCTGGATGATTATCGTTCGGACGGATCTCCCCGGCTTGTGGGGGAACGGTTCGAGGTGCCGGTAAAGGGTCGACGAATTCCGGTCCGGCTTCCCGGTCAGGGTAATGCCGGCATCGATCTGGGGAACAGCCTGTTCCGGTACCGGTTGAGCGAGGGGGCGGGACCCGATGCCGGCTATGTGAACGGGCAGGCCGCCTACCCCAATCCGTTTCGCGTGGATCCGGCGGTGGCGGCCTTCCGGGTGCCGTACCGGGATTACCGCCACGTGTGGCTGCTGGCCTGGCTGGACGATGATACGAACGGTGTGCCCCGCGGCTCCGTGCGCTTCTACCGCGACGGGTCCGGGTATGATGCCCGCCGTGATTTCGAGATTACGGCGGCGTCGATAGCCGATGGACGGGTTGTGCCGTTGGATCGGAAGACGGCGGACGGACGACTGCTCTACCTGGTCCGGGTGCCGGTGGATACCGATGCCCTGTACGGGTTCAGCGACATGCGGGACCAGTTCCTGGATATGGAAATCTCGAAGCCCCTTTATTTGTTGCGCAGTTATCCGGACCCGATCTATTACGGATACCAACCGGGCGGGCTTCCGAGTTCCGTGCATGTGATCGGCATCACCCTGGAGGCGGGGACGTTTGGTTACACGGTGGAGCCCACGCAGTACGGGCACGTGTTTGAGGATCCCGAGATCCCGACGGAGATCGTAACGGTTCACAATACGTCTGGCCACCGGATCAAGGCGCGCGTTGAACTCCGGACCCGGAGTTATGACGGGACCGAACAGACCCAGGCCGTGGAAACCCTTGCCGTTCCGGCCCGGGAGAGTGCACAGGCGGAAATAGCCCTGTCGAAGTTGAAGCGGCTGGGTTGGCATGAGCTGGTTGTCCGGGTTACGGCGGGGGATGAGGTGCGCGAGAACACGCTCAGCCTGGTCCGGCTTCCGCGCAACAGCCGGTCGTACGGCAACGATCCCGCGGAAACACGGTTCGGGGCCTGGATGCTGCTGGGGCACTACACACCGTTTTCCGGCAACCGTCCGCGGAATGAACGGGTGCTGGCGATGTTGCGGAAGCTGGGGATTCGGCGTGTTCCCAACCACGCGGGGTTTTTCGACACCGCGATGCTCAAGCGGCATGACTTCCTGCCGAACGGATCCCATACGATTGTCGGCTACTACCATCGGCTGGACGTGAACGATCCGAAACAGATGCAGGAATTTCTCGATGCCGAGTTGAAGGGGATCCGGAGCGACAGCACCAATTTCCCGGTGACGACCTATTTTTACGGAGGGGAATGGAACTACGACCACCACTACTCGTATACCCCGGACCCCCGGTATACCGGAGGCGAACCCTATGTCCTCGGCGAGGCGGCGCTGAAAAACCTGAATCGCCAGCTGGCGATGTTCAAGGCCGTGGGGGAACGGTGCCGGAAGGAATCCCCCGGGACAAAGCTGATCCTGCAATGGGGTGCCCCGATGAATACGATCGGGTTCCTGGCCAACGGATTTCCAAACGCGTTGATCGACGGGTACGGCATGGATGCCCCGATGTTCGAGCTGACTCCGGAAGTTCCCTGGCTGACCGGTTGCATCAACCAGTTGTGGCAGGTCCGGCAGGAGATTGCGCGGCTGGGTCGGCCCCAACTGCCGATTTCCTGGTGTGAAGGACCGTTCTTTCCGACCAACGAAGGCGCCTTGTCGGAGCGGGAACAGGCGGAGAACCAGGTCCGGTACTGGCTCATGGGGCTGGCCTACGGCGTTGAGAATTTCGAGGCGGGTATGGTGGCTAGCGATGCGGGGAATTACTACGGGGCCGAACACTACGGCGCCGGCGTATTCCGCCGGGTGCCGCTGGAATGCCCCAAGCCGGCGGTGGCCGCGCTTGCCACGGCCTCGGCCATGCTCTGCGGGATGAAGATGGACGGACCGGTGGATACCGGCGTCCTGACCACGTATGCGTTGGCGTTCAAGCATCCGCGGTCAGGTGCGGCAGTCTTTGCGCTTTGGCGGGTGACGGGTACCGTGGAGGCGACGATCACCGTTGACGGGAAAGGACCCGTGACCGTCACGGATTCGATGGGCAACCCGGTGCAGGTACCGCTTGCCAATGGGACGATCCGTGTGCCGGTGTCGCCCTCCCCGGTATGGGTGACGGGTGCGGACGGCCTCAAGGGGTTCACGTTCCCGGAGCCGCAATACGCGGAACGCCCCGCTGAAACGGTGCATGCCCTGCCGGCCTTTTCGGCGAATGACTGGCAGTATGACGGGAGCCGGGTCGGAAGTTTCGAAAGCAATCATATCGCCATTGCACGCGGAACCGATCCGCAACTTACGGCCACCTTTGACGGAAACGAAGCCGGTCACCCCGCCGCCGCCTCCATCACCCTGGCGGAGCAGCCGGTTGGCGACCGGCCCCTGTTGATCCGTTACGGGGCTGTGGTATTGAAGCAACCGGCCCCGATTCCGGGCCGGGCGAGCGCGTTGGGGGTCTGGATGAAGGGCAACTCAGGCTGGGGGCGTATTGCCTACCAGGTGCGCGATGCCAAGGGAGAGCGCTGGACTTCCATCGGGGCCAGGGATGACTGGAACTGCGACGATACATTCACCTGGTCCTATGCGAAGTTCGAGGGGTGGCGCTACGTGCGTTTCCCCTTGCCCGCCAACCGGCCCTATGACAATGCCCGGTACCTGGACTCCACGTGGTGGGGCCATGAGGGCGGGGATGGCATCGTCGACCTGCCGCTTACCCTCGAGAAGATCTTCGTCACCGCGCGGAACGAAGTCCAGTATCTCGGTCAGATGAAACGGGTGCCTGGACGGACCTACCAGCTGGCCGGCCTCGTGGCGGAATACGAACCGGCGGAAGACCGCTCGGATGCGGCTGTGGCGCAGCATGTGCTTCGCAAGCCGGTTCCGAAGTGGGAAGGGCCCGAAGCGAACCCGATCACCCGGATGCTGGTCGGGAACACCGGCGAGGCGCCGGTCATCAAGGAATTTGCCGAACCGCTGCACTTCAATGATGGGAGACGGATGGTGGTTCGATTCGACGAGCGGGAAGGCTGCACGTACGAATTGTACCTGTCGCGCTACCGTGACGGGCGCGGCGCCGACAAGTTGCCGGGGAAATACAAGGACAACCAGGAAGTCCGTGGGTTCCGACCCGGCGTCGCGATGTACCTGTTCCTGGTGGCCACGGACGCGGCCGGGAACGTCTCAAAACCCTCCGCCCCCTGGGAACTGATCACTGCGGACAAGTTCCGGGAGAAGTGAGTATCCGGGTCAATTCGGCTACGGGTCTGCCGCGGGGTTTCCTTGAAATGCCGCCGGTAGATGCAGGTGAAGTATGCCGGGCTTTGCGAATCCGCCTGGGA
>Ga0208374_1000795_pt1 | contig 11642 bp, 10 predicted proteins | sample RifOxyC3_FD_184037 | JGI IMG/M metagenome (GOLD analysis project Ga0208374, IMG submission 184037) | Groundwater microbial communities from Rifle, Colorado - Rifle Oxygen_injection C3 (SPAdes) | ecosystem: Environmental > Aquatic > Deep subsurface > Groundwater | place: Rifle, Colorado, USA...
AAAAGCAGAACAACTAAAAGAAAAACTTGAAAAATATTCTGTAAAGATATCTGTTATTAAAGCAGATTTTTCTTCGGAAGAGCAAGTACAGGAGCTGATTGCAAGCTGTCTGATTTTACCGGATAAAATAGATTTTTTAGTTCATACTGCTGCAATTTCCGGTGGTCTTGCAAGAGCCACAGATGTCTCAGATGCGCATTTGAAAAAGGTGGAGCAGGTAAATCATTTTGCCCCTGTAGAAATTACGAAAAGACTTAAAGAAAAAATTAAATCTGTAATTCTTTACACGGGCTCTGTTGCAGAAGACGGACAATTTTCTGGTTCTTCTTCTTACGTAGAATCGAAAAAAGGTTTGCATGGTTTTGCTGCAAGTTTTGCTTATGAAGCCATGAGTTCAGGTTTGCGAAGCATTTATTATATGCCGGGAATCATCTCCGGTGGCATGGCAGAAGAACTGGATGAAAAAGCAATTTCTACTGTAAAAATGAACATCATGCAAGACGAAGATGTAAGCCTCGAAGAAGCCGCAGAACGCGTGGCAAAATCTTTATATATCCCCAAGGTACTCAAGGTGCGTGATTCTTATGAGGGAGCTCTGTTGGTAAGAAGAGATGGGTATTTGGTGTAGAAGCCCCTCTTCATTCGACAAATAAATACAAGCAATCGGTCAAATCATCTTTTCATTCTACCTTATCTCTTTTTGGCTATTTATCTTTGTTTACCGGATTTTTAGCACCCCCTATAGATTAGATTTTTATTCGCTTTCAGGATGCTGTACTTTTGAATAAACACAAAATATACAGCTATGAAAACGATACTTTTAATTTCAATCCTATTTTTTTTATCCCTGAATATTCAGGCGCAGCCTAAACCAGAATTAACATCCGGCAATGCTCTCGGTCGTGGAATTGTAACAGGTGCTGTTTATGACGAACTCGATAAAAATGCAATGGAATATGTAAATGTAATTTTATATAATCGTACAGACTCTTCCATGATAACAGGGACAATTACCAATGCTGCCGGAGAGTTTAAAATTAAAGATATTCCTTACGGGGATTATTATGTGCTTGTCCAATTTATGGGATATGATAAAACACGTAAAGATATTGAAGTGAATGAAAAAAATAAAATCATCCATCTGGATAAAATTACTATAAAACCCGCTACAGTAGGAATAAATGAAGTGAATGTTGAAGCTGAAAAAAATTATGTGCAATACAAAATAGATAAAAAAATTGTAGATGTATCTAAAAATCCGAATGCAGCCGGAGGCACTGCAACAGACGCTTTACGTGATGTTCCGGGGGTTAATGTGGATGCTGAAGGAAATGTGAGTATAAGGGGAAACACAAATATTACAGTATTGATTGACGGACGACCAACAGCCATGAGTGCAGCAGATATTCTTCGACAGACGCCTGCCGGCGCAATTGAGAACATTGAAGTTATCACAAACCCGTCTGCAAAATACGATCCGGATGGTAGTTCGGGTATTATTAACATCATCATGAAAAAACAAATGGCAAATGGTACAAACGGAATAATAAACGCCTCTGCTGGTACAAAAGATAAATATAGTACTGATTTTCTTATGAATTACCGGACAGAGAAATGGAATTTTTTTGCGGGTGCAGGATATAATTACAGAAAAAACACTCAGGGATCAAAAATTGACAGGACTGATTTTATGGGTGCTTCTTTTGATACAACCAAACGGATTTTATCAAAATTCGATAGAGGATATATACCCCATGGATACAATTTTAAAGCAGGTGCAGATTATTTTATTGACGAAAAAACAACATTGTCTTTGACACAAGAAGCAGGCAATTTTGGCTTTGACCGCGAGGGAAAATTTTTTCATCAGTTATGGTACGAACCAGGACCATCAAGTATTTACTACATTGTTGACGATAAATTTGAGCTAAATGGAAATTATCTGAACAGCAATCTTAATCTACAGAAAAAATTTGAAAAAAAGGGACATGAAATCAATGCAAACATCTTTTATTCCCGGTTTGACTCTTATCGCCTGAATGAACAGGAAAATCAATCTACTGATGCCTCGTGGATTGCAGGAGACCTTGATCCGTATAAATTCAAAACAAAAAACATCATAGCCCGAAACACAGCTCGTGTTAAAGCAGATTACACGAAACCTTTCGGAGAAAACTCGAAATTAGAAACAGGTTTTCAAAGCGACATTAGTGATGCACAAATGAAATATCATAAATACAGTTTTGATCAATCTTTTTCTTCTTGGAACGAAGACCTGCAATGGCTCGGAACTTATTCAATATTTCAGCAGGTATATGCAGCTTATGGTACATATACAAATATTTTTAAAGGAATAGAATATCAGGCAGGCCTTCGGGGAGAATACATGAAAAGAAATCTGGAAACAAATGCTTCTGAAAAAAATGCACTGATTGAACTTGTTAAATTGTATCCATCTTTGCATTTATCATACCAGCTTCCAAAGAAGCAAACCCTGCAAGCGAGCTACAGCAGAAGAATTCAAAGACCCGAAGAATGGATGCTGAATCCCTATCCTAATTTTTCAGACGGACAATTCAGCAGTGTGGGCAACGCAAAACTAAAACCCTCAAACATGGATGCGGTTGAATTAAATTACATGAAAGCTCTTGCTTCTGGAAACGTTTCTCTAACCGGCTTTTACAGACACAACACAGACATAATATCACAAATTTTTAGTTGGGAAAATGGTGTTTTTATGACAAAATGGGAAAACGTAGGCATAAATAACACATACGGATTAGAGTCTATGACAAACATTAAACCCTTAAAGTGGCTTCGTATTAACGTGGGAGGCTCTTTGTTTCAAGATGATTTATTTGTAACAACTTCTGACAGCACAAAAATTATAACAAAAAATTTGAATTATAATTTTCGTTTATCTCCCGGGTTCGAATTTAAAACAGGAACTGTTGTCCAGATTGTTGCGGCTTACAACGGTCCTAATTCTTTCGGGCAAGGTAAATCAGAACCTTTTTTCAGACTTGATGCAGCTATCAGACAAAACTTTCTGAAAGATAAGCTCACAGTATCTTTGCGAGCCTCAAACCTAACAGCCACAAAACAAAAATTTCAGATTTCAGACACTCGCTATTTTATAAAACAAGAAGTGTATCCTGAAGCCTTTACTGTTATGTTTAACGTAAGCTATAAAATCAATAATTATACCCGCAATAACCGTCCGAACACCGGAATACAATTTGAGGGAGGACTGTAATAATGGTAATCGGTAACCTGCCTGGCCCGCCTGCTTACGCAGTTTGGCAGGCTTGCCGTTGCGGCAGACAGGTTGGTATTCAGTAAATCGGTAGTTGTTCAATAGTGCAACGATAGGTGTTCAATAGATGTACAATAACTGCAAAAATAACTGCAATTCAATATAAAAATACACCTGTAATAAGCAGCCACAAAAAACGATTTTTCCGCAGCAGGGTTGAAAAAAATCCAAGTATAGGAGCAAGAAAAACACTCACACAAAATAAAGAGATCAGCAAAGAAAAATTTTCTTTAAGAACTTTTGCAAGAGAAAAATCGGGCAGTATGAATGAGCCGATAACAGGAAATACAGAAATAAGCACAACAAACAACAGCGCCCCGGATAAGAGAAGAAGAAAAGCTTTTTGTATGTTTTTTTTCACAATAATATTTTCATTTTACTACAAAGTTAGAAACGAACTTTTATATTCCAAACAAGTATTTGCTATGAAAGGGGTATTTAAAATGAATTTTTAAAGTTTTAACAAAGATAAAAAATATTGCAAACGCCTCCTATATTTTCGTTATTTTTACAAAAATTTTTTACCTAAAATGTTTGCCGATATTATATTGCCCTTTGCTACACCCATGCTTTATACCTATGCTGTTCCGGAAGATATGCAAGGCGCAATTACTGAAGGCACACGCGTTTTGGTACAATTCGGAAAGAAAAAAATATATTCTGCCATTGTTTATAAACTTCACGAAAAATTTTCATCCGCACATGAAATAAAATCTATTTTATCTTTTTATGATGACGCTTCGGCAATCAGTAAAAAACAGCTTGAATTGTGGCAGTGGATTGCATCGTATTATATGTGCAGTCTGGGAGAAGTGTTTAATGCCGCGGTTCCGTCTGTTTTTAAACTCGAAAGTGAAACTTCTGTTTTTCTGAATCCTGATTTTGATGAAGATGTTGTTACTACAGATTACGAAGAAATGATTGTTCAGGCATTGCAGAAAAAACAAGCAATGACGATGAATGAAGTTGATGAATTGATTAGCAAACGCTCCTTTTCTGTTATCAATAAAATGATTGAAAACAAGGTGGTTTTTCCGGAAGAAAAACTAGCGGAAAAATACAAACCCAGATATCAGCAATACATAGCTCTTGCGGAAAATTTTAATACAGAAGAAACGCTGCAAGCTGCTTTTGAATCTTTGAAAAGAGCACCTGCACAGATAAAAGCGTTGGAATTGATTTTATCATTAATTGAAGAAAATAAAAATTCAGATATTTTAAAGCCCCCAACAGAAGTATTTCCGGGTTTTTCTACCGCACTTTCTGCTCTTACAAAAAAAGAAATTCTTGTAATAAATAAAAAAGAAATCAGTCGTCTTGATGAAGAAATATCTGCTGAAAAAGATATTTCTGTTTTAAATAGTTACCAGAATGAAGCCTTGAAAAAAATCAAAGCATTGTTTGCAGAAAAAGATATCGTGCTGCTTCATGGCATTACCGCATCAGGAAAAACAGAGGTTTATATTCATCTCATACAGGAATATTTGAATCAGGGAAAACAGGCTTTGTATCTTTTACCGGAAATTGCTATCACTTCTCAAATAATAACACGGCTGCGCAATGTTTTTGGCGACAGAGTTTGTGTATACCATTCAAAATTTTCAGATGCAGAAAAATATGAAATATGGACTGCTGTTTCCGGAAAAAATATTCATAAAAAATATGATATTGTTGTGGGTACAAGAAGCGCTGTTTTTCTACCTTTCAGCGATCTTGGTTGTATTATTGCAGATGAGGAACACGATGCAAGTTACAAGCAGACAGAACCTGCGCCAAGGTACAATGCACGCGATACAGCAATCATTCTTGCACGACAAAACAATGCAAAAGTACTGCTTGGCTCTGCCACCCCATCGGTTGAAACGTATTACAATGCCATAAGCAGCAAATACGGACTTGTCGAATTGTCAGAGCGTTTTCATGATGTAATGACTCCGCAAATATTAATTTCAGATTTACGTTCTGCGCGCGCAAAAAAAACCATGCAATCGCACTTCAGTCCTATGCTGATGAATGCAATACGTGAAACATTAGATGAAAAAGGGCAGGTAATTTTATTTCAGAATCGCCGTGGTTTTTCGCCCTATCTGCAATGCGACGCCTGTGGCTGGATTCCCTCTTGTAAAAAATGCGCGGTAATGCTCACGTATCATAAATACAAGACCGCGCTCGTGTGTCATTACTGCGGATACACGGTCAGTATTCCTAAAACATGCGCTTCCTGTGGCAGTACAGAAGTTTTAACAAAAGGCTTTGGAACAGAAAAAGTGGAAGATGAAATTGCAATTTTATTTCCTGAAGCCCGCCTCGCTCGTATGGATATGGATACCATGACCAGCAGAAAAAAATATATAAAAGTTCTTACTGCATTTGAGTCGGGTAAAATAGATATACTCATCGGCACACAAATGATTACAAAGGGACTGGATTTTGAAAACGTCCGCGTGGTGGGGATTTTAAATGCAGACAACATGTTGCATTTTCCGGATTTTCGTTCAGGAGAGCGTGCTTTTCAACTCATGGCGCAAGTGGCAGGGCGCGCCGGAAGAAAAGGAAACAGAGGAAAAGTTATTGTGCAGACATCAGATCCGAAGCATCCGGTAATTGTAGATTTTTATCATAATGAATACATAAATTACATCCATAAAGAAATAGCGGAACGAAAAGAATTTCTATATCCTCCTTTTTGCAGATTGATAAAAATTATGCTGAAACACAGAGATAACAATGTTGTTACAAGTGCTGCCCTGGCAATGATGACAGAACTGAATAAAATTAAAGACCTGCATATTCTTGGTCCCGAGAATCCTGTAATTAATAAAATAGAGTATTTTTTTCTACGCAATATTCTGATAAAACTTCCTAAAAATAATTTGAATCAGGAATACAAAAATAAAATTCAGAGTGTTATTCAGAATATCAAAGCAAACACAAATTATAAAAACCTTATTGTGCTTTGCGATGTAGATATGGCTTAGCGTTTGACGTTTTATTCAAAAATTACAAAACCACTCAAGCAACGCACCCCCAAAGCAAATGAAATGCTGAAAACAGTTGGGTTGCCTAAGTTTAAATCCAATGCTAATAAAAAATCAGTTTTATAAAAAAAACAAACCAAAAAAACCAAACCCCGGAATGTAAGGACGATGCACGCATCGTCCATCATAACATAATACAAAAAAAAGGTTCTTTAAAATATAAACATAAAAAGCCTTAGCTTTTATTCTTGCTCTTGATAACTGGTAATTTTTATGTCGTGCGAGGAATAAGGTGGATGCTTATCTGCGCACAGGATTAGGTGTTTTCTCATCTTGTGGCATTTTAATGATTGTTTATATTAAAATAAATGCATATTATTGCATTTATGAAGCAACCAAAAAACCGTATGGACACAATAAAAATTACTTATGACAATTTAGGCAATACCCTTGATATATGGTTTACAAAACCGACCAATGATATTATCTGCGACGATTTAGAAAACGAGATGATTGTAAAACGAGATAAATCGGGAAATATTTTGGGCATAGAAGTGCTTAACTATGTGAAAAATAAACAAACAAATGTTGAATCTCTGCCTGTTGAATTATCGCTAATTCATAGGTAGAATAATTATTAACTCCTGACAACGAACGAATATTAAAACCAAACCCCGGGCCGGTAACCCATTGGTGACAAAAACAAGGTTCTTTAAAAAAACATATAAAGCCTTAGTTTTTATTTTGAGTGATATTTAATTTGTAATTATTCATGTGGAATAAATAGTCATGGAAGCTATTATAAGAACAGACAATAAGAAATTATTTATGTCTCTTCTGAAATTTTTGGAAGCCCTTAATATTTCAGTTGAAACAATGGATAATCAAAAAGAGGAAGAGTCCCTGAAAAAAGTGAATCTATCTTCGCTTGATGATTTTTATACATTATCTGGAAATTCATTATCAAAAGCATATTCAGAAAATGAACCAGAATATCATCTTTTTCAGGTAAAAGAGCCAAACCCGAATTATGACAGAAGCTGATATAATATTGACCCCGTTGCCACAAGCAGATGGGCAAACAAAATTACGACCTGCCCTTATTCTTAGAATCATGCCTGGATATGGCGACTATCTGGTTTGCGGTATCAGCTCAAATCTAAAACAGAATATTGAAAACTTTGATGTAATTATCAGGAAAAACGATTCTGATTTTGGTCAAACGGGTTTGATAAAAGATTCGATTTTCAGGTTGAGTTTTCTTGCAGTATTACCTTCGGAGATGATCGTGGGATCTATTGGAAAAGTGTCAAAAAATGTTCATGTAGAATTATTAAAAAGATTGTCAAAATATTTAACAAAAGAAACAACCCCGGGCTTGTAACCCAATGTGATTACAAAAACAAGGTTCTTTAAAATTTAAACATAAAAAGCGGAAGTCTGCCTGCCTACCTAAGCAGGTAAATTTACCTGTAGTAAACAGGCCGGCAGTCAGGCTTTTATTCTTGTATCTAAAAACTGGTAATTTTTAAGTACAACAAGTTTAATAAGTGGATGCTCATGCTGCGGCGTGGGCTAAATTTATATGCATGTTATGCATAAGGGAAGAAAAGACAACGACCAGACAAAAAGGTATTGATAAAAACCCGCTAAGACAAGGAATAAATTAATTAAAAAAAAATTATGGTAAATGAAGCCGACTATAAATTTTTGCTAAATAGAAAAGAAAACAGTATTTTTGATAACCTTTAAAAAAAGTAAATTAAATTTAAAATTATGCAAACAGTTACATTTGAATTGCAGTCCAATATTGCCAATCGTATGAACAAATTTATTCAATTATTTGGCAGTAAGGAGGTAATGTTTGATAAATTTATTGAATATTATATAAAAAAACTCAAACGAGAAATAGCTCTTATGCAAATAGATTTAAACAAATATGAGCAAAAATATAATATGTTATCTTCAAAATTTTATAAACAATTTGAAAATGGACAGTTGGGCGATAACAAAGATTTTATTTTATGGTCGGGTATTTACGAAATGCAATTGAGTTGTAAACAAAAATTACAAAAACTTATATGATTTTTAAATATTTTGACAAAGTAAAAACCAATATTGATAATTATTCTCATATTATAGAAAACTATCAACTCAATGAAAAGGTTTATAGCGAGGAGCGTGGGTTTATTGAAGGAGAAATAATGTTTATTGATGATAGTCGTTTGGATTTTGCAGAAGTGAAAGACATTGAAATAAATCAAAAAATTAAATATCATTATCATTATATGGATACCGATAACAATATGATTTTTAGATATGATAATGCCAAACATCATAAAGATATAAAATCATTTCCACATCATAAACATTTTTTAAATACGATTGATGAAAGTTCAGAGCCGGAAATCACAATAGTTTTAAATGAAATAGAAAATATTGTTCTGAAAAAATAAAAATTAGTTTATGATATGGCAACAATTTAAGTGTATTGAAGAAAAGAGTTTTTTTAATTACCTTAAAAAATGACAAACAAAGAAACGATAAATAGAAATTTAGGATTAACATTTGACTTTGTTAAACATCTTATTGATAATCCTGATTTGATTGAAAAACTACCTGATAATTTTGTTTTGGATTTTGCTGAAAAAGATTTTTTACATAATGAACCTGTAAAGACAATTCAAAAAAAATACAAATCAAAAATTGTTAGAGTAAAGAATTCTTTTGAATTATCGCTATAAATACAATTTCAAAAATTAACCAAATTATTTTGCCTATGATAGGATAAATAAAACAAAATTCCTGCGATAATTTAATCGCAAAAAAAAATATAAAAAGCGGAAGCTTTTATTCTTGAATTAGAAAACTGGTAATTTTCAAGTACAACAAGTTTAATAAGTGGATGCTCACGCACGGCGTGGGCTAAATTTATTTGTTGTACGGGTATACCAGTACCTCTAATTCAGATAGGCGATAAACCCACGCTTTTTCTATGCAAACAAGTATAACGCCACAGGGTTGAGGCAAACTAAACTAAAATTATTATGAAAAAAATTACAATTTTATTTCTGCTCTCCGTCTTAATAGGTGGATTGAGCAATGGGTTTGGACAGGAAAAGATATTCTTTTCAGCAATACCTACGGATTCTACAAACCTTAATATTTACTCAATGAATATTGATGGTAGCAATCAACAAATTCTCTTTAATGACGATTATAATCGTTATCATCCTGACATAACAAATGATAAGTCAAAGCTTGTTTATGTTCGGAATAATAATACGGAACAAGCAATTTGTAAGTCAAATATTGATGGAAGTAACGAAGAGACAGTTTGGACTTTTCCAGACTATGTTTCTGGCGAAGTTCTTATTGATTACATGGATGTTTCAAATGATTTTTCAAATATTATAATGGAACTTTATTCCTCAATTGCAAATCGCAATTCTGATATTTACAAACTTGATATTGCAACTTCTACATTAACAAATTTGACAAACAGCGATAATTATTACAAAGAAATGGGTGTTCATTATTCACCTGATAATACCAAAATTGCTTATGGTTATACTCCATCAGGTTGGTATGCAATTCCCGTTTACATTTATATTATGGACGCAGACGGTTCAAACCAAATTCAATTAACAAGCGATGGTAGTACTCAACAATATTACCCTGTTTTTTCACCTGATGGAACTAAAATTTTATATACTAATTGGGAATTTTCAGGTCATCCTATGCGTATTATGAATATTGATGGATCTAATGATCATGCAATAAATATGTCTTCTGGTGACAACTTAGTCAGAATGGCTGTATTTAATCCCGATGGCACAAAAATTATTGGCATTAGGCCAAATGAGACTGGGAGTTTAGTAATTTGTGACACAAGTGGAATTGTTGAAAGGAATATTCCACTTGGTAATTTTGATAGTTATAGAGAAATTTTATGGACATCAACAAATGTTACTTTCAATGCCACCATCACCATTCCCGATACTATTCTTTCAATCTCACAAACCGTAGAACTACCAATAACCACAAGCACATTAAACACCTCCGACAACATTATTTCTTACCAATTCAACCTCGCTTACGACAGCACAAAACTCCAATACAGCAACTACAGTTTAACCGGAACCATTGCAAGCGGTGGCACAGCAACAGTAAATAATTCTACACCCGGACAGCTCCAGATAAGTTATATGACCTCAACCCCATTAAGCGGAGCAGGAGCTATTTTAAAATTGCAATTTAACCCCTTGCTTATGGGTTCCTCTGATTTAACCATTACCGATTTTCTGTACAATACAGATACCATTACAAATATAGATAATGGCTTGGTAACAGTAATCGGAGAATATGGCGATGTGGATGCTAACACACACATTCAGGCTTACGATGCTGCGCTCGCTTTGCAATATTCTGTAAGCTTAGACCCATTGCCAACACTCGACCCGCTGCCCTGGGAGAATTTCAGAACCATTATGGCAAATGTTGACGGAGTTGATACTGTAACTGCAAACGATGCATCACTAATTCTGCAATACTCTGCAGGTTTAATTTCAACATTTCCGGTAGAGGGTGGCACTAAATTCTTACAAAATCCAATCGCAGATATTACCATTACACAAGTAAATAATGAACTTGTATTTACCACAACAGGCGAATTATTCGGATTAAATATTTCAGCCCATTCCACACCCGGCATTGTGTTAAGTAATCCGCAAATAATGAATAACGGCATGCTTTCAGCACAAAATATTTCGGCTAATAATTATCGAATTGGTTTGTGTTCAGCTTATCCTGTTGCAGAAAATTCAGAAATTGTAAGAATACCTTTTACAAGTACAGAAAACGGAATAATCACTTTCAATATGATTGTAAATAAAGAACAGCTTACAAAAAGTATTGAGATTGTAAACGAAGCAACAGGCATACCGGGCGCTTCGGACACTGAGCATAGTCGAAGTGTCGAAGGGTGCAATATTTTCCCAAACCCATCCAACGGAAAAGTGTATGTAAATTCATTAACACCTGTAAAAATAAAGGTTTTCAACATTCTTGGAGAACAAATAATTTCAACTGATAATGGAAAGAGTAATTTTATTTCAGTATCAGAAAAAGGAATATATTTGTTTGAAATAAGTGATGGAGTAAGTACTATTTATAAAAAGGTGGTGGTACATTAGAATAGACACGAATTACACGAATTATCACGAAAATTAGTGTAATTAGTGTCTGTCCATAAACTATCTTTTGTTGATAAAAAGGGACATTCAGAGTATTCTTCTAAAAAGTAATATTTTATCTTCGAGAAAAAAACGAGATGAAATTTTTTAACG
>Ga0208374_1000797_pt1 | contig 11621 bp, 11 predicted proteins | sample RifOxyC3_FD_184037 | JGI IMG/M metagenome (GOLD analysis project Ga0208374, IMG submission 184037) | Groundwater microbial communities from Rifle, Colorado - Rifle Oxygen_injection C3 (SPAdes) | ecosystem: Environmental > Aquatic > Deep subsurface > Groundwater | place: Rifle, Colorado, USA...
TGGACGCCCTTCTGGAATTGTCGGCAGGGGCGGCGACCGGGGCCAGCGAAGCCTGTTTCGAAGCGTTGATCCGGATCTACCATGCCCGCCATGCGGAGGCGTCGGTTCTGCCGCCGGGGATCAAGGCGTTGAAACGGATGATCGGTCGCAAGCCGAAGCCGGGGTAATGCAACAGTCGGCTTGGAAGCTTTTTATCCGGCCGGGAAGGCGGTTTCCGTTTACAGCAGGTCGCTGGCCAGTTCGGCCAGCTTGGAACGTTCGCCGCGCTTGAGGTTGATATGCGCGTAGATCTTCTGGCCGGTCATTTTCTCGATCAGGTAGCTCAACCCGTTGGAATGACTGTTCAGGTACGGATGGTCGATCTGGAAGATGTCGCCGGTAAAGACGATCTTGGTGCCGGCCCCGGCCCGGGTGATGATGGTTTTGACCTCGTGCGGGGTCAGGTTCTGTGACTCGTCCACGATGAAATACACGTTGGCCAGGCTCCGGCCGCGGATATAACTGAGCGGGGCGATCATCAGCTGTTCGGATTCCAGCAGTTCCTTGATGCGCTTGTTCCGGCGGTCGTTTTCGGGGAACTGGTTCTGGATCACGCCCAGGTTGTCGTACAGCGGGAGCATGTAGGGGGCCAGCTTGGACTGGATGTCGCCCGGGAGATAGCCGATATCCTTGTTGCTCAAGGGCACCACGGGACGCGCCATGTGAATCTGGTGGTAATGCTTTTTGCATTCCAGGGCGGCGGCCAGTGCCAGGAGTGTCTTGCCCGTGCCGGCTTTGCCGGTCATGGAGACCAGTTGAATCTGGTCGTTGGTCAGGGCGTACATGGCGAAGCATTGTTCGGCGTTGCGGGGAAGGATGCTGTAGCCGGGAAGCTTGTCGACCCGGCGCACCTGGCGGGTTTCCTCGTCGAAGATGGCCAGGGCGGACTTGCGGTTGTTGCGGAGGATCATGAACTCGTTGGCGAGGAATCCCTCGGTGACGGGAAGCTGTGCGGCGTCAACGGCATAGGGGGCGCTGTACATCCGGTCGATGACTTTTTCCGGGGCGTTTTCGATGATCCGGTTGCCGGCATACAGCGCGGAGATGTTCTTGACGTGGTCGCTGGTGTAATCCTCCGACATCAGGCCGACAGCCTTGGCCTTCATGCGCAGGTTGACGTCCTTGGTGACGAGGATCACCTCACGCCGTTGCTTGAGCTTGCTGAGCTGGTAGGCGGTGTTGAGGATGCGGTGATCGGCCATGCCGGGTTGAAACATGGCGGCCAGATCCGGATGATGCGGCTGGTCGAGCTTGATCCCGATGCGGCCCAATCCGGGTCCGATGGGCACCCCGCCTTCGAACAGTTTGTCGCCGCTGAGCGTATCCAGGGCCCGGACAAATTCCCGGGCGTGGAAATTCAGGGTCTCGTTGCCTTTTTTGAAGCGGTCCAGTTCCTCGAGCACGACGATGGGCACGATGATGTCGTGTTCTGCAAAACGATGGATACAGGCGCTGTCATGGAGAATGACGTTGGTGTCGAGGACAAACGTTTTTTTCGGTCCACGTTTTGCCATGCGCCCCCCGTTCGGACAACGGCCATACGACGGGGGTAATTGAAGAGCATTTGACCGGTTGCGTCAAGCCATGCATTGCGTCTGCCCGGGTCAGGCGGAGGGATTCAGGCGGCCTTCACAGGTGATGCAGACCCGGTCCCGTCTGCCGACTTCCGCCCCGCAGTGCGGGCAGCGGCACCCGTCCGGCGCGGATGCCTTTACCGGTACGGGTTTCGGTGCCGCGGATGCGACCGGCACCAGTTGCAGCTTCTGGGTGGTGCGCAGGTCATTGAAGGGCGCCTGCTGGTGATGAATGCGGTCCGTGTTGCCGGGGATGGACATGGGGCGTTTGCAGTGCGGGCAGGGAATGGTCTTGCCCACCAGTTCGTGGTAATAATCTTCATCCAGGGCGACTTTGCCATGGCACAGGCTGCATAGAACTTTAACAACGGGATTCATAACAGCCGGTATTAAACCGATCCTCCGGCAGTCCGGCAAGTCAAACTGTTCGAAAAACTGTTCGAAAAAAACATTGACTCGGTGCGCGGCATGCTCTTTATTGTGCCCCGCCGTAAATCGGAAGGAGTGCGAGATGTCATCGCGTCGTCCGGCTGACGGTACGGGCCCGCTCGGACTTCCGGGGGTTGGTGCCCGGCATAATATCCGGGGGTATTGAGTCAAGGTGTTCTCGTTGAGGGAATGCCGGCTAGGAGTAAGGTAGTATGGCAACGGGTAAGGTAAAATGGTTCAGTAACGAAAAGGGTTTTGGTTTCATCATTCCGGATGATGGAGGGGAAGACCTTTTCGTGCATCACAGTAACATCAAGATGGAGGGTTTCCGGGCTCTTCAGGAGAATCAGCGGGTGGAATTCCAGCCGGCACAGGGCCGCAAGGGTCCTGAAGCAACCAACGTTTCACCGATCTGATCAATCAGCAGGTAAAACGTCAAGCGCCCCGGGGAAACCCGGGGCGCTTTTTTTGTGCACGGTGGTTGCCGCTCAGAACCGGAGGCCAAGTGATGCCGACAGCATGGAGGTCTGGTTGGCGATTCCCGCCCCGTCAACGTTCTTGCCCTCCGCTCCTTCGATTTCCATGTCGCCGGTGGTTTCGGGAATATCCTGGTATTCCCAGGCGATCATGGCAAAGGCGGTCTCGCTGAGGGCATACATGCCTGAAATCCCGAATGCCAGGTAACCGACGCCTTCGAAGGTTTCCTTGAAACGGGTCTCGCGCAGGATGTGGTAATCGCGGTCCTCGGCGGTCCCCCAGGCGCTCAGGTTCAGGTAGGCGTTCAGCCGGACCGGCCCCAGCATGCCTTCGCCTGCCAGCCCGACGTACGGGATTATGAACGTTTGTTCGTAATCAATGGTCCGTCCTCCATCGCCGTCGAATTGCAGGTCGCGGATGGCGGTGGGATCAATCTGTTCATAGGAATAACCGGATTCCGGTTGGCCCCAGGGGTTCCCGAGGGACGAATACGTGTAGTCGATCACGGAATCCTCCCATTTCCAGAAGTCATATTTGAGGCCCAGGACACCCCGGATGGCCACGGCATCGTTGGCCCAGAGCTGGACGGAGACATTGGCGTCGAACAGGAGGGAGTCGACCACCTTGACGTCATGACGTGACTGGTGGGTCCAGGTGCCTGGCTGGTCGTACATGAACCAGTCGTAATCCTCCATGCCGCCACTGCCTTCCGTCAGGGCAGTCCAGAGGCCGACGTTCACCCGGAACGTGTCGTGGATATTGGCCGATAGCACGGCGCCGCCCAGGGTCAGGCCGGACAGATCCCAGATCAGTTCGCTGAGTTTGTGATCGATTTCCGGAATGTTCACGATTTCCCGGGCCTCGCCCTCGAGGATGCCAACGCTCCCGTGGACGGAGAAGGCGGCATTCTTGCCGGCAGGAATTTCCAGCGCCGGCCCATCCATGGCATGGACAGCCATGGCCGGCGTGGGATGAAACCATCCGATCACGATGAGAATGAGAAAGCCCAGTGTTGTTGCGACGAATCGTTGCATGGTATCCCTTTCTTCCTGCTATCCGGTCATCCAAACCCTTGCAGACAATACGAGTGGCTGTGATGCGGAAACAAGACAAATCACCGGGAGGCATCGCCCCGCCGGATGGCTTCCTGGTTGGCTGCATCCACGGCGATCTGAGCCATCAGGCCATCATCGCCGGTTGCCAGGGTCGGGTCCGGGGTCGCACCGGGGACCAGCGCTGCGGCAAACGCTTCCAACACGCACGGGATCACCTGATCGTGTCCTTCCTCCTGCAGGGGGGCCGTATCGCAGCGTGAATCGCCGACCAACCGGAAGACCAGGTTTCCCGGGTTTCCCTCGAGCACGATGACGCCCTTTTCCCCGATGATGACGAACGCTTCGTGCAGGTGGCGGGCCTTGATGTAGGCCGTGTGGGCGAAACTGGCGTTGACGGTGACCAGGATGCCGGGGGTCAGGCGGGCCAGTATGGCAATGTGCGGGGGAAAAGTGCATTTCTCGCCGAACCAGGCGCCCAACGCCTGGACATCCTGCCAGGTTCCGCCCCCGCAGAAGAACCGGACCAGGTCGATGCGGTGGATGCCGCAATCGAGGCATCCGGTTTTGTCCAGGAACCGGTGGCGGCGTTCCGCCAGGGGGCCCTGGGTCTTGTGCCCATCCCAGAATGAGTTGATGTGCACGGCGCGGATGGTCCCGATATGGCCGTCGATGATCCATTGCCGGGCCTGACGGTAGGCGCCGATGAACCGGGTTTCAAAATCCACGGCAAGGAATCGGTTGTGCCGGCGGGCGGTATCCACCATCTGCCGGCATTCGGCGACATCCATGCCCAGGGGTTTCTCGCAGAGTACGTGCCGCCCGGACCGGAGGGCATCGAGCGTCACGGCGCAATGGACGTCCGCCGGGGTCGCCACGTAAATGGCGTCAAGATCCGTTCGAGCCAGCATTTCACGGTGTTCCCGGTGCCGGTGAACGGCGGGATCTTCAATGGAGTCCAGGTTGGCCTGTACCGGGTCGGCCACGGCCACCAGCGTGCAGGAAGGCGCCAGCTTCATTGCGGGCATGACCGCCCATTGCGCATGTTTTCCACAACCGATCAATCCGAATCGAACCATGGCGAACCGCCTCTCCTGAATCGTGATGACGAAAACAACCCTACCGTTTTTGAGGCTGCCCGGCACGACTATTTGTGAACCGGCCTTAACGGAACCATGTCGTTTTTTTACTTGAGACAGGGTATGCCTGTCAGGGCGTTACGGTTATGCGCTGTACAGGATGGCCTTGCGGCGACTGCCGGTGGCATCGAGGTGGTTGAAATCCGAATAGGCGATCAGGAGAGCATGGTCGGAGACCGGCAGGAGTGAGGTGTATCCGCAGGAATGACGGGTGACTTCGCGGGGTGAGCCCTCGATCAGGGTGGCGGGATCGGACCAGTGTTCGCCGGTGCCGGTCGGATCGAACCGGAGATGCACGCCCGGTCGTCCATAGGAGAGGACCATGGCGCCGCATCCGAGCAGGATGATACAGGGCCAGACTCCGAATTCGAATAGTTCGTGTACCGGGGTCCAGGTATGTCCGTTATCGGAGGACCAGGTGATTGCCATTGGTTTCTGGACCTGGTCGGTTTTCCGGATCACGCAAACCAGGCGTCCGTCGGATGTCGGAGCGAGTTGTGGTTCGCCGGGGGGGGTGGGGTGGGATGCCTATCGGACCGGAGCGCGATCGGACCGGTCACGCCGGTAGTTGCTTGCCGCCCATTTGCTTGAATTGACGCGGAGACACCCCTTCGTGCTGGCGGAAGATACGTGAGAAGTGAAAGGGATTGCTGAAACCTAGTCGGGTGGCCACCTCGCTGACGCTACAGCCGGACAGGAGCAGGCCCTTGGCCGTCAGTACACGACAGCTCATCACATACGCATGCACCGAGTAGCCGGTCTCGGATTTGAAGGTATGCGCCAATGTCGACGTGCTGGTGTGACAACGCTTCGCCAACTCCGGGTTGCCGGGAACCCGGGCGGGGTCGAGATCTATCAGTTGTTTGGCCCTGCGTGCTACGGGATGCCTGATTCCCTCCCATTCGGATGGTTTGCCCTGTAATTCACCAAAGACCGCCAGACACAACCCAACGGCCGTCAACTCGCACCCTTGTTGCCGCCGGTGCAGGATTTGAACGATATGTCGCATCAGCGCCGCTATCTGGGGCAGAGGACCCCGATAAAAAGGACGGTTTGGTTTCAGTGCCAGCCACGTTGCATGCCTCCTCAACGTCACCTGGAGGCAGATATAGTGCCACTCGCCCGGCCCGGCGTTGCGCTCGTTGAACAAAGCCCCCGGCGGAACGCAATACACACTGTCGGCCTCCGTACGCCACGATTCCTCACCGCAGGAAACCGCTCCGGCGCCGCCTAATGTCAACACCACGGTCCATGCGTCCCTAATGCGATGGTGGCCCGCATACCCAGGTTTTTCGAGGCTGCGCATGACCGTAAGCCGCTCGATACCGGCAGCACCTGCCATGTCGGATGAGCCATCGATACTGCCACCGCCGGCATCGGGATGTTCCTCCACGCGAACATGCGTTTCGTACGGTATTTCGGATGGTCGCTTCGGGCCTGATCGTGTAGCCATTCATCACCTTCCATACATTGCAGGAATAGATATGTATTTGCTGAAACATGCATGATATAGGCATATATTGATATTGCAATAGTAATTTTAGATATATAATAATTATCCTCACTGAACAAGAAAGGTTTTTCACATGCCCCTTTACGAATCGCAACGAGGTGCCGAGAACCGTATTGAAGTCAAGCCCGCATGGCGCGATGCATTGGTACTCGGACCCAGTCGTGTTGCACAAGTCATCGTGGGATTGATCGCCGGCCGCGCTGATCGGAAGCGCCCGTTGCGCCTCTCGTTTGATGGGTGGTATGGCATTGATTGGACGGCGTTGCGCCTATCACTCGATCAAGAAGCCTCCAAAACCGGACAAAATCTTGCATGGCGCCCTATCGTGAACGTGTTTCACGCGCGGGAGAAGATCGACGAATATAAACGGGCCTTTACGGAGACCGACGACCCGGGTTTTGGTGTGGTCAACACCGATGGGTGTATCAGCGACCTGATGATACCGGAGAAAGTGGTCGCGCTCGGTTCCGAACTTGAAACCATCGTGCATGCAGATGCGATCATCGTGTATGGCGCCGGTGCCTCGGTGCCCGAACTGCTTGACTTTTATGACCAGTGTTTCTACTTCGACAAGACCCGCCAGCCGCTGCTTTGGGAGATGTGGGACGGGAAGCTCGTGCCGTTCGGTTGGGATGAGCCGAAGCCGGACTACGGCTGGAAAGAGTATTACTACTGCGACTATTACCTCCTCGACCGACAAAAGCGGGCACTCCTGCCCCGCATGGCCTACTGGGTCGAGGCCATTGCCTTTGAACGTATCAAATTGTTGCCTCGAACCGCGTATGACGGGATCATACAGACGCTCTTGCAGTACCCGATCAAGGAGGTTCCGATCTACCAGCCGGGTCCCTGGGGTGCCTACCGTTACCAGGACCTGGGCGGACAGTTTGATGTGCCCGGTTTGGAGTGCAACGCCTGGAACGAACTCGCCGGTCCTGAACTGAGCATGCTGGTGGATATCGGCCGCGAGGCGATGCTGAACCTTCCGACCATGAATCTGATGCAATATGCCGACCAATGGCTGGGCCAGCACATCGCCGAGACGTATCCCTCGCTCTTCCCCATGGATGTGTGGTTGGACGACGGCTATTTCCCTAAACCGACCCCGGCCGAACGCATCAGCATGCCGATCCACAACCACCCCTCAACCGATTACGTGAAACGCCATTTCAAGGAGGCCCTGGGCCGCTACGAGACTTACTACATCGCCGAGGCCTACGAAAAGGCCAACACCTGGATGGGTTACACCGACGATGCCGATATCGAGGAATGGGAGCGCCTCTGCCGCGAATCCAGCAATTGCAAGGAAATCCCGAACTGGAAGGACTTTATCGCCAACTGGGAAACCAACATCGGTGACCTGTTCCTGATCCCGCCCGGCACCATCCATGCCCATGGCGGCAACCAGATGGTGCTCGAAATGGATACCTGCCCCTCGATCGCAGCGACGGAATACTCGTTCTTCACCTACGACTTTAACCGACCGTCCTGGGACGACAAGACCAAGACCATGACCGGCAAGCCGTGCAACATGCACCTCGACCACGGTTTCGATAACGATAAGTACTGCCGTCAAAGCTGGGTGAAAGACCACCTGCGGGCCCGGCCCGTTGTGGTGAAATGGACGAAGGACTACCAATTCGACCGGTACACGTCAGACCCGCGCATGCCCTTCGAGATCGAGCGCTACCATTTTGAACGCCACGCCGATGCCGATACGGAAGGCAAGTTCATGCACATCGTAACGCTGACCATCGGTAGGGAGGTGACGATTCGTTCAAAGCGCGATTTGAAGCTGGCAAACACACTCCGTAAATGGCAGTCGGCCCTCGTGCCAGCCTGCTTTGGAGCCTACGAGTTCGTTAACGCCGATGGCGGGCCATGCACCGTGGTGCAACTGCGATGGAAAAAAGGGTGATGGCAACATGACCAGACGTGAACGCGTTGAGGCGACACTGAACCACCGTCCGGTGGATCGGTGTGCCGTACTTGAACAACTCAGCTACAACCCCCGTGTCATCGCCGATTGGACCGGCAAGGTTATCAACGAATTCGATTACACCATCGATGACATCTGCGCGGTAATCCGTCAGACATGCGACCTGGTCATGCCGCCCATCGCACCGCGCGGGACGGCGCGGGTGACCTTGCCGGATGGATTCGTCACCCAGCATGACAACTGGACGAGTTGGCATGTCAGCCGACCGTTCGCCGATCCGACCGGCGCCGCGCGGTGGCTGCAAAAGCGGATGGACCAACTTGACGCGGCCCCTTTCGACCCTGCACGCGTCCGCGAGGACTACCGCCGCTCCATGCTGGCCCTGCAGGCAAAGATAGGCGATACGGTCATCCTTGATTACAGCAGCACGGGCTTCAGTAACGTGTTCGACACCATGGGCCTGGAGCTTTTCGTTTACTTCATGATCGAGCACGCAGACCTGATGACCGAGTACCTGGCGGCCTCCACGACGCACGAGGTGGAGCGCATTTGCGCCGTCGCCGACACGATCCTCTCGCCGGTGATCCTCATTCCGGAGGACTTTGCGACCAAGCAGGGCCCTCTTTTCTCGCCCGAATTCCTTCAGGCCCACCACTACCCATTCGTGCGGCAGATCACGGCCGCATGGCGGGAGCATGGTATACATGTGCTTTATCACAGCGACGGCAACTTCCGGAAAGCCATCCCGGATCTGATAGCCTGCGGCGTGCAGGGTTTCTATTGCCTCGAGCCCAACTGCGGCATGGACATCGTGGAACTGAAGAACACCTGGCCGGCGATGGTATGGGCGGGAGGGGTGGATGGGGTTGATCTCATGGAGCGTGGCACACCCGCACAGGTGAGAATCGAGGTCCAACGCCAAATTTACGAAACCCGCGCCCTCGCTACCGGCGGCATGTTCGTTGCATCTTCGAGCGAAATCAACCCACCTATCCCGCCGGAGAACTTCCGCGCCATGGTCGAAGCTGTATGGGCGACCGTATGATGACCAAGATGAACACGTCACGATTCCATACGCTCTTCCCCCTTGGGTCGCATCTGTGCCGCGAACCCATGCCTGCCATGTCTGAGTTAAAAGGTGACATGGAATTACTTAAGAAACATGGTTTCAACCTGATTAAACTGCAGGAAAACTGGATGCTCGACGAACCGAGCGAGGGGGCATGCAACTTCTCGCGATACGAGGAACTGATTATTCATGCCGCGAAACTCGACCTGGGTGTTTATCTCGGCCTGACCTGCGAGCAGGCACCGCACTGGTTGTATGAGAAGCACCCAGATTGCTGCATGATCGGACGAGACGGACGGCCAATCCTCTATGAGGCACCCACCACACTCCCCTCCGACGGCAAACCCGGACCCTGCTACGACCATCCCGGCGCCATGTCCGACCACCTGCGTTTTATCTCCAAGTTGGTTGAAATCCTCGGTCGCTTCGAGAACGTCGTTGTTTGGAACACGTGGCAAGAGATCGGGTACTGGGGGGAGGCTGTGGTCGGTACCAGCGTTTGCTTCTGTCCGCACACCCTCGACAGCTTTCGATCATGGCTGGCCACCCGCTATGGCGATATGGACGCACTCAATCGCGCTTGGAACACCCGCTATCCCACCTGGGAGGCGATTCTGCCCAGCCGTGCCTCGCGACAATCCCAGGCTGTGGACCTCAACTGGCAGACCTTCATGGACAACGTCCAGATTGCCAACGTCCTCAAAGCCCGCGCGGCGGCGATCCGCGCCGCCGATCCACTCCACCGTCCTGTCTTTGCCCACAAGGGCGGCCCAGTCTTCGCCTCAGGACAGGATTGGGCTTATGCGCGCTGTCAGGATTTCCTGGGTTCATCCTGTTACCCCGCGTGGGGTTGCGGACATGATTGGGACGATGGCCATCAGCGACCATTTGTCCGTGAACACGCCCTGCTTACCGAGGCGTGGTCGGTGGCCTATGCCTTTGACCATATCCGTTCCGCCAGCCCCGGCCAAGGACATCCGGGAGGGGCGCCCATATGGGCGGCGGAGTTTCAAGGGGGTCCGATCAGCAGCGGCTTACACAAGGGACGGGTCCCATCAGCCGACGATATTCGTCGCTGGATGCTGACAGCGGTCGGTTCGGGCATTACCGCCATCTCCTTCTGGGTCGCACGCTCTGAGATCATGGCCGCCGAGCAGAATGGATTCTCGCTCCTTGACAGCACAGGCGATGCAACTCCGCGGCTTGATGAGGCTGGCCGTATTGGTCGGGCGTTGAATATCCACGCAGATCTGTTCGCGCAGTCCTCGCTGCAACCAGCCAAGGTCGGTCTCTTGGTCAGCGAGGCAAACTACCAACTCTGCACCCATCTCGCGCAAGGCGGCGACCATCTTGCCTACAGTACCCGCGGATGGTGGCGCCTGCTCTGGGAATTGAACGTGCTGGTCGATCTCATCAATGTCGACCACGATCTTGACCGTGCGGGGGAGTATCCAATGCTGATCCTGCCGTTCCCGCTGGCACTGTCCGAGGCGGTGGCGGGGAAACTGGTTGGCTACGTCGAAGCCGGTGGCCACTTGATCAGCGAAGCCGCACCGGGCCGCATTAACGAAGAGGGGTTCTGCAACCGCGGCGAGCTCTCGCCGACCCTGGCCGCACTCTTCGGGGTGTGCCAACGCGAATTCACAATGGTGCGTGAACCCGAGGGCGGCACGCGCTGGTCGCCTCCAGAGCGCACCTGGGGCGAGTATCTGGAGGCGACGTTGCTCGAAGGGGTGGGGGCGCTGACCGGGCAGCGCCTGCAGGCAAACGTCTATTTGCAGACTCTCGACTGCCGGGTCGGCACCGAACCGGTACTGCGAGCCGGTGACGCGGTGGCTGGAGTGCGGCGCAAAGTCGGGCGGGGCTCCGCCTGGTTGCTCGGTACGTACATCGGCCATAACGGCAACGCCTATCGCGATACGGCGATCCACGCCGCAGTCCGGGCGCTGTTTGTCGCCTGCGGCGTCGCGCCGGAACATAATGGCCGGTTGATCGTGCGCAAGCGTGTGACTGCGGGCAAGGAAGCGTGGCTCTTCACCAATCCCACCACCGAAAGGGTTGTCGAGCCGGTCAACGTCGCGGGCTGTTCACAGGTCGTCGACTTGTTCGGTGGTGAGATCGTACAAGTCGGAGACAAAGTTGAGGTTGCGGTTGCGCCGCGGGACGTGCGAGTACTCGTGGTCGAACGTGAAAGGATGGTCTTGGACTGCAGTTCCAGGAAAAGCGAGGGGGTTTCATGTTGAAGCAGAACTACCTTGAGGTGCAGAAGCGCTACCGGGCCTTCTGGCACGGCGAGGCGGAACGGGTGGTTGGAGAAATAGGCATCTTGGCGAACAGACGACGGTAGGGATCGTTGTAGAGGCACGGACGGGATCCCGCCCTGAACCTCC
>Ga0208374_1000808_pt1 | contig 11459 bp, 10 predicted proteins | sample RifOxyC3_FD_184037 | JGI IMG/M metagenome (GOLD analysis project Ga0208374, IMG submission 184037) | Groundwater microbial communities from Rifle, Colorado - Rifle Oxygen_injection C3 (SPAdes) | ecosystem: Environmental > Aquatic > Deep subsurface > Groundwater | place: Rifle, Colorado, USA...
AGGAATGTATTTTGTTCATCTTCTGAATAAGATGCGCAGACATGGACCGACAAGATATTTGAGAAGTTGTGCAAGAGCACTACTTCCAAATTCGCGTCGGGAATGTCGAGCAGATTATCAAAAAATACATCAAATTAAGAAGCGAGATAGTGCTTCTTGTTTTGATATCGCTCGGACATTATACGCACAAAAGATGCGTACATAGCCCTCGCTCAACAAAATAATATGTGCAGTTATCGTGGCAGCGACCTACTTTCCCCTGTTTTGCAGAGTATCATCGGCGCAACGGCGCTTAACTTCCGAGTTCGGAATGGGATCGGGTGTATCCACCATGCCAAGCCACCACTATAACTGAACACATTATCAGTACAAAAAATAATCATAAATTATTTTTATGTTTCAACAATTTCAAACTTTTTTATTTTTAATTTTGATGCAATACGAATTTTTTACGTCGGAAGTATTTGAGAAGCTGTATGAGCTATACTGCTTCCAAATCTTTTGACGACAAAAAATTTGTAGTGCGCGAAATTTAAAATAAAAACATGCAAAAGGTCTGATCATCGAACAACAACACTGATAATACAATATTATACACGTTGCTATTGATTTTTCTTGAACCCACTGCGCCCATCCCGAACGGACGCAGAGGCGAAAATCTCTTATTTTTTGAATAATGCGAAGGATTGTACCGGCAAAATATTTTAGAAGCTGTATGAAAAATACTGCTTCAAAATTTTTGACGGGAAATCCAAGCAGAATTCAAAAATAATTGATTTTCTGGGTTCCCAATAAAGTCGACTAATTAGTACTTCTCGGCTGAACACATTACTGTGCGTACACCTAAAGCCTATCAACCAGATCATCTCTCTGGAGTCTCAACGATTCCTAATCTTAGAGTGGGTTTCCCGCTTAGATGCTTTCAGCGGTTATCCCTTCCCGACATAGCTACCCTGCGGGTGCCACTGGCGTGACAGCAGGTAGACCAGAGGTCAGTTCACTTCGGTCCTCTCGTACTAGAAGCAAATCTCTTCAAGAATCAACGCCTGCAGCAGATAGGAGACCGACCTGTCTTACGACGGTCTGAACCCAGCTCACGTATCTTTTTAATTGGCGAACAGCCAAACCCTTGGGACCTTCTCCAGCCCCAGGATAAGATGAGCCGACATCGAGGTGCCGAACTCTGCCGTCGATATGGACTCTTAGGCAGAACTAGCCTGTTATCCCCAGAGTAGCTTTTATCAGATAATCTCCAGCCGCATCTAATGCGAACTGTCGGTTCACTATGTTCCGCTTTCGCGTCTGCGCGACATTCACGTCTTACAGTTAAGCCAGCTTTTGCCATTGCACTATCGGCACGGTGTCCATTCGCGCCTAGCTGACCTTAATAAACTCCTCCGTTACTTTTTAGGAGGAAAGCGCCCCACTTAAACTACCCACCAGATACTGTTTCCATCCGTTTTTGCCGGACAGGTTAGCATATACATGAACAAAGAGTGGTATTTCACTGGCGAGTCCATCACAACCAAGATCGTGACTTCAACCTCTCCCACCTATGCTACGCAGTGAACACATATACGCAATATCAAGTTGTAGTAAAGCTTCTGGGGTCTTTTCGTCTAGCTGCAGGTAGAGGGCATCTTCACCCCCATTGTATTTTCACCGAGCTGTTTCCCGAGACAGTTGTCCAGTCATTACACCATTCGTGCGCGTCGGAACTTACCCGACAAGGAATTTCGCTACCTTAGGACCGTTATAGTTACGGCCGACATTCACCAGGGCTTATATCAGCCAGCATAACAACCGAAGTCATTACACCACCGATATTTAACCTTCTGGCATTGGTCAGGTGTCACCCCCTATACATCCACTTACGTGTTCGCAGGGAGCTGTGTTTTTGGTAAACAGTTGCCAGACATACTTTCGCTGCGCCCTACATTTCTGCAGGGAAGCCTTATCCCGAAGTTACGGCTGCTTTTTTGCCTAGTTCCTTGGGAAACAATCACTCGTTCGCCTTCGTCTTCTCGACGTGACCACCTGTGTCGGTTTTCGGTACGGTTCCGCAGGTATTATGCTTAGAGAATTTTCTCGGAAGCGTGCTCTCAAAGCTCTCCTAGGGCGAACCCTAAAATAGCGATATCAATTGCATTCCTCATTAAAGAGAGCGATCCGGATTTGCCTAGATCACATACTTAAGATACCGACCAGAATCCAATAACTGGCCTTTGGTACTACACTTCGTCCTCCCATCGCATACCTGCGAAGTCATGGAATATTAACCATGTATCCATCGGGTTCGGCTATCGCCATCCCCTTAGGACCGACTAACCCTTCGCTGATTGTCATCGCAAAGGAAACCTTAGTCTTTCGGCGTGAAGGGTTCTCACCTTCATTGCGGTTACTTGTGCCAACATTCTCACTTCCAAACGCTCCACCATGGCTTACGCCTTTGGCTTCACTGCGGTTTGGAACGCTCTGCTACCACTCCCCGTTTCCGTAGAAACGACAAGTCCTCAGCTTCGGTACCATGCTTAGCCCCGAGTATCTTCGGCGCGGGGTCTCTTAGTGAGTGAGCTGTTACGCTTTCTTTAAAGGATGGCTGCTTCTAAGCCAACCTCCTCACTGTCAGAGAAACCCTACCACCTTCATTGCACTTAGCATGGATTTAGGGACCTTAACTAGAGATCAAGGGCTGTTTCCCTTTTGACCAACGGAGCTTCGCCCCCGTAGTCTTACTGCCTGAAACGTTAATCCTGGGTATTCGGAGTTTGATTGGAATGACGAGATTTCTCCCTGTTCAGCCCATCCAGTGCTCTACCCCCCAGGGGTACTTCAGACGCTATGCCTAAACATATTTCGCAGAGAACCAGCTATTACCAAGTTCGATTAGCTTTTCACTCCTTCCCACAAGTCATCCGATAGAGTCGCACGACTAACCAGTTCGGGCCTCCATCTGTCTTTCGACAAACTTCACCCTGCTCATGGGAAGCTCACTTGGCTTCGGGTCTAATGTATAATACTTTATTTCGCGCTATTCACACTTGGTTTCCCTACGGCTCCGCCCCGGATGGGCTTAGCCTGCAACATACATTAACTCGTTGGCTCATTCTTCAATAGGCACGCCATGGAGGTCCGGCATCATACGCACGAGCGCAGTACTTACGCAAACGGCGAAATTCTATGTTGTGGAGCCTCTGCAACTCAGTCAACATATACGAATATGTTTTCCTCGTCGCCTTCTCCACGCCTTGAATTTCATCCACTTGCGTAAGTACTCTTATATATAGAATATAATGTTCTCGCGCATGATGCCGAACCTCGCTGACTCCTTGTATACATACGGTTTCAGGTCTATTTCATCGTCCTCACCGGACTGCTTTTCACCTTTCCCTCACGGTACTCTTCACGTACTCTTCACTATCGGTCATTGAGTAGTATTTAGCCTTACCAGTTAGTTCTGGTGGATTCCTCCAAGCTATTCATGTCTTGGAGTACTCAGGAATGGGAATTGGAAAGTTGTACGCATTTCGACTACAGGGCTATCACCTTCTGGGGCTCTGCTTTCCAACAGATTCTTCTATACGTACAATTTGTAACTTTCTGAGTAATCTCTACTCCCACCCTACAACCCCTATACATGCCGCACGAAGCTCTTACGAGATCCGTGCGGCGCGTACAGGTTTGGGCTCTTCCCCTTTCGCTCGCCGCTACTTCGGGAATAACTATTGTTCTATTTTCCTCCGGGTACTGAGATGTTTCACTTCCCCGGGTTCGCTCTCCACTGCGTGGAGTACATGATATTCAAATCATGTGAGTTTCCTCATTCGGAAATTTTCGGATCAAAGGTTGCTACACGCCTCCCCGAAACTTATCGCAGCTACGCCACGTCCTTCATCGCCTCTCAATGCCTAGGCATCCACCGTATGCACTTGGGTTCTATTGGGAACCCAAAAAACCATATAACCGCAACATGTTTTTCGAACGGCGCTCATTCTTACGAATGAACACGTTCGTGATTGTTTTATTTTGTGTGATTCACAGACCCTAGCTTGACGAAAAGACTTCCAAAAAGAAAGTAAAGGGTCTGTGTGTTGCTCGATGATCACACCTTTTGCATTTCTTGCCTTTCTTCTTATCAAAGAAAGAACAAGTTTTTACTGCCTCCGAATCGTTGATTGCTTGGGATACTCTCCCAAATCATTCGGTGCAGGGTTCAAATTTCAAATAGCTACTCCGTTTTTCCTCCGTATTCCCTTACAAATTAAAAACCGCTTTACGCGGTCGGACTGCCAAACAAAGGCGTTCCATCCGCTTTATCGATCTTGTTTAGTAAGGTAACTCATAACTGGTGTTGTCCTAGTATATCCACAGACGCAATACTGTCAAGCATGTGCACTACTGTGGAATACATGGGGATATGTATTCCGAAATAAAACTCCTATAATTACTTGACAAAAGCAGGCAAACTGATACAATATTACCAGATTTGAAACTCATTTTGCCCGAGCAAAAGAAGGAGTGCCATCATGTTTGAATTTGCTATTGCTTGTGTTCCCTTCGAGATGCAAACCATTTCGAATAGTATCGTGTCTCCCCCTTACAAGGAACACAGATATTGCCCAGTGCTTACAACACGAGGGCGACACACGCAATATCTTCAACATGAACAATCTTATCCCGCCCTCGTGGTGAAGCCGAGCGTTCTCTATAGCGCTTACACAAATGATATCTCAGTCTCCTTTGACTGGGCGGCGTTGTTTCGTCGATATGACGACATCGTCATTGCACAAGAAGAAGTTATTCACGAAGAAAACCATGGAGATATTCCATGGGAACTCCTCGACTACATCACCGATGCCGTGCCGGAATACAAACCGGAACACATCGAACATGCGGTTGCGTTTCACAACGTCACCGATGAAGAACTTCCGATAAGCTGGCTCGAGAAAGGGATGACTGTCGTATGGAATGATAACTTTGTTCCCAAAGACCACCCCGCACGCAAACATTGCGGCGAAGGACCTTTCCTTGTTGTAAGGGATGAAAGTTTTCTCATTGAGTTCACTCAAGGTGCTCCAGAGAAAACACGATCTGGTTCCAATCGCGTCGTACTTGAAAGCGTGATCGATCAACGCATGACCATCGCACACGGTGGATACTTCCTAATGCTAGAGTCTCAATACGCCAACTCAAGCAAACAAGAAGAATCTGCCAATGCGCAGGAATACAAACATGCGGCATAGTACATTCATCCGTTTCACACTCACATGGCCAAGCAAATTTGCTTGGCCATTTTTTATGCAAAAAAAACACGACACTAAAGTGTCGTGTTTTTAAAAAGTATGTTCTTGAAACTACTTTCCACTGCGAACCTCATCGCGAATGTTTCTGATGAGATCAGCTGCTGCTTCTTTTCCACCAAGGCCAAACGCGAGACCTCCCGCAAGTGCGAGCATTGCGATCATTCCCGCAAAGAGTGTGTACATGTACTGAGGCGCGATACCAAGATGTGACAATGCGATGATGATCGCAAACATCCAGATCGACCAACGAGTAATGCTTCCGAGCAGATGCGCAACGTGAGAACCAACCGCCTTCGTTGCACCAGAGACCATTCCACTCAAGATATCAGAAGCAAATGATGCAACAAAGAGTATCATCATTGCAACAACCACCTGAGGAATGTATGCGAGCACTTGGAGTAAAAACATGTTGACCTGAGTAAGACCAAGAATGTTGAGTGCGGCAATCAAGAAGATGACCACAAAGAAGAGCTTTGCGAGCCATCCGATGAAAGCTCCGGAGTTCAGTTCGTATCCTCCGCGAGCGAGCACTTTTGCGACACCCGCCTTTCCGAGCAACTCGTCGACTTTTGCCGAACGGATAAGCTCAGAGACAACACGACCCACTGCCCCACCAAATGCAAACCCAAGAACAACAAAGATGAGCGCTGCGACCAACTTTGGGAGAACGTCGGCGATTCCACCTACGACTCCAACGACTGACTGCACGAGCTCCATTTGTAACATTTCAAGCATATAAATAATTTTTTACTAATTGTTTAAACTAATATCTGGCTAATATTCCCTTACCATTATACCAACAATCTCGAACAAAAGTGAGCGAAAAAACAATGATGGGGATATCCAGTGGAAAAATACTGTATAACTGGTGTGTAGCAGATCCTGTGTTAAAACGTGGCTTAACCACAGAATAGAGAAATTCTTCTGCTTTCCGCAAGTTGTGGATAATTCAAAAATTTCATCCCAAAAAACTGAGGAAAATGGACATATACACAGCCAAAAAGAGTCGCAAGAGGAAATTTGGGAGACTTTACTTCACCCCTATTCCTGTGCAGTCTTGAACAACTTTCAACTATGATGCGTGAGCGCTGTGAGTCGAGTTCTTTTTGCGAAACACATGAGTCAGCATGACCCCGAGACACATACCAAATGCGCTCATGATGAGGCCAACGATGATCGACGGAACGACCGGATCATCCCCTCCAAAATGCTCAAGATATTGCCAACTAAATGCACCAAAAAGTATCGCAAGCAGAGCGCCGAACTCATTTGCCTTCTTCCAATACAACCCCGCAGCAAGAGGCACAAATGCGGCCACGAGCGTGATCGAATACGAGCTCGCCACGATCGAATACGAGCTCGCCACGATCTCAAAGATATTCCCCTGCTTGATAGCAATGAGGAGTGCGATCGCTGCCATGACGACAATGCTGTAGCGAATAAGTCGCAAGCGCACATGGTCGGTCATCTCACCAAAAAATGGCTTCACGACATTCTCCGCAAGAAGTGACGCGGGAGCAAGAATCGCAGCAGATGCCGTCGACTTCACGGCAGCAATGAGCGCACCAAGGAAGATGACCTGTGTAACGAAACTGATGTTATTGATAACGAGTGTCGGAATGAGTAATTGTGGATCGGCTCCCTCAAGGAGTAGCTCTGGGTAGAGCACGCGTTCTGGGTAGAGCACGCGTGCAACAAGACCAAAGAAAAGCGGCATCATCACAATAAAGAGATACAAGAAGCCCGCACTGATCGTTGCCCATTGCGATATCTTCATCGACTTTGCGGACATTGTGCGTTGATACACGTCTTGCTGTGGAATAGAGCCGAGTCCGATGGTGATCCATGCAGCGAGATATACAAGCCATTCTTTCATTCCACCATCAGAAGCCGCGGGTGACAGATGAAAGAATTCCGGTGGTGTTGCCGCAATGATCTCTCCGAAACCAAATTTATAAATAAGCTCAGCAGTGACCGCGATCATACCGATCAAGATCATACCCATTTGTATCGTGTCATTGAGCGACACCGACCACATTCCTCCGATATATGTATAGATCACCGTGAACACCGCAGCGATCACCATGCCCCAGATAACAGGGATTCCTGCAAGAATATTAAGCACAAGACCGATAGCGACGAATTGGGCCGCCGTCCAACCAAAGTACGTCAAAATGATCGCAAGAGACAGCATCATCGCAATCGTCTTGTTATATCGTTCCGCAAAATAGTCTCCAATAGTGAGATGATTGAGCGGATAGAGTTTGGGGACAAAGAACACACCTACAAGAATGAGGCAGAGTGCTGCACCGAACGGATCGGTCATCACACTCATAAATCCCCCCTCTGCCATCGCAGATCCTGCGCCCATTAATGAATCAGAACCAAACCATGTCGCAAAGGCGGTTGCGAGCACGACCATGAACGGGAGATGTCTTCCTGCGAGCACATAATCTTTCGAGGTACGCGAGCGCTTTGCCGCGATGATCGATGCGGGGATGGTAATGAGTAAGTAGAGAACAACGAAGAAAAGTAACATATAAAAAAGCACGCATATACTATGCGTGGTTTAAAATAGATTAAGTTTATTTAATACGACCAAATGCGGATAATCGAGTATGTCACGAATGAATTTGTCATAGATGCCATAGCGGTAATCAAACTCGGCAGATTCCAAAATGCCATACGTGAGCTCCTTACCAAGCTCTGCCTCGAGGCGACGAAGCACTCCTTCAATGATCGGACGCTTCAATTTGTCACCCACGAGAAGAATATCGACGCGGGAATTTGATTCATCGAGGAAGATGCCGGAAACAATAATGAGTTTCATCTGTCCGCAGTTACGGAAGCGGGCGGCAACATCTTCTTTGCCGAGTGCTATCTCTGTTACGAGCGAGCGAAGTGCGGAAAGATACGGGAAACTCGGATCCATTCCGTAGCCATTCACTTTCTTTTTATCAAGCGCGCCCTCCTTCCCTCCGCGCTTTGGTATCATTTTCACAATGATGCGCTGTTTGATGCCATTCACTTTCTTTTTATCAAGCGCGCCCTCCTTCCCTCCGCGCTTTGGTATCATTTTCACAATGATGCGCTGTTTGATGAGTCCGACATCAGCCAAGAGTTTGATCTCCTTGCGTAATTGCGCGCTCGGCACCTTACTACGCTTGCTTACTTCGGGCATATCGAATACATCCTCGGGGTTCATCAAAAAAAGTCGCATGAGCTTGACGCGCGACGGTGAACCAAAAAGTTTAGCCAATATATCCATTGGATTATTCTACTACGCCCTACTCCTTGACGCAAAAGCACCACACAATGAAGTGTGGTGCAACGCAACTTTCTTAAGGTGTAAAGCACTGAGAGGTCAGAGAGGTGAGCGTGGCGCAAAGCAAGGTTATTTACCGATATATTTCTGCATCTCCTCCATCTGAGAATACGCGAGACGCAGAGTCATCTTTCGTGACGGAAGCAAAGTAACATGCTGAATACGCGAGATACTGACAAAGAAGGATTCGCGATCATCGCGCATAATGAACTCGATCTCATCCTTGAGCGGATCATAGGAGTAGAGCGTCCCCACGAGATGCCCGCTCCAGTCATCAAGGATCTCCATTTCCTGTTCAAGATCGATCAATTGAGGCGCATGGTCATCAAATCCCCTTCGTATCGCATCGGGCCCATTCCATGTTGTTGCAGGAATCATTATTTCTTCCTCCTTAAAACAAGTACATGTTTCTTTTTTCATCCTAAACATATTTTTCTCTTCTGTCACGAAAAACACCCCAAGAGAACCCTGGGGTGTTTTTGTATTCCAAAAGAATCGGAAATTACTTCAAGTTGACTGTACCGCCAACCTCTTCAATGCGCTTCTTGAGTGCGCCTGCCTCATCCTTCTTCATCCCTGTCTTGATCATTGATGGAGCACCGTCAACGAGATCCTTTGCCTCCTTGAGACCAAGTGCCAATACTTCCTTCACGATCTTGATGACCTGGATAGGCGTTGCACCTGCTGCACCGAGCTCGACATCAAACGATGTCTTCTCCTCAGCTGCTGCGGCTGCAGGACCTGCAACAGCAACTGCTGCGGCTGCGGACACACCCCACTTCTCCTCGAGGAGCTTCACGAGCTCATGGAGTTCGATCAATGTTAACTTCTCAACACCTGCAACGATATCCTTGAACTTTGCAGGAACTTCAACTACTTTAGTTTCTTCCATGTTATTTTAACTTACATTATTAAGAGTGTGTTGTGGCTTATTTTAACTTACATTATTAAGAGTGTGTTGTGGCGGACGCCACCATAAACCATCGAACTATGCTGCGACAGGAGTCCCTTCGGTCTCCATCTTCTTTGCCTTTGCGTCCACAGCGCGGACAACGTTCGCGATCGATGCATTGAGCATGCCGACGAATTGACCGAGCATTGCCTGACGAGGAGGAATCGTTGCAAGTGACATGATCTCCTCTTTCGAGAAATATACACCCTGATACACTCCACCAACAAGTGAAAGCTTGTCCTTGCGCGTCTTTGCGAATTCGAACACACCCTTTGCAGATGCGATCGGATCTGCTGACCATGCAAGTGCGAGCTCTCCGGGAAGCTCTGGCTGTGTACCACTTACCTTCTGTGCATCGAGTGCGCGCTTTACGAGCGTTTTCTTTGCGACATAGTACGATACTCCCTCGGCGCGAAGCGCCTTACGGAGCTCAGTAACCTCACCAACAGTGAGTCCGTGAAAATTCACGAATGTCACCGTCTCTGCTCCCTTGAGACCTGCCTCAAGTTTTTCGATGATCTCAACCTTCTTTGCTTTACTAATTGCCATAATGAATTATTTTTTCTAAAAAAAGAAAAATCGACCTTTCGCTAAAAGAGTCGACGTGTATCAGTATTACCTGTGGCAATATATGAAATTGTCGGCTTCGGTAGGTATTATGCGGAATAAGCTGGTGGCCTATTTCACTTCCTACTGTCTTCAGCGTTGTTCGTAGTATAGATTTTTAAGCAAAAAAGTCAATGAGATACAGGCTGATGGAGAAAAAGCTATTTCCCAACCTCCGAAACAGTACAATCAAAAATACAGTCGCCCTCCTCTTCGCTTTGTGCCGCCCCCGCGAAAATGATGATCAGCATCGAGATGGCAATGATCCCAATAAATCCGAATGCAAACCGGAAGAATGTGCGATTAAAGTATTGCATATACCGTTATTATACAGAGCAGCTATGAAAGATGCGAGAAACACAAAGAATTGACATAAGGAGACTTCGATGTTAGTATCCACACCAGACATCTGTTCAACCACAAAAAAGGAGATTCAATTGAATCCTGCATTAACCCAAACACCCCCTTCAAAGCTCATCCAAGATTTTGTTCACGCACGACGGCAATTGAGTGAGCTACAGCAAACTCAGGCGGATACGCACATGGCACTTCATGGCAATTCCCTCCGCGTCCTAAACGAAATATTCGACGAGCTCCGAACCGTGTATCCTTCAAGCGTCACCAAGCACGCGGAATACTACATTCTCGACATCGAGGAGCATCTCGCAAAGATCATCATTATCGTGCGATTTGCCACCAAGAAAGATGTGGAAACCATTCCCGGCGAGACAAAGAAGGAGCTTATGAAGCTTTATCAGGAGATCGCACAAAAAGCGATACAGCGTTTTTTTACGCTTGATAACGCATTCATCATACGGCCTATTTTTGCCTAACAAACAACCCGCAACAATTCGTTGCGGGTTTTCTTTTATGGTAACGTCTCCCCTTTTGCATTACGGCGAGGCAATGCGGCCATCTGTGTACACTGAGGAACGATCGTGGTCGGTGTATCAAATCGCTTCATTTCATGATTGTAGACAGCAGAACTGCGCCAATCAAAGCATGCGAGCGGCTCTGCCATGATGTGCGTGTCGATAGCAACCTCCTTGGGGATATCTTTTTCTCGATACAAACACATCCGAAACTCGAGTGAGACATTTATCGCCCAAATCGAACCGTCGTGATAGATGGATGCCATTGCTTGAGTAGGAAGATCCGTCGTATACAAGCGTGGTTTTGGCGGCAGCGCCTTGCCATACAGATTTCCTCGCCTCTTTGGGAACTCCCCCTCATTATCGTTCCATTGCATGAAAAAATGCCGCTCATCAGGGTG
>Ga0208374_1000814_pt1 | contig 11372 bp, 12 predicted proteins | sample RifOxyC3_FD_184037 | JGI IMG/M metagenome (GOLD analysis project Ga0208374, IMG submission 184037) | Groundwater microbial communities from Rifle, Colorado - Rifle Oxygen_injection C3 (SPAdes) | ecosystem: Environmental > Aquatic > Deep subsurface > Groundwater | place: Rifle, Colorado, USA...
GAGCCCATCGGCTACATTCCTCCTGCCGAAGCTGAGGCAAACTACTATCGTCAACTTTCCGAGCAGACCATGTCGGTCTGACTCACAACCCCGGGCCTCCGCAATACCCGGGGCGGTTCAATCCTGATGCGATGTCAGTCGAACCCGGCCTTCTGGTCATCGACGATCAGCAGCAGCTGGAGTCGAACCACAAGCTCATGCTCGCGGCCTTCGAGCGGGAAACCGCCAGTCCTGAAAGCGCGGAGCGCTACCTGGACCAGCTGCACACCCACCAGACCGATCCGGAACTGCAGGCCCTGCTCGGCCAGCTGAGCCTGATTGCCGGCGACCGGGCCGCTGCCGCGCGGCTGCTGGACTGGCTCAACCGCGATCTGTCGTCGGGTCCGGCCTTGTCACGACAGGCCGAGCGCGTGCTGCGCAGGGCGCTCAAGCCCTTGAGCCCCGCAGTGCGCGCCGAGGCGGAACAAGCTATCGAGGCGGCATTGCCGGGCCTGGGGGTGGCAGCTGGAGGCTGATGCCTCAGCTGACTTGAGGGGCAGGCGCTCGCAGCATGGGTTCAGTCGAGATGGACGACGGTTTCGTCCCAGGTCTCGCGTGCGTAATCACGTGCTGCGCATCTGGTCGCCAACAGCGAATCACCTCGCATCGCTTCACTGGCTGATGCCTGCGCATTGCGCTTGGCGCGTCCCTGTCCGCCAGGGCAGGCCCTGAACGGTCGGTGGCGGCAGCGCAGCAGCCTGCGTCAGGTTGAGGCGTGGCGCCATATCAGCAGTATCAGGAAACCTAGGGTGGCGACCAGCAGCCACTTGAGCCACCGGACCTCGCCTTCAACCTCGCTCAATTGGTTCTTGATCCGGTCGATTTCGATCCAGGCGCTGTCTTCCCTACTGGTGTTTTCAGTCATGTTGTTGTATTAATTTTGTATCCATTATGGCAAATTTAAGAAAGTCAAAATGATTTTGATACTCGCCCTTCTGCGCGCCGTCCGTTCGGGCCTGGCTTTCGTGCCGTGGATCGAGTCGCGTGTGGCGTCTCGCCCCTGACGGGCTTCAATCCCTGACGCCTGCGCGCTACGCTTGCCTCCTGGGGGAAGGCTGCGCCATCCCCCGCCGCGCTGCGCTTGGCGTCCCTCTAGGTGAGCCGACCAGGGCAGGCCCGAAGTACGGTTGGGATCTTGGATCTGACATCCAGCTGTAACCATTTCGCTAAGTACGGTGCTTAAATCTGATTTTTTTCGGGATGCGCCTTGCTCCTCCAACTTCCTTTGCAAAATCTCTTAGATGCCCGCTGCTTGTCCTGAGAAGTTCTCCCGTCGCCGTGGTCGCCCACCTGCTTCGCAAGCCGGGCAGTTTGATGAACGCATACTGCAGGTGGCAACGTCTTTGTTCCTGGATCGGGGCTTTGGTCGCACCACCTTGGATCTGGTGGCACAGCATGCCGAAGTGGGCAAGTCCAGCCTCTACGCCCGCTATCCCAGCAAGGGCGCCTTGTTTGCGGCAGTGGTCAGCCGATCGATCCAGACCATGTTTGACCACTTGACGCCGGTGCCGCAGGGGCTGAATCTTGTGCAACGCTTGCAGGCGGTCGGCGAGGCACTGATCGAAGGCATGCTCCATCCGCGCTGTGTGGCGTTCATGCGCATCACGGCTGCAGAGGCAGATAACTTCCCCGACTTGGCCCTGACGGCGTACCAGGTCAGCTTTGACGGTGCCGTCCTTTACGTGTTGAAGGGACTTGGGGCAGCCAACCTTGCCGCTGCCGGTCCGGGGCTCACCGCACTGGCTCAGCGCTTTGTTGAGGTGGCGGTTCAGCCGCTGTCCTTTCAAGCAGCTTTCGGGGTGGATGCAGCGTTGCTGCGGCAACGCGCATCGGCTTGCGTGCGTGACGCCATCGAACTGTTGCAAGAGAAGATCGCCATGACAGATTGGGGGCAAGCACGGACATAAAGGACGATTTCGTCCATTGTTGTTAGACTGTGGGTGTTTGCTGTCAACGGAGACCCCTCATGTGCGCCTTGTTACCCAGATCACGGCTGAAGTGATGCACGATCAAAAGCATTTTTCGGACATCTCAAGCAAGGTGCATCGTCTGGAATTGATTTACGAGCAGCTCAGCCGTAACTACCCGACCTTCGACCAGACTGACGACCCCTGGATGACCAACGGTCTGTCCAGCACACCGTTTCGCTGCCTGGTTTCTGTCTGCCTGTCGACCATGACCATCACACCCCGAGTGGTCAAGGCCTGCGTGCCACTCTTCGAGCGTGTGTCCAACTTCGAGGAACTGCTGGCCTTGGATGACGAGGCGTTACGCACCATCATCAAGCCGGTGGCGCACTACAACCGCAAGACAACGAATCTGAAGATCATGTGCCAACAGATCCTTCAGGACTTCGGTGGCCGCATCCCTGATACCCCCCAGGATCTGATGAAGCTGCAAGGTGTTGGCCGCAAGGTAGCTGACATCATGATGAACTTCATCTTTCACGAGGACACCATCGCCGTGGACACCCACGTGCTGCGCGTGCTGAACCGGTTGGACATAGTGCACACGTCTGTCGCCGAGGCCGCTGCCGACCAGATCAACGGCATCACCCCGGCCCACTACAAGCGGCATGCACATGAATGGCTGATCCAGCATGGCATGCAGGCATGTACCGCGCGCCGCCCGCGGTGCGGGGCCTGCTGTATTTCCGAGCTGTGCAGCTACCGCTGACCTGACGCAGTCACTTAACACGACCATGCCTGCCGTATCGGAGATCAGCCCTGCTGGGCCGCCAGAGGTGGTCTGGTTCAAACGCGACCTTCGCGTTGAAGACCATACAGCACTGGCACACGCGACGGCTGCAGGGCCGGTCTTGTGTGTCTACGCCGTCGAGCTGGACTACTGGCGCCAGCCTGGCACCAGCGATCGACAGTGGCAGTTCGTGCACGAATGTCTGCTGAGCCTGGACGCGCAGCTCAAGTCGTTGGGCACTGCGCTTGAAATTCACGTGGTGCCGGTCATCCAGATGCTGGACGCGCTGCACCTCCGACTGGGCCCCTTCACGTTGCACAGCCACCAGGAGACCGGCGGGCTCTGGACCTACGCACGTGACCGTGCGGTAGCAGCTTGGTGCCGAGATCATGGCGTGCGCTGGCACGAGTACCCACAGAACGGGGTGGTTCGCCCAGTGTCGCGCCGCGGTCGTCGATTCAAGGAACATTGGAATGCTTGGGCAACGGCGCCTCTGGCGCACCTACCGACCCAACCCTTGTGGCTCGGGCCTGCCAGCGGGCGGACGGTCTCGCTGCTGCCAACAGCCGTCAAGGCCGACCCTTTTCCGTGTGCTGGCCGGCAAAGAGGTGGCCTGCAGCCCGCCCGTGACCTGCTGGACAGCTTCCTGGCCGGCCGCGGGCAAGACTACGGCGCCCACATGAGTGCACCAGCCACTGCCGAGCAGGGATGCTCTCGCCTGAGCCCTCACATCGCTCACGGTAGCCTGAGCCTGCGCCAGATCGCCCAGACTGCGCTGCAGGCCCGCGAAGCCGCTCCGCGTGCGCACTGGCATCGCCAACTGGGCAGCTACGTGACGCGGCTCTGGTGGCACTGCTACGCATTGCAGGTGCTGGAGAACCAGCCCGCCATGGAGCGTCAGGCCCTGGTGCCCGAAATGGAACAGTTGCCACGCCCGATGGACAGGGCGCGTTTCGACGCGTGGCGACTCGGCCGCACCGGCTGGCCGATGGTCGATGCCTGCATGCGATTCCTCCACCACCAGGGCTGGCTCAACTTCCGCATGCGAGCGATGCTGGTAACGGTGGCGACGCACACCCTGTCCTTGCCCTGGCGGCCGGTGGCAGACTGGCTGGCAGAGCTGTTCGTGGACTTCGAGCCTGGCATCCACTACACACAGATGCAAATGCATAGCTGCATGGCCGCCAGCCCGGTGTTGCGCCTGTACAACCCGGTGACACAGGCCCGTGAGCTGGACCCGAACGGGAAGTTCGTGCGCCGCTGGGTGCCTGAGCTGCGGGCGGTACCCGACGACTGGATTGTCATGCCATGGGCCATGCCAGCGACAGCTCGGCACCGCTGGGGTCTGATGGGCTCGGACGATTACCCGGCACCACGGGTCGACTTCGAGCAGGTGCACCGGTCCGTCAAAGCCGAGATCGCCGCGCTGCGGTCCAGCCTCGACCTGCAGCCGGCACCAGGGTTCAACGAAAGGCCCCGCCAAACAGCACGGGCTCAGCGCACGGCTCGCGGGCTGCAGCAAGGGGAGGCCAAGCTGCCTGCGCAGCTCAGCCTGTTCTGAATTGACGATCACGCGCAAGTGCGGTCCACGCCCCCACACCTTGCCGAGCTGCGTGGGCAGTAGTCTTGCAAGACCTGAAATATGGATATGAAATTCTCAAGCCGAACCCTCCCGTTTCTTACCGAAGCTGGCCAGCAGACCGATCCGAACTGGCTTGAGCAGAACCAAGCCACCTATGAAGCCCATGTCAGGGGGCCCTTCATCGACTTGGCCGAGAGGCTCAAGGCCGCACTGCAGCCAAGCGTTCCGGACTACCACTTCCCCATCAAGGGAATCGGCAGGATCAAGAGGGCCACCCACCACGTGGTGAGTGGCGGCCCTTGCTTCAAGGACTGGCTGTCCATTTCGATCTCGAAACCCTCGTACTCCCGCTTTGAGCGCAACCCTCACCTGTTCTTCGGCATTCTTCCCAACATCCCGCAGTACATGGGGGTCGTGGTCGCAGGGGGACTGTTCATGCCATCCGGCCCACAACTGAGAAAGGTCAGAAGTGCCATTGCACAGGACGCTCGACTTTTTCATGCGTTGTTTGACGACCCCACTTTTAAGGCGCGCTTCAAGACCAACTTTTCGCGCGAGGAAGTGGCTTCTCGCCCGCCACGAGGGTTCGATCCAGATCATCCGGATATGGATTGGTTGAGGCTCAAAAAGTTTTTGGTGGTGAAGAAACTCACCAATGCTGAGTTCACCTCTCGGGACCTGGTGCCGGCGGTGGTGGAAGACTTCAAGCAACTGGTACGCCTCAATCGTTTCCTCGAGAATGCGCTCACATAGTCCTCGGCCACCACATCGCACCTCAACAAAAGTGGTCTGCCACAATGCTGGTCCAAATGTCCGCTTTGGGTCGCTATGCAAAGCTTTCTATAGCGACCCTGAACCGACATTCCACACGCTGCCAAAGCAGCCGTTCAAACGGACAGATCCCGCATACAGGGCGTTGCCTCTCTCAGCTCCTTTTGGCTCAGGACGTATTCGCTGTTGTTCACGAGCCGCGACACGACGAAGTCGATGAAAGCGCGTACGCGCGCCGGTTGGGCGTTGCGGCTGCCGTAATAGACGAAGTAGCTGTAGCGCTCGGGTATGTGGTCCACCAGCAGCGGCACCAGTTGGCCGGCCCGTATGTAAGGCGCCGCCGTCACGCCAGCCAGCTGCCCGATCACCTTGCCGGACAGCACGGCATGCAGCTCGATGACCTCGTCGTTGGTGCTCAGCGCCGGCACCACGGTCTGTTCCACCTCTTCATCACCCACCTTGAAGCGCCAGGGCACCACCCGTCCGGTGCCGGTGTTGCGGTACACGCTGCATCGGTGCGCCGCCAAATCGGCCATGTTGTCGGGCGCACCGTGCAAGCGAAGGTAGTCGGGCGATGCGCAGATCACCAGCTGCACCGGGAACAGGCGACGCGCGATCACGCCCTCATGCGGTGAGTGGCCGAGGCGAAACCCCACATCCACCCGGTCCTCGACCCAGTTGCCCACCCGATCTTCCAGCTGCACGTCGGGCACGATCCCCGGATGGCGCTCGCAGAACTCGTCGAGCAGCCGCCAGAGCAGCGCCTGGAAGGTGGAGCGCGGCCCGACGATGCGCAGCGGCCCGGCGATCTCGTCCTTGGCCTGCCTGGCAGACAACAGGGCTCGCCGCAGACCCAGCAGCGAGGGCTGGGCCTCATCCAGAAAGCGCTGGCCTTCGTCGGTCAGGGCCATGGAGCGGGTGGTGCGGTGGAACAGGCGCAGGTCCAGATGCTGTTCCAGCTGCGCCAAAGCCTGGCTGGCCGCTTGCGGACTGATGTTCAGGGCGGCGGCGGTCTTGCGCAGGCTGCCGAGTTCGGCCGCCGTGACAAAGACCGAGATGGCGCGCAGTTCATTGATGGCCATGAGATTCCTTTGGCTGCGATTGTCCGTTATGGCTTGTTAATTCATCAAGTCTTTCAGCACTGTTCACCACCCAATCATCTTCCTAGACTGGGCGCCTTGATACGCTATTTGAAGGAACCCCTGATGAACCGATGGATGGCCGCCACCTTGGCTGGCTTGGTGCTGAGCCCCGCGACAGCGACAGAGCCTGAGCTGCAGGTCACCCGTGCCGGTACGCGCACGGAACGCGCCGCTTCCCCGCAACACTTCAGCGGCCAGGCGACGGTGGACATGCTGCATGTGGCTGCCGCACCGGCCCGCGCTTCCGTGGGCTCGGTGAGGTTCGTGCCGGGCGTTCGCACCGCCTGGCACACGCACCCGCTGGGGCAGACACTGATCGTGACGGCGGGCGTCGGACGGGTGCAGCGTTGGGATGGCCCGGTGGTCGAGATGCGGGTGGGTGATGTGGTCCACATCCCGCCCCAGGTCAAGCACTGGCACGGCGCTGCGCCGGGCAGCGCAATGACTCACCTGGCGATCTCGGAAGCGCTGGATGGCCAATCGGTGACCTGGATGGAGCCGGTGGCCGAGACATCTGCCAGCTCGGCCCCCGCTGCTGCGACAGCGGCAGCGCTTCAGCCCTCGCGTGCGCAACAGCTGATGGGCGATGTGGCGCCCAAGCTGGCCCAACTGACCGACGAGGTCTTGTATGCCGATGTCTGGGCCCGGCCCGGCCTGTCGCCAAGGGACCGCAGCCTGATCACGGTCAGCGCGCTGATCGCCATGAACCGGCCCGACCAGCTGCGCTCGCACCTCACGCTGGGCCGAACCAACGGTCTGACCCAGGATGAGATCGCCGAAACCCTCACCCACCTGGCCTTCTACGCCGGCTGGCCCAACGCCGTCACGGCCACCGGCGTGGCGCGTGAAGTGTTTGTCGTCAAGCCTTGAACCGGTCCGACCCGTTCAGAAAACCATCAGCACACCCGACACCACCATGGACCAAGTCACCCTCAACAACGGCGTCCGCATGCCGATCGCCGGCTTCGGCGTCTTCCAGATCCCCGATCCCGCCGAGTGCGAGCGCAGCGTGGTCGATGCCATCGACGCGGGCTACCGCCTGATTGACACCGCCGCCTCGTACCTGAATGAAGCAGCCGTCGGCCGCGGCCTGCGCGCCAGTGGTATGCCCCGCGATGAACTGTTTGTCACCAGCAAGCTCTGGGTGCAGCACGCGGGCTACGAGCGCACCCAGCAGGCCATCGACGCTTCACTGCGAAGGTTGCAACTGGATTACCTGGATCTGTACCTGATCCACCAGCCGTATGGCGACGTGCACGGTTCCTGGCGCGCGATGGAGGAGGCTTACCGGGCCGGCAAGCTGCGCGCCATCGGCGTCAGCAACTTCCACTCGGACCGGCTGATGGACCTGATGGCCTTCAACACGGTGCCGCCGGCAGTCAACCAGATCGAGGTCAACCCTTTCCACCAGCAGGCCGAGAGCGTGGCCTTCATGCGTGAACATGGCGTGCAGGTCGAGGCCTGGGCGCCGTTTGCCGAGGGGCGCAACCAGCTGTTCGAGAACGCTGTATTGCTCGAGATCGGTCGCAAGCACGGCAAGTCAATCGGACAAGTGGTGCTGCGCTGGGTAGTCCAGCGCGACATCGTGGCCCTGGCCAAGTCGGTGCGCAAGGAACGCATGACCGAGAACCTGGCCATCTTCGGCTTCGCGCTCGATGAAGACGACATGGCGCGCATCGCCACGCTGGAAACCGGCCAGAGCCGCTTCTTCTCGCACCGCGATCCGGCGATCGTGAAGTGGATGAGCGAGCGAACGCTCGACATCTGACCCTGTTCCCCCCTTTTGATGGAGCCCGACATGAACACCCAGAAACCCCGTCCACTGCAACGTCGCCAGTTGCTGGCTACCGCCGCCACGCTGGGCATAGCCCCGTGGCTGCTGTCGGCCTGTGCCAGCGCCGCCCCACCTGCGCGCGCCTCGGCGCCACAGGCGGCCGGCTCGCGACGCCGGCTCGGCCCGCTCGAAGTCTTCCCAGTCGGCCTCGGCTGCCAGTGGCGCCCGGGCGCTACGCCGGGCGTGATCGTCGATTCGTACAGTAGCCGTTTTGACCGCACAGCCGCCATCCGCCTGATCCGCCAGGCGGTGGACCAGGGTGTGACCTTTATCGACACGGCTGAAGCCTACGGTCCCTTCCTGTCGGAGGACATCGTCGGCGAAGCGCTGCAAGGCATCCGCGACCAGGTGGTGCTGGAGACCAAGTTCGGCTTCGACATCGATCAGGTTACTGGCCAGCGCCTGCCCGGTGGCCGCAACAGTCGGCCCGAGCACATTCGCCGGGTGGTGGACGCTCAGCTCAAGCGCCTGCGCACCGACCGCATCGACGTGCTGCTGCAGCACCGGGTGGACCCGAACGTGCCCATAGAGGACGTGGCTGGCACCATCAAGGACCTCATTCGCGCGGGCAAGGTGCGGCACTACGGTCTGTCGGAGCCAGGCCTGCAGACCGTGCGCCGCGCACACGCAGAGCACCCGATGGCGGTGATCCAGAACGAATATTCCATGCTCTGGCGCGGCCCCGAAGCCGGTGTGCTGCCCTTGTGCGAAGAGCTGGGCATCGGCTTTGTCTGCTGGAGCCCGCTCGGCATGGGTTTCCTGGCCGGCGGGGTGAATACCGCAAGTCGCTTTGTGGCACCGGATTTCCGCGCCATCTCGCCGCGCTTCGCTCCCGAGGTGCTGCCCGCCAACATGGCCTTGGCCGATCTGGTGCGCACCTGGGCCCAGCGCAAGAACGCCACGCCCGCGCAGCTGTCCCTGGCCTGGTTGCTGGCCCAGAAGCCCTGGATCGTGCCAATCCCTGGCACCACCAACGCGGCCCACATGGCGGAGAACCTGGGCGCTGCATCAATCGTGTTCACTGTCGACGAGCTGCAGCAGCTCAACGCAGCCGTGGCGGCCATCCGCATCCAGGGCGAGCGCCTGCCTGCAGCGGTGATGGCGATGTCGGGCGTGGAGGCACCGCCCAAGCGCTAGAGCGTGTTATGGACTTTGTCCGGCGCCCAGGGGCATCACGGCCTTGGGCAGCATGAGGATGGCGAATACCACGAAGCCCTTCTTCGCCTCGGGCAGCTTGACCACGCGCAACTCGATGCCCGCCGCGGCGGCCGCTTGGTATCAGAGTTGTAGGTAATTGAAAGATTCGCCGGATGCTTACGGCGGAACGGCCCGGTCACCTGATATTGACGACGACTTTTCCCTTGGCCCGGCCGAGGGCCAGGTAGTCCAGGGCTTCTCTGGCCTGGTCGAACGGGAACACCTTGTCGATGACCGGTCGGATCCGTTCGGCCTTGAGCAGCTCACCGATTTCTGCAAGCTGTTGCCCGTCCGGACGTACGAAATGGAAGGCGTACTCGACCCCCTTCTTCTTGGACTGCTTCACGATCTTGCGGCTCATCAGGCCGAACACGAACTTCAGCAAGAAGTTCAGTTTCCTTGCTTCTGCGAAGGCGGCATCCAGCGGGCCGATCAGCGAAACGATCCGGCTGCCCGGCTTCAGGATGTCCAGCGACTTCTCGATCGCGTCTCCCCTGACCGTGCCAAGCACGACGTCGTAGCCGTGCAGCACCTTCTCGAATTCCTGCTTCTTGTAGTCGACGATCTCGTCGGCACCCAGGCTTCGAACCAGCTCGATATTGCCCGTACTGACGGTCGTTCCCACCTTGGCGCCGAGCTCGTGAGCCAGCTGGATCGCAAAAGTCCCGATGCCGCCCGAGCCTGCCGGGATGAACACCTTCTGACCGCGGCGCAGGTTGACACGTTCCTTCAGCGCCTGCCAGGAGGTCAGCGCGACCATGGGGATCGACGCGGCCTGCACGAAGTCCAGATTGGGCGGTTTCAGGGCGGCGGCGCTCTCCGGCACTGCGGCGAACTCCGCAAGCGAGCCCTTGCCCAGGTCAAACAGGCTGGCGAAGACCTCGTCGCCCGGCTTGAAGCGGGTCACGCGGCTGCCGACCTCGACCACCACGCCGGCGAGATCGCTGCCCAGGATGGCCGGCAGCTTGAAATGCAGGACAGGCTTGAAGGTGCCCACCGGGATCATGTTGTCGATGGGGTTCACGCCGGCAGCGTGGACCTGAACCAGCAGCTCGTCGGGCTGCAGCGTGGGGCGGTCGATGTTGGAGAACCCGATGTCGGGCGACTTGCCGTAGCGTTTGAAGGTGAGTGCTTTCATGTCTTCTTCCTTGTTTCTGGCGAACCCAGGGTGGTGAAGCTCAGGCTGGGTGCCGGTAGCGATCAGCCGCCTGGGCCTGCCGCACGTCAGCTAGCAAGGTCTGTCGAGCGCCGTCCAGTGCATCCCAACGTTCGGCCACACGGAGTGGCGGGATCGTGACGAGCTCGCGGCGGTCGTAGCCGACCAGCGCCGCATCAACCAGTTCATCGACATCCATGACTTCCGGGAGGGTGTTGACGTCAATGCCGGCGCGCCCCCAGATCTCCGTGCGCGTCGCCGCCGGCAGCACGGCCTGCACATAGATTCCCTTGGGAGAGAGCTCCAGGTTCAGCCCCTGCGACAGAAACAGCACGAAAGCCTTGGTGGCACCGTAAATCGTCATGCCGAGCTCGGGCGCCAAGCCCACCACCGAGCTGATGTTGACGATGGTGCCGGCGCCGGCCTGCACCAGGCGCGGGGCAATGGCTGCAGCCAGCCGGGTCAACGCCGTAGTGTTGAGTGCGATCAGCCCCTCGATGTCTTGCGCACTTTGCTGGACAAAGCCGCCGGACTGCGCCATGCCGGCGTTGTTGATCAGGATGCCGATGCGCGCGTCCTCGCGCAGGCGTGTTTCGACCGCTGCCAGCTCGATTGGCTGCGTGAGGTCGGCCTGCAGCACGTCAACTGCCACCTTGTGCGCCTCCCGCAGCTGTGCGGCGAGCGCATCGAGCCGGGACTTGTCGCGGGCGACCAGGACCAAGTTGTGTCCGCGCTTCGCGAAGCGCTCGGCGTAAACGGCACCAATGCCGCTGGAAGCGCCGGTGATGAGGACGGAGGGAAGGGTGGCCATGTTTAAGTTCCTAGGCTGAGGTGCCCATCGAACTTCGCCTTCCAACAGGCCATTCTCATGCCGCCTTGGATTGCTGATCACCGTGCTTGCTGATCCATTCCTCCAGGAACCGAACCGGCGAGCTGTAACCCAGCGTGGAGTGG
>Ga0208374_1000821_pt1 | contig 11308 bp, 8 predicted proteins | sample RifOxyC3_FD_184037 | JGI IMG/M metagenome (GOLD analysis project Ga0208374, IMG submission 184037) | Groundwater microbial communities from Rifle, Colorado - Rifle Oxygen_injection C3 (SPAdes) | ecosystem: Environmental > Aquatic > Deep subsurface > Groundwater | place: Rifle, Colorado, USA...
ATTGTCCAATTATTTTCTTGTGATCTGTAAAATTCTTTGAGCAATTCTTCACCTTTGGCAAAATATTCTTCTCTTTGATTTTTACTCTTGTACCAATCTGGAATCCATTTTCTTTTGTAAATTGCGAGTAATTCTTCTTGACTTGGAACTTTTGTTTTGCCAGTACTTTTGTCTTCTGTAACAGTCTCAAACAAAGATACTTGCTTAGCACTATTCAAATCCTGAACTTTTTCATAAAATTCTTGCAAAGTCCCGTGAATAGTATTACCAAAACTAAAATGCGGACTACCTTTACTTGGCAAATTCAAAACGTAAGCTAATTTGTAATTGTAAGGACATTTTTGGTAAGTACTAATACGAGAATAAGAAAATATTTTTGGTGGAATGTACTCTATTTCTTCTTCATCATTTTCTATTTGCGTATTTAGTTTTTTTATTTCTTGCATCAGAGTTTGTTCTTTTTCAACAAGTTTTTTTTCTTTATTATCGAAATCAAGTTCAGCCAAAAAGCGACTTATTTTCTTGGCTCTAGTGCCACCATAACTACTCGCACTCGTCAAAAATAATCTTTGTTTGGCACGAGTCACTGCCACATAGAAAAGACGACGTTCTTCCTGATAATGCAAATCATTATTTTCCAAAAACTTTTCTCTAATAAGTTCATCTGGCAAAGCTACTCCCTCACTCTTACGTCTAGTTGGAAATCTCTCTTCTACCAAATTTACAATGAAAACATTTTTGTATTCTAGACCTTTTGAACCATGAACAGTGATGATATTGACTGAGTCTGGTGTATCTTTGATTTGATTTATTTTACCACCATCACCAGATTCAATGATAAATTCATAATTCTCGACAAAACCAGCCACATGGGCTCCCGGCACATTTTCTTCATAAGTCCGAATAAGATCAAAAAATTGTTTCAAATGATAAATTTGTCTAATAACATCTTTGTTTCCTTTGTTTTCTTCAATAGTTAAATATGACAAATAACCAATGCTTTCCATAAATTGATAAAGCAGACTGGTTGGCTTTTCAAATTTACTCTGCTTGATTCCTTCGTGACAGGCGTTCAACAATTTGTTAGCCATTTCTATCGCGTGATTAGACAAAAAGAATTCTTGAGCTCGCTTGAGCGTTTCATAATAAGACATACTTTTTCTCTTGGCTGTACTTGTTACTTTTTGCAAATCGTTTTGACTGAATTCTAAAAACGGCATTTTGAGCAAACGAAAAAATGCTTTGTCATCATAAATATTAGTCAGAAGTGTAAGAAAATTGAAAGCATCAATCACAATATCTTGACGATAAAGCCCAGCTGAAGCAAGATACTCAAAAGGAATTCCAAAGCTCTCTAAAGCATTACTAAAGGGCTCTACGTGAGAGTTGGCACGGACTAGAATCGCGAAATCATCCCAGTTACTATCTTTATCATTTTCTTTTATTTCCACTATTTTATTTATCACGCCTACTACTTCTTCATCAAGTGTTTCATAATGTAAATGTTCTATCTGAGTGTGCAAATCTTTGAGACCACTTTCCAATCTTTTACTAATTTGTAATTTTTCTTCTAGACGATGTGGATTATTATTTTTGATAGAGTTGTAAGCTAAATCCAAGATTTCTTGTCCTGAACGATAATTGTCTGTCAGGACAATATTTTTGGCATTAGGATAATCTGTTTTGAAATTCATGATAATAGCAACATTGGAACCACGAAAAGAATAAATAGCCTGATCATCATCCCCCACTACAGTTAACTTGTTTTCTTCGCCGGCTAAAAGTTTGACGAGTTGATACTGCGCCCAATTTACATCTTGAAATTCATCTACCATTATATACTTAAATCTTTTTTGTAATTTTTTGAGCACGTTTGGTCTATCTTGCAAAAGTTTGACAGCATAAAAAATAATATCACCAAAGTCCATTGATTCATTATCCAACAATAATTTTTGATACTTATGATATGCATCAGCCAACTCAATCAATCTATTTTTTTCTTGTTTTTCAGCTTCATCTTTGTCCAAAATCAAAGATTTTACATAATCCAAATAAGCTTGCGGCGTTATCATTTCATCTTTAGCTTTGGAAAAGTGTGTAAGAAGTTCATGAATATAACGATTTGGACTTCCCATTGGTCGATAATAATCAAAATTAAAATCATAAATATGTTCTCGCAAAAGCAACCAAGCATCAGTTTCATTTAATAATTTGAAATGATTTGGTAATCCAATTTCTAGACCATATTCTTCCAAAACTTTTTGGCAAAAACTGTGAAATGTAGAAATTTGCATTTCGGTATAATTGGCTTCAATAAGATCATCTACTCTATCTTGCATTTCTTGTGCTGCTTTGTCAGTAAAAGTCAGAGCCAAAATTTCTTCGGGCAAAGCCAATTTTTGCTCGACAATGTGAGCAATCTTTTTGGTAATTACCGTAGTTTTGCCAGTACCAGCACCAGCAATAATCAACAAATTACCGTCATTGTATTCTATGGCTTCTTTTTGGGCCTTGTTGAGTGTTTTGGACATAAATAAGGTAATGTTTAATTAAGATACTAATATTCTACTACAAATCAACATAAAAACAAAATCTCCCTAAATAAGAGAGATTTATTCCCGCGTCTATCCGCGTAAATATCCGTTTAATCTGCGTTTTTAAACTCCACAATCACATCCACCACAACAACTGTCTTCTTTTTCTGTTTCTTCATCACAAGCGCATTTGCCTGTTTCACAACAAGCATCTTTTGGATCTTTTGTTTCATCTTTATTTTCTTCACAATCACAGTTTTGACATGTATTTGACATATTTTTCTAAATTTAAAAATTATAAGTATATACTATAATTACAGAACAAAAATGTCAAGCCATAAAACCACCAACTTGAATATCCCACAAATTACGATAAATACCATTTTTTTTCTTCAAAAGTACTTTGTGTGAACCTTGTTCAAGAATTCCACCTTGCTCTATCACCAAAATTCTATTTGAATTCATAATAGTCGAAAGTCTATGTGCGACGATAATAACAGTCTTACCTTTCATCAGATTTCCCAAAGCATCTTGGATAAGCTTTTCTGACTTAGAATCTAGACTAGAAGTCGCTTCATCCAAAATCAAAATTGGAGAATTTTTTAGTATTGCTCGAGCTATAGCTACACGCTGTCTTTCACCGCCCGAAAGCTTGATACCTCTTTCTCCTACCAAAGTATTGTAACCATCTGACAAATTCAAAATAAAATCATGAGCATTAGCTTGCTTGGCAACGGACATCACTTCTTCATCACTAGCATCTGGTTTGGCATAACGAATATTTTCCATAATACTTCTATGAAAAAGCATAGGGTCTTGTGGGACAAGACTGACATTTTGCCACAAACTTTCTTGCGTACACTTGGCAATATTTTGTCCATCTATCAGAATTTTTCCACCAGAAATATCATGCTGACGTAAAAGCAATTTTACAATAGTAGATTTCCCTGCACCTGACGAACCAACGAGAGCTATTTTTTCTTGAGGTTTGATTACCAAATCCATTTTTTTGATTATTTCTCTAGTTTTGTTGTAAGCAAAAGAAACTTCTTTGAATTCTATTTTACCCGTCGTAACTTGCAAAGTTTTGGCATTTTTGACATCTTGTATATCATAAGGCATATTTAGTATCTCTGTCATCTCTTCAGCGTCAGCTAGTGACTCATAAAAATCTCTAATCACACGACCAAAACCAAAAAACTTTTCAAAAATAATAATAAGATAAGATTGAATCAAAATAAAATCACCAACTGTAATACTACCAGCTTGCCAAACTTTGACAGCATAAAACAACATCACGATTTCCAACAAAATCATGAGCATCCATTGTACACCATCAAACCAAGTGGAAATGTCCCAAGAAAATTTTCTTATTTTCCTTAGATCTTCTGTTTTTTGTTCAAATTCATTACACTCTCTACCATAACCAACCAACAACTTTACATTGGTATTATTAGTAAAAGAATCAGCCAAAAAAGCTCCAACTTTGGAATCGAGCTGACTTCTCTCAAAATCATATTTTAATTTGAATTTACTAAAAAAGTAACTAGTCAAAACAAAGATGAATATCCAGGATATTATTATTAAAGCAAAAAATTTGTTACGACTAAATAAGACAATAGAAATAAGTGCAACATTGACAATGATAGGCAAAAGATCCCAAATTATTCTATCTGAAATTCTATCAAAAGCTTGCACAAATCTACCAACTTTTTTTACCAGAGAACCTACGAAGCTATTGTTGAAAAAAGAAAAAGAATGTTTGTGAACTTTGGAAAAACAAGCATCATTCAAATCTTTTAGACTATCTGTACTAAACTTTATGTACAAAAAAGCCATGATACGAATAAAAAACCAATGTGAAATTTTTATACCCAAAATAATAAATAATGTGGTATAGAGAATCTCAACATTGGGATTGGTAGACAAAACATCAAAAAACTTTTTGTACCAATAAGGAGCCAATATCGAAAAAGCATCACCAATCAATAACAACAAAAACATAGACATAAAGCTCCATTTATATTTCCAAGCTTGTTGCCAATAAATTTTCAGAGTTAGTCTTGTGTTGAATTTCATAAAGTTGATTTCACTAATTAGTAATCGTATGTGTAAAATATTTTATATATACAATCAAATTATTCCCCTGTTACAAGCTGGTTATTATCAATAATACTATCAGATAAATTTACCAGCATGTCTAAATTCTTTTTGTAAAGACTTTTTTCATATTCTGAAAGTGTATTAGGAGATTTCAAAAATCCATACTGTTTGTTTGTATAATTTCCTTTTATTACAACATCATTATTAACATAATTTATTTGATTTTCACATTTGAGCATGACTTGATTTGGATTATTTTCATCAAATAAACTTTGACCTATAAAATTTTTTGGTTTATTATAATTTTTACCTTCCAACAAATTTAGTAGAGTTGGTGCAATATCTATATGACTAGCAAAATCTTGAGCTTTCAGTTTGTAACCTTTTGGAACATATATAAAAAAAGGTAATTTATTGAAATCCCAAAAATTTTCTAAATTATCCTCTGCAAAACCATAATATCTATGATCTGCCATAACGACAACGATAGTATTGTCTAGTAAATTTTCTTTTTCTAATTTTTCAAACATGTATTTTATGGAATTATCTATATTTGTCAAAACTGTAAGATAATTTTCAACAAATTCTTCTTCAACATCCAAAGTTTGGAAAATTTTCATATCTTTGCCCAAACCCAAATTCCAATGATACCTTTCGGTGACATCAGGATATTCTTCCAACAACCAGTTTACCAATTCTTTGTCATGCACGGCATGCGAAGTATAACCAATGATATAAGAAAAAGAGGGATCAGAAGATTTGCTCATTTCATCAATAGCTTTGCCCAAAACCAAATGATCATTGTACTTAATACTAGGTATTTCATCTGGATAAAAATATAAATTATCAACCCCCCATTTTGGCATCAATACATCCCTTTCCCAAAATTCAATTACATTACTATGAAAAACAGAAGTTTTGAAACCAAACCTATCTTTTAGTACACTTGGTAAACAGTAATGGTCGTTGTCCTGTGTCTTCGCACTTATTGGTACAGAAGAATAAGTATACAAACTACATAGCGTCGCAAATTCAGCATCTATAGTATGACAATCATTGGCAATAAAATTATCTACACTAATATTTTCATCTATCATTTTTGTCAAATATGGCATAGGATTTGGCACGAATTTGGTGGGCCACAAAGCCACTGATTCAAGCTGGTATATCAAAATATTAGGGGTATTTGTATTATCCAAAGTAGGTACTTTTACTGCTATATCATTATCTTTTTTTAATGCTAATTTATCACTATAAAAAGTTATCAAATCAAAAAAATTTTTTATTTCTTTTTTACTTTCTTTCAATTCTTTGTTTGAATTTATTTCTTTTGATTTCACATTTTGTAGTTTTTTTATATTCTCCATTGCCAATACAATAGTATCTTCATGAAAACTTCTATCCACAAATCCATAAAAATCATTATATAAAACCCCCAAAATACCATAATCTGAAATAAGATTTTTCTCCTGCCACCAAGATTCACGAGGATTAGCTTTAAAAAAAGCTACTAAAAAAAAAGAATACACTAAACTCAAAGAAAATATACCCAAAGCCAAAATACCTCTATATTCCAACAAAAAATTTTTTTTAAAAAAACTATTTAAAAAAAGAGTTTCTTCTTTTTTTAAAACAAAAATTATAATAGAATAAGAGGCTATCAAAAAAGAAATTAGTGATAAAAGATAAATACTAAATGGTACTATGTCAAAGTACTCCCTTACTGTTTGGGTCAAATTCACAAAACTAAAACCTGAATTTGATGAAAAGTGTAAAAAATTTTTAAACACTTCTAAGTATAAATAATTTGCTAAACTATATAAAAATAAAATAAAAATTAAAAAAATATTAATAACCGACCATATCTTATTTTTCCAAATATAAAGAGAAGATGTAATGGTCAAAACAAATAAAAAAATAAAACTAAAACTAAGCAGAGATAATCTCATATTTAGTTTATAGAAATACCAAACAAAAAACAATCCTAAATCAGTAAGTAAAATAAAAAACAAAAATGCTGGACTATTCTTCAATTTCATAAAACTAGATAATTTAACTATAGTTTTTCACTCATAAATAATTTTCTATAATTTGTGCTTGTATTTTATCATATTTTAGACAAAAACAAAACTACTTTGTAAATAAATATTATAAAAACAAAAAAACACAGATACTTTGATCCTTACCCAAAAAAGTGGAGACGGGAGTGTCTGTTTTTTGAGGTACGGATAATTTATACGTTTTTTTATTTTTTAAGTAATTTATCTTAACTATTTTTTACATTTTTTTCAAACAAGACTGCACCCAAAATAGTTACAAGTACTACCGCCAAAAAAGCAGCTGCTGAAATTTCAGGACTCAATACACCAGAAGCAATCGCCACTGCCACAAAAACCAAACCAACTTCTCCTCTAATTGACATAGCATAACCAACAAGTTTTCCTTCTTTTTTGTCTTTGAACAAATACTTCACCGCATATTTTGTCAAAAAAGCCAACAAAGTGAATACTAAAGCCAAAACCCAAGCTTTTGCTGAGACGAGTGCATCTCTATTCAAAAGTGTACCAATACTAACCAAAAATCCACCAACGAAAATATGAATATAACCTTCTATTTTTTCCCAAGTTTTGTGTTTTATTTCATTATCAATTTTTGAAAGTACCACACCAATACCAAACGCACCCAACACAGGTTCAAGACCAACTATGGCCATAAAAGAAGCTGCGAAAATAAGAGCGCCAAAGAAAAACCTAGTATAGGATTCATCCAATTTTGTTTTGTAATGTTTGTCCAAATAATTTATAACTCTATTTGCAAATTTCAAACTCCACATAAGATAAGTCGCCACAAAAAACAAAACCACAGTCACAAGTATCCAGATGAGTGCCACAGGCTCTAAATGACCTTCAGACATCTTAGAGAGTATAGTTAGTAATAATACTCCCAAAATATCATCTATCACTGCGGCACCGATAATTTTGTTTCCCATGTTACTACTAAGTTTTCCTGCAGATTTCAAAGCTTCTACTGACAAACCTACTGAAGTAGCTGTAAAAATTCCACCCAAAAAGACAGCCGCTACCAAATCTAAATGTAAAAAATAATGTCCAAGAGCTGTAAAAGCTAAAAGAGGAATCAATACACCACTAAAAGCAACAAGCGTAGCAATCTTGATATTTTGTTTGAGCAAATTCATATCAAAATGCAAACCAGCTTCAAACAAAATAAAAAGTACGCCTGCCAATCTCACAAGTTCTACTCCCCCAGCATGAGGCAAAACTACATTCAACAAAGCCGGACCAATCATCACACCCACAACAATCTGTCCTGCCATAGGAGCAATACCCAGCAACTTTGCAAGCCTTCCTCCAAAAGATGCAAAAATAGCTAGAAAAGCAATATCTAAAAGTATTGGCAAAATTGTATTTATTTCATGATGAATATTGTTTTCCAAAGAACTATTCAACCACCAAAAAAGAATTGATGTTGCCAAGATTTCTAATATTACGACGAAAAAATATTTTATTTTTTGCATTTTATTTCTTATTAAATAATAATTACTACTTTATTATATACAATTTTTTAAATGTTTCAATTGTGAATAAAGATAAATATACTTTCAAAAAAAGCTCCCTACTTTTACAAGGGAGCTTTTTGAAATATTTTATTTTCTGTATTTTTTAGCGATATGTATTCTGTTCATTTCTTTTTCAATTATGGCTTGCAATCTTGCGAAGTCTACATCTGCTAAATTCTTTTCTTTTTCTAACATTTCTTGTGCTCTGTTTTTGGCTTCTTCAGCTCTTTCTATATCAATTTCTTCGGATTTCTCAGCACTATCAGCCATTATATAGACTTTGCTATCTGGTCTGATTTCCAGAATACCACCTGATATTGATATTGAAACAGTTTCTTTGTTTGAAACATGCACAATCATTTCTCCAGTATCCAAAACAGACACCAAAGGAGCATGGTTTTCTAGTACAGTAATTTCACCTGAAAGTGTTGGAATTGTAATCCTTTCTACTTCACCTTCGTACACAATTCCTTCTGGCTTTGCTATTTTAAAGTCTATCATATAGATATTATTCAGCGATGACCTCATCAATACCACCTTTCATATAGAAAGATTGTTCTGGTTTATCATCGTGTTTACCTTCCAAAATTTCTTTGAAACCTCTTACTGTATCTGCCAATTTTACATATTTACCACTACGTCCTGTAAATTGTTCAGCCACGAAGAAAGGTTGACTCAAGAATTTTTGGATCTTACGAGCACGCATCACTGTAATTTTGTCTTCATCAGACAATTCTTCCATACCCAAGATAGCAATAATATCTTGCAAATCTTTATATTTTTGTAAAACTCTTTGTACTTCACGAGATACATTGTAGTGTTCTTCACCAACAATATTTGGATCAAGCATTGTTGAAGTAGAATCCAGTGGATCAACCGCAGGATAAATACCAAGTTCAGACAAAGAACGATTCAAAACAACGGTCGCATCAAGATGAGCAAAAGTAGTAGCAGGAGCTGGATCTGTCAAATCGTCAGCTGGCACATACACCGCTTGAATAGAAGTGATAGAACCTTTATCTGTAGAAGTAATACGTTCTTGCAAGCCTCCCATTTCAGTAGCCAAAGTTGGTTGATAACCTACAGCAGAAGGCATACGTCCAAGCAAAGCAGAAACTTCTGAACCAGCTTGAGTAAAACGGAAAATATTGTCAATAAACAAAAGTAAATCTTTTCCTTCTTCATCGCGGAAATATTCAGCCATAGACAAAGCAGTCAAAGCTACACGAGCACGAGCTCCTGGTGGTTCATTCATTTGACCAAAAACTAAAGCTGTTTTTGCCAAAACACCAGATTCTTCCATTTCTCTATAAAGATCATTACCTTCACGAGTACGCTCACCAACGCCCCGCTCACCAACGCCCGCAAACATAGAATAACCACCATGTTCTTGAGCAATATTACGAATAAGTTCTTGGATAACAACAGTCTTACCAACACCGGCACCACCAAACAAACCAATTTTTCCACCTTTTAAGAAAGGACAGATAAGATCGATTACTTTGATACCAGTTTCCAAAATTTCTGATTTTGTGGATTGTTCTTTGAAACTCGGCGCTTTGCGATGAATAGGATATTTTTTTACATTTTTCATGGCACCTTTTTTGTCAATTGGATTGCCTGTTACATCAAACATTCTTCCCAAAGTTTCAGGTCCAACAGGAACTGAAATTGCAGAGCCTGTATCAATTACTTCACTACCTCTTTCTAGACCGTCAGTAGTATTCATAGAAATAGTACGTACTACATTTGAACCAAGATGTTGTTGTACTTCCAAAGTCAAAACTTCTCCAGAAGGTCTTTTTACTTCAAGAGCATTATAAATTGCTGGCAATTGATCATTGAATTGAACATCAACAACCACACCAATAATTTGGGATATTTTACCTACATTTTTTGTCATATGAATTAGATTATTATTTTTATTTTTTAAAAGTTATTGTTATTCAAGAGCAGCAGCTCCACCAGCAATTTCCGCAATTTCTTGGGTAATACCTGCTTGACGTGCTTTATTATAATATAAATTCAAATCTTTTATCATATCATTTGCTGCTGAACTTGCATTTTTCATAGCAAGCATTCTGGCACTATGTTCACTGGCTGTAGACTCTAACAACGCTTGATAAAGTTGAACTTGTACTAAACGCGGAACAACAGTTTCAATAATTTCTTCTAGTTTCTAGTCCTGGTTCAAATAAATAATTTTCTATTTCTACGATTTCTTCTTTTTGTTTTTCAATAATTTCTTCATCTTTCTTTTTTAAACCACCAATGTCTGCCAACATTTTTTCCAAATCGACTTGAGATAATGGTAGTATTTGTCTCAATTTTGGTTCTTGAAACATGCTTGATTTGAAATCAGTAAAAGCCACTACAACTTTATCATATTTTTTACTTTTGTAAGAATCAATAATAGTTTTAGCGATCGGCATGATATCATCAATCCCTGGCTTTTCATCCAACTTATCATAAAGACTGATCAAGTTGTAATTATTTCTTTTTGCAAAACCAACTGTTCTTTTGCCAATACCTATAATATCTATTTGTACACTATCTTCTGGCATGATATCTTCGCCACCTTTGAGACGATGCTTGGCAATATTTTTGGTGTCATTCAATAAATTTCTAGTTTTTTTGAAAATATTAGAATTGAAACTTCCACAAAGACCTTTATTCGAACTGATAACTACTGCTAAAAGTTTTTTTACAGGTCTCATTTCAAAAAGTGGAAAATTTGGTTCATCAATATGAGCTAAATGATCCAAAAGTTCTTGAGCAAGCCTAGCATACATACGTGTATTCAAAGCAGAATCTACTGCTTTTCTCATTTTTACAGCAGAGATCATTTCCATTGCTTTGGTAATTTTTTTGGTATTACCAACAGAACGGATTCTTCTTTTTATTGCTTTTGCATTTACTGCCATAAGATTTCAAATAAGCGTAATTTTAAAATTAAAGAGTACTATTAAATTCCTCACAAGCATCTTTCAATCCTTTTTCAACTTCTTCACTCCACTCACCTTTTTTGATTTGTTCTAGTAAAGATTTTTTAACACTAGTCATGAATTGCAAGAATGTTTTTTCTGTTTTATTA
>Ga0208374_1000822_pt1 | contig 11296 bp, 2 predicted proteins | sample RifOxyC3_FD_184037 | JGI IMG/M metagenome (GOLD analysis project Ga0208374, IMG submission 184037) | Groundwater microbial communities from Rifle, Colorado - Rifle Oxygen_injection C3 (SPAdes) | ecosystem: Environmental > Aquatic > Deep subsurface > Groundwater | place: Rifle, Colorado, USA...
CCCGCAGCAACCAATGCGCCAGCCAAAAGAGCAGCTTTCCCTAGTCCGCCCACCGATGATTCTTCTTTACTATTATTATCATTGTGACTCAATCCAAATTTTTCCATATCTTCTATTGTACCTAGAACTCGCTCATTTTTGCAAAATCATGTCACACTCACCCTATTTCCTTATCTTCCAAGGGTACCCCTTGGAAAAACTAGTACAAGGTCGGACCTTGTACTAGTGGATACATAGGGTACCCCCTATATATAAATAAAAAGCACAAACAAAAACACCTCTCCTGTTCGGAGGTGTTTTCGATATATAGTGTGTGTTATAGAAAGAAAGATATGCAAATCTTCAATGCTTTCTTTTGTCCCGTTTCACCTGTTCCCTAACGTATTTGGAAACACTAAATCCGACATGCATCGCTCGCATGTTAAGCAGTGACCTTTTGGGTGTATCACTATGACCCTGGTTCTCGAGAGAAACAATCGACTATAAGTTCACGCCACTCCGAAGAATGACTGAACGCCCAATTTGGAATTGATCCACGAGCAGCTTCCGCTACCCGTGCCTTGTTACGACTTACTCCCTGTCACCGAGCTTACCTTCGGCCCACGCGAGGTGAGACTTCGGGCACTCCCGGCTCCCTTGAGTTGACGGGCGGTGAGTACAAGACTTGAGAACGTATTCACCGCGGTATGGCTGACCCGCGATTACTAGCGATTCCAGCTTCATGAGGTCGAGTTGCAGACCTCAATCCGAACTGAGGGCGCTTTTTTAGGATTAGCTCAACATTACTGTGTCGCTGCCCGTTGTAACGCCCATTGTATTATGTGTGTAGCCCAGGGCATCAAGGGACATGCTGACCTGGCGTCATCCCCACCTTCCTCCCAGCCCCAAATTCGCAATCACAATCAACGTGATTGTGCGCTTAGGGCTGGGCAGTCTCGCCTGACACTTGTAACAGACGACAGGGGTTGCGTTCGTTACCCCACTTAAGGGAACAGTTCAAACCACGAACTGACGACGGCCATGCATCACCTGTTCTACGGTCCTTGCGGAGTTACTAAGTTTCCTTAGTCTTTCCCTAGAATATCTAACCCTGGTAAGGTTTTTCGTGTACCATCGAATTAAACCACATAATCCACCGCTTGTGCAAGTCCCCGTCTATTCCTTTGAGTTTTAATCTTGCGATCGTACTACCCAGGCGGATCTCTTAACGCGTTAGCTTAGCCTCTCAGAGGGTCGATACTCCGAAAGGCGAGAGATCATCGTTTAGGGCGTGGACTACTGGGGTATCTAATCCCATTCGCTACCCACGCTTTCGTGCCTCAGCGTCAGTAATGTACCAGTTTGCTGCCTTCGCATTTGGTGTTCCCTATGATATCAACGGATTTCACCCCTACACCATAAGTTCCGCAAACCTCTTACACACTCGAGTTATGCCGTTTCCTCTGGGGTTCACCGGTTGAGCCGGTGGATTTAACAGAAGACTAACATAACCGCCTACGCACACTTTACGCCCAGTAATTCCGGATAACGCTCGGGGCTCACGTATTACCGCTGCTGCTGGCACGTGATTAGCAGCCCCTTATTCATGAGGTACTGTCGCTATGTCATCCCTCATAAAAGACCTTTACACACCGAAATGCTTCATCAGTCACGCGGCGTCGCTCCATCAGACTTTCGTCCATTGTGGAAGATTCTCGACTGCAGCCACCCGTAGGTGTATGGGCCGTGTCGCAGTCCCATCGGTGGGGGCCAGGCTCTCACCTCCCCTACGCGTCATAGCCTTGGTAAGCAATTACCTTACCAACTAGCTGATACGTCGCAGGCCGATCATGAAGCGATAAATCTTTACTCTCGCGAGACTATCAAGTATTAGCCCGTCTTTCGACGGGTTGTCCCTGACTTCATGGTTCGTTCCTACGTGTTACTACCTCGTCTGCCGGTGACGCATCACTTTTACTTCGATCAAGGTCCGACCTTAAAATTCCAAAGGTCGGACCTTGGAATCCTCAAAATAAAAGTGATGCGCCCCCTCGACTTGCATGCCTTATCCACGCCGCCAGCGTTCATCCTGAGCTAGGATCAAACTCTTACAGAAAAGTGAAACGAGACAAAAGAAAGCATACTATTTCCTATCCTTATTCAGAACAGAAAATAATGTGTAAGAATTCCCCTTCCTCGATAGCTCATATCGAATATCAGAAATTCTCGATTTTGTTTCACAGTCCGAAGACTTGCATATAATTCTTGTATAACACACACTATATAGTTTTCCACTCGTCTCGCGCCAAAGCGTCTGACAAATAAAAAACGGCTTTTCAAAGACCGATGCGTTCTCCTCAAAAACTGAAATGAACGTACTGCCCATTATACAGATGGAAGTAATCTGGTCAAGCCCCTAGGAATATTGTGGTTAAGCCATTTGGGGATATCGTGGGTATAGCAAAATACGGGTAGAAAAAAGCGCCGGAATTTCCGACGCCATTGCTTCATGTTTACACCCTCACGGATAGTGATCCAAACTCTCAACCACCGCTTTCATTCGTGCATCATAAGTCTTACGTTGCATACCTGAAAGCGCAGATTCATCCTCCACTCCATACACCGCAAGAAGTTCTTTGGATGTTTGCTCAAGAACATCGGCCATCCCCTTCAAGTGATTCACCAACTCTTCACGCTCGGGCGAAGCGAGTACCATGATCGATGATGCACCGTGATGATGTAAGAAATCAGTGATCGTTTTACAGAGCGGAGCATCTTCGTATTTCTTTCGTGCGGCGCTCTGTTCATTTTTAAAACAGGAGAGTGCGAGCGGGAGTCGTGCATCAAGAAGATTGTCGGTCATTTTTTCCTCCAAACGTACAGTGTGCCTTCTCTTGTATTACTCCATTTTTTATCGCTGTCAAACACACACAACCGAACCTTAGCTTAGTAGTCGGAGTACCAAGTCAGTTTATTCCAAGGACTCCCCTTGGAGGTGTGGGTTATCTCAATAAGCGAGTTGCGAGCAATACCGCAAGCATACCCATCTTCCAAAGGAACACGCCTGCGGCGATGGTAAGCAAGAGACTTGTGCCATCAACATCAGGAATTGTGACATGTGTCTTTTCCTGTACAGAAGGAAGGATGCGTGACGTTGGAACTCTCCACTTCATTCGCTCGGGAATAAATTTATATGCGAGAAGATCTTCTTTATTGCGGCCGATCTGCGTTGATGACGAAGTGACAACGGGAGATTTTCCTCCCGCAACACTTGTGCCTTCGCGTGGGCGAACACTAATAGTGATCGTTGTGGGGTGCCCCTCGATATCAATAACGGTCGTAGTGCTTCCTGAAAGGTCGGGATTTGTACTTGATGACACCCACCCTGGATACGTCGTGGGCTTTGTGGGGTATTGAGGTTTTCCCGGAAGCGGCTTTGGGAACCACCACGTCGTCGTGCTCGTAATGGTTGTTATTGTCGTCGTCGTGGACGGTTGTATCGGCTGGGTGACATACTGGAGACCAACAACGCCCGCCGCAGCATTTGCTACCACTGGTGGTACATATCTATTTAGTAACGGTCGCCAATCGGTCTTTATACATGTCGCACCCGAGGTGCAGTCGAATCTCATCCATCCCCCATTTAGCCCAGAGACATAGGCATAACCCACGAACTCTCCAACACTATTAATAGACACTCCAACGGGCGGATTACCCGCAACTTGCGTCGGACGAAAATTTATCCAACCACCCGTATTCGCATAGGCATACCCCGAAAGCTCGCCCGTACTTGCATTCATTGTCACACCGCTTCCCGTTGGTGAAAGATTCACCCACCCGATCTCATCACCCCAGAGATGTCCCGTGAGTCCGCTATCAGTTATTGCAACTGCAGTTGCACCTGGAGTACTGCCGCTTATCGTTGGCTTCCAATTGATGTTTCCATATGTACCACACGAGGTATCTTTGCAGATCTTTGTCGCACTGAAACCTGTAGTAATAGTGCCGTTCGTTTCTGATGCATATGCAAAAAGGGGCGCGACAAGAATAAAGAAGATTGTTGTAATGATCGTACGGTTCATGATTCGTTATATTTACCTAAGCTCCACTTTCGGGGCTTACAATTGATACATCAGCTGGAGCAGGGGTTTCTTCTGCGGGAATCACTGGTGTATCTTGTTCGGCTGATGAAGTATTCTCGCCCACCTCAGGAAGGACGGGCTCGGGTGTTATTGCGGAAGATGTTTCAATAATAGTAGTGTCTACGGGTGTTGTCGAATCAGGCTGAGGCTGTGCAAGGGCGGGACTTGCGATCATTTGATTCTGCAACAACTGATCAAGTTGCTCTTTTGTTACACAGGTCTCATTCCCCTCTTGTCCGATACACAATCTATCTTCAGCGTGAAATTCTTTTCCACGGAAAATATTTGCAGCAATTTCCGTGATGCCACTTGCTGTATCAGCAAGCCATACACGCATGCGCTCAAAGAATCGCCCCGCAAATGAGTCATCTGCAATACTCTCACTTGAACTTGCAAGCGAGACGAGATGCTCTAATTTCAAACCAGCTTCGTCATGCTCGAGATCAACGAATGCCAAGATCGTCCCCGTTGCATTACTATCCATGCCAATGAAATCCTCAAGAGCCGTTGCAATAAGTATAGAAGAAGTGGCGGTTGCACGAGCGGCAATACCCGGAACCGAAGAAATAGTAATGCGATCGCCTTTTGCTATGACACCATTCTCGGCATTCACCTTGAGTGGCACACGACCCGAAAGTGCGACAGGTTTGAATGTTGTCTCAAGTGATAATCCTGTCGTATCACCAAGGAGCACACCTGGTCTTGTAGAGATGATACCGAGCACTGCGCCTCGTCCTTGTGTCGCACGAGCAACCGAAACATCGAGGGATTCTTTGATGGAATTAGGGGCCTCATCCTTATATAGAGTACTCAATTTTACGCGGTCGCGGTCGCGCTTTGCGATCTCCTCTTCGATCAATTCCGGAGCAAGCATGACCACCTCGCCCGCATCGATCGAAGTATCCGAAACAGGGTAATTTTCCGCGACGTCAGATGCAACAAATGATGAACCATCGCCATAGACATTTCCCGCAGTGAGTGCACCGAAGCATTTTACTGTACCACCATTATCCGCACAGATCGCACCATTGAACACGCCGACGTCGCCGGTTGCAACAGTGAGCTTACTGTACGGAGTTGAAGTACCGATGCCGATGCTACCACTCCCTCTTACGATGAATTTTGAACTTCCCGCCTGAGTAAAGTCTAGGAAATTACCAACAAATGAACCAGAGGAGCTTGCGGTATAACCAATGGAGTTCACTGAATCATTAAGGTTTGCAGCAAAAGCCGTTGCGCTTCCCGCTGCGCCATACCCATCGGTGTAATATCCGTATTTTGTAGTATTTGAAAGATCTGACGCAAAGGTCACATAAGAGCCATAGATACTCGACAACCCACATCCGAGACACGACGCCGATGAAGAAATATGATCAAGATACACATTCGTTGCTGAAGGAACAAGCCCAATACTCCCCGAGAGCGTCGTCTTGTTTCCATAGATACTCCCCCCGGGAAGAGTTGCACTAAGATCGGTATTCAGCCCCCCGATCTGACCATTCGTCGTAAGCGAACTAGATACATGCAACTTTGCAGTTGGAGCGGCAATGCCGATGCCGACATTACCCGCGGCAGTGATACGGAAGAGCGAACTTGTTGCAAAGGAGGATGATGTGGTGGTGGAGACATCGAAGAGGTCTGCGAGAGAGCCATAAGTGTTCTGCACCATTAACTTGTACGGTGTCGTGGAGGTACCGATACCCACATTACCGTTTGTCTGAATGGTCACCTTCGACGCGTCGGAAGGACCGATCATAAGACCACCGATAGTGTTAGTGATATTTGCACCGATCGCAATAGCACTCGCACCCGAAACAGTATTACTCTTACCAATAGCAACACCCGCCGTAGCAGAAGAAACAGCATTACCCCAACCAATAGCGGTATTCGCAACCGTACCCGTCACCGTATTCTGAAAACCAATCGCCATACTATTCCCAGCAGATGCTGTAGAACTATTTGATCTACCCATCATAATGTTTGTCCCCGACGAACCAAAATCAACAGCAATACTTCCTGCGATGTTATATCTTCCCGCGCTCACATTCCCCGCAAACGTACTCGTCGCTGTCGTACTCGTCGCTGTGAAATAATTTGCGACAACGTCTCCCACCACCGAAAGCTTTGCATAAGGTGACGTCGTGCCGATACCGATGTTGCCAAGGAAATACCCCATGCCATTATCGAAAAATCGCGCAATAGTAGTGGACGCATTGTTCACGATCTCAAATGCTTGGCCGGTACCGGTGCCTTGTCCCCAAACAGTGAGCTTTGCATAAGGGCTTGAGGTACCAACACCGAGTTTGCCCGTGAGGGGGGTGTTCCCAATAGTAGTGGCAGTTGTTGTTGCGGGAAGATTCGCAAAGAGGAAGTTGCCAATATTTAACATATTACTCGAGGACACTGCGGGGAATTTTATGTTGTAGCCGAGGCCGATGTTGTTATAGCCAGTGGTGATGGCGGTGCCACCAGTGTTTACATCACTGCCTAAGAGTACGTTGCCGTAGCCGGTGGTGACGTTGTATCCAGCTTGGTATCCGAGGGCGAGGTTGTTGGAGCCGGTGGTATTGGAGCGGAGGGAATAGAAACCATTTGCGGTGTTGTTGGAGCCGGTGGTGTTGAGGTAGAGGGAGTTGTAGCCGTTGGCGGTGTTATTGGAGCCGGTGGTGTTGGCGTAGAGAGATGCGTAGCCAGAGGCGGTGTTTAAGAGGCCGGTGGTGTTGGAGAAGAGGGAATAGGTGCCGGAGGTGGTGTTATAGTAGCCGGTGGTGTTGGAGAAGAGGGCAGCAACACCATTGGCGGTATTTGAGTTGCCAGTGGTGTTGGAGAAGAGGGCATCAGCACCGTTGGCGGTATTTGAGTTGCCGGTGGTGTTGGAGTAGAGGGAGCCGGCGCCGTTTGCGGTGTTGTCGGAGCCGGTGTCGTTGAGGGAGAAAGAGCTGTAGCCGTTGGCGGTGTTGTTGGTGCCGGTGGTATTCGCCTGCCCTGCTTGATAGCCAATGAAGGTGTTTTGGCTGCCACTCGTCATACTCGTTCCCGCCCCAAGTCCGACAAAGGTATTAAAAAGCGTCGGCGATGCAGTGAGAAGGGTTGTGCCTCCCTGCTGGTATCCGACAGATGAAGTGGCGTTGAAAGAGTCGGAGAGGGTTTGACCGACGACGGAAAGCTTTGCATAAGGTGACGTGGTGCCAATGCCGACGTTGCCATCAACAATCAATCCATTTATTGGCGCAACAACACTAGGACCAAAGCCAATTGCCTGATTACCATTAACAAAAAGTGTTGAAGCGGGAGTAAGTCCTGTGTCTGCGCCAACACTTAATCCCCCACCACCGTTTGCGATATTCACATATGAGGGTGAGTAATAATTTAACCAAAGATTACTATATCCGTTGCGATTACCAGAACCATCTACGGTAATACCTTCAAGGGAGCTTGCGTTTTGCCAAGTTCCGATATACGACGTTTTATCAATGACATAAATTCCCGTATTATCAACACCATCATTTGCATAAACTTTTTCAAATGAAGTATTAGCAAAATCTCCGAGTGATACATTTCCAATGACACTCAATTTGTTCGCTGGTGACGTCGTGCCAATGCCGACGTTGCCCGACGAGAGGATAGTGAGCTTTGCTGCGTCGGAAGGACCGATCATAAGAGATCCACCCGTACTATTTGTTACATTCGCACCTATTGCAATGGAACCATTACTAGTTGCTGAGTTGAAGTTACCAAGCGCAATGCTATTGAAAGGTGCAGTGGCACTGTTTGAAAGACCAATAGCGGTATTATTTGCGATTCCTCCAGCAATATTACCACCTCCAATCGCAGTAATACCCACAGTATTATCTACAGAGAGAACGGGGGCACCACCGATGCGATAAGTTTTTTCACTTGCGATACTGACATGATTTGCAAATGTACTTGTTGCAGTGGTCGAAGTTGCGTTAAAACTACTTGCCACCACATCCCCCACCACGGAAAGTTTCGCGTATGGAGTAGTGGTGCCGATTCCAATATTACCACTCGCAAGTGTCGTACCAGTTCCATCAAGTCCGGTACCGAAGATGAGATTACCGATGTTGAGACGGTTATCTGCAGTAGCAGTGACATTATCGATGTCATACCCAATGACGATGTTGTTGTTGCCAGTAGTGAGATTATCGGCCGCTTGGTAACCAAGAAGGATGTTGTTCGAAGAGCCAGTCTGTGCGGCATAGCCAGCACGGTACCCAAGCGCGACATTGTTGACGGCTTGGAATACCCCCGTACCATTAAAAGCTTCGCTACCGATAATGATGGAAGAGGTAGCTTGAAGGTTGTAGCCAGCAGCATAGCCGAACATTTCGTTGTATGAGCCAGTGTTTTGGTAGCCAGCAGCATAACACTGGCTCATACAACGAAATGTTCGGTTAGAATTACCAGCAAGGAAGCCAAGGATATTGTTGTATGAGCCGGTGTTGGAGTAGCCAGCTGATGAACCAAAAAGGTTGTTATGCAAGCCAGCACTATCGTAGCCAGCATTTTGACCAAGCATATTACTGTTTGAAGCAATGCTGGAATAACCAGCGCCATCACCTAACATATTGTTCTCTGAACCAGTGTTTTGGTAGCCGGCATATTGACCAAAGAGGTTGTTGTAGGAGCCAGTATTGAAGTAGCCAGCGTCATTACCAAAGAGGTTGTTGTATGAGCCAGTATTGAAGTAACCAGCGACGCGACCAAATAAGTTGTTGTATGAGCCGGTGTTGTTGTAGCCAGCAGCATAACCAAAAAGGTTGTTGAATGTACCCGTATTGGAGTAACCAGCTTGAACACCAAAGAGGTTGTTGAATGTACTCGTGTTATAGAAACCGGCCCGATAGCCCATGAAATTATTGTAGTCAGAAGCTGAAGTCGAAGCATACCGTCCCGCTTCAAACCCAATAGCGGTGTTGTATGTCGTAAGAGAATTGAAGGTTGCGCCTGCATTCTCACCAAAGATGACACTGTCATTCGTTGACGATGCATAGAGGTAGCGTGTACCACCGAAGGCGATACCGGCGCTTTTGTTGCTCAAATTGATGTCACCTCCGAAAGTGGAGGTTGTCGTTGAGGTGCCCGTGAAGTATGCACCGACGATCTCCCCAACGACGGAAAGCTTTGCATATGGGGAGGTGGTGCCGATGCCGACGTTGCCACTTTGAAGAATAGTCATCTTCGCCGCGTCGGAAGGTCCGATCATGAGAGAGTCGGCAGTAGTATTAATAATATTGGAGCCAATAGCAATAGAATTTGCAGCGAATGCGCTATTAAGATAACCAATAGCAAGAGAATTACTTCCCCCTGCGCTATTTTGAACTCCAAAAGCAGAGGCTGTTGAAGTCGTAGCAGAATTGTTATACCCCACCGATATAGAGCTAAACCCACTTGCGGTGTTGTTGTATCCAACCGCCGTCGAGAAGAGGCCGCTTGCGGTGTTACTATTTCCTATTGCACTCGCGAGTGTATTGCTCGACGTATTTGTGACTCCTATTGCACTCGCAGAAAATCCGCCGGCGGTATTCGTATTACCGATTCCCATCGCAATACCACCAGTCCCCGCATTTATGTTTCCGAATCCGATTACTCCTCCGCTCGCAGCACCCGAAAGTACGGGCGCGCCACCAATACGATAATCCTTTCCGCTTGCAATGCTGACATGATTTGCAAACGTACTCGTCGCTGTCGTACTCGTCGCCGTGAAGTGTGACGCCACCACCTCCCCCACCACGGAGAGTTTTGCATAGGGTGACGTGGTGCCGATACCGACCGAGCCGCCGAAGTAGGATTTCGTTACTCCCGCAGTATAGACACCGTAATGAGTTGCGGATGCGCCCTGATCGGCGACATAAAGACCTGTGACATTTGTTGCGTTCGTAAAGTTGTCGACATATGCTCCATACACCTCACTCATTCCGACACCCAAAACTCCCGTCGGAGAAAGTCGCATACCATACCCACTACTTACCCCTGTAGCATTATTAAAATAAACTCTTGAGCCATACGCATTTGTACCAACAAGATTTGCATACATTCCAAAAGAATTGTCAGTGTATGTTGAGTTTGGCCCCGCGCTCATGGTTGTGTACATTCCGTACGCATTCGAGGTACCTGAGACAACATCATCGGCAGATATACTATTGTATACGCCGTAGGTATTGTTTGTGCCAGCTGTTGCGCCGCTGTGTGTAAGTACATTACTTACACCAAAAATACTATCTATACCACTCGTGGTTACTCCTGTATCACTAATTGTATTACTAATAGCAAATTCATTTCCTGCGGTTGTTGCAGTGCTTGTCTTGTTTGTAGTTAAACGTGAGCCAGTTACACCCGCACCACCGAGCGCCAAGTCGCCATAAAACGTACTCGTCGCGGTCGTTGATGTCGCCGTGAAATAAGTAGAGACTGTTTCCCCTCCCACACTCAGTTTCGCATATGGCGATGTGGTGCCGATGCCGACGTTACCCGATGAGAGGATAGTGAGCTTTGCAATATTGGAAGGTCCGATCATGAGGGAGCCCGCAGTAGTATTGGTGACATTTCTACCAATAGCGACAGAATTGACCTCGTACGCGTTATTGCCGTACCCAAATGCGATGGAGCCTCCCCCGCCAGCATTATTGCCGAACCCAAATGCGACATCATTCGAAGAGGTTGCTTGATTTGCGTATCCAAATGCATTACCAAAAAATCCACTTGCAGTATTACCGTATCCAAATGCATTCGATAAAACATTTGATGAAGTATTCGAATTTCCAAAAGCAGTACCTGAACCACTGATAGTATTTGAGAAACCAAATGAAGTTGCGGCACTAATGGCACCGCTTATCGCACGAGCACCATTCACAAAATATCCATTTCCACTCCCCACATTCACCCCCGCAATGAATGTTGATGTCGCTGTCGTACTCGTCGCCGTGAAGTGTGACGCCACCACCTCCCCCACCACGGAGAGTTTTGCATAGGGTGACGTGGTGCCGATACCCACATTGCGTGTGGAGAGATCAAAGAGGAATCCATTTGTTCCGATCGTGAGACCTCCCGCAAAGGTGGAGGTGGCCAAAGTTGATGTCGCAACAAAGTATCCGGCTGTGGTGTTGCCACTTGCACCGGGGACAGTCCAGGAGAGGTTGCCGCTGCCATCAGTG
>Ga0208374_1000824_pt1 | contig 11252 bp, 8 predicted proteins | sample RifOxyC3_FD_184037 | JGI IMG/M metagenome (GOLD analysis project Ga0208374, IMG submission 184037) | Groundwater microbial communities from Rifle, Colorado - Rifle Oxygen_injection C3 (SPAdes) | ecosystem: Environmental > Aquatic > Deep subsurface > Groundwater | place: Rifle, Colorado, USA...
CAGAAAGCAAAGTACTAAATTGGCTACCGGTAGCAGTAGCAATACCTGTCACCGCACCAAGCGTAGAAACCATACCATCTTCAAGACCAAAAACTATTTCACGCAAAAGAGCAGACGATATTTTTCCTTGAGTATGATGAATGTAATTTGGGTTGTGAGGGATGACCATATTTTCTAAATTTAGTAATTTTAAATTTCTAATTTTAAAACAATTTTAGAATTTTTTAATTTAAAAAAGAGTATTAATATTATAATTTTAAATTTGGAGATTAAATAATTGTTTCCACCCAAGGCGAACAAGTTAAAATTTAAAATTCCTAAATTAAAAATTATATACATATTATACCACAAAAGTAGACAAAAACCCCAAATTTTGCTAAAGTAAGTTAGTAAAAAATATTATGAACACTCTAAAAATCGAAAAATTAGTCTTCGGTGGACAAGGCTTGGCCAGACTCGACAACCAGGTAATTTTTGTTTGGAATGCTCTACCTGGCGAAGAAGTGGAATACAAAATTGTCAAAAAGAAAAAGGACTATGCCGAAGCTGTAACGACAAAGATTATCAAAGCTTCTCCAGATAGGATAGAAGCTGAGGAACAAGAATTCTTGTCTACATCTCCTTGGCAAATCGTCTCTTACGAAACTGAAAATAAATGGAAAAAAGAAATAACTGAAGAAACCTACAAAAAACTTGGCGGAGAAATCTTCGCAGATTTAGATATACCACTTGTTTATGATGATTTGGATAAAAATTATCGCAACAAAATGGAATTTAGTTTTACAGAATTAGAAGACAAAAGCAAATCACTAGCCTTTTTTGAACGTGGAGGCAGACGCACTTTTGCTGTCAAAGGATCAATATTAGCGGAAGAAATAATCAATGAAATAGCCAAATATATTTTGGACTGGGTAAATGAAAATGAAATATCCATGCGCAGTCTAAAGTCTCTAATTATCCGAAGCAATGGACAAGGACAAGCCATTGCAGCGCTCTTTATCAAAGATAGACTAACTTTTGAAGAATATCCAAAATTAAAAAATAATTTACTTGGTTTTCAAGTTTATTACTCTACCCACAAATCCCCTGCTTCAGTCCCAACAGCTCTATTATACACAACTGGACAAGATTATTTAAAATCAGAAATTAATACCTCATTCCCCGTTCCACATTCCACATTCCTCAAGTTTGGTTTGCTTAGTTTTTTCCAAATTCACATGCCAATTTTTCAAAAATGTTTATCTCAAATTGCCAAGCACATTGGAAAAAATGAAAAGGTTCTAGATTTTTATTCTGGTGTTGGCTCTATTGGTTTGCCACTAGCCAAAAATTGCAAAAACTTAACTCTAGTCGACAACAACGAAGAAGCTATTGAATATTCACAAGAAAATATTAAACTCAATAAATTAAAAAATGTGGAAAGCTTTTGTAGTCCTGCTGAAAAAATTACTGAACTTATTACTTCTGACAAAATTTTGATAGTTGACCCACCTCGCGCTGGTATGCACGACAAAGTGACTGACAGGATTTTACAAGTTTTGCCACCAAAAATTATTTATCTTTCTTGTAATATATCTACCCAAGCTCGTGATGTCAAAAAATTAGCTGGAAAATACAAAATTGTTGATGCAAGTATCTACAACTTCTTTCCTAAAACTCCACATATTGAGGGTTTACTTATTTTAGAATTAAAATAATATTTTAGACTATACTTTTATTCATTTAACAATATACCATGCTATTAATCTTGAAAGAAAATAGAAGTATAAGAAAAGAAGCAAACAAAACTATTACTATTCTCAAAAAAAAACTTACAAACAAAGGTGTTCAAGTATCAACTTCAAATTTTGAAGAGGTTGAATTATTTATTGAAAAAAATAATGTAAAAGCCTTTATTGAAAAACAACCTTTGGAAAAATACAAAGTAATATTTTCTAGAAATGTGGGTAAGGAAAAAAACTTAGCCTTTATCTTGTCTGAACTTTGTAAAAAACAAAATATATTATATATAGACAAATTACATAGTAGCATCAATGACGCCACAAAACTCAAACAAACAGTGCTACTCGCAATAAACAGCCTACCTGTACCAAAAACTTATTTTACCTCAATTTACAATGACGTTGCTTTGGAAGCTGCAGAAAAATTTTTGGGATATCCTATGGTTATAAAACTTTCCAAAAGTAGTCTGGGCTTAGGAGTTTATTTGGCAAAAAATAAAACTGAAGCAAAAAAAATAATTAAAAAAAACTTAGCTAACGAAATCATAATCCAAGAATTCATACCAAACACATTTGATTATCGTATTTTGATTTTGGGTAAAACTATTGGAGCTATTATAAAAAGAGAACGTCAAACAGACAAAAAAGAATTTAGAAACAATGTCTACCTTGGAGCCAGCGAAACATTTTTAAAACAAAAAGAAGTAAATAAAACAATAACAAAATTAGCATTGAAATCTGCCAAAATAACTAATATACAAGTAGCTGGCGTAGATATTGTAGTTGACAAGGATGGAAATCCCTACGTCCTAGAAGTTAATATTTCTCCTGCTTTTACTTTTGATGAAAAGATATCCAACGAAATTGAATCCTTATCTAATTATTTGTATATATGCCACAAGAAAAAAAGAAGATAGTAATGTATTTCAAAAGAAAACGTACAGGAGAACTTGGAGATCCTTTTGCAAAATTTGGTGTAAAAAGAAAAGTTTATCATTATTTTTTTCAAAAAGGACAAAAACTTGGTTTTGAGATGTTTCTCGCCAATGGAGAACAAACATATTTGGGTGAATTAGATTTTGAAAATCTTTCTTATTTTGACAAGAACAAATTCATTATTAAAAAAGAAAATATTACAGCCGATGCAGTCTATGACAGGAGTGGCGGACTAAGCTTTCCCACAAATAACATAAATAAAAAAGTTCTAAATTGCATTGCTTTCAAAACTTTGTGCAACGACAAAAATTCAATGTATGGCTTGCTAAAAAAATACATGCCAAAAAGTTTTGAAATAACCTCACAAAAAAGTTTTATAAAGATGCTAGAAAAATTTGATAATTCTTCTCTGATAGTATTGAAACCAGCCAAAGGACTTGGTGGAAAAGGTATAATAATCGCCAACAAAGATACTATAAAAAATACAAAATTGGAAAAAAAAGAATCGTATGTTCTACAAGAATTTGTTGACACTTCAAACGGTATAAAAGGTATAACAAACAAAAAACATGATTTAAGAGTGATTGTTATTGGAGGAAAAATTATTTATGCAAATTTAAGAACTCCCAAAAAAGGCAGCCTGCTCGCCAATGTCTCCCAAGGTGGAAAAATAAAAGAAATACCAATAGAAAAAATCCCTAAAAAAGTAAAACTTATAGTAAAAAAAATACAAAATAAAATAGACAAAAAATATAATTATCCTATTTATTCTATAGATTTTGGGATAAGTAATTCAAAACCTTATGTTTTTGAAATAAATGATCAAATAGGTTTTCCTCGTGATTCTACAAAAAATTATAAAAAATTTATTGATTCTATACTTAGATCTATAGAAAGACTAAGTAAAAAATAAAACCATTGGCATAAAACAAAAATTCAAGTATAATAATGCCATAAATTTAATTAAATATAATCCTGATAACACCAGGATTGATAAATAACAACATATGTTTTTGGCAATTTTATTTATTGTTGTAGGTCTAGCTATTTTGATAATAGCAGCCGATGCTCTGGTCAAAGGTTCAGCTTCTGTAGCAAAAAAACTAGGTATTTCTTCTCTAGTCATCGGTCTTACTGTTGTCGCCTTTGGTACTTCTGCTCCAGAAATGGTCGTCAATTTGATGTCTGTCTGGAAAAATACTACTGATTTAGCTATTGGAAATATTATCGGAAGTAACATTGCCAACGTATTACTTATTCTTGGCGTCTCTGCTACTATTTTCCCACTAGCTGTAAAAAAAACAACCACCTACAAAGAAATACCTTTTGCCCTTTTAGGAGTAATACTAGTTGCTATATTTAGTAATGATTTATTTATCAATCATGCAAGTGAAAACGTAATTACCAGAACCGAAGGTCTAACCTTACTATTTTTCTTTGTTATATTCATGTACTACATCTTTGGTATAAGCAAAGTGCAAGGTGAACATGATGATGTCAAACAATATCCCACAGGCACTTCCCTTCTATTAATTACACTCGGTTTAGGTGGTTTAATTTTTGGAGGAAAACTCATCGTTGACAATGCCGTCATTTTGGCCAAACTAGCTGGCATGTCAGAAAGACTTATTGGTTTGACTATCGTTGCTATCGGTACATCTCTACCTGAATTGGCTACTTCTATAGTGGCAGCTTTCCGCAAGCAAGCAGATATTGCTATAGGCAATGTGGTAGGTAGTAATATTTTTAATATTTTTTGGATATTAGGTCTTACAGCAACGATAAAACCATTACCAGTAAATGGCAATATAAATTTTGACATTTTATTTTCTTGTTTTGTAACTTTACTATTATTTATCTTTATGTTTTTGGGACAAAAACATAAGCTGGACAGATGGCAAGGTATTTCTTTTATATTATTTTATTTTGCTTATTTGACTTTTATTATTGTGAAGTAGTATAGAACTTCACGAGACACATACTACATAACACGTAACAATCTAATAAACTGTTAACAAAAAACCACTCGTTCAAACACGAGTGGTTTTATTAATTACTAATTATTAGTTACTAATTATTTATCCCTTTCTCTCATCATTCTCCCCTTTAACTTTCTTCACAAATTCTTCCTTACTCATAGTAATCTGTTCTTCTTGACCAAAGACTCTAATCTGCCAGTCTTCACCAGCCAATTCTTTGTCACCGACTACAACAACATAAGGAGTTTTTTGTTTGGAAGCATTTCTAATTTTCTTACCTACAGTTTCATCTGCTTCGTCGATACTGACACGAAGACCAATTTTATCAAACTCAACTATCAATTCACGAGTACCTTCAATATGTTTTTCAGAAACTGGTACAAAATGAACTTGTACAGGCGCCAACCAAACTGGAAAAGCTCCAGCGTAGTGCTCGATAAGCACACTCATAAATCTTTCAACTGAACCCAAAATTGCACGATGAAGCATCACAGGTCTTTGTTTTTCATTATTCTTATCTACATATTCAAGCTCAAATCTTTCTGGTAAATTGAAATCAAGTTGAACTGTAGCTAATTGCCAATAACGACCGATAGCATCTTTGGCACGGAAATCAATCTTTGGACCATAAAAAGCAGCTTCGCCTTTTTCTTCCACAAATTCTAAATTTTCTTTTTTTAAAAAATTGCGCAAAGATCCTTCAGCCAAGTTCCAGACTTCGTCTGAACCTAAATATTTTTCTTTGTGTTCATCATCACGCAAAGATAAATAAATAGATAAAGGCATACCAAAAGCTTTGTAAAAATCTTTGATAATACTCCATATATTAGCTACTTCTTGTTCGACTTGATCTAGACGACAGAAAACGTGAGCATCATCTTGGGTAATAGAACGCACACGAGAAAGTCCTTGAAGTTGTCCAGCATTTTCATCTCTATAAACTGTAGTTACTTCACTCATACGAATTGGCATTTCTTTGTAAGAACGAGGACGACTAGCAAAAATCTGAGTATGATGAGGACAATTCATTGGTTTCATCACAAACTCTTGGTCAGTCTTACGACTAGAAACATGGAAAATATCATCGGCAAATTTGTCCCAGTGTCCAGAAGTCTTGTACAAGTCAGACTTGGCAATGTGAGGAATCCAAACTCTAGCATAACCAAAAGGCTTCATAAGTGACCAAACAAACTCTTCCAAAACACGACGCATGACAGTTCCTCTATCGGTAAAAAGTGGAAGCCCTGGTCCCACCAAATCTGAAAAAGTAAACAATTCTAATTCTTGTCCCAATTTTCTATGATCACGTCTTTCTGCTTCTTCCATCATGTGAAAATACTGCACCATTTGTTCTTTGGTTTCAAAACAAACACCATACACACGTTGTAGTTGAGGATTGTTAGCATCGCCTCGCCAATAAGCTCCAGCAATTTTAGTAAGTTTGAAAGCGCCGATTTCTTTAGTACTTTCTACATGAGGACCACGACAAAGATCTGTAAAATTTCCAGTCTTATAAATTGAAACATTTTCTATAGAACCACCCACATCTTGCAATTCTTCTTCAGACATTTTGGTTGTACCACGTTCTTTCAAATCTTTTAAGAGTGATACTTTGTAGTCTTGATTCATACTAGCAAAAAGACTAATAGCCTCATCAATTGGCATTTCTTGTCTTTCAAAAGCTATGTTTTTATTTATAATAGATTGTGCTGTTTTTTGAATATTTTTCAAATCAGCGTCACTAAGAGTAGTGTCCAAATCTACATCATAAAAAAATCCGTTTTCAACTACTGGCCCCACACCAAACTTAGCATTTGGGTAAAGCTCTTTGATGGCAGCTGCCACGACATGCGCACAAGAGTGACGCATCTTCTCCAAGTTATTTTGTTCTGACATACAATTAAAATTTTAAATTTAGTAATTTTAAATTTCGAAACAATTTTCAATTTTAAAATTGAAACATTTGAACATTGTTTCCACCCAAGGCGGACAAGTTAAAATTTAAAATTCTAAAATTCCTAAATTAAACAAAAAGCCCCGATATCTAACCATAAAATTTATGATCAAATATCGGGGCCCTAAGACCAACAAGCTGTCTATAATTAAGACGGCTTGCCGGCCGTAGCTTACCTGAGTTTTTAACGAAGGTAAGCAAAGGACGGTTCCACCCGCAATTTTTACTTTTTATTTTTTGTCGCACAAGCACGCTAGAGTGGTACCATATAGTCTGTGTCCCAAGAAAGCTTGCAGTCTAAGGCTTTCTCTCCCTAATGAACAAAGTGTCTACTGGGCTGTTTCTAACTCAACTGTTATTAGCTTAACTTATTTATATAATCTTGTCAAATTTTATCTAAAAACTATTGTACCTGTCTCAAAATAACATCCAATTTACTAGCAACATGTGGAACTTCTCTATTCCAAGCTGGATGAAAATTCATTTCAATACCAGTCACATGATTCAAAGACATTACATAACGACGTACTTCATCTTCTGTCTTGCCAAAAAACATAATCTTTTGTAATTCACGACTATTTGGATCCAAATCTACCAAACCTGAATTAGTAACTGTCAATTTGGCTGTACTATTTTGAAAATTGTATTGACTCAAAACAACAGTGGGTTCCTCACTAGCTGATTGCAAAACCTCACTATTATCTACAATATGTTTTTCCAACATATCTTTAGTATAATTTTTCAATTTTTCACTATCATAAAATACACCAACAACAGTCGCCTTACCCTTCAAATTGAAAGAGCTAGTTTCTTCACCAAGTTTACCATCATTATCAAAAGTATATTGAACGACATCAAACAAACCACTCTTATCACTATTAGTAACAGACAACAAATCAGCACCTTGTTTTTTCAAATCTAATAATAGACTTTGTTCAGCATTGTTCAAATCTTCTTGACTAAAGACACCTATGGTTTTTATGCCACCAGTCATAGCAACATCACTTTTGGCATAAACTAACTTTTGTTTGACTTCATTAAGACCAGGGATAGAAAATGTACTGCTAGTAATATTTCCAATTTCTCCTTTTTGATCAGCCAATACCTCAGCTTTTATTTGTCCATTGGCTGGGACAACTATTCCTGCTTTCAAACGAAATAAAACACCACTTGGGGTCAACAAACGTGTTTTTACAATAAGAGGTTGTGGTGCACTAGAATCATTTATCAAAGTTACTTCTCCTGTCGCAAAGTCTTCTTCAGTTTTGTTTCCTTTTGGACTATAACTTTTGCTAAGCTCAACAAAAGTAGAAGTTACAAAACCAGGGACAATAACATCTGTAGCATCAGGATTAATATCCACAGTAGTATTTACTTCAACAGGTTCAGACTTAGTAATAATAGTAATCTCAGCTCTTTTGGAAGACATAAAAATTATGGAACCAAGAAGTACAATTGTAATAATCAAAAAAGTCAAAGCGACAAATTTGTAAAAACGTACAGGTTGAGTATTATTTTTTGAAATATTTTGGGTGCTGCTTACCATATGAAAAATTTTTTTATTATAATTTGTTTAATTTTAAAAAATGTTATTTAAAAAATTTTTTACTAATCAATAACTCTAAATACTTCTTCAATAGAAGTAATACCTTGACTAGCTTTTAGTATACCATCTTGTACCATAGTAGTCATATCTTGTGCTTTGACCATTTGTTCTACGCTTACCTCAGAAACTTGTCCTGATAAAATTATTTGTTCTAAATCTTTATTAACAACAAAAACTTCGTAAATACCAATACGTCCTTTATAACCAATGTTATTACAGTCTTTGCAACCAACAGCTCTATAAAATATAATATTTTTGACATCAACTCTAAATTTTTCCGGCATTTTTCCGGCTTGTTCCAAAAGACGACTTTGGGTATGTTCATCAAAATCTTTAAAAGAAACTTCTAGACGACAACTATCACACAATCTACGAACAAGACGTTGTCCCATAACACAATTCAAAGATGGTGCTAACAAAAATGGCTGTGTACCCATAGACAAAAATCTAGGTATTGCACCAAACGCATTATTGGTATGCAATGTAGACAGCATAAGATGTCCTGTCAAAGCAGCCTGTACCGAAATCTCGGCAGTCTCAGCATCACGGATTTCTCCAACCATTACAATATCTGGATCTTGACGCAAAATAGAACGCAAACCCGTAGCAAAATCATAATTCTTACTATGGTCTATCTGACTTTGATTAACACCTTCCATACGATATTCTACAGGATCTTCCAAAGTTATTATTTTTACACCAGGTTTATTCAAAATTTTTAAAATAGAATAAAGAGTTGTAGTCTTACCACTGCCCGTAGGCCCTGTAGTGATAATCATACCATTCGGTCTTTTTATTTCTTCACTCAAAACTTTTAGATCTCTTTCTGAAAATCCTAAATTTTCCAATGTTAAATCTGCTTGTTTTTGCACCAAAAGACGCATAACTACACTTTCACCAAAAACTGTTGGAATAGTAGAAACACGAACATCTACATCATATTCAGGTAAATGTATAGTAAAACGTCCATCTTGTGGCTTATTATTGATATTTATTTTCAAGGCAGAAATAAGTTTTATACGAGATATGAGCTTTTGAAAAATGTCCTTGGACAATTCAGATACATCTTGCAAAATACCATCCAAACGAAAACGAACAATAACCCTATTTTGTTCAGTTTCAACATGTACATCAGAAGCATCTACTTTTAGTCCAGCTCCCAAAATAATGGTAAGCATATCAGTAGTATTACTACTATCAAGTAATTTTTGTACACTTGTAAAATCGTTGACATCTGCTTGAACTTTTTGTAAATCTTCCACCTTAATATCCAAATCTTTGGTAATAGGTTTTAAATTTGGTAAATTATCATAAAGCTTCAAAACTTTTTTGAAACTAACTTCTGAAATAACATATAGCAAACCATTACCATACCTCTTTTTTGATAATTCTTCTAACAAATCTTTTACACCTGCTTTTTCTGGATCCAACGCACCTAGACGGAATTCATCTTGACTAACAAAAAAACAAACAACTCCAAGAGATTCAGCAATCTCTTTTGGAATTTGTTTCAAAGCTTCCTGAGTAATAGGAAAATTCATCAAATTGATATGTGGTAAACCAATATTAAAAGCATAACTCTCGGCCAAAATTTCCAATTCTTTTTTCTTAATATCTACCATTTTGTTTTCAAATTTTTCTTCAACATTTTTTGCGGTAGCACTAACAGGACTATTGGTTTTTTGTCCACTTTGTTTACTTAACAAATCATCAATTGATCCAAAACCATTAGACATAATAAATAATAAAGTTAAAATCTAAAAATAAAAAACAAGAGATATTTTAATCATGAATCAATCTTACCAAGTGACTTCTCAAACCTTTTTTGTGCATTTTCATAAATAAATATGTCCAAGTAGAAGTACTAAATATCACAAATATAGAAGAAATCAACATTACATATAATGAAAATAATACAAAACCCAATAAAACTCCTAAGAAATACAACAACGTATTACCTGTTACAGCAACCAAAGTCCACAAAAACAAACTTGGCAAAAATAGTACATACATACCAGCAAAAACTAATAATACCAAGAAAATATTAAAAATTATAAAAATAAAACCAATTTCAAGAGAAACTAACCAATGTCTAGTAAATAAACGCCAAGCTAAACGACAAGATTCTAATAATTTTTTTTCTTCAACAACCACATAACCCACAGCATAAATTAACCACAAAGACATTACCATACCCAACATAGTAGCTAACAAAAATATCGCCATAAATAAGAACATATCACCCGCTTTAGCTGACAAATTGGCATTCAACATACCCCAGGTAATAAATGTCACAAATAAAAGTGTCAAAATTTTCTTGAAAAAATTCAAAGTAAATAATCTCCAAAAATGAATTCTACTCTCATGCCAAGATTTTTCTACAGAAGTAAGCTTTAGATGCAAACCACCAAGAGATTTAGCAGTATTATGAACAATAGTACCTTGAGAAACTACAGAAACAAAAGTAAGAATAGCCAGCAATCCCAGAATAATAACAATTAACCAAACTAACCAAATTACTTTGTCAGCTGAAGTATGAAACAAACCAATAAAATCACTAAAATTAAAACCTCTAAAAACATCGTGCATGTAAAAAAAGGTAGACGGCGTTTCTACTTGTCTAGCTCCAACAAAAGATTGAACTAAATATTCAAAAATCCCCATTTGTCCCAAAAAAGCAGCAAAAAGACCAAACACCCACAATGATTTATGATGCCAAGCCAAATGCCAACCTTTGATGAGAGCCTCACGATATGTTGGTTCTTTCATAAAATTATGTAATATAAAAATAAATGAAAAATAATTTTCAAATATAGTATATCATATTTTTTGAAATCAAGCGACAAAAAGCCAGCTATTGTTTAGCTGGCTTGTGCAAATATGTTTTTATTTTTTCTTTTTCTTCTCTTGTAAGCTTCTAGAATATTGTCTCATATCTCGATGTTTATCAGTTTCATCTACTATTTCCATCTTAAGAATCTCTTCTAGCAAATCTTCCATTGTGACTACTCCTAAAAATGTTTTGTACTCATCTACTACGTAAGCTATATGACTTT
>Ga0208374_1000825_pt1 | contig 11238 bp, 10 predicted proteins | sample RifOxyC3_FD_184037 | JGI IMG/M metagenome (GOLD analysis project Ga0208374, IMG submission 184037) | Groundwater microbial communities from Rifle, Colorado - Rifle Oxygen_injection C3 (SPAdes) | ecosystem: Environmental > Aquatic > Deep subsurface > Groundwater | place: Rifle, Colorado, USA...
CAAGTCCCTCACCACATGCAACTTGAATGCCTCACTGTATCGAATCGATGACCTCATCGCACTTCTCCCGTTTGAGAAGTGTCAATCTACAGCCGGACGGGACACAATCTCTGAATACTGACCTCTGAAAACTGAACACTTCCCCACAGCAAGGAAACCGTCGTTCTATGCGCTTGCATCCCAACGTGCCGGGTCTTACCGTCTCGCGTCAACCATGAGTACCTTGCGAATTGACACCCTGTCCATGCCGGCCGCCAGTCTCGGACTGGTAAACCCCCTCCCCACCCTGGCCGCGCCCCCCGACGTCCATGCCACCCCGCAGATGGATCCCGCCATTCCCGATGAGGATGCCCGTTATGTCGGGTACGGGACGGTCAACAGCTGTCTGCCCTACCTGGTACAGGACGGCTACAATCGGACCCGGCGTACCCGCAAGTTCCGGGTCGCCATCCTGGAAAACGAAATCCTGCGCGCCACCTTCCTGCTGGAACGGGGCGGACGGTTGTGGTCCCTCTTCCACAAGCCCTCCGGCCGTGAACTGCTGGATGTCAACCCGGTGTTCCAGCCGGCCAACCTGGCCATCCGCAACGCCTGGTTCAGCGGCGGTGTTGAATGGAATATCGGACTTGTCGGACATTGCCCCTTCACCTGCGATCCGGTTTTTGCCGCCCGCGTGGAAGGCCCGGACGGATCGCCCGTCCTGCGCCTGTATGAGTTTGAACGAATCCGCTGCGTCCCGTTCCAGATCGATGCCTGGCTGCCTGACGGGTCCCCCGTTCTGCTGGTTCATGTCCGGATCCGGAATCCCAACACCCACATCGTGCCGATGTACTGGTGGTCCAACATATCGGTACCGGAAACACCGGACACCCGGGTGATCGTCCCGGCCTCCCACTCCTACCGGTTCGCCTACCAGGGCGGCCTGATGCGCATCCCGTTCCCCCCGGAGAACGAGACCGACGCCAGCTACGCCTCGCGCATGGACCGGTCGATGGACTTCTTTTTCCGGATCCCGGACGGCCGGCGTCCCTGGATCACCGCCCTGGATGGAACCGGACGCGGACTGGTCCAGACCTCCACGGACCGGCTGAAGGGCCGCAAGCTGTTTGTCTGGGGCAACGGGGCCGGCGGCCGGCGATGGCAGGAGTTCCTTTCCGTGCCGGGACATGCCTATCTCGAGATCCAGGCCGGCCTGGCCCGGACCCAGGCCGAACACCTGCCAATGCCACCCGCCACCGACTGGTCCTGGCTCGAAGCTTACGGGCTCATGGAAGCGGACCCCGCCATCGTGCATGGACCGGATTGGTCACAAGCCTGTGAAACCCTGGATCGCCGGGTGGAACAATTGATCCCACGACAGACACTTGAAGCCGAACACCGGCGGGCCGCCAGCCTGATCGATATTCCGCCCACCCGCCTGATCCAGCAGGGATCCGGCTGGGGCGCCCTGGAGGAAGCCCGACGCCGGGCACAGGGATTGCCGGGGTTCGGATTGCCGGGCCTGGTTTTCGACAGCCATTCCCTGACACAGGAACAGGCTCCCTGGCTGGAGCTGATCCGCGGGCAGTCATGGCCGGAAACCGACCCCGGCGACATACCGGCCGGATGTATGGTACAGCCCGAGTGGCACCATCAGCTCGAAGCCGCCATGCAGGATGGTCGCGCATCACACGACCCGATCGCCTGGCTGCACCTGGGAATCATGCGGTACCATGCCGGGAATCGTGCAGGAGCCCGCACCGCCTGGGAACAGTCGTATCGCATGACGCCTTCCGCCTGGGCCGCACGCAACCTGGCCATCCTGAGCCGGCAGGAACAACGTGTCCCGGAAGCCGTGGATTGGATGGTGGCGGCCCTGTTGTCCCGTCCCGACCTGCTTCCCCTCGTCGCGGAATGCGGTCGCCTCCTCATGGATACCGGCCGTTCCGCCGATTGGCTGGCCCTCTTGAAGCTGTTGCCCGCTTCCGTACGGAAGGCCGGCAGGGTCCGCCTGCTTGAAGCACAGGCCGCCCTGGTCACCGACGACCTGAAACGCATCGAAAGGATACTCCGGGATGCACCCGTGGTCATTGACCTGCGCGAAGGCGAACAATCGCTCAGTGAACTCTGGTTTGCCCTGCATGAACGCACGATAAGCCGACGGGAACAGATCCCCGTGGACGACGCCCTGCGCGCCCGGGTCCGCCGCGATTTCCCGCCCCCTCCCGCCATCGACTTCCGGATGTCCGTCTGAACACCCGGTAACGCAGTCTTCGGATTCCGACCCGTCCAAGTGAATTGTTCCGGCCTACTGGATCAGGCTGTAAATCCGGTTCATCAGCGGCTGGGCTGCTGCAAACAACTGGTTGTGGTACTGGTACACCACCACGGCCATCAAGGCAATGCTCAGCGGGCGGAAGATTGTCCGGAGCATCCATTGTAAACGGTTGTCGGCCGCATGCCGTGCCGACATCCGCGAACGACTCTCAATCAAGTCTTTTAGAACAGAATCCATAGGCATCCCCTCATGAACTGAATGACGCCCTCAATGATATCATATTCAATTCAGCATCACAGTATTTAAACACCACGCGTATCCGGTGTCCCGTCCATCTCCCCATCCCATCCTGTCTATCCCGTCACCTCCGTTCCACGTTCAACTTTCTACGTACCACAATCCTCTCCCTCCTGACGTTCCACGTTCTACGTTCAACGTTCCACAATTCAACGCGAGGAACGTATCCTTCCACCGGTAATGATCCAGCAATCCCGTGGTGGGCCGTCCCAAAATCCGGAAGGCGGCATACAACGCTTCCACCGTTGCCAACCCGGCCTCAGGATCCGCAAACAAGGACGATTTCCGGGGATAGGCGGTCCGGATGACGGGCAGGGTCCGCACCGGAACCTGCCGGTAAAACGGTTCCATCCGCGCGGCCAGCCGCCAGGACCCGTCCAACAGCAGCAACCCGCGCCCGGCATCCGCGGACGACAACTCCGGTCCCTCGAGCCCCAGCCGGACGTAATTCCCCAAATCGACCGTAACCGGATCCGGGAACGTGACAAAGACCATGTCATCCCTTTTACGCAAGGCTTCAACCGAACATTTCGAACGCCGTTCCCGGGGATGAACGACAATCACCGTACGCGGCCAGACCGGTCCCTGAACATCATTGGAACACATCATGGGCATGCCACAGGATGCTGGTTGACAGGCGATAGGCTGACGTTGTTTAGGTACAACCGGTTTGTCGCATGGATGCTTACGCATGGCGTTTTTGATCTTTTACGCGATCCTTTCAGTGGTTTGACCGAACAACCTATTGTCTAAACTTCGGACGTGCAGGTCAACGCGGCATTCTCTCCACAGTGATGACTGGATCGCCCTGTTGACGCCACCAGTACCACGGTAGTACTATATTCCCATGCCGAAGAAGCTACGAGCGCTGATTCGTGATCTGAGGAAGACCGGATTCGTGGACCGTGGCGGCAAAGGCAGCCATCGCAACTTCACGCATGCCAAAGGAACGAAGATAACGCTCAGCGGCAACCCTTCGCATGATGCAAAGCGGTATCAGGAACGAGATGTAGAGAAAGCGATTCACGAGGTGACGGAATGAAAGCGAGTGATCGGTACCTCAAAATTGTCGAGTGGTCGGAAGAAGACCAGTGCTACGTGGGCACTTGTCCCGGACTCATGCTTGGCGGCATCCATGGCGATAACGAAGCCAATGTATACAAAGAGCTTTGTCAAGCGGTCGAAGCGTGGATTGACATTTATAAACGGGATGGTGAACCTTTGCCCGAGGCGACAGCCGGAAGGGAATACTCGGGAAAATTCGTCGTTCGCGTAGGTCAGGATGTACACAAAGCCCTAGCCATCGGCGCCATGCGCCACGGTGAAAGCCTCAACGAGCATTGTGTGCATTTATTGCGCGAGGAGCGAGCACCCTATGGAGAGAATAAACGGTTGCACCATATTTCTGGAAGGGCGCGCCCTTCCAGAAAACGCTGACCCGCATCGTTGGCTAGTGTAGTGCGTCAGAATTCCATTTGCATATTTGAACCCGCAGAACCGGGATTAGGGTCGGTCCTCGCATTTTGGTATTCAAGCATACCCCAACGTCTTTGAATATCCAGAGACAGACGAACTTTCACCCGCCGGTTTCCCCTAGCCTTCCTCACCCCAGTTGGTTACCCTTTCGGTGTTGGTTTCGAGTAGTAGTTATGTTTTCATGAACGGCGCTCTTACAGGAGACTTTTCCGCCACAGACGGATCAGCCCTTGGCTGACACTCCATTTTACAACGCGCCCATGCTGGGCGCACAACTGCGTGGAGGCTGGCGTCGCAAGCGCGCCGCCGTGAATGCCGCGCTGACCCGCTTGCCGAAGGCATTGGCTACGGACACCGTGGTACGAAAGGGAAAAGGAGTGACCCAGTGGCAAAGAGCTTCCGCGTGATACGTATTGGCGTACTTCTCTTCGGCCTCGTCTCTCTCGTCGGGTGCGGCGACAGTCGGCCGCCTGCGGCGGGGGCGGCGCATGTCTACAATAGCACGGACGAACCTGTTGAGGTGCGTGTCAAGCCGACGGACGGGCCCGGCGCGATCTTCACGGTCGCGCCCGAGCAAGGCATGTTCGTGCCGCTACGCAAGGCGGATACCTATGTCGTCAGTGTTCTGAGGCCCCCGGCGCAGGCGTCATATCGCGAAGCGTTCGCCGTGGTCGCTGATGACACGACGGACACGGTGTTTGACATCGGGAGCGCCGCCCGATTTGCCATCGTCCCCACTTATCATGTGCCCCAGAATATGTCCGATACCGCGGCACGCGCTGAAGTGGAGCGCATCAAGAAGATCGGCGATCACCAGGCCTACTATCTCGAAACGCCGGCCCCGCGGCACGTCCTGCCCCGCGGCGTCTACTACTCGTTCGGGGATGACGTCGAGGATGTTTCCCGGATGACCAAGTCAGGCGGTCAAGTGGAGATTCGGTACAAGCTCTCGGCGTTGAACGATTAGTCCACAGGTCCGGACCTGGCCAAAGCGATCAGGATTGCGATTAGCATGCGACTCGCAGAATCGGCCAATCGCAGGCATTCGGGGTCAGCCTCCGAAATACGACTTAACGTGCGTTTTAGAGAAATCGGGGACACATGAACTATCACACGCTTCCCCGCCGCCGCATCCGCAGTCACTTCGGCGTGGCACGTCGACCATGTCAGGAATTGTTACGTAACGCGGTCCCTCCGGTTACCGAAAACACCAGGTGCAATTTCCTCCCGTTTCTGCAAATATTTTGTCTTCTGATTTTTGATGGTGGACGTTCTGTGAGGAGACGAAGACATGGACTATTGGTTCTCTGCACATGAAACTGCGAACCTGGCCGCTGATGTTGAATCCACGGGCACTCGGTTCTACATGCATCTCCAGAAGATGTCCGATGAACACACCGTAAGATGCGAGAACAGTTCGCAGTCGAGTTTTCGGACGTGCTGACCGAGGTGCTGTCTGATGAGGAGCGGCACCTCCGCATGGTCCAAGAGGTCCAGCACCGGCTCGGTCTGGAATCCACCGGAGATGAAGCCGCAGGACAAAGGACGTTCCACCCAAACCAGGTTCTCCCCCCTCGAAGTCCGGTTGCCTCCTCACGCTTGCCCTCATTGCCATCCCCGGCTTGCTTTTCCTCCTGTGGGATAGATTTGGCTGAATGGAAGCCAGGCACACCCTATCGCCCCGACAGGTTGTGTCCCCGTTGCCGGTGATCAAAACGACTCGACAAGCCAACCGCAGGTATGCGACAGTCGCCTGCGTTTGCGGCTGAATACCGGGTGTTCACCGCGCGCTTCATGAACCCGTTCTCAGGAGCATATTGATATGGCCACCATGTATTCGAATGACGATTTGCGATTGATCGCCAACACCATCCGCGGCCTCGCCATGGATGGTGTCCAGAAAGCCAAGTCCGGTCATCCCGGCATGCCCATGGGCATGGCCGATGTGGCGTCCGTGCTGTTCATGAAACACCTGGTCCATTGCCCCACGCAGCCGGACTGGGCCAACCGCGACCGGTTCGTCCTGTCCGCCGGCCATGGATCCATGCTCCTCTACAGCCTCCTGCATCTCACCGGCTATGACCTGCCCCTGTCCGAACTCCAGCAGTTCCGCCAATGGAACAGCAAAACACCCGGCCACCCGGAAGCCGGCCACACCGCCGGTGTGGAGACCACCACCGGTCCCCTCGGCCAGGGATGCGGCAACGCCGTCGGCATGGCGCTGGCGGAACAAATGCTCGCCGCCCGCTTCAATACCCCCGCCTACCCGCTGGTCGACCACCGCACCTGGGTCATCGCCGGCGACGGCGACATGATGGAAGGCCTCAGCCACGAGGCATTCTCCCTGGCCGGCCACCTCGGACTGAACAAGCTGGTCGTGTTCTACGACAGCAACCGCATCACCATCGAGGGCTCAACCGATCTCGCCTACCACGACCAGGTCAAACGCCGCTTCCAGGGATACCGCTGGAATGTGCTGGAAATCGACGGCCACGATTACGACCAGATCGACAAGGCCATCCGCCGCGCCATGCATGAGAAGCAGCGCCCCACGATCATCATCTGCACCACCCATATCGCGCACGGCAGCCCCAACAAGCACGACACCAGCGAGGCGCACGGCGCACCCCTGGGTGACGACGAAGTGAAGGCCTCCAAACGGAACCTCGGCCTGCCCGAGAATGACCTGTTCCATGTGCCGCCCCGCGTCCGCGACCTGTTCGGCACCCGGCTCAAGGCGCTTCAACGCAAGGCCGTCGCCTGGGACCGCCTGTTTTCCCGCTACGCGACGGATCACGCCGACCAGGCCGCCCAATGGCAGGCCGCCATGGACAACCGGCTGCCGGAAAACCTCGAATCCGTTCTGCCGGTGTTCGACCCCGCCAAGTCGATGGCCACCCGGTCCGCCTCCGGCAAGGTGATCCAGGCACTGGCGGATGCCATCCCGAGTTTCGTGGGCGGTTCCGCCGACCTCGCGCCTAGCACGATGACCATGATGGACAAGTATCCATCGGTGAAACCGGGCTCGTTTGCCGGCCGCAACCTGCACTTCGGCGTCCGCGAACATGCCATGGGCGCCATCATGAACGGCATGGCCCTCCACAAGGGGTTCCGCGTGTTCGGCGCCACGTTCTTCGTGTTCGCCGACTACTGTCGCCCGGCCGTCCGCCTGGCCGCCATCATGAAACTCCCGGTCATCTATGTGTTCACCCACGACAGCTTCTATGTCGGCGAGGACGGCCCCACGCATGAACCGGTGGAACAACTCGCCAGCCTCCGGTGCATCCCGGGCATGACGGTGATCCGCCCGGCGGATCCCACCGAGACCGCGGCCGCCTGGATCGCCGCCCTCAAGCACCGCGAAGGACCGACGGCCCTCCTGTTCACGCGCCAGAACCTCAACGTGCTGGACCGGTCCGTCTATCCGCCTGCCTCGAACGTCGAACGGGGCGCCTACACGCTCTGGCAGAGCGGGACCGGCACCCCCGACGTGATGATCCTGGCGTCCGGTTCGGAAGTGGAAATTTCCCTGCAGGCGGCCAAGGAACTCGCCGCAGAATGCAATGTGCGCGTCGTCAGCATGCCGTCCTGGGAACTCTTCGAGCGCCAGCCGGAATCCTACCGCGCCGAAGTACTCCCGACAGCCTGCCGCCGCCGGCTGGCCGTCGAGGCCGGCTGCTCGATGGGCTGGGCCCGTTATATCGGAACCGAAGGCCGGACCCTGTGCATGGACCATTTCGGCGCCTCGGCCCCGTACAAGGTGCTGGCGGAACAGTTCGGGTATACCGCCGCCAATGTCGCGGCCATCGTGCGCGACATGCGGAAATTGTAAGGACACCTTCCCATGGCCCGGTTCATCATCCAGGGCGGACGACCGGTTACCGGACAACACACGGTACCCGGCAACAAGAACGCCGCCCTCCCGATGCTGGCGGCCTGCCTGCTGACCGATGAGCCGGTGCGCCTGACCAACCTGCCCCTGATCGAGGATGTCCGGAGCATGTTGGCCCTGCTGGAGCATCTCGGCGTCGGCATCACGCTCGACCGGCACACCGTGACCCTGAACGCCAAGTCCCTGCGGACCACCGTACTGGACCCGGACCTGTGCCGGCGGGTCCGGTCCTCCATCCTGTTCGCCGGCCCCCTCGCCGCCCGGCATGGCCGTGCCACGGTATCCCCACCCGGCGGCGACGTGATCGGGCGCCGCCGGCTCGACACCCACTTTGCCGCACTGACCCAGCTCGGGATTGCGCTCCAGTGGACGCACGGCGCCTACGGGTTCCGTCGCCGCGCGTTCAAGGGAACCGACATCCTGCTCGACGAAGCCAGTGTGACCGCCACCGAAAACGCCGTCATGGCCGCCGTGCTGGCGCCCGGCCGGACCACCCTGTTCAATGCCGCCTGCGAACCGCATGTGCAGGACCTGTGCCGCCTGCTCAACCGCATGGGCGCCCGGATCAAGGGTATCGGCACCAATTTCCTGGTCATCCACGGCGTCGAACGCCTGCATGGCGTGAACTACCGGATCGGCCCGGACTGCATCGACGCCATGAGCTTCATCGCCGCGGCGGCGGTCACCGGCGGCAGCCTCACCCTCTCCGGCCTGTCACCCGACTTGTTCGCGGTGATCCAACGCCCGTTCTGCAAGCTCGGCATCCATGGATCATTCCACGGCCGTGACTTCCAGTTGCCGGCCCGGCAGAAGCTGCGCGTGGAAAACGATTATGGAACCGCCATCCCGAAGGTGGAGGACGGACCCTGGCCGAGCTTCCCGTCGGACCTGATGAGCGTGAGCATCGTGCTGGCCACCCAGGCACGGGGCACCATGCTGTTCTTTGAAAAGATGTTCGAGAGCCGCATGTATTTCGTGGACCGCCTGATCGACATGGGGGCCCGCATCGTCCAGTGTGACCCGCACCGCGTGATCGTGTCCGGTCCGGCCCGCCTGAACGGCACCCACCTGTCCAGCCCGGACATCCGCGCCGGCATGGCGCTGCTGCTGGCCGCGTTGTGCGCCCGGGGCGAAAGCATCATCGACAACGCCCAAATCATCGACCGTGGCTATGAGAACGTGGAACTGGATCTCCAGCAACTCGGCGCCGATATCGTTCGTGTGGATTGACGCTGAACTGTCAGTGACATATCGCTACCCAAGGAACGGCCATGACCAACCGTGAACGCCTTTTCAACACCATCGCGCGGAAACCCGTGGATCACCCCGCCTCCTGGCTGGGCATGCCGGCCAAGGAAGCCCTGCCGGGGCTGTTCCGCCATTTCGGGGTGTCCAGCGTCCCCGCCCTGAAACAACATCTCGGCGACGATTTGTACGTGGTCGATATACCCTACCGGTCCCCCGTGGCCTCCCATGTGGCCTTCGCCTTCGACTTTGCCCGCGACGGCCACAAGGACAACACCGAACGCACCCTCACCACGCCGGGCTGGTTTGCCGACGCCACGTCACCCGCGGATGTCGACCGGTTCGACTGGCCGGAACCGGCAAACCATATTGATCCCTCCGCCTGCCGGCAGACGTTGGCGGACATTCCCGCAGGTTTCCCGGTGATGGTGGCGGCCTGGTCGATTCACTACGAGGCAACCTGCGCCGCCTTCGGCATGGAACAGGCCCTGATCAACATGGTGACCGCCCCGGAACTCTTTGCGGCGGTCATGCAGCGCATTACCGATTTCTTTCTCAAGGCCAACGAGGTGTTCTACCGGGCCGCCGGGGATGCCATCGACCTGGTGCTGATCGGCAACGACCTCGGCAGCCAGCGCGGCCTGCTCCTGAGCCCGGATCATATCCGCCGGTTCGTACTGCCCGGAACCCGCCGCCTGGTGGATCAAGCCCATGCCCACGGATACAAGGTGATGCACCATTCCTGCGGGTCCATCGCGGAGATCATTCCCGACCTGATCGAGGCCGGGGTGGATGTTATCCACCCGATCCAGGCGCTTTCCGCCGGTATGGAACCCGAACGCCTGCGCGCCGATTTCGGCAACCGGGTGAGTTTCTGCGGCGGGGTGGATGCCCAGCAGCTGCTGGTGAACGGGTCCCCGGACCAGGTTCGCGCGAAGGTGCGCGAACTGAAACGATTGTTCCCTACCGGTCTGATCCTGTCCCCGAGCCACGAGGCGATCCTGAAGGATACCCGGCCGGAAAACATCGAGGCACTGTTCGAAACCGCAAGGGAGTAGGTGCACCATGCGCATCAGGAAAACCCGTTACAAGGATGTCGACGCGCTCGTCCTGGAAAACCCGGCCCTCCGGGTGGTTGTGTTGCCGGACTTCGGCGGCAAGATCGCCTCGATCTACCACAAGCCGAGCCGGTATGAAACCCTCTACCAGAATCCCGGCAAAGGGTACCGGAAATCCCGTTATGCGGATTCCTACCTGGCCGGCGAGCTTTCCGGTTTCGACGACATGTTTCCCACCATTTCCGAGTGCTGCTGCGAGAACGACCCCTGGAAAGGGAACGTGGCGCCCGATCACGGCGAGCTGTGGTCACTCCCCTGCGACTGCCGCGTGGTGAAGGGTGGCGTCCATGGCATCCTCCATGGCGTCCGGTTCCCGTACCGCTTCGAAAAGACGGTGCGCCTCGTACGCAACACGCTCCGGATCAACTATGCCGTGACCAACCTGTCCCCGCACGATTTCGATTTCATATGGGCCGCACACCCGATGTTCCGGGCACACCGCGGCACGGAGCTGGCAGTTCCGAAAGGGTTGACCTCCATCATCAACTCGGTGACCGACAAGCGGCTGGGCGCCTATGGCAACCGGTATGATTTTCCCCGGGCGATGCTCCCGGACGGCAACCCGTTTGACTTGCGTCGGGTGCCCGCCCTGAACGGCACCGCAACCCAGAAATACTGGTTCGCCGCAAAGAATACCGCCGGCTGGTGCACCCTGGTCCATCCCGGCAGGAACCTGCGCATCCGGATGGCGGTTCCCCCCGACGTGGTGCCTTACCTGGGGGTGTTTGTCGACGAGGGAGGAATCACGGGCGAACTGATCATGGCGCCGGAGCCGGCCACGGCTGCCATGGACCGGATCGACGCGTCAAAATTGTGGCGCATGAACAGCGTACTGCCTGCCGGATCAACCAAACGGTGGCACCTGGCCATCACTGTGGATACCGCGACATAAGCCGCCATCCCGGCGTTTCAGTATACCTGGTCCAACTGGTACCGGCTGGCCCGCGGCAGGC
>Ga0208374_1000827_pt1 | contig 11210 bp, 10 predicted proteins | sample RifOxyC3_FD_184037 | JGI IMG/M metagenome (GOLD analysis project Ga0208374, IMG submission 184037) | Groundwater microbial communities from Rifle, Colorado - Rifle Oxygen_injection C3 (SPAdes) | ecosystem: Environmental > Aquatic > Deep subsurface > Groundwater | place: Rifle, Colorado, USA...
ACGGGAGGGGGGGGGGGCGAGGGGTCTACCGGCAAGGCAACGGGCTTGCTTTCAACCGATTCCAGCGGAATCAACCGTATCTCAAACGGGCCGACACCGATCATCTGTTTGTCTATGACCGCCATCCGGCCGGTAACGGACGTTCCATCAAGCCGGGTCCCACCGGTGCTGCCAAGGTCTTCGATCCACGCCTGATTGTCGTGAAACGTGAGTATGGCGTGATGTGGATCGACATCCGCATGACGCAGGCGGAGGTGGCAATCCGCATCGGTTCCGATCTTGTAAATGCCGGGTTCCGCGTGAAAGCGGGTTGGAGCCTTACCCGGTTGGCGTATTTCAAAATCAAATGCACGGGTCACACGAATGCTCCTCGGTGTTGAACGTCAGGGGGTTCGGTTTTTCCGGATGTTTCGCTGGCGATACTGATTCAATTCAGGCAGGGTACTTTCCAATTGTTTAAAATCAATCGAGGGAAGCTCTTTTTCAAATGACACGTCCGATCGATTTCGCAGGGAGAGGGTCAACCGTCCCTTATTCTGCTGGGCAAACACCAACAGTTCCACTTCCTTCGGGGTGACCTCCAGGGTGACGGTACTATAGCCGGACATGGCCGGTGAACGGGATCGCTCGATAAACTGATCGGCCAGTTGTTGCCCGGTGGCCAGGACCGATACATCTTGAAGCACGGTGAGGGTGACGGTTTCAAGTTCACCGGCAATGGTTTTTGATGGCAGGGTGAATGTGCCGATCACATCCACACGGTCCCCCGGTGCAACCATACTGCTGACAGCCTGGGCGCCTCCGACCGCCAGGGATATGGCGCGTAATCCAGGTTGAATGGTGCGTGAGAGCCCCCGTGATCCGACGGCGCCGCCTTCAATATCCGACCAGAGAATCGGTTTGCGGGCGGCCAGTGGAAGCAGGGTTTTTTTGCCCAGGATCTGCGCGGCATCCTCAAGGCGTATGACACGGTCTGAAACGTCCTTTTCAAGGACCTGGATGCGGCCAACATCCTTTTTCTGGATGACACTCCCGCCCGGAAGATCACCCGATGCTCCCACCACCCATATTTGACGCGCCCCGCTGTATAGTTCCTGTTTGATGCGGATAAGTTCACGTTCCTTGGCTGCGAGGTACTGGAGGGTAAGCAGAAAAGCCGCCAAACCGGTAACAATTGAAAGGATTGGAATAATCCGTTGTTTCATGTCGATCTCCCCTGACCGTCGATACGTGTTAGGTGGCGCATTATTTCACACTGCGCGGTTTATGCAACCATGCAATCCGCGTTGTTGACCGATCCCTGGATCGGGTTATCGTCAGGCAACACAGCGCGTCGGACCGTTCATAGACCTGGAAGGCATCCGTTTGCGACACAACCGGTAATCGGGGTATCCAACCATTCAGCCGAAATGCGGCCTCCAAATGGTGTGCAACGGCGCTGGAATTGTCCGTCGTTTCAGCCTGGACCAGGGTGGTCCCGTTGATTTCAAGTGTAGCGGCAAAACGATAATCAGCCCCGGGATAAGCGGGAATCGACGATGGCAAATCGGATGCATCGGCTGGAATGGTGGTTGAAGATGCGGCATCCAGCATAAACACCAACGTTCCATCCGTTGGTTCATTCGCCAATGCCAATAGACGGATGATGCGATTTCCCGAAGGAATATAGACCACCGTCATGGCGCCTCCCGCCCCGGCAATGGCGGCATCCGGGAACGCTGCGCGGATATGGGCCAGCGTTGCCGCCAGTGGATCACCAAGCGTAAAGAGACTGAATGACCGGTTGTCCCCGTTGTGCCTGACGCGTGTCTCAAACGGCTGAACCGGGGTCTGGGATTGGAGTTGGCGCATGACGTCGGCGGATCGTCCAAGGGCCCAGTAAACCCGTCCATAGGCAAACACCCCCACGGTTAGCAGGACGAGCATGACGGGGAAATAACGGTTGTAAGCAAATTGACGCATCAATAAAGGTTCTCCAGGAGTGGCATCCAAGCTTCCGCTTCGAGTGTTACGGTGGATGAGCGGTACAATAGATGTTGAACCGCAGGAAGGAGTGTGATCGTTTCCGATTCTGTGGCTTTGATCAGATCGAAATGCCGGGATGGGTTTGACGCTCCGCGCAAGGCGGGCAGGGTCTGATCCGGAAGCGATTCCAGTATGGCCCAATCGGCCAGATCCGGCACCGTCGGGTTGACGACAAATTCTTGAAAACCAATCGCCATCCCGGAATCCGGTTGATCGTCCCTGGTGTAACGCCGGTTGTCATTTCCGGGTGTCCAATCGCGGATAAAACGGGATTCCTCCATGCTGACCACCGCTTGTTGTGCACGTCGGCCAACCTCCATCCGTGCCCGAAGCATGGCGTCGGTATGCGCGCGACCGAGGCTGGACGATTGCAGGAGGGCTGCAACCACGACCATCAGGGCAACCATCGCCACCAGAAACTCCACCATGGCCTGACCGGTACGGAAAGATCCCGTGGCAGGCTGCCGGGCGATGGCAACATATTGACGCGGGTTAATGGCCACGTCGGGACCCTCCTCCCCGTCTGCTTCCCCCATAGGAGGGAAGGGTACATTGGTAGCTGTTGGTAGACAACCAGGCGATGCCGACATCCCGGAAGGATGACGCTTCCCAGGTGAGCAATTGGGAACAGTACCAACAGCCCGGGGTAAGTCCCGCAGGTCCTGCCGCCATGTAAGGAGGAAGGTGGTCCGCCACATGCCGTCGCCAGGCGATGTTATAGCCGCCTCCGGCAGGCGCCGACGATGTGTCCACGGGTATCAAGCGGACACTTCGATACGCTGGCAGAACCAGATGATAGCGTGTCGGGATGTCCGCGTCGTTCAGGTGCCCGAATGGTTTCGCGGCGGCCGTCCAAAGGATGGTATCCGTTGTCGTGCTTCCCCGTGGACCGGGAGTCAGCCGCTCAGAGCTGGATTCGATGCGGATGGCGGCGTCCGCCCCCGCATAATCATAGGGAGGTTTCACCACGCCGGTAGCAGGAAAGGGCATCTCTCCCTGTGTTTCGAACGCCGTCCAGGCACTCCATCGGCTGCTGTCATAGGCATACCATGTCCAGATTCCATCCAATCCGTTGGTGGAGATCGGGGAGTCGAACCCCCGCATACGGGCCAGTTCATCGGCGGTTGCGGTATCCAGGGCCGTGCTGAACCTGGTTTCCCATCGACTGAGATGGAGGCTGAAAATCTCACTATTGATGTAGTCACGTTCCATCAATCCCGGCAGCGGTGGCCACCAGCAGGGGAAAAACTCCCGGTAGCCTTCCAGTAATCCGGGGGCATCGCGAAAGAACCAGCACCAGACTCGTCCGGCGACTGCATCATAGAAATCCGGCATCAACAGGTAGTGGGTTCCAGCCGCCGGATCGAGAAAGAATTGTGCATTGTCCGGACCCGCGGCAAGACCCTGTTCGGCGATGGCATCAAGCATGGCGGCATATTCGGACCAGGCGTTCTCATAGGGTTCAGGGAAAAGCATGTCGCCATTTTCCCCCGTCAGACGCGGATAGACTGTACGGACTTCATGGGCATGTTCACGCAGCAATTGCGTAAACGATTCGTTGTTGTAGGCATGGTTCTGTTTTGCAGCCTGCTGGGCGGCCATCAGGGCGATCAGAGGGCCGGTGAAACACAAGCGCGCCTGGATGTTGGAAATGGTTGCGGCCGATTCCCGATCACCGGAACATAACGCGATAGCTTGGAAAAGGTTGAGATCACCCACCAGGTTCAAGCTGGTGGCCTGCCACCGCGCCGCGGACAGTGCCGCGGCATCGCCAGCGTTTTGGGTGAGATATTTGACATGAAGGATACGATGGAGGTCGAAATTCCACAAAACCACAATCGCCAGAATCACCAGGACCATCATTAGAAAAATAATGGCCTGGCCTCGGCGGTTACCAGTACTGGTCGTCAAGATAAAGCGCATAGTGGTTTTCCATCCCGGAGGATGCCGACAGATTGATGCTGTCGGCCGCATAAAAGACACGATGCAGCGGCATCTTTAACGGAAAAGCCTGGGCGGCGTGAATGGTGATTTCAGGGGTCGTGATGCCGGGAATACCGGCTGGCGTCCCGGATTCTCCCCACTGGATCGAATCCCACGATTCGTAATTCAGGAGGGCATGTCCCTGCGGCCAATTGACCGCGGCGAGATACTCCGGGATACGCGCCTGTTCCAACGCCGATTGTTCAGAGTGCGGATACGCTTGCAGCACGGCATCCCATATGGTTCCGGGTGATGCCGTTGCGGCTAGATCTCGTAACCAGGGGTTGATATTTTCCCAAGCCGGTTCAAGCATCCTTCCGGCATTGGGGATAGCCGCTACACGTATGACCTTGGTTACCATCCAATGATTGAACCCCACTGTTCTGGCCCGAACGCCGCGGGCAGCTGCATGAGCAAGAATCTCACGTGCGGCAAACACCTGTGAAATCTGCAGTAAACCGAAAAAGATCAACGACAACAACCCAACGGTTAAACAGGCTTCAATCAGTGACTGGCCGTTATCATCGGATCGAGTATGGTAGGGCGGATTCAATCAACAAAACCCTGCGATTATAGGGTTCTTTCGTTCAATCGCCATGACAATCCGACAATCACACAAGACGGTTTAATTACCACCATCCTGGTCGAGATTCTTGAGCCAGTCTTCCGAGGTGGTCTGCAAGGCTGCATCCTTGGCTCCGGAATCCCCACCTAACTCTTCAACGGCTCCACCCATTTTGGCCCGGATGGTATCGCCGAAAACACCAAAAATGGCAATGGCGGCGATGGCAATTATGACCACGATAATGATATATTCCACCATCGTTTGACCGCTGCGGTTTGTTTTATGTTTCATTTTTCAGTTCTCCTTAATCGCTCACGCTGGTTGTCTGCCGTCTCATGGATATTCCGATGCCACATGATCCAAAACGCGTCCACTTTGTTCCTTGAAAGCATATAACAACACGGAAAGTATGAACACCGCAAGTATCAAGCCGGCTGCAGTTATCAAATATTCGACCATGACCTGACCATTGCGAATGCCGGTAAAATATCTGCTTGTCCGGTTGCCATTCATAAATGTTTATATTACCCTAACATTCAGGTAACAGTCTGTAAACCATCATTCCATAATGATAACTGAACGAATTCATCATGCGATTTAGTGTTGAAAGATTGGAATTTCAGAAGAAAGTTCACGGTTTCATGTTTCTTGTCGTGGTCTTGCTGGTTGGGACAGTCCAGTGGGTCTGTGCGATGGGGACCATTTGTCCGGCATGCGGACATGAACAGCCGGACGAATCCACGCAATGTGACCATTGTGGGGCAGCGTGGCGCATACAACCGGTCTTAACCCGACCGGCCGATGATGGATTGGAGTTATCGGTCCGGTTGACCTCGGCTGAAGGTTGGACCGCAGTTTCGAATGAAGTGCTTCTCGCACATGAACGCCATGAACAGGGTGACTTGGATGTGGCGATCTTTTTGTTTAGAAATGCCATGGCCTTGATTTCTACGATGGAGGCCAATGAACAGAGGGAATCGGTTTCCCGGCAGATTCATGGCGCAATCGACCGTTTACGTAAATCAACCGGCAAGGTCCGACGTACCTGTCTGGCCTGTGCGGGAACCGGGAAACGTTTCCTTGAACTGGCAGGATTGGATGGAACCATTAAACGTACAGATTCCGGACAACCTTGTCATTTTTGCAACGGGCGTAAGGTTGTACAGGCGGAAGAACGACCTCAGGAACGCCAATACCGGGTGGGGATGGCATTACGACGGTATGTGGAACTACAGCGTTCACGGCATTATGTTTCCCTGGGGGAGGTGTGGATCCCCGAATCATTTACGGGGAAGCTCACTTCCCGGCAAATTGCAAGAATGCGAAACCTATGCGCACCGCGTTGTGAAGTCTGTTCAGGAGGGGGAAATATTGCCTGTACGGAATGTGAAGGCCGGGGAGACCTGTCTTGTTCAAACCGGGAATGCCGCAATGGTAAGGTTGAACGCATCCAGAAGGGCATGTTGTCCCCTGGCGACATTCGGGCAACATCGATCTGTCCGGTGTGCAAGGGGATGGCTCGTGTGATCTGTCATGCCTGCAGGGGGAACGGGCAGGCGTTATGTGATGCCTGTAAAGGGAGTGGTGAGTCGGAACCTTGTAAACGATGCGGGGGGGATGGACTGGTTGATTGTCGCGATTGCAAAGGGGTGGGGCAAAAGGATACGGTTCCCTGTGCAAGGTGCCGGAGCGAAGGCGTGACATTGTGTGATCGGTGTGATGGTAATGGTTGCGAGCGATAGATACTATGCAAATACCCGGATTTGAAATGCTGGAAAAGCTTGGCCAGGGGGGCATGGCCACCGTCTGGAAGGCTCGCCAGGTCTCGCTGGACCGGATTGTCGCCATCAAGATCCTTTCATCACGTCTGGCCCGTGATCCTGCTGACATTGAACGATTCCAAAAAGAAGCACAATCTGCCGCCAAGCTAAAACATCCCGGCATTGTCCAGGTTTATGACGCCAACATCTCCTCCGGTGTGTATTTCTTCGTCATGGAGTATGTAGCCGGTTATACCGTAGGAGAATGGGTCCGCCGGAAACAGGTCCTGCCTGAAAAAGATGCATTGCTGGTGGTGGAATGTGTGGCCGATGCGCTTGAATATGCGTGGAATCGTGAACGCATAATTCATTGTGACATTAAACCGGATAACGTCATGATTGACGCTGACGGAACAGTCAAGGTTTCAGACCTTGGACTGGCGCGCACCATTCGCGGCATGTCGCCCGGTCAAACCGATAGCGAGGTGATGGGAACCCCCGCCTACATGTCCCCGGAACAGGCTTCAGGACGTGCCGATCTTGATTTTCGGGCGGACATCTATTCACTGGGAGCCATGCTGTACCATCTGGTCACGGGAACCATGCTGTTTGCGGGGCAATCTGAAGAGCAGGTCATGGAACAGCAAATCGCTGGAACCGTTCCGGATCCCGCTGATATCAAACCGTCTGTTTCGGGCTGGGCGGCCGTGTTGATTGAAACCATGTTGGCAAAGAATCGTGAGGACCGCCATGCGTCATGGGCGGCTGCAAAAGCTGATATTGCCCGGGTTAAAAAGCGTCACATGCCGTCAACCCGATTGCTCAAGGAAGGGGCCAGCACGGTACAACGGTCTCATGAGTCCGGATTAAAGATTCGTCCGAAAACCGGCCGGGATCCATCGGTGTCTGCCGCCACCGATACGGCTGCTGTGTCGACTCGATCCTGGATGCCCTATGCCATTGCGGGAGGAATTCTGGCGCTTCTGGTTGTGGTTTCCCTTGTACTGCGTTCCCGCTCGGAGGGGACCACCAGGAAGATTTTGCCTCTGAAACCTCAACCCTCCGTTCCGAAAATCGTTTCGGACACGGGATCAACCCCACCCACGCCCATGGTTGCGCAGCCGGGACCCAACATCGAATCAGCCCGACAGGTCTATGAAGCGGTCAAGGCCTGGGAACAAACCAATCCGGAGCGAAGGCAGGAATCCTTGGAGCGTTACGAGCAAGCCGCTCGTCAACTGGCAGGGACCCCGTATGCCGCTTCAGCAACGGATGATGCGCGCCGGATCCGGGATCGGTTGCGGTATGACGCACAGCAGGTGCTGGCTCAGTTACAGCAGCGGGTACGCCCGTTGATACAGGAATCCCGTTACGAGGATGCCGCACGTTTGTTTGAAACCTACGCCGGTCCCTTGGCGCGCGAAACGGAACCAGCACGGGTCCAACTGGCTGAACAGGCGCGGCAGATGGCCCATCGTGCGGTTGCCGAGCGTGAAGCCAACGCGAAGCGTTCCAGCGAGCAATTCACCATTTGGCGGAGGGACCTGGTGGATCGGTTAGTTGCACAGGGGATCCCCCCTGCGCTTGAAACTGCCCGCAATTCAGTCTCGGATGAAACATGGTCCGCACAGGTTACGGATATACAGGCTGTCGTTCAATGTCTCGAAACCGCCAGCCAGGTTGAACAACGGGTGGCGGATTCATTCCGTGAACAGAAAGGACAGGAAATTACCGTACGCCTGGTATCCGGCACCTGCAAGCTGAATGTGGATGGTGTGGAGCCCCTGGGACCTGGTGATTGGAAAATAAGCGGCCATGAACAGATGAGGACCAGTGGTCCCGCGCTGGTCAGTTTAAACCGTTCCTTTACCCTTCGCGATCTCTCTACCGCTGAACGGTTGTTGCGCATGGGTAATGATACGCAACCGGAAGTGGCGTTGCACAAGGGGTTGATGGCGTTGGCTGCCAAAGCTTTTGGTCCTGCCCGTGATGCCTTCGCCAAAATCTCACCGGTTTTACGGGATGATCTTCTGGCAAAAGTTGAGCGTATCGAGAGCGAGCAGGCTGAATCGGGCGCTCTTGACGCCTTGAAAGAAATCCTTCGCGTACAGGGTGTTGTCGTATCGGGAAACGACTTAAACGCCTGGGAACCGTCCATCCGTTCCATGAGCCTGACGCCTGACCGTGCCATACGACTAGCGGAAATGGTAAAAGGATACCGAAACCGCTTTACCGATAAGGCATTTCTCGATCGATTCGCACCGGTTCTAAGTCTTCTGGATGAACTGGCCCTGGCGAATGAACGTCCACCCAAACCGGAACCGGAAATTCCGGTTCTGACCGGGGGGAACGATCCACTGACCCCCGATCAACTGCTTGAACGACTACTTGCAGCCAATGCACAGGTGCTCCGTGAGGAAATTGTGATATCAACGAACCCCGATGGACAGGTACGGGAGCTTCGGGTGATTTCACGAGAAGTCTCCGACCTCAGTGCCCTGTCCGGGATGCGTAATTTAAGCGTATTGCATTGTGGCGCAGTGCCGATGGAGGAGTTCTGGCGTCGTAACGACACGTGCCGGGTCACCTCGATCGCCGCTTTGCGCGGATTGCCACTGGAGGTGTTATATCTCGGTGGTTGTCGCATCAAGGACCTTTCCCCGATCAAGGGGTTGCCGCTGAAGACACTCGACATCCGTGACACGGACATTGAGGATCTTACGGCTATCAACGCCATGGATATTGAAACGCTGAACATTTCACGTTGTCGGGTGAAAGAGTTGGGGGTATTACGGACCCTCCGACATTTGCGTCGATTCAATGCCAATGGGATCCGGGCCTATGATTTCAAGGCACTGACCGATCGTGACCTCGTTGAGCTGGATTTGAGTGATACCCAATTCAAGGATGCAGCCGCGTTGCGAAACATGCGGGTACGCAGTCTGAACCTCGGCAATACCAAAGTCTATGAGTTCGGATTTCTTCGCGACATGCCGTTGGAACGTTTGACACTGACCGGCACACAACTGAAGGACTTGACACTCCTGACGGGCAAATCACTTCAATATCTCCATGTCTCCGGGACTGGTATCAGCGACTTGGGACCCTTACGCGGCATGCCCTTGCGTGAACTTTATGCCGGGGATACCGGTGTCAAGGACTTGAGCGTACTGAATGCCATGCCGTTGGGTGTGCTTGAAATTCCCAACACCCGGGTAACCGATCTGGCGGCGCTCAAGGGTCTGCCACTCCGTCACCTGGTCCTGGCTGGTACAGCGGTTGCCAGTTTGACGCCCTTGGAAGCCATGGAATTGCAGGTGTTGGATATCAGCCGGACCAAGGTTCAGGACATCGGGTTGATACGGCGCATGCCCTTGCGTGAATTCCGGTGCAATGACACCAAGGTGGGGGACTACTCCATATTGCGTCGTATGGCGATTGTACACCTGGGTATAGACGATCCTCAAAAACGAACCATATCCGACATCCTGTGGTCCATGCCGAATTTGCGTACGGTCAACTACACGGAGTGGCGGCGTAAATGAATGGAGTGTTTGTACCCGTAGGTTGGGCCGAATCGCCTACCGAGATGTTTTCGGAACATCGTGAAAATGTTTTCAACCAGCGCGCGTATGACAGGTGGACGCCTGGACGGCCAGGGGAATTGATCTTGAATAATCAGGCCGTAGAATCCCTGTTTCACAGATTATGGCACTGATAAGCCGGGCGGGTGTTACGTCGAATGCCGGGGAATAGACCCGTACACCCGTCGGAGCCGTCTGACGTCCAAAACCATGAATCACTTCATCGGCGGATCGTTCTTCAATGGGGATCTCGGCTCCGGTTGGACAGGCGGGATCCATGGTTGATGTGGGCGCCAGCACATAGAACGGGATGCCATGCGCATGTGCCAGGACCGCCACCCCATAGGTTCCAACTTTGTTGGCCGTATCACCGTTGGCGGCAATTCGATCGGCCCCAACCAGTACGGCATCAATGCGTTTTTCTTTCATGACCTGTGCCGCGGTATTGTCACAGATCAACGTGGTATCAATACCCGCTTGGGTGAGTTCCCAGGCGGTCAACCGGGCTCCCTGCAGGAGGGGGCGGGTTTCGTCTGCAAACACGGCAATACGCCGTCCGGCTTCGTGCATGGCATAAACCGGGGCAAGCGCCGTTCCATATTCCGCCGTGGCAAGGCTGCCGGCATTGCAATGGGTCAGGACGGTCATGCCGTCCCGAAGTAACGTTGCGCCATGCTGACCAATCGTCCGGCACATGGCGGCATCCTCGTCACGGATGGCCATCGCTTCCTGGATAAGTCGTAGGCGGAATGCCTCGGCCTGCATCATGTCGGGAAGCGCGCGGGCACAACGTGTCATTCGATCCAAAGCCCAGAACAGGTTGACGGCGGTGGGGCGGGCGGTGGCTAAATATTCCGCCGTAGCTTCGGTAACTGCACGCAATTCGGAGAGTGACGATTTTGCGGCATCTTGAACCGCTGCCGCCACACCAAACGCGGCGGTTACACCGATTGCCGGTGCTCCACGAACCTGCAATGATCGGATGGCGTTCCAAACAACCCTGGAATCGGTCGTGTCAATGTAAACCAGTTCTGTCGGCAGGCGGGTTTGATCCAGAATCCGGATTTTTCCGGGCATAAGGGATGCCGGATCCAAGGGTTTCCAATCAACTGGTCGAACCGGTTCAAACATGGTGTCACCGTATCACGTTAAATCAGAAAGGCAAGCCTCCAGGCGAATTGCGCCATATTAAATGTTACCGAAGGAGAGGTGAGTAAATGGGGGGTTGCGCCATAATTGATGTTACCGAAGGAGGAGGTACATCAACCTATGGTCAGTCAATCGAAACGGGAA
>Ga0208374_1000828_pt1 | contig 11206 bp, 8 predicted proteins | sample RifOxyC3_FD_184037 | JGI IMG/M metagenome (GOLD analysis project Ga0208374, IMG submission 184037) | Groundwater microbial communities from Rifle, Colorado - Rifle Oxygen_injection C3 (SPAdes) | ecosystem: Environmental > Aquatic > Deep subsurface > Groundwater | place: Rifle, Colorado, USA...
TGCCCACGCACGTGGCCGGTGTAATGGACTTCGCGAACGGGGCGGTCGGTACGATCGTGACCAGTTTCGATGTGTGCCGGCATCACCTGCCCTGCATCGAGATCCATGGCAGTGAAGGATCGCTCCAGGTTCCCGATCCCAACGGGTTTGGCGGCGAGCCGTTGTTGTTCCGTCGCGGGGCCCAGGACTGGGAAGCGGTCACGCTGACGCGGCCCTATGCCGAGAACAGCCGTGGTATCGGGGTTGCCGACATGGCCTACAGCCTGTTGCGCAAGCGCCGCCCGCACCGGTGCAGCAGCAAGCTGGCCTACCATGTGCTCGACCTGATGCATGCCTTCCATGATGCGTCGGACAAGGGCAAGGCGGTCAAGGTGAAGAGCTCGTGCGAACAGCCGCCGGTTCTCCCGGCGGATCTCAAGCCCGGCCAGCTCGACGCCTGACGGTGATGATCCGGAAATGAGACGGTCCCGGTGGAGCCATCCGCCGGGACCGTTTGTTTTCAGGCCCGGGGGTGGGACGGGTGGGCGAAGACCAGATCGCCCAATCGGACGTTCAACGCGTCCGCGACCATGGCGCATTTGGCCTTGAGCAGGAAGTAGAAGTTTTCGGGACGTTCGTTGCAGGTCTCGAAATTGCCGTGTCCCTTGCTGACCAGGACGTCCGCCTGGCGGACCGCATCCAGGAATTCGCCCGATACACGGGTCCAGTCGACCCCGATATCGTTGGACCCGGTGCCGATAACCGGGACCATGTCGGTGAGTCCGACGGCGCGGGCGTCCTCCAGGGTGGCATCATTGATGATGGGGCCGGACTTGACGGTGAAGGTGACCGTGGTTCCGGTCTTGAGGATGGCTTCAACCAGCGGTATGTCGAACACGATTTCGCCCGCATTGTCGCCCAGGTAGACCAGTTTCCGGCCGGGGCCGAGTTCTTTCCGGAACTCCTCGATGGCGTTCCGCTTGAATGGTTGATCCAGCATGGCCGGGATGTCTTTGGCGATGTCGAAAGCGTGTCCGATACCGAGATCGATCAGGTTGCCGGCGGCAGCGGCATGAATGGCGGTTTGGAGCGGGTCGGGGGATGCCGCGATCCGGGCACGGATGGAAGGCAGGAGTTCAAGGGCGATCCGGTTGCTTTCCGCCTTGATGGCGTGGTAGGGGTCCGGGTTACCCGTGATGCCGGTGACGGTTGCATAGAGGGGCCGGGACAGGCTGGCAGGGGTGCGTTCGAGATCGGTTTGCGCCACCCAGCGGGCCACCTCCTGCATAACACGCAGATGCTGGGCGGGGTTGTCGCAGGCCAGGCGCGCGGCGCCCAGGGCCTGGCGGAAGACGCAAACGATGCAATCGGGTTTTGCCTTCATGGCGGGACGGGTAGGTCAGCCGGATCAAGGTCCGGCAAGGAAACCGATGAAACACACGCAGGATCAGGTTGTTTCCAAAGACCTGATCCGCGAGGCTGGTACCCCCTAGGGGAGTCGAACCCCTCTTTCCAGGATGAGAACCTGATGTCCTAACCGATAGACGAAGGGGGCAACAACGCAGGTAACCTACCGGTGGGTGGCGGGTTGTGTCAATCTCTTCATTGCACAATCACGACCGCGACGTCAAGCGGCTGGACGGTCACCGTGAGTGCGTTTCCCCGGCGTTGCATCGGGTTGCCGAACAGCGCGTCGGCGCGATTCCAACCGGCGATGGAAAGGGTTTCGGTAACCGGCTCGCCGGTTGGATTGGTCAGCAGCCATGCCTCCTTGCCGGGGGTCACGCGCTTGCGCAGGATCAGGCGACCGTCATGTTCCGGTTGTACACCGCAGGCGGCGAGCAGGGCGTGGATGGCGGCGTGGATGGCCGGATCGCGATATGCGGTGCCGCTGTGTCCGACGTAAGTGCCCAACAGCCACGCCTGGCCTTTGCCGACCTGACGCCGTGTGCCCGCCACGGCGTCGCCGGCGAATAAAACCGACTCGGCGCCGGCAAGGCAGTCGAAGGTCTGGCGATAGACATTGGCACGCAGGGAATGGCCGGACAGCGGCCCGGCGCCCGCAAGCATTTGCGCGTCGAGGTATTCGCCCCAGGTGCGTTCGGGAGGCGACCAACGCGATCCGTTGTCGGGTTCGCGTACCATGGCGAAGCCGGTTTGGCGGACACCGAAGAGGGCGGCGAGGGAAGGCGACAGTTCCCCCCGGTTGCAGATTCCCGCTTCGTTGATGCGGCCCGGAGCGGCCTCGCTGATCAGGTGTCCGCCGGCTTCGACATAGGCCGCCAGCTTACAGGCAAGTGACTCGGAGAGGGACAACGGGAATGGCAGGATCAGCGCCGCATATTGCGCGGCATGGTCGAGATCGTGATCGGCGCTGAGCAGGTCGACGGGGATGTTGGACTCCCATAGCAGGCGGTGCCAGCCGCGGGTGCTGTAGGCGAGGTTGTCGCCGCCTTGCGCCAGATGCATGCAGAGCTGGAAGTTGGCCTCGTTGGCCAGGATGCCGACCCTGGCGGGTTGGAGCGTGGGCTGGGCAAATAGGTCGGCGTGTGTATTCAAGGCACGGCCGATGCGGCCGGCCTCGGCGAGGCGGAGCGTCGTGTCGCCGGTGCTGTCGAGCAGGCTGAACCCATTCTGCTCGGCGGCCATGATTTCGGCGCGGGTAACCCAGAAGGAGATGGCGGTTACACCGCTGGAGACGGCGGAGAGCATCCAGCGGCGCATGTCCTCGGTGGATGGCACGCGTCCCTTGTGGAACCCGATGCTGACCGGACCGCCCTGGAATTCGGCAGCCCATATGGGACCGCCCCCGGCATGTCCCTGGCCTGGATTGGCGCTGCGAATGGCGTCGTAACCGTAAACGACCGAGCTCCAGGCTTCCATCAGCAGCGCGTGTTCCCGCGTGAACGGGCGCTGGTAACCGTCATCCCAGGGGTTGCCACACCCCCAGGCGGGGTAGCAGGAGGATCCGAGGAAGTCCTGGCAGCGGGCATGGTTCCAGTCCTGCCCGGAGGCGAAGGAAGGCACTCCTTTGTGTGCAAAGACCGGCCGTTTCAACGGATCGGCGGCGCGGATCGCGGTGGCGCGGGCTTTGAGGATGCTGCCGATCTGTATGTTGTCCATGAAGGTCTGCCACTGTATGTCAACCGCCTGGGGCTGTCGTGCGCCCGGCGCCCGGCTGGGAAGGATTGCTTCCCAGCCGGGATAACGCGTGTTCCACGAGCGGTTCAGGGTGTCCAGGTCGCCATGACACGTATTCAACCAGCGGTGGAAGGCGGCGAGGGTGTGTGGACAGAAGCAGACGGCATGACCCACCAGTCCCTCGGCCCAGTAGCCGATCTCCTGCCAGGTGTTCCAGATGACGAGGTTTTCGTATCGGCCGAGGGTTTGGACCAGCCGGGAGATGAAGCGGAGTTGATCCGCCATGGCGCCGGGATGATCGTAACAGGGGCCCGGTTTTCCGTCTGCGGGAAGGGTCGTGGGGGCTTCATACATCACCGGCTGCCCGTTGCGGCCGATCATGCGGCAATCCGGATGCTTTTCGTAGAGCCAGTGAGGCGCCTGCTCACAGGTAAGACCGAGGTAGATGCCCAGATCGAGCGTGGCGGCATGGGCAATCAGCTCCTCGTAGCGTGAGAAGTCGCAGGCACCCTCGCGTGGTTCGTCAAGCATCCAGTTTTCCTGGAGTTTGATCAGGTTGAATCCCTGTTGTTTCAGGATTGTCATGTCCCTTTTCATCTCGGACATGGATGGCATGGGTTCCCGGCACAGGTGTGTACCGAGCGGAAATACCTGCCTGAACGATGGCGGGTTCATAAAGATGCCTTTCGGTTATGCTTTATATTCAGGTGAACCGCTTCGACCATGGCACGAAAATTCCCGGGTGGAATCAATGGATTGATTTCGCTGGATGATGCCACGAACATCCCGCCGGTTTCAAGGGCGTTGGTGTCGCGGATATGCCGGCGGATTTCGGCCCGGACCTGTTCCGGAGTGCCGCGTTCCATGAGGTCGACCCCATCCACCCCGCCTGCCCAGACCATCGCCGGCCAGGTGTTTTTCAGTTCGACGATGTCCATGCCGCAGTTGGGCTCGAGGCAGTAGAAGCCGTCCACACCGCAGGCCGTCAGATCCGGGATGACCTTTTTCCAGTTGCCGTCGCTGTGATACAGCACCTGGACGCCGTGTTCGTGCCAGGCATCGGTCAGCCGTTTAACGTACGGGTAATGATATTCATGGAGAAAATCCGGGGAAAAAATCGGTCCCTGCTTGGTGGCGAAGTCCTCGGGGATCAGGATGACCGGGGATAGATTTGGATCGGCCACCGCATGTACCCGGTGCGTTTCACGCGCAACCGAAGTCTCCAGGTAAACCTTGAACACCTCCGGGTAATCGAGCTGGAAGAAGGTGAATATTTCGAGGCCCATCGCATCGAATGGATGGCAGAACCCGGTGAAGGAATAGTTCAGGATCACGGTATCGCCGATTTTCTGCTGCAAGCAGCCCATCTGGTCCCGGTAATCGGCCCTGGCCCGGGCGGGGTCGAACGGTGTATTCCGGATTTCAGCGGTGCGGGCGAGCAGCCAGTCGCGCGCGCCCCCGGCGTCATGAAACGGTCGGCTTACACGCCAGCTCGTCCAGTTGTCGTTCTGCACGACAAAGCCATCCGGTGTGGTTGTGCGGGTGGTGCCGTACGGCGCCCGGGGCGGCATGGCCAGGTCGCAAGTCTGGCGGATGACCGCGCAGATGTCACCCACCGTGTAATCGAACCCGGAGAAATGTTTATCGGTCCAATCGGCGATGACACGGGGGTTGTAGCTGAGCTGCTCGAGCAGGGCGCACCGGTCAACCGGTTGGTGGTTGAGGGTGGCGAGCACGCGTTCATGTCGTGTCATGTCCTGGTTCATCCCTTTTTCCAACGCAACTGTACGACCGTGCAGAAGCCGCCGTCGGAATTGACGAACTCGTATTCGCCGAAACAGGCCGGCACCAAAACCGATTGCCATTTGCGGATGGAGTTCGCTCGCCGCGGGTCTCGCTTGGAGCGGATCGTGACCTCCTTGCCGACGGTGAGTGTCACGATGTGCATGAATCGGCCTTCGGTATCGGCGTCGGCGCGCTGTTCAAAATGGTAGCGTTCGATCTCGAACGGCATGCGCGGATCGGAGGTATAGCGGTCCATCTGGTATTCCTTTGTCCACTTCACCACCACGGGACGGGCACGCAAATGGTTTTTAACGTAGTCTTCGCGCACATACGTGTCGTTATCAAAGCTGTGGTCCAGATGCATGTTGCAGGGTTTCCCGGTCATGGTCTTGGTCTTGTCGTCCCAGGATGGCCGGGCGAAATCGTAGGTGAAAAACGAATATTCCGTGGCGGTGATGCTGGGGCAGGTGTCCATTTCCAGCACCATCTGGTTGCCGCCATGGCCATGAACGGTGCCCGGCGGAATCAGGAACAAGTCGCCGACGTTGGTGTCCCAGTTGGCGACGAATTCCCTCCAGTTGGGAATGGGCGTAAGGTTCCGGGAGGCACGGCACAGACGTTCCCACGCCTCCAGGTCGGCATCTTCCTTATACCCCATCCAGGTGTTCGCCCCTTCGTAGGCTTCGGCGATATAGTAGGTTTCGTAGCGGCCCAGTGGTTCCTTGAAGTGGCGCTTGACGTAATCCGTGCCCGGATGGTTGTGGATCGGCATGCTGATGCGTTCGGCCGGTGTCGGCTTGGGGAAATAGCCATCGTCAAGCCAGACGTCCATGGGGAAGAGACCGGGATAGGTCGCGGCGATATGCCGGCCGACGAACCGTTCGGCATACTGCATCAAGTTCATGGCCGGCAGGTTCAACAACGGTTCGCGCCCGATATCCACGAGCATGCTGAGTTCCGGGCCGGCCAATTCATTCCAGGCGTTGCATTCAAGGCCGGGCACATTGAACTGGCCACCAAGGTCCTTGTAGCGGTAGGCGCCCCAGGGACCGGGCTGGTAGATCGGCACTTCTTTCACCGGGTATTGGAGGAGGGTTTGCATGATGCCGTCGTAGGCGGCGCGGGGCAGCATTTTAAGGCTTTCGAACGCGTTGCCTTCAACCCAGTAATCCATGCGGGGCATCAGGAATTCCTTCTGGCGTTCGAGCAGGTAGTAGTCGCAGTAATAATATTCCTTCCAGCCGTAGTCTTTCCGGGGTTCGTCCCAGCCGAAGGGAACCAGTTTGCCGTCCCACATCTCCCAGAGAATTGGCTGGCGGGTCTTGTCGAAATAGAAGCGGGCGTCGTAGTCGTCGCAGAGTTTCGGCACGGCCGCCCCGCAGCCGTACACGATCATGGCGTCGCAGCCGGAAGCGTTTGCCAGTTCCGTTTTGAGCGCGGCGATTTTGGCGGGGTCCATGAGATCGGCGATATGACCGTGGATATTGACGACACCGAACCCGGGATCGCCGGTTTCCGTGAATGCGCGTTTATAGGCGGCGATCCGGTCGCGGGGTTGGAAGCACTCGACCGCCGGCCGGAATGCAAGCGTAAGGCGGGATGATTCCGCCTGTTGACCGAGGGCGTCGGTTAAGGCCGGCCAATCGATGTTGTACCACCCGTCGAGCGCCATGAGCAGGGGGCGTTGCGACTCCTTGCGGTTGGCGATGATCCGCATCAGTTCGCGGATAACCAGTTCCGGGCCGGCGACCAAAGACTGCTGCCATTCCGGGTCCACTTCGATGCGGTTTTCCGCGTGCACGCGTGATTCATAGAGCGGCATGATGATACCCCCTTGTCGGACATTGGTAGAACGGAACCCATAATCCGGCATAATAGGGTTTGAATAAATGGATGTTCCTGCAATATGTGTATATATTTCTGTAAGGATCAGTTTCAGGGACAACTCATAAAAATGATAACGGAGACCTTGATAAAGCCGCCCTCGCCCGGCATGGGTTTTACCGCCGGTTCCCTGATGAACGATTCGCTGCTCCAGGCACTGGGCATCCGGCATGTGTTCGCTTCGTGCGGGTCCGAGCAGGATGATCACGTGAATCAGGTGAGAACCGGCGGCGATTGGATTATGCTGGCAACCTTGGGTGGTGGTGGCACCATTGCAGCGGGGGATGGATCGTTTGCATCGTTGCCAACCACACTGTTTCTAGCGCCGTCCGGACTCTGTTTTGAAGAACGCGCGATCCGCGGGGCGGCGTGGTCATGGCTGTGCCTGCGGGTGGGGTTGGCGCCGGGGAGCCCGTTTCTTGATTTGTTGCCGAAGCAGCCGTGGTTGGGGCGTCCCGGATTGGAGTGTTTCCAGTGCATCAGCGATATTGTGGCCACGCTTCATGGGTGTCCGACAGGATATCGTTATGTGGCGGTGGCGCGGTTGATCGTGTTGCTGGGCATCTTGGACCGCCTGATCAAGCGCGGGAAACGGCCGGCCATATCGGAAGCGGTCGATAGGGCCTGTTCGTTGCTGTGCCGTGAACCGGGACGGACTTGGTCGGTGCCCGAGCTGGCCCGCCGGTGCGGGATGAGCGAATCGTCGCTGGCGCACCGGTTCCACGCGGAGACGGGTGACACGCCCCGTCGATGGCTGGCGGCCCAGCGCATGCGGGAAGCGCGGCGGCTCCTGGCTGGCCGGATCAGCATCAAGGAAGTTTCAGAAAGACTTGGATTCAGCAGCCGTTATCACTTCACGCGCGTATTTACCCGGCTGGAGGGGCTTCCTCCAGGCCGGTTTCAACGCCTGGCGACAAGAAGGTAGCGAACCGGTCCATTCAAGCATCGCGTCGTACCGGCCGCCGTGTCGGACGTGGTGTTCCATGGACCGTCCAAGCCCGGTTCGACCGGCTGGGCCGAATGAACCGCTCCGATTTGAAAGTCCGCTTGATATGTCACGGGAAGGCCTTTACGTTCCTGTCGATCCATCCCCCGGAGGTTCGATATGACAAGGTCCGCGATACGCGGTTATTCACCCAACGATTTCAAAGGTTCGGATATCGAAAGGATCCAGCAGGCGGTTGATGCCGCTGCCGCTGGGGAGGGGCGGGTGGTTATTCCCCGGATGAATCGATGCGGGCAGGCATCCCGGGATTACTGGCTGATTGATTCTGCCATCCGGTTGCCATCGAACCTGACGCTTGAATTGGATCAGTGCCGGATCAAGTTGTCGGACCGTTGCCGGGATAACTTTATCCGGAGTGCGAATTGCGGGCTTGGAACAGCGGAGATCGCGCCCGCGGAAAATATCCGGATTGTCGGCAGGGGGAATGCGGTTCTGGAAGGTGCGGATCGACCCCGTTCCACCGGGGACAGCGCGAAGACGCTGGGGAAACGGACGTTTGGAACGGATGCGGGAGTGGCGGGGGAAAGCCAGACCGGAGACTGGCGGAATATCGGCATCCTGATGGCCCGGGTGGAGCATTTCTGCATTGCAAATGTCCGGATGGTGAACTCCCATTGCTGGGGAATTTCACTTGAACATTGCGCCCATGGACGCTTGGCCCACATCGACTTTGCGTCGTCGGGATTCATGATCGTTGATGGAACCTCCCGGACCGTCCTCAACCAGGACGGGATCGATCTCCGGGTGGGATGCCATGACATCACGATCGAGGATGTTACCGGTTATACCGGGGATGACCTGGTGGCGTTGACCGCGATCCCGTTCTACCCGGAAGTGGCGGGAAGCCTCAACGCCACGCAGGTGACCGGCGCCAACGCCTGGGAAGGCCGGTGTGACGATATCGCGCAGGTCACCATCCGTAATGTCAGGGGATATTGCCGGGGTGGGCATCATATTATCCGCTTCCTCAACACCTCGGGAATTCGTCTTCACGATATCATTCTCGACAGTGTGATGGATACGTCCCCGCCGGGAATCCAGAGTTTCGCCACGGTGAAAATCGGCGACAATTGTCCGGCCTGGGGCGGGGTGACGCCGCTGGGCGACACCTTCCACTTTCTGATATCGAACATCATCAGCCGATCCAGGGAAGCCATCCTGATCGCCGGGTCGTTATCGGAATCCATGATCCACCATGTCATCAAGAGCCAGGCGCCGGGCGATCCGGTAGTCCTGCAGTCCGGCAACGAATACATCCGAAATGTCAAGATGACCGATCTGGCGGGCGGTTACTGAAGACCCTATAATCATAACCTATCGCCAGATGCCTATGAACCTGGCGGGAAGCCGCGTCCGGCAACGGGAGAGGAGTAGACAACATGCATAAGTCGTTTCCCCGGTATCAGGAATTCAACCCCATGGTCCCGGTATGGTGTGTCACCCCGGACCGGCCCGGATGCATTCACCGCTTTTTCGACACCTCTCCAATCAGCCCCTCGGGACGGTATCTGGCCGTCTTCCAGCTTCCTTTCGAGGATCGACGGCCGGAACCGGGAGAATCCGGAAACGTCTGCGTCGTCGACCTGGAGACCGGAGTGAGTCGTGTGGTTGCCGAGACCTGTGGCTGGGAGCCGCAGATGGGGGCCAATATCAACTGGGGGGGAACCGATCATGAGCTGTTCTTCAACGACGTGGACACCCGGAACTGGAAACCGTTCGCATGGAAGCTCGATCCCCTGACCGGTAAACGCCGGCGAATGGAAGGAGCCGTCTACCACGCCTCGCCCGATGGCCGATGGCTGATATCGGCCAACATGACCACCATGCGCAAGACACAGCCGGGTTATGGCGTCTGTATCCCCATCGAAACCATGCGGCGCAACGTAGGCCCTGTCCGCGATGACGGTTTCTACCTGACCGATACGTCTACCGGGAAATCCCGCATGCTGGCCTCGATTGCCGACCTGCTGGCCCGGGCCACCCCACCCGTCCGCATCGACAATCCCGGACAACAGGAAATCTACGGGTTTCACAGCAAGTTCAATCCACAAGGCGATCGATTGATGCTCAGCCTGCGCTGGTTTCCCGCAACCGACGAACCGCGCTGGGACCTGTTCGAGATCGACTATTACGCTGTCCGCTATGCCTGGATCACGATGGGACTCGACGGAGGACCGATATATTGCGCGGTGGGACCGGAGCAGTGGGAGAAGGGCGGCCACCATGCCACTTGGTTCCCGGACGGGAAACGCATTTCAATGAACCTGGAAATCGATCGGAACGGAATGCGTTTCGTGCAAGTCAATGCTGACGGGACGAATCTTCGCAAGATACTTGATGATGTGCAGGGCTCGGGGCACCCCACCATGCATCCCGACGGTCAACATCTGCTGACCGACACCTACACCCATGAAAAGACGGCGTTCGGGGACGGGACCATTCCGTTGCACTGGGTTGATCTGAAGACCGGGCAGAAGGAAGTGGTCGTGCGGATCAACACCCTGCAGCCCTGCAAGGATATTGTCATGCGCATCGATGCCCATCCCGCCTGGGACCGCACCTGGCGCTATGTCACCTTCAACGCGTTTGTCGGCGGAACGCGTCGCGTGTTTGTGGCGGATATGAAGCCGTTGTTGTCATCATGCTGAACCAGGCGGATGAAATCCGACGGGCGGGTCACGGGATGTTCCTGATCGGCATTCATGGCGGAAGAGGTTCCTTTGACGATCGGGATCTTGAAGCGTGTCGGTTCGCAAATCCCGTTTATACCCGGGGGATCTTTATGGTGCTGGCGGTTCCCATGATCCGCGAAAGGCGCTGAAAGCGACTGGGCGGAACGCCCTCGATCTTGCGAAAGACTCTGGAGAAATGGAAGGCGTTGGCAAAGCCAAGTTCCGTTGCCGTTTCCGAGGTTGTCCGTCCTTCCAGAAGGAGTCGCCGGGCAACCTGCATCCGTTCACGTGCCAGCAAAAGCATGGGCGTCTGCCCGGTCTCCGCCTTGAATCGATGTGAGAACGTGGATGGGCTCATGTGGCAATGGTGTGCCAGTTCAGCCAGGGGGACAGGATCGCACAGGTGTTCCCGCATGAAAGCCGCCGCCCGGGTCACAAACGCGCTATCACCGTCGAGCTTTCGCCCGGTTCGTTTGGCGTCCGCCAGTCGTTGACACTTGCCCAGCAATTCCAACGCCAACCCCAGGGCAACCAGGTCGTCGCCCACAGCCCGGCGATTCATCCGTGCCAACAACTGGATGAAATGGTCGAAGAAATCAAAATCCGCGCGGAAAATCGATGGTGCGGTGGGCAATCCGGCAACCAAGGGCGCATGGGCGGCTGTATGCGCCAGCAGGACGACATATTCCCATGGCGTGGCGCCGGTGTTGGTTTCGTCGAAGGGTATACGCTCAGGGAT
>Ga0208374_1000832_pt1 | contig 11185 bp, 8 predicted proteins | sample RifOxyC3_FD_184037 | JGI IMG/M metagenome (GOLD analysis project Ga0208374, IMG submission 184037) | Groundwater microbial communities from Rifle, Colorado - Rifle Oxygen_injection C3 (SPAdes) | ecosystem: Environmental > Aquatic > Deep subsurface > Groundwater | place: Rifle, Colorado, USA...
GGGGTAAATGAGGAGTTGAAAGAACGTTCAGGAACTTTACCGAGTGCTTGAACTATCTCTATTGCGCGTACAAGGCGACGAGGATTTTGTGCGTCGATCGTTTCGGCACGCTCTGGATCTATTTTTTTGAGAATTTTATAAAGATCTTCCGTTGTTTCTCCGTCGAGTTTCTTGCGTAGTGCTTCATTGGGTGGCACGTCGGGAAGTAGTGAGTCATAAACAAGCGCATCGACATAGAATCCCGTCCCTCCGCAGATGATCGGCATCTTTCCTTGTTTGAGAATATCCGCAATCGCCTCATTTGCATCTCGCTTAAATTCAGCAACGGAGTATTGTTTCTTGGGCGATACAACATCAAGGAGGTAGTGAGGAATTCCCGCCATCTCTTTTTTTGTAACCTTACCGGTGCCGATATCGAGCCCTTTGTATACTTGCCGTGAATCTGCGGAGATGACTTCACCGCTGAATTTTTTCGCAAGACGAACAGCAAGGTCACTCTTTCCTGAAGCGGTGGGGCCGACGATGGCGATCATTTGAGGCTTTTTTGCCATATAGGGAGAGTATAGATTTTTTCGTAAAAAATGCTACTATGAGCTTCACTCTTAACAATAAATATAAAATTATGAATGATGAAATGATGATGAGTCTGAGTGTCGGAGACACGCTCCCAGAGATGGATCTCCCCGCATATGACCCAAAGAAGGACGAGGTGGTCACTATCAAGACTGGGGATTATAAGGCAAAGAAGTGGCTTATTTTCTTCTTCTATCCTGCTGACTTTACTTTTGTCTGCCCTACGGAGCTTGAAGAGATGGCGGACATGTATGAAGAGTTCACGAAGGAAGGAGCAGAGATCCTTTCAGTTTCGACTGATACCGTTTTTGCGCACAAGGCATGGCACGACACTTCAGATGCGATCAAAAAGGTGAAGTTCCCAATGGTGGCGGATCCGACGGGCGACCTTTCGATGCTTTTTGGAACGTACATCTCTGATGGTGAGGATGCTGGTCTTGCACTCCGCGGTACATTTATCGTTGATCCTGATGGAGTATTGAAGACGATCGAGATACACGACAACTCTATTGGTCGCAGTGCAGCTGAAGCAATGCGTAAGTTGAAGGCGGCAAAATTTGTTCGCGAGCACGGTGGACAGGTCTGCCCTGCAAGTTGGGAGCCGGGTGAGGATACGCTCAAGCCAGGAATGGATCTTGTTGGAAAGATCTAATTTCTTCGAGGAAGTAAAAACACATCATTACAAAATGATGTGTTTTTTATTTATATGCACACAATGGCGACCCCGGCTTGAGTAGTATGATAGCCTTGCTATCGCTATACACCGTACACCATCCCGCATCTTTGAGTGTTGCGGAGAGTTGCGCATGAGAAGGGCTTGGGTAGAAGAGATTCGCAAGCTTCGTGAATGTATTCATCCAAAGAGAAGGTGTTTTTGAAATATCATTCGCATATTCATTATCAAGCTCGCTTGCAAGGATGACGATACAGATATGATGTTTTTCAAAGACCGTATTCCATGTGTCTGGTTTTTTTATAAGCTCAACATAGTCTGCAAAAGGCGATGTCCCATCCTCTGCTTTCCAGTGTGGTGATCGGCCATCAATAAAGACCTTTGCATTTGGATTCTCAAATATCATCCACCCGCCAAATCCATAATCATTAAAAACGTTACAGGACTCATGGGGTATCGATTGCACTGCGCGTATCGCCTCATAGGGTGGCTCATATGGCTCACGGAGCATGCTTGAAGTTCCGTTGTATGCAAGCATTGCAAGAAGGAGTAATGACGGAGCGAGTATGATGAGGTGTTTATGTGGTGACGGCAATTCCTTTATGAGTATTTGCGTATTGTTACTCAACAATACGAGAGTTCTTTGGATCGGGGGTAGTGCGGTGATAAAGAAGAATGGAGCCATACGGGCATGCTGCATGTATGACACAAAAAAGAATATCATCGGAATCACCTCTCGAAGCGGAAGCATTTTTCGTGAGGCAAAAATAAGTGCAGCACCAGCACCAAGAAAGATAATGAGTGGGACATCGAGTCTTGATAATGGCATTTGCCATTCAGCAACGTAGGCGATAAGCGGAGATGTCGTTGAGGTGATGATCTCTCTCCAGAGGGTGAGGTGGTACGGAGTGAAGAGTGTTGCAATAAAACTAAAGAGAAGAGAAGCGCTTTCAATGTTGACGAGATAGCGAAATGTGAATTTCGTCGCGCGAATCTTTTCGTAGAGTTGTATAAAAAATACGATCACCCAGAAGGCGAGTCCTGCAACAAAGCCGGCATGAAGGTTTGCCCAAAGAGCAAAAAGGATCGGCAAGAAGAAAAATGCGATCTTTCGTATCTTTATACTCCATTCTGACACAAGAAGTTCGTAGAGGATAAAGAAGAATAAAAACGAAAGTGCTTGTGGGCGAACTCCGATAATAGGCCAGATAACGCTCGCTCCAACTGCGACAAAAAGTAATTGCAACGACGAACGCGTACGAAGTATCCATGTGACAATAGGTGAGAAGGCAAAAAGGAAGAATAACAATAGCGCTATTGGCCAGTACCCCTTGATCCAGGCATTCCAAAGGAATAGATCAAGTAGCCACTCGTGATCGATCCATTCCTGATCATTTATTACATAGTTCCAAGGGTCGATCATTGGAGCCTGTCCCGTCTGCGCGACGATCTCTCCTGCGCGAAGATGCCAGCCGAGGTCAGGATCGACAAACGTTGCGGTTTTGTACGCAAATACAAACAGGAAAAATATGAGCGTTATCAATTTGAGTGCGAGCAAGAATCGCGCAGAGATCATTGCATTAGAATATCATTAAAAACGTGCAATTTCGAGTCGAAGCGGAAGAGATCGTAGATATATAAAATGACGCACCTAAAGGCGCGTCATAGATCAATCATGGAAGTAGTGTTGGTAGAGCAGGTATTCAAAACTCCTTGTGATCATGCGCGCAATAACAAATCCAACCAGAATCAGAATGAGGATGATTCCCCAGTGCCATTCATATAGACATCCGATCGCCACCATGGTTGCGGGCATGAATATGCTCGCTACCTTTGCCGCTTGTTCCTCGAGAATCTCAAGACGCAATGTCTCATAGAGTGTCTTACTTTGCCATATGTGTGCGGTGAGATAAATTCCAAGAAGTAATGTGAGTACGTAGGCCACTGACAATATTAGTGCAAGATAGAACATGCCGCTTCTCCCTCTTTGTGGTGAGAATGAGTTTTCGTCTGATTATAAAACTAACACACGGTTATTGGTTTGGATAAATATCGATAGACGAGAAACCTGTATGGGTCTCTTGAGGACAAGTGTGCCGGAGGATGCTTGGTCACGAGTTACTAAGTGTGCTCAGGCGAATACGCCTTGTGCGCACTAAGTACTCTCGACCCCGACGCGCTAGCTCGTAGAGCCTCGCTATAGCTTGCGTCTTTCAAGTCCCTCCGCAAACATTGTTTGCTCTCCGGCACATAAAAAATCGCCCATGTGGGCTGATTTTTAAAGTGTGCCGGAGGAGGGACTTGCCGATTACTTCGGCAGGTACTTTTCAATCTCGATGACTCGATAATGAAAAGTCTTTCAAGTCCCTCACGGAAGTGCCGCAGGGCACTTCTCTCTGGCGCAAACAAAAATGGAGCCAGTGGCTCTCATTTTTGTATTTGTGCCGGAGGAGGGACTTGAACCCTCACCCCTTGCGAGACACGATTTTGAGTCGTGCGCGTCTACCATTCCGCCACTCCGGCAATTTTATCTATGATGCTTTTTATTACGCAATTTTCAATACTCTTATCCGCGCACGACTGTCGGTCACAAGTTACTAAGTTTTTTATTTCGCTCTGCTTATAAAAACCTAAGTACTTGCGACCCCACCTCGCGGTTGCTCCAAGATTCGCAACATCGCTCCGGCCTTGCGGTGGTGGCATAAGCAAAGCAGTTTGCTTATGCAATTCACCACCTCACACCTCTACCATTCCGCCACTCCGGCAATTTGGTCAGTGTAGCGGAAAATGGCTTTCAAATCAAACTTATAAGACTCGTCGAAATTACTTATGATGTGGTAGAATGTTTCGCATGGCAGAATTTGTAAACAACGCAATCTTTTGGATCGAGCTTGAAAAGATCAAGCCAAACCCTTATCAACCCCGCAAAGAATTTGATGAAGCACATTTATTAGATCTTTCCGATTCCATTCGTCAGTATGGCGTCCTACAGCCCCTTGTGGTGACCAGAAAAGAGACGGAACGCCCTGATGGTGGCATGGATGTTGAATATGAACTCATTGCAGGAGAGCGCCGTTTGCGCGCGTCAAAACTTGCGGGGGTGCAGCGTGTTCCCGCGATCATTCAGCAGGGCATCATCGACCCTCAACTGAAACTTGAGCTTGCGATCATCGAAAATCTTCAGCGCGAAGACCTCAATCCAGTCGATCGTGCGCGTTCATTTGCACAGCTCGCAAATGAATTCAACTTGAAACACACCGAGATTGCGAAGAAGGTGGGAAAGAGTCGTGAATATGTCTCAAACAGTTTGCGCTTACTTCTTCTTCCTGAAGAGATACTCGCTGCGCTTTCAGAAGGAAAGATCACTGAAGGGCATGCGCGCCCACTCATGATGCTTGGCGATCGCAAAGAAGAGCAACTAACCCTCTATAAGGAGATATTGTTCAAGAAGCTTACGGTCCGTGAAGCAGAGCAGATCGCACGACATATCGCTCACGATAAGGTTCGCAAAAAGCTCCCTCCTGATCCCGAGATGGAGCGCATTGAACGCGAGCTTGCTGAGTCACTTGGGACGCGTGTCTCAATTGAGCGTCGTCAAGTTGGAGGAGGGAAGTTGGTCATCGATTTTTTCTCGAGTGACGATCTTCGCATGCTTCTTGATAAGGTGCATTTGAGTGATCAGTTGAATATCGTACGCTCACTTCGCGGTCAAGACAATACCCCTTCTTCGTCGGTTACGGAAGCAAGGATGCTCGAATCAAGTACGCCGATCACGTTATCTGATGTTGCCCCCACTCTGCCTGATATGCATATTGGCGAAGTTTCTCAAGATGAGTTTCTTCATGCACCGTACGATGACCGCCCTCAGTTAGAGCAAAAAGAAGATGCAAATAGTAGTGACGCGGAAGATCCATCGCTCTATTCTATTTCAAACTTCGCTATCTAGTTGATTGTTGATTACGTTCGTCTTCTTCGTGAAGAACGGAACGAATGTGTTTTTTTGCGAGTGTTGTACGTGCGTATTCGAGCCACTTTTTTGATGGCTTACTCGATTTTTTGGTGATGATCTCGACGATGTCACCATTTTTGAGCTTCGTATCAAGAGAGACGAATTTTCCGTTCACGTTTGCACCAGATGTATGTTCGCCAATATCGGAATGGATCGCAAAGGCGAAATCGATAGGACTTGAGTCTCGCGGAAGATCGACAACATCACCCCTTGGTGTAAAGACGAATACACGATCTTCAAAGAAATCCGCCTTAAGGTTCTCAAGATAATCGCTATTCTCATCAAGCGAGTGTTGTAATTGAGAGATCTGTCCTACCCAGTCGAGTTTACGCGGGGTTCCACCCTTTGCTTTCTTTGGGTCCGTCTTTTCTTTGTACGCAAAGTGCGCCGCAATACCAAATGCGGCATCTTGGTTCATTTCATTGGTACGTAACTGTATCTCGACAATACCTCCGTCGCCGGTGAATATCGTTGTGTGAAGACTTTGGTATCCATTTGGTTTTGGGAAGGCGATATAATCTTTGATCCTACCCGGAAGTGGTCTCCATACACTGTGGATGATGCCGAGTGCGCGGTAACAATCAGCGATCGTCGGAACCATGACGCGAATGGCCGAGAGGTCATAGATGTCACTGATGTCCATATTGTGCCGTAGAAGCTTCTTGTAGAGGCTATAGGTGCGTTTGATTCGGTATTCTCCGTGCACTTTCGTGATCCCATTCTTTGCAAGTTCTACTTGTATGGCGCGATAGACCTTTTCAAGTCGCTTATCATTTTCTTTGCTGCGTTCCTTGATGAGGTCTTGAACTTTCTTATATTCTTCGGGATAGGCGAAAGCGAATGCGTAGTCTTCGAGTTCGCCTTTGATCTTGCCTATCGAAAGACGGTTTGCTATCGGTGCATAGATCTCGAGCGTCTCCATTGCAATGCGTTTTTGTTTTTCTTTGGGGACATGCTTGAGTGTGCTGACGTTATGTAGTCGATCGGCAAGCTTGATAATGATGACGCGAAGATCTTTTGCGGTAGCGACGAAAAGTTTACGTAGACTTTCGACGTGACGTTCTGCTCCACGATATTTTAGTTTGCCAAGTTTTGTTACACCATCGACGAGGAAGCGGATCTCCTTACCGAACTCTCGTTCAATATCATCTTCAGACACGTGTGCATCTTCGACTGTGTCGTGAAGAAGTCCTGCGGCGATCGTATTTGCGTCCATGCCCATTTCGGCGAGTGTATATCCGACACATGATACATGGAGGAAGTATGGGTCTCCTGAGTAACGTTTTTGACCATGATGTGCCTGTTCAGAAAAATTGTACGCCTTACTTACGAGCGCAATAGATCTTTGCTCTTTATTGCGCATTACTGACGTAATTTCTTCTAATGTCTTGACACGTTCCATAAAAGTTATCATACTCAAGCTCAGTAATTTTGCAAACACTTTCGTGGGGGATGCCATGGACAAGGAGTTTGATGGCGTGTGTTTATTTTGTGGTAAAACAGGAACGGATATCGCTCACATGAGTGCATGTTCTTTTGAGGATGCAAAGAAAAAACTTGTTGAAAAAGATGATGGTATTGGCGTAAATGCGCTCACACATCTTTTTAATGCAGTCTTGATGGTGAAGACATACGAGAATGCTCTGCCTGAGGATCGCGCACTGATGTATTTCTGCCGGATTTGTGGTGGGTTTGATATGGCGTCCAAGATCCCACCGGTCTGTCCTTCGTGTAGTGGTCTTCATACCACCATTTCTGCAAGTAAATATATTGAAGAACTTATGGCCAGCTAAGATTCTGGCGGAAACAAAAACCTACTGATCATATTCAGTAGGTTTTTTTATATGTGACATATCTTATTTTTTCTTCAAAGATTTTTTTGCTGCCTTTTCAGGCTTATCGAGTTTGTGTGGATTGTGATTGGGGCACACTTTGTTCGAGCAACGCTCAGGAATGGTCTTTGTTCCTTCCATCATGAGTGATTTGCACATGGAGCAGATATTGCCGGTCGGTTTTGCTTTGATGGCATGTTTACATGTTGGGTAATTTGCACAGCTCCAAAAGATCCCAAATCGTCCGCGACGTTCCACCATCTCGCCCTTACTGCAGACCGGACAGACGACACCACTTGAAACGAGGGGATTCAAGTTCGCATCTTTTTTGATGTATTTACATTTTGGGTAGTTTGCGCACGCAATGAATCGTCCAAAGCGACCCTCTCGCTCCATGAGTTCACCTTTACCGCAGTCTGGGCATGTTTCTCCCGTAGGCTTTGGTCCCTCAAGCTCTTTTCCGTCTATCGTGCGTGCACCATCACACTCGGGGAATTTTGCACAGGAAAGAAACTTCCCATTTTTTCCAAGCTTGATGATCATGTTGCCCTCACATTTTGGGCAGCGAATTGACGGATCAGCTTCGCCGAGTGTGGTTACTTTATCGATCTTGTCTTTTGCTTTGAGGTCTTTCTGGAATGGAGTATAGAATTCCTTGAGCGTCTTTGCATAGAGGCGTTTCCCCTCGGCAATATCGTCCAATTTTTGTTCCATCTCTGCGGTGAAGGTGTCACTGATATATGAAGGGAAGTGCATCTCAAGGAATGAGCTCACTACATCACCAGTGTCGGTCGGCATGAGTGTCTTGCCTTCCTTTATGACATAGCCTCTATCGATGAGTGTTTTAATAATAGAGGCATACGTTGACGGACGACCGATATCGCGTTTCTCAAGCTCTTTCACGAGCCCTGCTTCAGTGTAGCGTGATGGGGGTTCGGTTTGCTTTTCTTCGGCGTGAAGTTCTTTGAGCGTAACTTTTTCTCCCTTTACTACTTCGGGAAGCATGACTTCTTCACCTTGTGCATCGGGGTCTGCCAAGAGCCATCCAGGTGAAAGTACTCGTGAACCATTTGCATGGAAATCGGGAATAGGTTCACTTAAGCCTTCGACGTTCGCAACGATCTTGGTGCGAAGCATTGTTGCGTCGGCCATCTGTGACGCGACCGCACGTTGCCAAATGAGTTTATAGAGGCGTTGTTGTTCTGGAGTTGTTCCCGCTGTCTTTTTTGCGGGATCTGTGGGGCGTATCGCCTCGTGTGCCTCCTGCGCGTTCTTACTTTTTGTTTTGTAGACATGAGGGACTGCAAGTGTTGGTCCGTATGTCTTTGTAATGACCGCAAGGATCTCTTGCTTCGCCTGTTCCGCAAGGTTTGTGCTGTCGGTACGCATGTAACTAATGAGTCCAGCCTCATAGAGTTTCTGTGCGATCTGCATTGTGCGTGACGGACTCATGCCGAGGCGCGTACTCGCTGTTTGCTGGAGTGTGGACGTGGTAAACGGCGCGCGTGGTTGGCGCGCAACTTCGGTCTCTTTGACGTCGAGGATCACCCAATTTCGCTCCTTTCCTTCTTTGAGTATGCGATCAACAAGTTTCTTGTCTCTTGGTTCTTCGGAGCAAGAGAGTTCAACCAGTTGCTTATTCTTTGCGATGACGGTTGCACTGATGCGCCAAAAAGTTTCCGGGATGAACGCGCGAATTTCACGCTCGCGTTCCATGAGAATGCGAAGTGCGGGGGACTGTACGCGTCCCGCAGAAAGGCCGTAACGCACTTTCTTCCAGATGATTCCCGAGAGGTCATACCCGACGAGTCTATCGAGGACGCGACGTGCCTCCTGAGCGCTTTTGAGGTTCGCATCGATGGGGCGAGGGTGGGCAACCGCCTCTTTTATGGCGCTCTCAGTGATCTCGTGAAAAACGATACGTTTCGCATTTTTCAGTCCAAGTACTTCGTTGATGTGCCACGCAATAGCCTCTCCTTCGCGGTCGGGGTCGGTTGCAAGGAGGACCTCTTTTGCACCTTTGGCGATGTCTTTGAGTTCGGCGACAACCTTGTCCTTTCCGACACTAATCTCATAATGAGGCTTAAAATTATCCTCAATGTCAATGGCTTTTTTATTTGATTTTGGGAGGTCACGAATATGACCAACGGATGCACGGACAATATAGTCCTTTCCGAGGTATTTTTCGATCGTCTTTGCTTTTGCGGGCGACTCGACGATCACGATAGTTTTTCCTTTTGTGGCTCCACTCATGTGTGCCTATCAGTAACACATGGATTTTTTTTGCGCAAGTCTGACTTGTTCCTTATATAGAGAAGCACACATCTATTAAATGAAGCGCATGCGGGTTTTTGTGAATTTTTCCCCAGCATTTTTGCGCTTGGGAATTTTATGCACGCCTCATGCCCTCCGGTGTTTCCTTGATGAGTCCCGCTATTTCCATTTTCATAAGAAGAATGTTTACATCACTCGCAGAAAGCCCAAGTGCTTCGATGATGTGATCGCGGTGGCGTGGTTCGTGAAGTAGGGTTATGACTCTTGCTTCATCTTCCGAAAGTGAAGATGTGTCTACTTCATGTTCGAGGAGCTCTTCTTCTGTGGAGAATCCAAAACTCTGGAGAACATCTTCTGCGCTTGTGACTGGAGTTGCTCCGAGCTTGATGAGCATGTGTGGTCCGGCGGACGTGGGGGAGAATATGTTTCCCGGCACAGCAAAGACATCACGATTATAATCGGTGGCCATGCGAGAAGTAATGAGAGTTCCTGATTTTTGTTCCGCTTCAATGACGAGCGTTGCGTGTGCGAGTCCCGCCATGATGCGATTACGTTGTGGAAAACTCCACTGCGTCGCCTTGAAATCCGGTGCGTATTCAGAGAGGAGTGCGCCTCCGCTTTCTACGATGCGATGCGCAAGTTGCACGTTTGATCGTGGGTAAATGACGCTTTGATCAAGTCCCGAACCCGGTACGGCGATAGTGTGTAGCCCCGCAGCAAGTGCTGCTTCGTGGGCGATCGAGTCCATTCCAATGGCAAGTCCCGAGACAATAGCGATATCATACCCGCGAAGTCCGGCAATGATGTGCTCGCACGCTTCTTTTCCGTAGCTTGTGTATTTTCTTGAGCCGACAACAGTGAGGAGTATCGTCTCGGGTGAGGGAAGTGTTCCCGCTTGCCAAAGATCTTTTGGTGGCTGAGGGATCTCTTTGAGCTGAGGCGGAAATTCCTCTGCGGAAAGTTTTTTAATGAAGTAATGCATGTATTTTGCTCATTTTAGCACTTCTGATATTATTGTCTCATGTTAGACATCAAATTCATCCGAGAAAACCCCGATTTAATAAAGGAGGCAGCCAGAAAGAAGCGTATTGATTTTAATGTTGATGAACTACTTTCCGTTGAAGCAAGACGCGTCGAGCTTCTTAATACCGTCGAGACGATGCGTGCTGAGCAAAATAGTTTTACCGAGAAGATCTCTCGGGCAACTGATGCGAATGAGCGACAAGCGATGATCGATGAAATGCGGGTGTTCAAAGAAACGCTACTGAAAAAAGAAGAGGAGTTAAAACCTGTCATGGAAACATGGCGCGGACTTATGCTCCAGGTCCCGAACGTCCCTGATATTTCTGTGCCTGATGGAGAAAGTGACGCACAAAATCTTGAAGTGAAAAAAGTTGGGGAGCCGACGCATTTTGATTTCACTCCCAAGGGTCATATCGAACTTATGTTGAAGCACGACATGGCAGACTTCGAACGTGGTTCAAAGGTCTCCGGTTTTCGTGGGTATTTCTTGAAGAATGATGGTGCGCTTCTTGCAAATGCGGTGTGGCAACTTGCAATGAAACATTTCTTGAGCAAGGGGTTCACTCCGATGATCGTGCCATCTCTTGTGCGCAGAGAGACCTTCATGGGTACGGGATATCTCCCTCAGGGAGAGGAGGATCTCTATAAGACCCAAGATGGTGATTTTCTTGCGGGCACCGCGGAGGTTGCGACGATGGGTTATTATATGGACGAGACGATCGAGCTTGAGAAATTCCCGATCAAATTCCTCTCATTCTCTCCATGTTTCAGACGAGAAGCTGGTGCGCACGGCAAAGATAC
>Ga0208374_1000835_pt1 | contig 11153 bp, 8 predicted proteins | sample RifOxyC3_FD_184037 | JGI IMG/M metagenome (GOLD analysis project Ga0208374, IMG submission 184037) | Groundwater microbial communities from Rifle, Colorado - Rifle Oxygen_injection C3 (SPAdes) | ecosystem: Environmental > Aquatic > Deep subsurface > Groundwater | place: Rifle, Colorado, USA...
GATCACATCGAGAATGATGCTTGAATGACCCCAGGAAAACCACCGGCGTTGACGCCGGAAGATGGGGCCATCGTCCATCCGCTTGTCCTGCGTCACGGTGGCGAACCCAAGTTCCTTGTCCCATCGATCGACGTCGTGACCCCAGGTGTCGGCGTGGTCATCGACCGCCACGAGTCGCAGGGAGTTTGCAATCGTCGTCAGGGTGGGGGGGACGGGTGGGGGGGAAGGAACGGCCGAGATTGTGCCGTGTGCAAGATGGAACCAGCGGATACCCCTGGCCGGAAGTTCGACGGTGGTGACCAGTTTTCGCCAATCCTTGAGGAAAGGTCCCAACCCCGATTCCGCAGCCGTCCATTGGAGGGGGATGATTGCGCCATCCGGGGATGCCAGATGGGTAATAGACGAATCGCCATGGGGCGAAACAAAAGTGTCGACTTGCGCCCGTGCAGTCCGTAACCACGGGAGGGGGTTGGCCAGGAACAGGACTCCTTCCGGCGCGCTGCGGGTGTCGGTACGACGTGCCAGGGAATGGACTGCGGCAACGGTTTGCCGGTGTGCGGACTGGCGAACCGCGCCCAGGTCATCCCGGGCATCGTCATAGGCGGGTGCGACACTGCTGCCCGGCAATATGTCGTGGAACTGGTTGAAGCACAGGGTCCACCAGGCATCGTGGAGCGAGGAAGGCGGTAAGCGCGGCGTCGCGGGAGCTCCGCCCTCCAGGGGGACAGCGGGTGCCGGCTTCATGCCTTGAGAGATGTGTGCTGTTGTATCCTCCATGGATAAAAGGTTTCCGGCAACGAGCAGTTCCCGTTCGGCCTGGCGATGCAGGCGCTTGAAACGGGTGTTGGTGGCGTAACAACCGCGGGCGTGATGGAGGATCTCGCCACGTACCACCGGCACATCAGCGAACCCCGGTTGCTGTTCGATGCTGGCAAAGAAGTCCGCCAGTGTCGAAAATCGCAGTTCGGGCAGGTCCGGGTTGCCGGTCTGGTTCAGGTCGAGGAGATGTTGAACCTGCACGCGGGTCGGTCCACCGCCATGGTTGCCGATGCCGACAAACCAGGTTCCGACCGGCATGGCCGGGACCAGGCATGAACGCCAGCGTTCGCGCAAGTCCTTTTCCATCTGGTCGGCGGTGCAGCCCGGTCCCTGGCCATAACCGAAGGCGAGCCGCCAGGCGAGTACCCGGGCGCCGTCGGGCGCTTCCCACCAGAACAGGTTCGGGAGGTCGGGGCGCTCGTGAGGGCCGGGGCGTTGGAAGACGTAGTAACGCAGGCCGGCCCCGGCAAGGATTGACGGCAATCCGGCCGAGTGGCCGAAACTGTCCACGCAATAGCCTACGCGTGCCGTCACACCCAGATGCTCCTTAAACCAGTGCTGCGCCAGTTGACCCTGCATCCGCAGGCTGAGTTCACTTGGATGCAGCGTGTCGGCCTGCACCACCCAGCCGCCAACCACTTCCCATCGCCCGGATTCGATAAATTGCCGGATCTCGCGAAACAACCGTGGATCGGTTGCCTGTACCCAGCGGTAGAAGGCGGCGGATGAGCAGGTGTAGCGCAAGGTGGGGAACTCGTGCAGACGGTCAACGGCGCTTTGCAAGGTGGTCAGCACCTCGGCAAATCCGTCCCGCCAGGTCCAGAGCCAGACCGGATCGAGGTGCGCCTGTGAAATAAGGTGCATGACCGGCCGGGTGATGGTTGACGTGGTGTTCATGCCGGTTTCTCTCCTGCGGGTTAGGTGATTATCCACGAAGTGTTCACAATGGGTCGGTACCTTTCAACGCGGGAATGTCTTCCAGGTAGACCCCGTCGGCTTTAAGGGTTGATTGAAGCCTTGGGATGTCTATTTGAGCCATGGTGGTATGGGTGTTTAAGGCGAGTGCGGCGGCGGTACCGACCCCCTGTCCCATGGCGATACAGTGGGTCTGGATACGCACCGAGGCCTGTCCCTCGTGGGTGGCGGAAGCGCAACGTCCGGCCACCGCCAGGTTGGGGATATGGGCATTCAGGCACATGCCCAGCGGGATGTGATAGCTGTCGCCAGCCGGCGGCATCGCGTCGGGTTTCTGATCGGACCATGTGGTATGACCGCTACCTTTGGGATCATGGATGTCCACCATCCAGAAACCGTGTCCGATGGCATCGGGCTGCTTGACGGCTCCGACCACCATGTCGGCCCGGAGGGTTTTCAGGCCGGGGATGCGGCGGGATTCACGGATGCCCAGGTAGAAACCCATCTGTTCGATCTCGGCATTTTCGAAGCCGGGCATCTCCTGGCGCCAGCGTTCGACGTAACGGGTGGCCTGGCGTCGTGCCTGTGCGGAAAGCCGGGTCAATTCCTCCTCGTCGAGGGGGTTGCCGGCCACCGGGCACATATTGTAGGAGACCGTGTGCGAGCGGGGGTATCGCAGGTAGGATTCCGCGGCAAGGTCCATAAACGGGGGGAATTCCCCCCGGGCGCGCAATTCCTTCATCATGGAGAAGACCCGGGCGGCGTCCCCCGGGTGGGCCTTTACGCGGTCGGGATCCAGACCGCACAACCGGAACATCATGGTCATTCCCTGCACCCGGCCGTCGCTGGCCCGGCCAAACTCGAAGGGGACGCCGGCGTTGGCAGCGATATCGCCGTCGCCGGTGGCATCGATGAAGATTTGGCCGGTCACTGCTTTGCGTCCGATCTTGGTATCGGTGAGGACCGCCTGCATACGGCCGTCCTTGACGATCGACTCGACGGCCGCGAGATGACAGAGGGTCCGGACACCGGTGTCTTCGAGGAGTTGGTGGAGCACGACCCGCAGTGCGCCGGGTTCGAACTCGTGGGTTTCCGGGCGGGCCGGGTAATCGGCATAGCGTTCCATGGCCGGGCCGGCGCGATCGATGATTTCCTGGACCAGGCCGTGGATGACCTGTCGGGTGCGATCGCTGGTATGCCAGATATTGACCAGGGCATTGGTGGCCTGGCCCCCGACGCTGGGCCAGCGTTCGATGAGTACCACCCGTGCCCCATGCCGGGCGGCGCTGACGGCCGCCGCGATTCCGGCGGGACCGCCGCCGCAGACCACCACATCGGCTTCAGCGAGGATCGGAACTTCACGGGATGGAATACGAATGTTCATCATAATCCCCAATCACACACATGGTACCAGCGGACTCTAAAACCCGGACAGGACAATAACCAGTTATTTTGACGTGGACATAAGTTGGAGCCGGCCAGACCCGGGCAGTATCCCGCATGAAGCTGGAGGTGGGGCGATGTTAAGAGGGAAGTGGTAGAAGCGGAGGGACTCGAACCCTCGACCCGCTGATTAAGAGTCAGCTGCTCTACCAACTGAGCTACGCTTCCGTTTTGAAGATCAATCGATTCCGGGTTGGTTGGCCGGACCTTGTGCGGTTGGAGCGAGCGATGGGAGTTGAACCCACGACGGCCACCTTGGCAAGGTGGAGCTCTACCACTGAGCTACGCTCGCATGACCGAACGGGACATACCTTACATGGGGGATGTTTCCCCCTGCAATACTTTTTTGAGGGCTTTGGTCTGGTTGGCTGGTCTGGTAGGCAAGCCGTGTGATGAACCGGCGGGCATCCATTTCGGGGCAACGGCTTCGCACAGAAGCTTCGCCGCGGCAAGCCCGGGTTTACCTCGCGGTCCGGGCGAGTACGCCGGCACCGCGATGGAATATGGAAAAGAGTTTAAAGGCGTGCGTGGCGCATGGAGGGCTGTCGCCGCCGTCTGGTCCGGAGCGTTTGTATTTGTGCAGTACACCGGTAGATGATTTTGCCGGTACCAAAACGATATGTCCGTGGCTTTCCGGCTTGTAAGCGGATGTTGGACGGCATTACGGTGCATGCGATGAACCGTTGTGCCGCCATGACGATGCTGGCTGTCTCCCTGCTTGGACCGGGTTGTGTGAACCGGATGTTCTATTATCCGACCGCGGATGTTTATGATGTGCCGTCGCGTCATGGCCTGCCGTATGAGCCGGTCGATTTCTTCAGCCGGGACGGGACCCGGCTGACGGGATGGTTTCTCCCTGCCACGGGCGAACCCCGCGGAACGGTGGTCCATTATCATGGCAATGCCCAGAACCTGACGGCGCATTTTGCGTTCGTGTCCTGGTTGCCGCGGGAAGGGTTCAACGTGTTCGTGTTCGATTACCGCGGGTATGGCCGGTCGGAAGGTGTGCCGGACCGCCGCGGGGTGCATGAGGACGGACTGGCGGCGCTTGACTACGTGATGAAGCGTCCGGACGTCCATCCGGAGCGGGTCGTGGTGCTGGGGCAGAGCCTCGGCGGGGCGGTGGCCGTGGCGGCCCTGGCCAGCCGGTCCGAACGGCCGGTCAAGGCGGTGGTTATCGATTCATCATTTTATTCCTACCAGCGGATTGTGCGGGATAAGATCCGGGGCATACCGGTCCTGTCGTGGTTCCGCTGGCCGTTGTCGTGGCTGGTTGTCAGCAACCGGCGCAGTCCGGGGCCGGTGATCCACCACCTGGCTCCGATTCCACTTCTGGTGATCCACGGGACGGATGATGAAGTGATTCCTCCTGCGCACGGGAGAAAGCTGTTCGAGGCTGCGGGTGAGCCGAAGACGCTGGTCATGGTTCCCGGCGGCCGGCATACGGATGCCCTGGTACACCCGGATCCCCGTTACCGGAAGCAGGTGGTCGATTTCTTCATGCGGGCATTGAACGGCCGGCGGTAGTTCGGTCGGTTGCCGGTTTTTCCGGTTTATTGACGGAGCCTTGGAACAGGGATTTTATATCATCGATGATCAGGTAGAGGGACGGGACCAGAACCAGGGTGATCATGGTGGCGAACAGCAACCCGTATCCCAGCGAGATGGCCATGGGAATCAGGAAGCGGGCCTGGCGTGAGGTCTCGAAGATCATCGGGGCGAGTCCGCCGAATGTGGTCAGCGTGGTGAGGAGGATCGGGCGGAAACGGGTAACGCCGGCCTTGATCACCGCTTCCCGGGTGGTGGCGCATTCCCGGTGATGCCCGTTGATGAAGTCCACCAGGACCAGGGCATCGTTGATTACGACCCCGGATAAGGCGACGATCCCGATGATGCCGATCATGCTGAGACTGTAGCCCATGATCATGTGTCCCAGCACGGCGCCGACCAGCCCGAAGGGGATACTCATCATGACAATCAATGGCTGGACATAACTGCGGAACGGCACTGCGAGCAGGGCATAGATGGCAATCAGTACCAGTGGGATGGTGATGCCGAGGCTGCCCATGCTCTTCCGGTCCTCCGCCTGGCGTCCTTCGTAGCTGCAGGTAAGTCCGGGATACTGGCGAAGGAGATGGGGCAGGGTGGTGGCGTCGAGTTCGGCGGTTACCTGGCCGGTTTCGGAACGGGGGCGGACATCGGCGGTGACGGTCATGGTACGCCGGCCGTTGCGGTGGGCAATGGTGGTGAAGGCGCGTCCCCGTGACACGTTTACCACTTCCCCGAGGGGGACTTCCCCCCCGCCGGGAATGCGCAGGAGCATGGCTTTGAGTGAACTCTCGCTCATTCGTTCGGATTCGGGGAGCCGCAGCCGGAGCTTGACCTCGTGGCGGCCCCGTTGCTGGCGGAGCACTTCGACCCCTTCATAGGCGTTGCGAACCTGGCGGGCGATTTCCTGGGCGGTGAGGCCAAGGCTTTGGCCTTCCGGGCGGACGGTAAAACTGAGCTGTTCCTTGCCCCGTTGGAATCCGTTGTCGATATCGGATACCCGTGAGAAGGATTCCAACTCGCCGGCCAGGGTGGCGGCTGCCTGTTCGAGGACCCGGACCCGGTGATGCGATAGCTCGATGGTCAGGGCCGAACCGCCTCCCGGTCCACCCCGGTCAGATTCGAAGCGGACGGACTCAACGCCCTTCAGGGTTCCGGTTGCCTGCCGCCAGCTTTCCGTAAATCCGGCGGTTCCGCCGACCTGTTCCCGGATCTTCTTATCGGCCAGGTAGACCCGAACATTTAATTCATGGGTGCCTGAACTTCCAATGTTCGCGAAAATGCCTTCAATCACTGCGGGGTACCCCGATTCGTCTGCTGCGGTACGGGCGGACTGGACCAGTCGATCGGCGATGGCGGCTGTTCGTTCGATGGGGGACCCGTAGGGGAGGACGGCGGACACATAGGCAAAGTCGCTTTCCACGCGTGGAAAGGTCTCGAATCCAAGGCGTCCGCTTTTGATGTATCCGATGGTCAGGGCCAGGATGCCGATGGCCAGGGACACGACGAGATAACGGTGGGAGAGGCAACGGTCCAGGAAGGGCGCATAGCGGGTGCGGACCCAGCGGAGGAAGGCATCGCTGAAACGGCGCTGGAAACCGTGCAGCCAGGCGGCTGATCCCTGTCGTACCTGACGGCCCTGGTGGGCCAGATGGGCGGGGAGCACGTAGATGGATTCGATCCAGGAGAGTGTGAAGACGATGATAACGATGATTGGCAGCATGCCCATGACCCGGCCCATCATGCCCGGCAGCACCATGATGGGCAGGAATGCCACCATGTTGGTCAGGATGCTGAAGGCAACGGGGCTGGAGACTTCGCGGGTTCCGAGAATGGCTGCTTGCATGAACGGGAGCCCGTCCTGATGGTGGCGGTAGACGTTTTCGCCGACCACGATGGCATCATCCACGACAATGCCGAGGGCGAGGAGGTAGGCGAAGAGTGTGATCATGTTCAGTGAAAGGCCGACAGCCGGCAGGAAGAGGAGTGATCCCAGGAATGAGACCGGGATGCCCATCATGACCCAGAAGGCCAGGCGAAGTTCCAGGAAGAGGCCCAGGAGCAACAGTACCAGTCCAAGGCCGAGCAGGCCGTTGCGGATCAGCAGGTTGGCGCGCTGGAGGTAGATATCGGCCCAGTTCTGGCGGATTGAGCAGTGGATTCCGTCCGGCAGTTCGGCACGGATGATTTCGAGCCGCTGTTCGACTGCTTTTGCCACCTGTTGCGGGGTCTGTTTGCCCACGCGGGCAATGTCCAGCAGGACGGCCGGCATACCGTTGTAGGTGGCATAGCGCTTGGCATCCTCAAGCCCATCCCGGATGACGGCGATGTCTTCCAGGCGGACCAGAGTACCGTCGGTTCCGGTCACGATCGGAAGACCGGAAAACTCATGCCCGCGGTCGCGCCGTTCGGTCATGCGGAGCAGGATTTCGCCGGTGTCGGCGTCGATGCCGCCCCCCGGTAATTCTACCGCTGCGGCACGGATGCGGGAGGCGACATCCAGCAGGGTGAGTCCATGCCGTCGGAGTTGTTCCTGGGGGATTTCCACCTGGATCTCGGATGAGCGGCTGCCCTCGATGGTGACCTGGGTGATGTTTTCATCTTCGAGGAACCGTTCCCGGACGCGGTCGGCCATTTCCTTGAGCACCGCGTCCGAAGCCGAACCGTACAGCACGATGGACATGGCGCTGCGCCGGTGGGTGTTGAGGTTGACCTCGGGTCGTTCCGCATCCACGGGCAGGGTGGTGATCCGGTCCACTTCGCTGCGGATGTTCTGGTAGATCGTGATCGGGTCGGCGCCTTCGATCAGGCTGGCGGTGATGGTGCCGCGGCCTTCGGCCGCCGTGGAATTGATTTCCTCGATGCCGTCAAGTCCCAACAGGGATTCCTCGATGGATTGGATGATCCCGCGTTCCACTTCTTCGGGACTTGCTCCGGGATAAGCCACGGAAACCGAGACAAGGTCTTCCTGGATGTCTGGAAACACCTCCTGGGTAATGGACTTGAGTGATAGCAGGCCGCCGACGATGCAAACCAACATCAGCAGGTTGGCGGCCACCGGGTTGCGAGCCATCCAGGCAATCGGGCCTTCTTTGAATGTGGTATCGCCGGTCATGGTGTATTCCCGTCTGAAGCGGGAGGTGAATGGTCCGGATCGGCGGCTGGTGCAGGTTCCCCCTCCGCCATCAGTTGCATTCCCGTGACCGGGGTTTCGAGCAGGGATTGGATCACCCGGTCCCCGGGCTGCAGGCAGGCGGGGAGCACGACTTCCCGGTCATCACTCCATACCGGATTAACCGTTCGGATTTGAAGGCGCCGGTTGGCATCCAGGACCCAGATGGCGGAGCCTTCATGGAACAGGGCACGGGGAAGCACGAGTACGTTATCCACGGTCTGCCCCAGCAGGCGGATGCGCACGTAGGAGTCGAGCAGCAGGAGGGGGGACGTTCCATCCGGCGACCGGCGTTGGGTGTCGAACGGATGCGGAACGGAGATCAGGATTTGTGCCAGGCGTCCCTTGGTCTCGAGATTGGGCAGGATGCGGAACAGGGAACCCGTGATGGAGTGGTTATCTTGAAGGGTGATGATGGCGGTTGATCCAGGCGCTGCAGGAGTCTGGGCTGTGAGCCATTTCAGGTCGGCCACCCGCACGGCGGCCCGGATCCAGTATTCGTCGGTGCAAGCCAGGCGCGCCAGGATGGTGCTGGGGGATGCCTGGTCGCCCGGATTGGCGTCGGCGGATATGACCACGGCATCGAAGGGGGCGGTCAGGACCGTCCGTTCGAGGGCGAGTGCCGCGATGTTCCGGGCCGCCTGTGCTGCGGCCACGGCGGCTTGCTTCTGCTGCAACTGGGGTTGACGCAGGGCCAGTTCGTGGTCCAGTTGATCGCGTGCGGCATCTTGATTGACGAGATTCCATTCCTGTCGGGCGATGTCCTGTTGTCCTAGTTCAAGGCGGTAGTCCGCCTGTGCCGCCATCAACGATGCGTCCGCCCGTTCGAGGGTCAGGCGATAGTCACGGTCATCCAGGCGGACCAGCACGGTCCCGTTTGAGACCATACCACCCGGGACCAGATCCGAATGTGTTTCCAGGACGCGTCCGCTGATTTCGGATTTCAAGTCCACGGTCTGTGCTGCTTCGACGTTGCCCATGGCATGCACGCGGATGGCCAGGCTGGTGGGCGACGGGGTCATGACTTCGACGATTGGCACCTGGTGCTGGCGGGTGACCGGTTGTGCCCGGGGTTTGTTCCGGATCATCCATCCGGCGCCGGTGATTCCCCCGATGATGACCGCCAGGCTGATACCGGTATAGATCAGCCGGGTGATCCAGGGGTGAGGGGGGGGTGAGGCGTGAGCGTCCATGTTCATGGTTCCTTCCGGATGGTGCTGGTTGCAATGGGGGGAATGCGATTGATGTGCGGCGTTGCCGGGTATCCGCCCAAGGCGCGGGCCAGTTGGACCCGGATGGCCAGTTGCTGGTAGCAGGCCTGGATCCATTGCCGTTCGAGCACATATTGCCGTCGACGGGCGGAAAGTACGCGGAGGTAGTTCTCCTGGCCTTTGAGATAACGTTGGAGTGCTTGTTCACTGGATGCCCGTGACAGGTTGATTTCTTCACGAAGTGAATTCAGGACGCGGACCTGGGCGGAATCCCGGCGAAGGGTTTCCTGGACTTCCTGGATGGCGGTGTAGACGGTCGCCCGGTAGGCGGCGATTCGCTCGTCGGAGATGGCCCGCTGACGGTCAACCTCGGCCCGGCGGCGCCCACCGTCAAGCAGGGGTGCTGAAAACGAGGCGGCCAGTTTCAGTATCCAGGTGTCGAGCAGGAGGTCCAGCGCATCGGCCTGGAACAATCCGGAAGCCGACAAGCGGATGGCCGGCAGGCGGTCCGCCCTTGCGGCGGTCAGGGAATGTTCCGCCGAGACCAGCCGCCACCAGGAGGCCTGGATGTCGGGACGGGTCTCAAGCAGGCCGGCGGGCAGGCCGGATTCCGGCAGGGGGGGGAGCGGCGGAAGATTGGTGGTGACCAGGGAAAGGGTTCCGTCGGGTGGCGACCCGGTCAGCAAGGAGAGGGCGTCCGCCAGATTGCCGGCGGATGCCTCGATGGGTGCCAGCAGGGACTCGGTTTCCGCCACCACTTCCCGCTGTTGGAAGACATCCAGGGCGGTTGAGGTTGACCGGCGGAATCGAAGTTCGACGAGGTCGAGGGTGCTGCGGTCGCCGGCCAGTTGTTGCCGGAGCAGGTCGAGTGTCTGTTGTTCCCGGAGCCATTCGAAATATCGCAGGGCCGTTTCGGCGGTCACGGATATGGCCAGGGTGTTGTGGTCGGCTTCGGCGGCCTGTGCCGTCAGGCGGGCGGCTTCATGGGTGGACCCCACCCGTCCCCAGGCATCCAGTTCATAGCTGGCCGCCGGTCCGAGGGTGTAAGTTTCCGCCGTCTGGCCGGATCCGGTTCCCGAGCCCTCCGTGCGCGAGGATGCGGCCGAGGCATCCAGGGTGAGGGAGGGGAACCGGCTGCTGCCTGGACGGCGAGCGCCCGGGACTGGCGGACGCGTGCCGCGGCCTGTGCCAGGGAGAGATTGCCGGCACGTGCCCGCGCGACCAGGTGGTTCAACTGGGAATCCTGGAACATTTCCCACCAGGCATTGGTCGACACGGTTCCCGGTGCGGTTGCGGTGGCATAGGTGTCGGGCATCGGGAAATCGCCGGGTACAGCAGGCGGGGTCCGTCCGGTCCGGCAGGAGCTGAAAAGGAGGGAAGCCAGGATGAAACTCCGGATAAACGGGAGTTCCGCATGCCGGGATGGACGGGTGGTGATCATGAAGCGGTGGCTCCTCGCAGGAAGAGGTTGACGATCTCCCGCACCGGGAGCGGGGGTTCGCCGTGGATGGCGCGCATGTCGCAGCCATGGACGGCGCCGACCAGGAAATTTTCCGCGAGTTCCAGGTTCAGGTCCTGCCGCAGGATCCCCTGCCGGACTCCGTCCCGGAGTACGGATCGGATGATATCACCGATTTGGTGGCGATGGTGGTAGAGGGCTTCGCGGGCTTCGGGCCTGCGCTGGGCGTATTCCTCGGAATGAATGGCGCGGAACATGGCGTGGCGCTTGAGGAAAAACCGGCTGATGGTGGTGCAGATGGCTTCCAGTTTTGCCGGGGTGGGGTGCCGGGATTTGGCGACCGCCTTGAGTTGCCGGTTCATGACCTCCATGCCGTCGGTTGCCAGTTGGAAAAAGAGATCTTCCTTATCCTTGAAATACCGGTAGATGGTTCCCTTGCCGACGGCGGCGCGGGTGGCGACTTCGTCCAGGGTTACTTCATGGAAGCGACGATGCTGGAAGACATGTTCCGCCGCCTGGAGAATACTGTCCCGCTTGGATGCCCGTGCCATGCCGTTTTTCCTCCGCCGGATGTAAAAAGTCGTAC
>Ga0208374_1000845_pt1 | contig 11053 bp, 8 predicted proteins | sample RifOxyC3_FD_184037 | JGI IMG/M metagenome (GOLD analysis project Ga0208374, IMG submission 184037) | Groundwater microbial communities from Rifle, Colorado - Rifle Oxygen_injection C3 (SPAdes) | ecosystem: Environmental > Aquatic > Deep subsurface > Groundwater | place: Rifle, Colorado, USA...
CATTTGGCAACGGGAAGGGAAAATGGATGGGCAAGGATATGCCTGTGCTTGGCAGCATAGGGGTAGGCGCCGCCGCATTTCAGGGAAATGTCTGCGTCTGGACAGGTTCAGCGGGGATAACATATAAAACAAGAGAAGCTGATTACAAGCAGGGCGACGATGTTAATATTGAATGCAGCGGCAGCGGCTCGCTTGACATAGCCGGCGGGTTGCTGGCAAGCGGAATTGACCCTGAAACAATCACATCGGTCAGCTACACGGCTTCGGTAGGCGCTTCCGGCTGGGAAGGCGAGTGTTTCGGTTCGGCAAGCGGGCTGATGATAGCCGAATATTTTCCTTCAAACACGGCTGAGGTTGCCAACAATTTCAGCGCTCCTTCGTCCATTGCGTCAGGGAGCCTTCTTGTGGCCGATACCGGGAACAGTAAAATTCAGGTTTTTACCAGTACCGGAGGATATCTCCGCGACATTGGAACCGGAATTCTCAACAATCCGCTTGGCGTCTGCGAGGACAGCCTTGGCAGGATATACGCGGGAGACGGCAGCGCTTCCATAGTCAGAGTCTTTAATGCCGACGGGAATATTTTGCGGACTGACCGGTCTTAGAGCCATTGAAACGAAATTTATTTTTTGATAGCATTTATTCAGTTGTATGCCATTCTTAACTTCAAAGCAGGGGGATCAAATCAATTCAGAGAAACCGGAGAGTTAAATGAAAATATTTGTTTTTTTAACCTTGTTTTTTTTCATGGTATTTGGAGCTGCTTATCAAAATTTCGCATCGGGTGCTTCTTCGCAAACTGAGAACAATGAAGTTAGTAGGACAAATAGTTCGCCGAAAGAAATATTTTTTAAGATTGAAAAAATATGTGATAGAGAAAAAGATTTGGATGGTGTTAGAAAATCGGCAGCTTCGGAGCTACGAGAAATTGAAGAAATCAGAGAACTGGATGAGCTGTTTTTGATAAATGAATTCAAGGATTCAAAGAAAGACTGGAAGTATAGGTATTCTGTTTTATTTTTTTTACAGAAGTTTGCACAGAAGAATGCTGTCTTAGTGGCTCGAGAAGCATTAAAAGAAAGTAATAAAAATATTAAACTGTTGGCAATAAGTATATTGGGGAACACTAAAGACTCTTTTTCTACGCCAAGGATTCTTGATTTTCTCAATGATCCCGATGGTGACATTAGATCGGCCTCGGCGCTATGCTTGGGAAAAATAGGTGACAAAGCTTCATCAAAACACCTTGTTAGGGCATTAAATAATGAACAACAGTACATCGCAAGAATAAATATATTAAAATCTCTTTCTATTATAAAAGATGAGAATACTGTTGATGACATAATCCATATACTAAATAATGACCCAAGCATTGAGGTCCGCGGGTTGGCGGCAATTACACTTGGACATATTAGTAACAGCAAATGTTTTAATGCCTTGATAAAATCAATTAATGATGACAATGATCTTGTGCAAATGAATAGCATAATTGCTCTTGGACATACAAAAAATGTAGCTGCTCTAAAACACTTGGAAAAGTTTTTAGCAGATAATGACAAATCTATTTTAGCCATCATTTCAATATCCAAAATAGATGGCCCTGAAAGTAGTCAAATTATACGGGGTGTTGTTGGAGATAATAATTATTCATTGAAATTAAGGGAGTTAGCACAAAAACTTCTGAAGGAAAAAGTAAAATGAGTGCAAAATATGTTGCATTTTCCTTTATAACGGCAATATTTTTACTAACTGAAAAAATAATTCAATTCTATTGGAGAGAATCTCTCTTCGCAAGCTATTATCAATTTATGATTTGTGCTTTTATTGCCGCAATTTTAATTGATAAAAATCTCAATAAAATTGCCGGCAAATCAATGTTAATGTTTTATATTTTTAAAATGTTGATAGTTGCTGTGTATTACTCTTTGCTTGGCGCACTACTGTCTAATATTATGATTCTGCCATTTGTTGTTATTGCGGGAGAAAGTAAGTGGGTTATGTTATACTCTGCGGTACTTTTTATTATTTTTGTAGTTGCGGGAATAGCCCATGCGTTCAGTGCTGGCATAATATCTTTTATGCGAACAAAAGGCAATTTAAATAAAATATGAAATATTTTAGATTTCTCATTATTGTTTTTTCGACATCAATATTTTGCAATATTTCACTGTTATTTGCTGTTGAAAAGGGTGATTTGATATTCAGAGAGCTTGCAATGTGGCAGGATATTCCGTTTGTTGAATTTGCTGGGCATACAGGAATTTATTGGGAATATGTTGGCGGAAATCCTGATGATATGACTAACCATAGAGTAATTGAATCTCTTGACACAATAGGTGTTTGGGTTAATACTTTAAAAGGATTTCATGACACATCACAATATCTCGGTGCATTTTCACTAAATCCGACAAAAACACAAAGAAATGAAATTATTTATCTGGCATTGTCCCAAATTTCTAAACCATATAATTTTACATCAGGCTATAAGGGTCCGGACACATTTCGCTGTGATGGATTAGCAGAGTACTGCTATGAGTCTTTCGGATTAGATATTGTTCAAAATGATAATTGGCTAACAATTTGGCCAAAATTACAATTATACTATATGACTTTTGCTGTCTCACAGCTTCCGCAAATTACCATAAATGATTCTGATCAGTCTACTATCCCTGACGGCGGCATAACAGGCAAAGCAAATATCTCAATATATACATCTGATGATTCCGGGATATTTCTCACGGAACTTTGGCGCAAGGACCCCAATGCCGGAGGTTCGTTAGTAAAGTCTTTTCCCGAGAATTACTATTATGACCATTTCTATTCCTCAACTGATATAGGTGTTCTTACTGACGGGGTATATTATATCCGTTGCTATGACCAAGCTGGTAATTGCAGTGAGCATCATTTCACGGTAGCGGTTAAAGACACTGATGATGACGGTGATCCTGATATAACGGACGCTGATGACGACAATGACGGCATACCTGATGAGAAAGACCCGTTTGCCTGGAGCGTTAACGACAGCAATAACAACGGCGTTGACGACGCCTTTGATGCCGAGATAGAAAGCAGGAAGCCGATTTATGTCAGGCTGCGCGGCGGGGGTGTATCATCGTCAAGGACCTATGGCGACGGTTCGTATGCCGGCGCGAGCTATCCTGTGACAGCGTGGGGCCAGCAGGCGAGCGGCGGCGGGCTTAACTCTGGGACATGCGATATGCCTATGTCGGTTAATTCCGGTATTTCACTTACAGCCAGCTGTATAGGCGGATATACCGGTTCGGTTTCAGCGTCATTTGGCAACGGGAAGGGAAAATGGATGGGCAAGGATATGCCTGTGCTTGGCAGCATAGGGGTAGGCGCCGCCGCATTTCAGGGAAATGTCTGCGTCTGGACAGGTTCAGCGGGAATAACATATAAACATTCTTTTTTGTGGCACAATTCGGATATTGACAGCAAGATATATTTTTCATAGCATAGTTGCGGTAGATGAATTACCTGCCTTGGGGGCAGAATACCTGAACAAAATCATTTTTTAGTTTGAAGTGCGCAGTTTAATATCGGAGGAAATTAATGAAAAAATGTATTCTGGTGTTGGGGGTAACGCTTTTGTTCTTCGCTGCTGGTGTTATTGCCGCAGATGACAGCAACAATCCTACAGTGGTATCTGTCAGCTTGAGTAAAAATCAGATAACCGTGATTGATTCTGTGCTCAAACAATATGGGAACAAACCAGAAAATGAGCATCTGAACACAATCCGTCAAATGGGTGCGCCCGCGGTTGAAGAACTAAAAAAGAGAGCAAAAAATAGCAGAAGAGACTGGGTTGAACGCGTTTCATGTATTGGGATTTTAGAGGCAGTTGACGGGGTGAATTCAACGGATACGCTTTACGAAATACTGAGTGACCAGAGCGCGCGCCCTTATGTTCGCATGACGGCAGCCCGTAGCCTGGGAAGAATTGGCAGGGAACGCGACAAGGTATTGTTTGAGAAGCTGAAAATGTTAGCGGCTGCAGAAAAAAAAGTGGAAGTCAGAAGGGATATAGTATACAGCACGGGTAAGGTTGGACAGAAAGAAGCTATCTTGTATCTCGTTGGTATAATCAACGGAAACGAAGACATCCATGTAAAATACAGCGCAATATTTGGTCTTGGGGAAATACACGATGATTCAGTGAACAAAATATTGATTGATGGGCTTGAGAATGGTTCTGATGAGCTTTCTATAACCTATGCTGATGTGGTAAAAAAAAGAAGAGTCAGAGAAGCTGTGCCGATTATTTTGGAAAAACTGAGAATATTGGGACACATGAACGATACTGCTTCTGGTGGAAGGCGAATTGCATTTTTTGATGCTTTGGGTAGCATTGGTGACAATAGTATCATTGCTGAATTAAAACAATTTACATTTCACGATAATTTGCTTATTTCAGAAGATGCTTGTGTTGCTCTTTTGAAACTTGGAGATACAAGTCAGTTTGACTATGTACTTAAGCGCGCCAAGGTAGCTGGTGAGGCAAATATGGAAAAGAGGCTGAGATCTGCTTTTGCACTATATCTCAGATAGATGGATATGGTAATCATTTAATGAAAAAGAATCTTATCGTATTAATAAATATTTGCATTTTGGGGTGCTTGTCTTGCGCCGTATTTGCTTTTGAATTTGAAAAAGGCGATGGAGTGTTTCGGGATTATGACATGCCATTTGATTTGTATGATTTGCCGCTGCAGACATGGCCGGGGCATGCTGGAATGTATTGGGATTTTATGGAGTACCCTCCCGCGGATCCGTTTGATCATCGTCTTATTGAAATGCAGGCGTCGGGAATACAATTTACGCATAATTTGCAGACCTGGATAAATAATGTCGGTGAAGGCGATATATGGGGCGTAAAAACGATGCCAACTCTTTCTAATAGTGATAGAGAGAAATTAATTCAACTTGCCACTCAAGTATTTTCTGATGCTTTATATGGCGCAACCGCGGATACATTCAAGAACCCTGAAGTGCATTCATTTCGCTGCGATGGTTTGGTTGAGTATTGTTATGAGTATGTGCTTGGCGAGACAGGATCTGCCGGCAATAATGGCGGGATTGTTGCAAATGACACCTGGGATACACTGTCGCCTATGGAAATGTGGAACTCTTCGCGTTTGCGTAATAAATCCGGATATGGCAGCCATACAAAATATTCTAAAAAAGTTTTCCTGTGGTCCGGGGCCTTGATTTCTGGAAAACCAAAGGAATTTATTCAGAATGTTTTGACTTTAAAAGCTTCAGAGAACCCTGAGAAGGGTCAGGATAATAAGGTCTTTGAAAAAAATATGAGGGAAGCATGAGAAAGGCAATAGTAATAACCTTAATAATTCTCGCAACTCACACTTTAGTTATTGCGGAACAATTATTGCGCAAATCAATAACTTCTCAAAGCGATTATGAATTAGGAAAAGTGGAAGGTTTAGATTTGAAGGAAGTTCCAGGTAGCATTATTCTCACGGAGGCATTATGGGATTATATATACTGGCCTACCGCAATGCCTGAAAATTATCCCGGCGGCGCGTGGATTAAGACTTATGAAGATTTGTCCATCTATGCTCTTGACTCGCCAGAGGAATATCCAAATTTACCTGTAGATGTTCATGGGGATTTGGTAGACGGAAGCTTGGAATTGTATGTTGCACAATCGCCCTATCCCAATATTGTGGCTATCCCATATATTGATTACTCAAGGACTGCCAAAGAAGATGTAAGGATAGCCTCCACGGAATTTACCTATGAAGTTAGAATGAAAAACATATCGGGTGGCTTAGCTGAAACTTATTTTATGACAAATTATGATGGTGGAAGTTGTGCGGTTGATGTATATCAGAACGAGGTTCGAATAAGTTGTTATGATTTTTCAACTTTACTTTATTCGCTAAAAGAAATTTCAGTCTCAAATGGGGAATATAATATATTCAGAGTCTCTCGGGATACGGACAGCATTAAGGTGTATCTGAATGGCAGTTTGATTGAAGAAAAACCAATTACTCCGGGATATGGCACTTCAAATGCTTTGGTAGATTTTAGCGGTTGGGCATCCACATATTTAGGAGATCCTCAACTGCACATATCCTATTGGTCACACGTTTCATACACAAGAGGATGTTGGGCGCCGGATCAGTTCCCGTCGCCAATTTCTGGGTTGAGTAAACAGTATTACACCCGCGGTGTATTTGAATCAGCGCCAATTGATGCGGGTGCTGTCGCGACTTGGAAAAATATTGGATGGATAGGAACCCAGCCCGAGAATACCCAGGTCATGCTATTTACCCGTACAGGCAATACTTTGACTCCTGATGATACATGGTCCAATTGGTCCTCTGATTACAATGTGCCTGCAGGGAGTTCGGCAACAATTGCATCACAAGGCAACCGGTTTCTTCAAGTCATGGCAAAAATGCAATCCGCAGATTCCATCTATTCACCTATTATTGATGAAATCAATATTTATTATTCAGTATCTGATAGTACTCGGCCTGCTGTCATTACCGATCTAAAGGTTAAAGATTGGACTGAAGACAATCCTTCTATTTCTGCAAATTCAATTACGCTGGAGTGGACAGCGCCCGCTGATTCTGCCGGATATAATGTGTACTATGCGCCATATTCCTTTTCAGACGAAAACCTTTATAATGTTTCGGTTGACACAATAACTGCCACGGCCGCTAATGGGGAAAAAGAAGAACACACAGTTAAAAATCTTTTACAGGGAACATCATACTATTTTGCTGTTAAGGCGAGGAGCAGTTCGGAAAATCTTTCCGAACTGTCAAATATAGTCAATGAATGGACTTTTCTTGATGTGCCGTACTTTTGCCAAGGTGGACAGCCGTGGGGTACTCAGTGGGCATATGATTTCTACCTCGGAGGAAATAATTACATGAAAGATGTTGGATGTTCGCTTACTTCTTTGGCAATGATAATTAACTATTATGCCGACCATCATCCCAACCCTGCTATGCGGGATAGAATAAATGCAAGGATAGTAGAACTTGGCGGGATTACTCCGCGCACTTTAAATAAATATTTGGTAGATAAAGGTTGGTATGACGATGTGAATCATAATTTTGTGTTTGATATTGTATATAAGATAACAAATGGGGCAGTGGTATATAGAGGGCCATTAGAAGCCATGCATGATACTGTATTAAAAGATTCATTGGAGAATAAACGCCCAGAATTATTAAGACTTAATAATCCATTAACGGGGAATGCTCACTCAGTTGTAGTAAAAGGTATTTTTGAAAATCCTGGATATATAATCAACGATCCAGGTGTAGCCGATAATAATACACTGCAACGTTATAATAACACATATTTTGGCATTCGATTATTTCAGGAATGGGATGGTTCACCAGAGCCGGCTTACATCACATTTAAAGGATATAAAAAATGAAAAATGTATGTTTGATTTTAGTGTTACTCCTTCTCTATTCCGTCAACGCAATAGCATTCGGGAGTCCCTATTTTATAGGAGTTAAATCATATGGAGCCGGAACAGATCTTTTGTTAGAAGACTACGAAGGTAAGCGAATTGGATATGATTTCGTGAATAAAAAAGATGTTATGGAGATACAACGCGATACGGGTGGATATATCCATGATTATAGCGACTACAGTGGAGAGCCCACTAGGGAAATAGACTATCGTTCCCCTAAGAGCGGTCTCTATAAACTTCAAATATATGAACATCAGGATAAAACTTACTCCGTGAGAATTTATGGGACGAATGAAATAATGGAGAGTTTTGAAACAACAATACATGGCAAATTACTTAAAGGCGAAGTGCAAAACATTGAGATACTATATTCTGAAATTGCCGATCAAAAGACAACAGCGACAAAGGTGCTTGATTTGAAGGTGTATGAGCGTGAGGTTAAGGCGATATTCAAGAACGATTCAACCGATATTAATAAGATTAAAAAGGAGTTATTTGAGAATATTAACAAAGCAAAGAAGTATTTGAAGAAAGATACCGTTAAAGCCAAGGAGTTCATAAACAATATTGTTGGAATCACAACAATAGCGCGAAGGGAATTTCTTGTAAAATCCGGGAGACCTCAAGATTTATCAGTGGATTACAAATTTGACGGTGTTAATACCTGGGAGTGGTATAGGGACAATATTCTTAAATACGATATTTTAATAAATGACGCAAAGGAACTGATTGAGCAGATAAAATGAAAAAGTTATATTTGGGCATATCATTGCTATTCTTTATATTCCTAATTCAGGCTCCTAAATCTTTTGGGTATGAGATGCTGGTTATTGATCAAAATGGAAAAAGGGTGGGGTATGATTCCGTTACAGGCAGCGCCCTTGAAGAAATCCCGCAAAGTGTGTATGGTGTGGATTATAGCGATAACACGGGCGAGGAATACAAATTATTAGATATCAGGGCGCCTGAAAGCAGAAACTATGTTTTGTATATAATCGGAAAAGATACTGAAACTTATGAAGTCAGTATGAGTAACAACAATTTGGCCAATGATATTGTTGTTGAAGGCACCGTTTTTCCTGGCCAAGTGGTAAAATATTATACGGATATATCATCAGGTGGTGTGAGTATTTTTAAGGATAATGTTCCCCCTGTTTCCAGGATCTCAATTTCCGGAGCCTCGCGCGACGGTGTGTTTTATATTTCCACTACTAATGTTTGTTCTATCTTTGCTGATGATCCATTACTTGATGGCGCTTCTTCGGGCGTAAGCTATTCAGAGTATGCGGTTGATAGCGGGAATTGGATAGTGTATTCTGACAGTTTCAGTTTAGCCGGTTATGCTTCCGGTAAACATTCTTTTGAATATAGAAGCGTTGATAAAGCAGGAAATGTTGAGGAAATTGAGACATTTCAATTTTTTGTTGACACCCTGGCTCCTGTGATAACGATTGCGTCGCCTGTAAGCGGGGAGCGGTATTTCGTGGGAAAAAGCACTCTGGTGGTAAGTTATACCGTAACCGACGCCGATCCTCTGCCTTCGCAGTCGTGTTTTCTGGTAAGGGAAGCTGACGATACTCGGATACCGTGTGTTAATGGCACGGCAGTAGATTTGGCAACGCTTGGCTGGGGCTGGTGGAATGCAGTTGTCTCGGTTCAGGACTGGTCGGGCAACAAGAGCACCGCGGCCGCAGGCCCGTTTGAAGTGGTTGTTGACACTACGGCTCCTGTAACCGAAATATCGGTAGAAAACTTCGTAATGACATTAACGGCAAGCGACGATATTTCAGGGGTGGCAAAGACGCTGTATAGAATAAACAAAGGCTCTACGCTGGAATACAGCGAGCCTGTAAATATGGTATCAACGGCAACTGTGTCAATAGCGTATTACTCAAAAGACTGTGCCGGCAACATTGAGCAGGCAAAAGTATATTATATCTATAAAGACAGTATCGCGCCCTCGGTAGCGTTTGCCCCTGTGGAAGCGGGCTCCGAGTTTATGGACGGCGCTGTAATATGTATAGATGCAAACGCGCAGTTTCGCCTGTCAGCCGTTGACCCTGAAATAAGCGGCAACTGTTCCGGCGTAAAAGAGCTGAGCCACAGTATTGACGGCGGGCAGTGGACTACGCAAAATACCGCTGAACTTGTGACAGCTTTTCCCGGGCTTTCTGAAGGGATTCATACGATAAACTACAAAGCGGTTGACAATGCCGGCAATGTTTCTGCTGTTGGTCTATACAGCGCCTGGTTTGACACGGCAGACCCGCTGATAAGCGGAACCTACCCGGCTGATAACGGATTTTACAGCGTAAGGAAGTCATCCGGTGTCAGGATATTGTTTAGCGAGCCGGTTAAATGCGCTGACTGGTCCTTGTCAGTGGCCGTTACAGACAGCCGCGGCAGGCCACCCAAACGGCTTAGCTTTGCTTATGACACTGCCGCGCAGGAACTTGTGATAGGCGGCAAGTTTAGGGCGCACACGAAGTATACGGTTGCGGTAAAAAGCGGAATAACCGACAGGGTAAACAAACAGCTGGCTCCGTATTCGTTTACATTTATGACCTTACTGCTTGCAAGGGAAGGCGGAACTATATTAGATGACAGGACGGGAGTAACCATTACGGCTCTGCCTGACGGCCTTCCGTGCGACGGATACTTTGATATATCGCTGCTTGAAGGAATAAGAATGCCGAAACTGATAAAACCGTATTTTTGGCTGTTTAACGGGCGCAGCGCGTACCATATACTCTACCGTGACGAGCAGGGATTGGCGGTACGGGAGCCCCCGAAGAAACCGTTTAAGTTTGCGGTATCGCTGCGCGGCAAGCCAGGAGCTTTGGCCGGCGCGTTATCGCCCTTATCGGGAGCAGCTGACAGCCGAATATCTGTTAAGAACACAAAGCTCTACCAGATAGGCGGCATAGAAGAGGCCGAGAAACTCGCGCAGAGCCGGCAGGCAACGCAAGCAGCCTCCGGCGCGCCAAATGTTTCTGGGAACGAAACAACACTGCCGGTCCCCAGGCTTGTGGCTTTACAGACAGCTGACGAGCCTTTGCAGGAGCTGTCGGCTGAACTGGGTTCGTTTGGCTTATTTTCAATAGCCGGTTTTACCGCGCCTGCGGTATCACTGGAAGATTTGAGCTGTTATCCAAATCCGTTTAACCCGGTTAAACAGACTGTTACCATACAATATTACCTTAAAGAAAACAGCGATACGGGCATTGCGATATACGACCTTATGGGAAATCTGGTAAAGGCGTGGAAGCTGGTTTCCGGCGACCCATGCGCGCAAGCGGGGCTTAACCAGCTTATATGGGACGGCAGGAACGGTGTTGGCGACAGAGTAGCCAACGGGGGATACATAGTGTTTGTTCATTCCGCCGACGAGCAGAAGAAGTTTAAGATTATGGTGATAAAATGATTTAATCTTTCTTTGGGCGCGCAAAGAAAGATTATCAAAGAAACGCGCCCCGATGGCTATTTCGCTCGTGATTTTAGGAAGCTGCGGAACTCGCCCTTATGAAACGGGCATGCCCGCCAAAGACTCTGTGGTGGGCTCGGACAGTC
>Ga0208374_1000846_pt1 | contig 11049 bp, 8 predicted proteins | sample RifOxyC3_FD_184037 | JGI IMG/M metagenome (GOLD analysis project Ga0208374, IMG submission 184037) | Groundwater microbial communities from Rifle, Colorado - Rifle Oxygen_injection C3 (SPAdes) | ecosystem: Environmental > Aquatic > Deep subsurface > Groundwater | place: Rifle, Colorado, USA...
TTACGGGCGTTACCAGGCGTTGATCGGGAATCGTGCCGCTGCGGTGGCGGATTATTTCCTCGATGGTATGCATCCCAATGATCGCGGGCATGCGCTGGTCACGGAGTTGTTGACGCCGGTGGTGGACCGGTTGATGCAGGCGATTCGAGCAACGTAGAAGGTGGGGTCTGGTCCGGCTGGAGCCGGCCCGACCTCGGGCCGGTCCGGTTGGTGGTGGGCAGGCCGTGTGATGAACCGGCGGGCTGGCGTCCGCACGGAAAACGGAAGACGGAAATAAATTCACTGATCTGAGACACCCGGTGTCGGGTTTCAGGCGAAATAACGTGCTTCCGACAACACATTCCGACCTGACACCCGAAACCTGACACCTCGTCTCTTACATCGCTCTGAACACTGAACACCCGCCTCCGGCTCCATGCCGCTGTGGTTATTCCGCGCCTTGTACGGTAACGGGGAAGGAGGAATGATAATCGGGGTTCCCGGCGATTTCCAGGTTGGCAATGATCATCCAGGATGTTTTCGGATACCCTTTGAATCCGGCAGGTGACGACGGAATTGCCTCGGCAGGGATTGTCAAGGTCGTGGTGGCTTCCAGCGCGCGGTTCGACCGGGCAACCGGCGCTTTCAACACCGGTACCCATTCCTCATATGCCGTTGCCATGGAATAGCTGGTCTTGTTGCCGGAACGTCGCCGGACCATTTGCCGGCAACGCAGGCCGAGGGACAGGCCGGTGATGACGGCGTCCGGCCGGACCGGCTGGCGGTAGGCGATGGTGATGGTGTCGCCGGGCTTGAGTGCCGGCTTGTCGACGACCACCTGGGCGTCGGACAGCAGACGGGTGAGCAGGAATCTACGAATGGCGATGACCAGCGGGATCAGGCCGATGGCGCCGTAAACACACAGGCTGATGACGCCGAATCGTTCAACGGGTGGTTCGGATATCCAGAGGAAATGCCCGCCCGCCGCTCCACCCACCGCGAACCATCCGATTGCCAGCCGCCAGGCGCCGGTGTGCTGCCGTGCGAGACTTTGCAGGGGCTTGATCGTGAACCAGCCGGGGGCGTCCTTGACGGCGGTGGCGGGTTGCGTGGCGCCGGTCCGGAACTGGGATGACGCCAGGATGCCAACCATCGCGAATATCATGGGGAACAGGATGAAGAAATACGGAAAGAAGGATGCCTGGCGCACCACGAACCCGCGGGCCGGATTTTCCGGATCGACCCAGGCCGTCACGACTTTTCCTGCCGGGAACCGGCGAACGATGTTGTGGGCCCAGGAACTGCTGGAAGACGCGGATAATGTCGTGGCGCCGGAAGCTTCAATCGTCCGATTATCGCGCTGGTAGCGGAAGGTGATCTCGGGGGAATAGGTGGGCTGCCGGTTGCCGGAGGAGGACGATGATCCGGCGTGCTGCTGGACCCGGCTGGAAAGAATGGTGGCTTCAACCGGATCCCAGGTGCGGAGCTTTTTTGCCTGGTTGGCGATCATCCCGATGCCGACGACCATGAAGATGCCTGCCACCCCGACGAAGATCCACGCGAAGGCTTTCATGTCCGACTCCTTTTCAGGGTTGTTCCCAGGATCCGGATGTTCCTGCCAGGCGGACCGCCCAGCGGATTGATTCAAAGAAACTGCTGGTGGATGCCTTGTTTTTCCAGGCGATGTCGAATGCCGTGCCGTGATCGGGCGACGTGCGGACGATGGGCAGGCCGAGGGTGATGTTCACGCCGGATTCGAAGGCGAGCATCTTGAACGGGATGAGGCCCTGGTCGTGGTACATGACGATGTAGGCATCGGTTTGTGCCCGGATATCCGGCACGAAGGCGGTGTCGGGAGGCAGGGGACCGAGGATGGTGAGGCCATCTTGCCGGGCCTGGGCGATGGCGGGGAGAATCAGGCGGGTTTCCTCGGTGCCGAACAGGCCGGATTCGCCGGCGTGCGGGTTGAGCCCGCAGACGGTCAGGCGCGGGTCGGACTTACCGAGCCGGCGCAGGGCGTCGGCGGTAAGGCGGATCGTGTCGAGGATGCCCTCGATGGTCAGGCGGCCGGGCACATCGGCCAGCCCGAGGTGAATGGTGACGAGGCTGACGATCATTTGGTCGGAGGCCAGCATCATGGCATGACGCCAGGCGCCGGTCATGTTGGCCAGCATTTCCGTGTGGCCGGGGTAGGGGATGTCGGCCAGGTGGAGGGCGGCCTTGTTGATCGGGGCGGTGACCAGGGCAACGGCACGGCCGCGGATGACCGGGTCAACGGCAGCCCGGATCGAACGGAAGGCTTCGTGGCCGGCGGCGGCCTGGACGCGGCCGGGTTCGATGGTGCGGGCGCCGAGCGGCAGGCCGGTATCCAGCCAGGCGCCGGTGACGGGTGAAGCGGAACCGGCCAGCCAGTCGGCGATGGGGATGACCGTTTCGGGCGGGGGCAGTCCGGCGGCGGATGCCACGCGGCGGGCGAGTGCGGCTGAACCGACGACCAGCGGCCGGCATATGGCCTGAACGGCGGGTTCCCGGAGGGCACGCAGGCAGAGTTCCGGGCCGATGCCGGCGGGGTCGCCCATGGTGATGAGGACGGGAGGGGTCATGGGGTGTTGTCTCCGGGGGCGGGGTCGACGGAGGCGGGGGTTACCGTGACAGGCACGATTTCTTCCGTCTGGTGCTGCCAGAGGTTGCGGGTGGTGAGGAAGATGCCGACGAGGGCCACCAGGGCGAGTGCGGCCAGGATGGAGACCAGGATGTGGTGGCGGTTGATCCAGTCGAGGATCGGATGGAGCACGGCGCGGATCAGGCGCTGGTGATGGTGTTCGGAGAGGTGGGCCGGCGCCATGTGGATGTCCGTGGCGCGGGCCCGGTGCAGGAGATCCAGGGTGCGTTGGATGTCCGCGGCGGCTGCCTGGCAGGAGTCGCACTTGCGCAGGTGTTCCCGCACGAGGTCGGCGCGGTTGCCGCCGAGTTCGCGCGTCATGTAGTCGAACAACACCTCCTGGATGTCGTCGCAGGCCATGCGGCTGACGGCGGGGGTGTGATGGTCCGGCTGGGCCGGGGTGTTGGAGGGGGTTGGATTCATGGTGAGGGTGGTGGGGTTGATTCGTGGAGGGCGGCCGCCAGTTTCTTCATGGCGTGGTGCAGGCTGTAGCCCACGTTGCTGACGGACAGACCGGTGATGGCGCTGATCTCCTTGTAGGATTTTTCCTCGTATACTTTCAGCAGGATCAACTGTCGATCCCGCAGGCTGAGCGTCTCGAGTGCGCGGGCGGCGCGTTCCGCCTCGTCGCCGACGGCGCACAGGTGCTGGTCGGGCGCCGGGGCGGTTTCCTCCGCGTGTTCGGCGGCGTGTTTCAGGTGGAGGGATTCCATGCGGGATTCGCGGCGGACATGGTCCACGGCCGAGTTGTGGGCCACGCGGTACAGCCAGGTCTGGATGGCGGGGCCGGGTTCGAAGGGGTCCTGCCAGGTGCGGTACAAGCGGATGAAGGTGTCCTGGACCACGTCCTGGGCGGTGTCCCGGTTCTGGAGGAGGCGGTGGGCGTAACGCAGGAGCGCGCCTTCGTAGGTGGATACGATGGCTTCGAACGTGGCCAGGCGCTGGTTGGGATTGTCGGTTTTATGTTTCACGCTGATGGTTTCATGGGCCGGGGTATTGAATGGAAGCCCGGCCATGAATCTGAAGGGTTATGTAGGGGGGATTGGTGGCGGCGTCAAGCGGCAAAGCAGGGGGTGAGGGGAGGTCGTGGGTGGGCGGCCGGCCGTGTGATGAAGCAGCGGGCTTCCATTTCGGGGCAAGCGTCTTCGCGTGATATGGCCCCATCCGCGGCGTTGTCGCCATCGGCGCATACGGGAGTATTGCGCCGATGGCTCCGCCTTGCGGCTGAAGCCATCTGACGCGAAGCCGTTGCCCTGATCGAAATGGAAGCCCGGGTTTACCTCGCGGTCCGGGCGAGTACGCCGGTACCGCGATGGAATATGGAAAAGAGTCAGGAGTTGTGCGAAGCACATGGAGGGCTCGTTTCCACACGAGCCGTCTGGTCCGGTTGGTGGTTGGCAAGCCGTGTGCTGATCGCGGCTGGTCTTTTCCGTTTGGGGGTGGGGACCTGGTTGTGATAGGGTGACCGGCAATCAAGCGGTTAACCGGGAGGTATGCTATGCGGTTGTTGAACCTGTGGATGGCGGGGCTGGCGGTGGCGGGAATGGTGTATGCGGACGGTCTGCCGGAAAAGGAACTGAAGCGCAAGGCCATGAACGATGCCAATGACCGGGCCAACCTGCGCCAGAAGACCCGGTTTGTGGTGGAAAAGTCGGATGCGTTCATCCAGGTGCCGGCCCTGTATACGAATGAGGCGGGGTTTGACCGCGCCAAGACGGTCCCCACGGTGAAGCTGCAGATCCTTCCGGACCAGCAGCCGGAATATTTCCCCGGGGGCGACCAATACATGGCCTGCTGGGCCAACTGGGCCTATGTGGCGCGCAGCGACGACAACCGCTTTTTCATGGCGGCGAGCGATCATCTGGCCAAGGGTTCCGATGTCCATATTTACACCTATGCGCCGGGCGCGGACGCCGTGACCAAGGCGGTGGATGTGGATGACCTGCTGGGGTGGACCGCCGACCAGTATACCGACGGCAAACTGCACGGGCATGTGGGTATCATCTCCAACCGCATGCTGTGGGGCGCCACGCATTTCGGCGTCATGCCGGATGCCGCGTGGTATGCGGCCGGTTACCGTGGATCCTGGTTGTTCAGCTTTGACCTGGAAACGGGAACGGGCCGCAACTGGGGAACGCCTCTGCCGAGCAATTCCCTGTCGTGTTTCTCGGTGGATACCCGGCGCGGTATCCTGGCGGGAACCGGGGAGATGGGCGGTTTCCTCTGCTGGGATTGCAACCAACACACCAACCGTTTTGCGGGGCCCCTGCCGAACGGCTGGAAGTGGTCGCCCCGGTCGATGCTGCTCGATCCGTCCACCGGCATGTTCTGGGGGCAGGAGATCAGCGGATCCCCCGCGTGTTTCATCCGGTTCGATCCGGCGACACGCACGTTCAAGCGGTTTGCGACACCGGTTCCGACCGGCGGGGCGAAATCGGTGTTGTTGCGCGGGCATACGGATGCCCCGGCCCGGGACGGCTGGTTCTACTGGGCGACGCAAAGCGGGCAGCTGTTCAAGTTCAAGCCGCAGGGTGACGGCGAACCGCTGGTGGAACCCGCCACGACGACCTGGGACCAGGGGCGTGACACGCTTCAACTGGCCCTGTCGCCGAAGGGGCGTTACCTGTACTGGATGGGCAAGGGGGACCCGTCCCCCGTGGTCCAGTACGATGTGACCACCGGCCGGAAGAAGGCCCTGTGCTGGTTGCAGGATCATTTCTTCGAAAAATATGGTTACTGGATGGACGAGGTGTACGGGTTGAACCTCTCCACGGATGGATCGTTCCTGGTGATCTGCATGAACGGGACCTTCACGGATAAACGGTCGTATGCGTTCGGGCATCCCTCCTGCGTCGTGGTCGAGATTCCGGAGTCGGAGCGGGTGGAGTAGGGCGGAAGCGCCAGGGATTCCCGGCAGGGGGGGGATGCGCGCCGCCGCATCTGAACGGGGTTTGGAGACGGGCATGATGACACGTGCAATCATGGTGATGGCGTTGGCTGCCGGGGTTTGCCTGGCCGGTGTGGACCGGTTGAATCCCGACTTGCGGATCCGCCAGCAGGTGTGGCTGGACGTGGTGGCGGAGCGGGAATTGCCGCAGGGGCCCAATCCCGGCACCTGGGTGGATGCCGAGCGCTGGTGCGTGGCGCATGCCTGCCTGGCCACGGGGGTGCGCCTGGAGGAGGCCAACCAATACCTGGCCGCCGTCGAGCCGGTCTCGAAGTGGCGGGGGCTGGTGGCGGATACGGATGTGCAGGTGACCGACCTGCTCCGGACCTACCTGGAGTTCCGGGATGGCGACCGCCTGTCGCCGGCAGCCCGTGCGCGGCTTGAGGCATTTTTCCGGGACTGGCGGGTCCCCAACGCGGACCGGAACCGTGATGCCGACACCCGCTACGAATGGCCCGGGGCGTATACCGAGAACCATGCGCTGAACAACCTGGTGGCCGCGTACCTGATCGACGTGGCGCTGGGCCGGGACCGGTTGCTGCGTCTCGACCTGCTGGAACGATTCCTGGCCGACCGTGCCCGGTGGGGGTGGAGTGAGTTTCATTCGCCGAGTTATTTCCTGGTGACGGCCAAGGCGCTGAGCTGCCTGTCGGATTTTGCGCCGGATGGCGGTCTGGCCACCGCCGCCGCCCTGAACCTGGATATGCTGACCATCCAGTATGCGGTACAATGCCTGGGTACCTGGCGCGGGGTTCCCTTCGTGCGCGGGTACGGGAGCCAGGTTGACAACCAGCAGAACTCCGCCGTGCCGCTTGCCGAGTTGTGGTGGGGCGGCCCCTCCTTTGATATTCCCCAAGCCGTGAACCCGATGGCGGTGCACCTGTTGACCAGCCGGTATGGTCCCCCGGCGCCCGCCCTGAGCCTGGCCCGTGATCCGGGCCGGCGCGGGGTGTATACCCTTCGGATGACCGGTACCACCGGGCCCGGCCGGCTGCAGGTTCCGATGGTGATGCATGTCCGCCCGTCCGCCACGATGGCGTCCGCGCAGGGCAGCGGCAGTTATTATGACGGGTGTTACTGGACCATCAGTTTCGCCACGTCGCCGCGGGACGTGATCACCGGCCACTACGGCGGCGGACGGACGATTTTGCAGGTGGACAATGTGATGGCGGTGTTCGGCACGGCCCAATGGCGCGGGGGGCTGAAACCGGAAACCGATGGAAACCGGAAAATTGCATCCGCCGGTCCCGCGTGGGTCGGCCAGGTGGACCTGGATGCGGACTGCCATGTTTTTCTGCTCAGTGATGGGTCCGGGCACCCGGACCTTCCGTCGTTCCGTGCCGCGCTGGACGCCCTGCAGGCCGCATTCACCAACGCGGTGGTTTCCTGGGTGATGCCGGACGGGCGGCCGGTCCGCCTGACGGTCCGGCGTGACGGCGAACGCCGCCAGTTTGTGCAGGCCACCGTGGCCGGGGCGGACTGGCCGCTGCTGTCCGGCATGCTGATCGATTCACCGTGGGTCCGGTCGGTCCGTGAAAGTGCGGTGCTGGAGGTGATCCATGCGAACACGGTCTGGACGTACGATTTGCGGGATCCGAAGGAGCCGCGGACGGATATCCGGCATGGCGGCCGTTTTGCTCCGTTGCCTCCGGCAACGCTCGACGGACCGCTGGGGATCCGCCTGCGGCTGATCCCGGGTGGCGCATTCCCGATGGGCAGCGGGGTGACGGAAGGACATGCCGACGAGCATCCCGTGCGCTGGGTTCCGGTGGACGCCTGTTACCTGTCGGAATTCGAGATTACCGTGGGGCAGTACCGGCAGTATTTGGAGGCTGTGCCGGAGGCCGCCCGCCTGCCGGACTGGTACTGGTCCGAATGGGGAAAAACGGACCGGCATGCCATGACCTGGATCAGCGGGGATGAGGCGGCGGCATTCTGTGGCTGGCTCTCGAAACAGGATGGGCGGGCCTACCGACTGCCGACCGAGGAGGAATGGGAGAAGGGCGCCCGCGGATTCACGTACCGGGTCTATCCGTGGGGCGACACGTATGACGGATCCCAGGCGGGAACCCCGAACGGAACCTATGATCCCGTGGGGTCGAAGCCGGCGGACCGCAGTCCGTTCGGCCTGCTCGACATGGCCGGCGGGGTGTGGGAATGGTGTACGGCCGGCGAGGCACCGGTCGCGGCCGGGCGCCGGATCCTGCGCGGGTGCGGCTGGAATTTCGATCCGGACACCTTCCGGTGCGCGTACCGGAGCGCGTGGGAGGGTACGAACCGCTCGGTTCACCTCGGTTTCCGGATCGCCTGTAACGTACCGTGATCGCCGGATTATTTCCGGAACGTGGAGGTGCGGCGCATCCGTTCCAGGTGCCGGTCGTATTCCGTGCGGCTGACGGGCAGGCGGATTTCGCGGCCGGTCCAGGATGACAAGGTGATGGCGTTGGCCAGTTCCAGGGATCCCAGGGCGGTGTCGGCGCGTACGACCAGGGGTTCGCGGAACAGCACGTGCCGGACGAAATTCCGGATGGACCCGGAGGGTTCGAGCTGGGACTGTGAGACCGGGAGCTTGACCGGCTTGCATTCCGGAGAGAACTTCCAGGCTTCCTTCGATTTCCGGATGAAGGAACCGATTGCCGGCTGGTACTGCCAGCATTCGAGCTTGCCGTCGCGGTAGGCCAGCTTTCCCTTGTCGCCGAACAATTCAATCATCTGGCCGGGGAGCGGCTCGTTGGTGGAACAGTAGAAATAACCGGTGGCGCCGTTGGCCCAGGTCAGCATGGCTTCCGCGCGGTCCTCGACCTCGATGTGATGCATGACCGTGGCGATGGTTCCCCGGACCCGTTGCGGCATGCCGGCGAGCTGGACGAAGATGTCCATGATGTGGGGCGCCTGGTTCATCATGACCCCGCCGCCCTCGCCCTTCCAGGTGGCGCGCCAGGTTCCGGAATCGTAATAGGCCTGGGTCCGGCATTCCGGGGCGATCATGACGGCGCGATAGAGCGTGCCGATGCCGCCCCGGTCGACAAAGGCCCGGGCTGCCTGAACCACGGGGTCCATGCGGCGCTGGAAATTGACGGCGAACGCCACGCGGTACCGGCGGGCGGCGCGGATCATGCGGTCGGCCTTGCCGACCGTCTCGGACAGGGGCTTTTCCGACATCACGTGCAGGCCCGCCTTCATGCAGGCAATGGAAGCCTCGGCATGGCTGGTGTGCGGGGTGGCGACGATGACCGCCTCGGCGAGGCGGGATTTGACCAGGTCCCGCACGGCGGTGAACATCGGGACGCCGAAGGTTGCCGCCGCCCGTTCGGCATTGGGCACATGCGCGTCGCACACGGCGGTCAGGATGGCCTCGGGGATCTTGTCGAGAATGGTGCGGCAATGGCCGGATCCCATGCCGCCGGTTCCGATTACCGCCAGTTTCAAACGTTTACGTGGTGCCATGGAAGCCTCCTCCCGTTTGCGTGCGCGGATTCAGGTGACGGGCTCGCCGGTCTGTACGGAAACCGGGCGTCCCTTGAGTTCGATGCTGCGGTTGGCGGCGATGCCGATCTGCACGGCCTGCAGGCCGTCCTCCAGCGGGGCGCGCTGGCCGAGGGGGTCGGGCGGCGGTTCCGCCTGGAACACGAAGCGGAGCAGGCCGGAATCCGCCCCGCCGTGGCTGCCGGTGAGGGGGGGCGGGGTCAGGTCGGTCATGCGGTGGTTGGGGTCGATGAAGACGAGGCGTTCCTTCTGGTCGCCGCTCTGGGTGAGGGTGGCGGTGGATTCCGGGTCCTTGCTGCCGACGGCCCACTGGGTGTTATGGACGGCGGTCCATTCCAGGCGTCCGTCGGTTCCCTCGATGGCGAACTGCATGCCCTCGTACGAGGCGTAGGCGATCAGCGAGTAGGAGACCTGGACATCGTTGTCGTAGACGATGGAGACGTTCATGGTGTCGGGGATGTCGATTTCCTCGCCGAACACGCACTGGTCGCGGAAATATCCGTCGAGGTGTTCCACGTCCTTGTAGAGGGTCTGCAGGTAGGGATTCTTGAACACGTCCGCGTGGAAGAAGCAGCGGGCGGCGTGGTCGCAGGCCGAGCAGCGGGGGCCGCGGAAGGCGCCGTTGCGGCCGTAGAAATGGAGTCCGCCGAGGGCGGTGAGGGATGCGGCGCGGGAGCCGACCATCCAGTTGATCAGGTCGAAGTGGTGGGAGGCCTTCTGCAGCAGGAGTCCGCCGCTGAGGGCGAAGCGGCGGTGCCACCGGCGGAAATAATCCGCGCCGTGGAACCGGTCGAGCAGTTCGGCGAACTGGACATGGTGGGGCCGGCCGATGCGGCCGGCGAGGATTTCCCGGCGCATCTGCTCGGCGCAGGGGAGAAAGCGGGCGTTGTGGGTGACCAGTACCGGGCGGGAGGCGCGCGACGCCACGGCGCGGAGGGTTTGGACCTGCGGGAAGGTGGTGCACAGGGGCTTCTCGCAATAGATCGCGAGACCGGCCTCGATGCCGCGCACGACGTATTCGGCGTGTGTGGAGTCGCTGGAGGCGATGAGCATCGCGTCGGCGCGGGTGTTGCCGAGCATGTCGTCGAAGGATTCATAGACCGGGATGGAGGTTTTCAGGATGGTGTTGCAGGCGCGGGCGCGGCCGGGGTTGATGTCGTAGAGGCCGACCGGTTCCGCCTCGGCGGCGTAGTGTTCCAGCATGGATTGTATCCACATGCTGGTGCCGCGGGTTCCGGTGCCCACCACGATGAATCGTCGCCGTCCGCTCATGAAGCATCCTCCCGTACTGTGTTGATCATGCGTTGCAGGCATTGCCGGGCGGTTTCTGCGCCGGTGAACAGCACCCCGTGAATTCCGGCATTCACCGCCGCCTGGACGTTGTCGGTCCGGTCATCGAAGAAGACCGTCGCCGACGGTTCGAGGGCATAGGTGGTGAGCAGGTGTTCGTAGATCCGCAGGTCGGGCTTGAGGATGCCCACCCGTCCCGAGGTGACCACCCCGTTGAAATCGCGGAGGAACGGGTGGCGCCGGGCGAGGTCGGTAAAGATGGTGTGGTGGATGTTGGAGATGCAATACCGGCGCAACCCCATCCGGTGCACCGCGTCGAAGAAGGCGACGGATTCAGGGATGGGGGCCAGGCCGTCCCGGTACACTTCGAACAGGCGGCGGATGGCTGGTTCGCCGAGGCCGGTCTTGCCGGCGAAGAACCGGATGGCCTTGGGTTCGCTCATGTTGCCGGCGTCGAATTCCAGCCAGTCCGGATCCTGGAACACCTGGTCGAGCACCCGCCGGGCGACGGCGGGATCCTCGAAGGCCCGGGCCACGATCTGCCGGGGATTCCATTCCAGCAGGACGCCGCCCAGGTCAAACACCACGTTGCGAATACCGGTTGACTGGTTCATCATTTTCAGGGGATACGTTACCGTATCAGCGTGTGAAGAAAAGCCAAAAGAAAACATGATGCAAACACATC
>Ga0208374_1000848_pt1 | contig 11010 bp, 10 predicted proteins | sample RifOxyC3_FD_184037 | JGI IMG/M metagenome (GOLD analysis project Ga0208374, IMG submission 184037) | Groundwater microbial communities from Rifle, Colorado - Rifle Oxygen_injection C3 (SPAdes) | ecosystem: Environmental > Aquatic > Deep subsurface > Groundwater | place: Rifle, Colorado, USA...
GGGCGTGGAGACTTCTTGAGCACCTTAAGTCCAAAATATGCGAGTACGCGATTTTCATTCTGAAGTGGCACCATATCTGCGATCGTTGCGAGTCCAGCCATATCAAGAAGCCATTTCTCCCATCCAATACCCACTCCCTCAAACTTTCCACGGAGAAGGAGTGCTTGTACCAACTTGAATGCAACCCCCGCACCACAGAGCATCGGATCAGGGTACGTATCGCCTTCTTGTTTTGAATTAATGATGGCATACGCAGGAGGGAGCACCGCTTGAGGAAGATGATGATCGGTAATGATCACGTCAATACCAAGATCTTGCGCGAGCAGAACTTCATCGACATCAGTGATGCCACAATCAACGGTGATGATCAGTGCAGCCCCTTCACTCGCAAAATGTTCTATCGCATCTTTATTCAAGCCATACCCCTCATGATGACGATGCGGAATATAATTAAGAAAATGCGCGTATCCGATCTTTGTAAAAAAATCATGCAAAACAACCGAGCCGGGGATACCGTCACAATCATAATCTCCATAAATGATGATGGGCTCTTCTTCTTTGATCGCCTCAAGTATCCTCATGACAGCCTTTTCCATGTTCAAAATAAGAAAAGGATCATAGGTGTCACGCTCATAATCAGGCGCAATGAATTTTTTTATCTCTTCATCAGTCTCAATACCACGAGACAGCAGGAGTTTCCGCGTAAGCGGATGGAGTGAGGAAATATCAGACATGAGGCAATACTATCACACGAAGGGAGTCTCTTATATAATAAAAAGATATTATTCATTAACCTCGCTTTTATGTCACTTTTTGGAAAAAGCAAACCGAAAGGCATCACTCAGGAAGAACTCATTTTTATCAAGGGGGAATTACGTAACGGAGATCACAAGCTCACAGAAACACAGACAAATCAACTCTTGGCGCGCCTCGGGGGATATATGGATGCCGAGAATATGCAGCACCCCGAGTGGCAACAAATGTCTGAGAGTGAAGTTGCTCAATTCGATCAACAGCTTGAAGCTGATCAACTCCTCCATCTCACTCCCGATCAAAAAGCAAAAGCAGAAGCACTTTTTAAAAAATATATTGACATCGATAAGCATCGATCGATCTTCTAATCACACGCCATGAACGACTGTCTTTTTTGTAATATCGCAACAGGAGCAATTCCCTCAGAAAAAATATATGAGGACGAGGACACATTCGCGTTTCTTGATATTCACCCCATCAACAGAGGTCATACACTTGTGATACCAAGAGCACATCATGCGAACATGTACGAAGTACCTGAAGAAACATTTGCAAAGGTCATGCGCACTGCACATCTCCTCGCTCCAAAAATAAAACAGGCAGTCGGAGCAGACGGAATCAATATTGGTATCAACAACGATAAGGCTGCTGGGCAACTCGTATTCCATCTTCACGCGCATATCATTCCACGTTTTGAGGGAGATGGACATGCGCACTGGCATGGAAATCCATACCAAGAAGGTGAGATCACAACTATTCGCGATATTATCGAACAAGAATTTAAGTAGTAACGAAAAACATCCAAGGCGAGACCTCGGATGTTTTTTTAATTAAGAAATTTTTATTTTTCAAGAGCCTGAATTCCAGGTAAAGTTTCATTGGCAAGGAAATCCAACATCGCACCACCACCCGTCGAAACAAAAGTGAACTGGTCGTGGGCACCCATCTCATCGATAAGCGCAACAGTGTCCCCGCCGCCGATGATCGACATTGCACTGCTTCCCGCAATGAGTCCGAGAAGCTCACGCGTTCCATCAGTAAAGCCATTTTCATAATATCCAAGTGGGCCGTTCCATACAATAAGACGCGCAGTACCGATCACGCCCTCTAAATGCTTGATCGTGTCTCCTCCCACATCAACGATCATATCTGTTGCAACAACATCACCAACTTTTCGCGTCTCAGCACCAGAGTCATTCTGCACAACAACATCAGAAGGAATAATGAGACATTCATGCTTCATGCTCTCCTCAAGACCCTCAAGCTCAGTTGCATCATACACAGATGTTCCGATCTCATGACCCGCAACTTTAAGAAAGTTATTAGCGATCGCTCCGCCAACAAACACATGATCTGCGATCTCAAGAAATTTTTTAAGAAGTGGCATCTTCGTCGAGATCTTTGCCCCACCAAGGATAAAGAGGAACGGATGTTCAGGATCAAATGCAACAGAAAGATGCTTGATCTCTTCAGCAAGAAGCATTCCCGCATAATGAGGAAGAAGTTCTGCAACACCAACAACTGATGCGTGTGCGCGATGAGAAACAGAGAAAGCGTCATTCACATACATATCGCCAAGCGTTGCGAGATACTGAGCAAACAGAGGATCATTATGTTCTTCTCCTTCATTGTGGCGCAAGTTCTCAACAAGTACGACATCTCCATCATTCATTGCTTTTGTTACACGCTCGTTCTCGGGACTCATGAGTGTATCAAGGAACGTAACGGGGAATTTCTTGCTCAAATATTCCGCAACGGGAGCAAGTGTGTCGGAAGGTTTACCCTTTCCGATGTGCGCAATAATAACAACACGCGCACCCTCCATACGAAGATATTCGATCGTCCGAAGTGACTGGTCGATACGATATGTATCGCGAACTTCACCATTTAGTAGGGGAACATTAAGGTCAAGGCGCAGGAGAATGCGCTTACCGCGAAGGTCTTTGACCTCTGTTATAAGTGGAAGTGATTGCATATAAAAAATGATTAACGAATACGATCTGCGATGCGAATAATTGCGGCAAATTTCTCGGGGTCAAGACTTGCGCGTCCGACCAAAAGACCGTCCGCGCCACCGTCCTTAAGGAATGCTTCGGCGTTTCGCTCATCCGCAGAGCCTCCATATAATATCGGAATACTGAATGCGATCTTCTTTCCAAAATACTCAGCAAGATGTCGACGAATAAGAATACTCATTTCATGAAAATCTGTCGGCTCTGCTGCACGAACCGCTTTTGCCCCAATAGCCCAAATAGGTTCATACGCAATAACGAGGCGCTTCGCTTCAGTCTTTGGAAATCCCAAAAGTGAATCACGGAGCTGGTTACTTACTTCTCCGAAATACGCCCCACTCTCATCACGCTTCTTTTCCCCGACGCAAAGAATAACTGATAGCTTTTTCTTGATCGCGGCTTGTACTTTTGCCGCGACGATTGCATCTGTTTCTCCTCCCGCACGGCGTTCAGAATGCCCTAAAATGACATGAGTTGCGCCGAGTGACAGAAGTGCACTTGGTGACGTCTCTCCCGTATGCGCACCCTCATTTTCCGCGTGCGCATCTTGACCTCCGATCATGATACGTGAAGTCCCCTTAAGAGTGATGAGCGGCGCAAGGAAAAGTGACGGAACACACAGAATGATCTTCGCATGCTTCACGCTCCTCGTGTTCTTTTTTAGGGATGCTAAAATATGTTTCGCCTCTTTTAATGTCTGTGGATACATCTTCCAATTACCTGCAATGATTTTCATGCCTCCCATTATAGCAAAACAGGGAAAAATGACCCACCCAACTTTATGAACCTCAAAACCAAGACGGTGCCTTCTTTTTTAGTACTACACACGCGATACTAGAACTCACTCCACCGATTTATATTCCACGACGAGGATGGCGCTGACGGATCTGAGGTGAATGTCATTGTTGCAACCTTACTGTCATAGACGACACTTGTGTTGTTCGACAAGTGAAGCATGTATGCAACAACGGCCGTAATGATGGCATTATTTGAGATATCCACCAATGAATCACTTGCATAAAAGAGTGCTCCGTCAGCATTATTTGAGATGGCGATACCGCTCTGTCCCAGAGCACAGCCCGTTCCAGTGGAGCCCATTCCCGTACAGTTTTTTATTGTCGAGAGCAGGAGTACAAAACTTCCTGGAGTGCCGGAGCCAAAAAATAATCCATTATTACTTACGGTGATCGCACCATCAGCAATGAGGACACAGCTTTTTGCAAGATACGCCGCGATACACCGAACTGTTCCATTATTTGAAATATCAATAGAGCCCGTCACGTGAACCGTGCCAGACAATGTAAGCGTCTCCCCGTTGGTGACCACAAGATTCCCATTTATCTTTTTCGGTCCGAGTGTGAGCGGAAATGTATTACACCCCGCAACTCCACCACTCCCACAATTACCCGCAATAACTCCCCCTGCCGCTGCGTCCATTTTCCATTGTGCGATCGTTCCGGGGGAAAGAGGTAAGCTCGCCTGAGGCGGGGTGGGAGATCCTGAATATGAAGCACCTGAAACAGTAGAGCCAGTCATGGTTTGGTAATACGCATCACCTCCAACACTGACGTTATTTATCGCATCCGCCTTCACTGTACCGGACACAGAGACAGAATCGATCTGACTCACCCCCTTCCCGAAATATGTACGAAAGTTAAGATCACCCGCAAGTGCAGCCCATGCACCCGCAGTCGACCAATTAAGCTTGTACGAAGAAGCTCCACCAGAGTATTCCGAAGCTGCACTTCGACACCAGTACCAATATTTTGAGTTACTCTGATTTGTATCAAGCACGATCCAATATGTCGTTGAAGGTGTTAATGTCGCGGGACTTGCAAAGATCACATCAACCCATCCGTATGTCGTACCCACCAAAGTAGAAGAAAGTGATTGAGTTGCGAGTGTTGTTACTCCAGGCTGTCCCGCATTATCGGGAACAATGCGCACATTCGCTGAAAAAGATGAGCCATTACGTTTTATATAAAGAGAAACTTTTGCGAGCGCATCGGTCGTCGTTCCGCTCATGACAAAGCTCTGCGCATAATCAATGTTCGGATTTATCTTCCCGACAACCTCGTCAATGACGCAACTCGTCGAACTTGCCGTCTCATCAGGAAATATCCCCGTTGAGACACTCACGCTTCCCGTAATACTTGCACCAAGAGCACCGCTGATCTTTCCATTTGAATAGACATTCCCTTGTGCTAATCCTGACCCAACAATTGTCGAATTATTATCCATCGTGATTCCGCCCTTATCTACCTGCGCACCATACAGAAATGATGCACTTGCAGACTGAGACACTTCCATATAAAGCTTGCGGACCTGATTTTCTGACTCACCACGTGCGTACAGTTCTCTTAATGTTGGGGAAATTGAAAAAATATCGATGAGTGCCGTTGCATTATTGAGAAGAAGCGTCTCCGTAGTTGGTATCTGCTTGTTCGCGATGATACGATAAAGGATATCCTCACTAACACCCTCAGAGACTGTGTACGAATACTTCGAATTAACGAGCGTGCGATATGTTCGCAGTTCAGCGATTGTCCCCGTCGACACCGAAAGCACGATTACCACGGAGATAATCACAAAGAAAAAGACGGTAAGCAAGAGTGCTGCCCCATGTTGTCTCGTGAATTTTTGAAATTGCTTCATATATGTGTAATGACGATACTTACTTCACTCATCATACCACCAAAGAAAAAACTCAGCCTCATGTAAATAAAAACAGCGAATTATTCCGCTGTTTTTACCAAAAGATCACATTACTTCCTAGTACTCATTCCACCGATTCACGTTCCATGCTGCACCAGAACCGCCAGAATCATCAGAGGTGAGCGTGAGATTACGCACAAGACTGTTATATTCTATGGTCGCATTATTATCAAGTATGAGCTTGTATCCTACAACCGCATTAACCTCTGCATTATTGCTAATATGGATTGCTGAATTGGTGGTATAGAAAAGCGCACCATCGACATTATTCTCAAGATTAATTCCACTATTGTTCGCCGCGCAACCCGTCGTTGCAGGTGTCCCAGGCCCAAGACATCCAACTTTTGAGGAGATCATGAAAACAAAACTTCCCGCAGTCCCTGACCCATTAAATATTCCATTATTATTGATATCTGCCGATCCTGCCGTAATGATCTTACAACTATTCGCGAGATACGCCGCCGCACACCTGATCGTACTATTATTTGAAAGGCTAATATTCCCTGTAATATACAGTGTTCCTGATATAGTGAGCGTCCCACCATTTCCAATGGTCAAATTCCCAACGATCTTCTTTGGCCCAAGCGTAAGCGGGAATGTGTTACACCCCGCAACGCCACCTGCTCCACAATTACCTGTAATAGTTCCACCTGCGGCAGCTTCAGTCTCCCATGTTGCGAGAATTGCAGCAGAAATAGGCATACCGATCTCTGGAGGTGTCGGAGAACCCGAATGCGCCGTTCCACCTATTGTGGTACCACCATTAATAGTTTGATAATACGCATCACCCCCCACATCCGAACCAGTGATCGTATCCGCCTTTGCGATGTCTGAAATATCGACACCACTGATCAAACTTTGCCCACCACCAAAGTAGACCCTAAAACCCATATCCGCACCCGCGGGCGTCACTGATGTCCAAGTGGGGACAGGACTTGTCGTCCACGCAGTCGTTGAAGTGCGCGCATCTCCAATGCCATAATCTCCTGGTGCTGAAGACCCTCCGTTCGCACACCAGCGATAATACTTTGATGAGTGAGACGGTGAACTAAGTACGATCCAGTACTTAGTAGTAGGAGAGAGAGTTGGGGGAGAAGTAAAGATGACATTGACCATAGAAGGAATGGTTGGGGAGACACTCGTCACCATCGTATTTGTGAGCGACTGTGAAGCAAGGGCGGTTGTCGAAGGTTTTCCTGCATTATCGGTCGTAATGTAGACAGTTGCCGCAGCAGGACTACCCGTTCGACTCATAAGAAGCGAGACCTTTGCGAGCGTATCTGGTGAAGTCGTACTCATGAAAAAACTCTGCGCATACATACGTGCACCACCGGTCTGTCCGACGATCTTTTCTGTCGTACACACCGTCGAACTTGCCACTGTATCTGCAGAGATGCCCGAAGCGACCGTTGCACTTCCGGTAATAGTTGTTCCACTTGTTCCAATGATCGCACCATTTGAATAAACATTACCTTCTCCGAGCGCAGTGGAGATGATATCTGCATTATTATTCATAACAATACCTCCACGCCCCACTTGGGCGGCATAATAAAAGATCGGGGTGGCGGTCTTTGATGTTCTCATATAGATCTTACGTACACGACTTGAGGCATCTCCATTTGAATAGAATTCCTTTTCTGATGAAGATATTGCATTTACCGTAACTGTTGATGAAGCGTTATTAAGGATGAATGTCTCACTGTTACTTACGGGGAGTTGTTTGCTTGTGATCGTGCGATAATAAAGATCCTCAATACCTACCTCTGCGGCAATATACGAATACTTCGATGTCACCAAAGATCGATAGGTCTTGAGTTCAGAGATAACTCCGATCGTTGCAGACTGAATGATCGCAAGAGAGATCATCACGAAGAAAAAGATAGTAAGAATGAGTGCCGCACCACGCGTCTTGCTTTGTCTTAATTGTTGAATGAAAGTTTTGTGCATAAATATAAGACACTTTTAGTATGTACCACGGAGAATAACAGTATTATAGAAATAATTCTCATCAATAGCGATGCCGCGAGCGGGACGAAGGCGAAGATTGATCTTCACACCCACCGTCTCTCCTGTGTCAATATAATTGAAGACCAATCCCTCGATCTCTGTGCGAGATGAAATAAGTGAACCCTTATCAGTGCCATCCTCTCTGATCCGGAGTGTATTTCCCGAAACATAGTACTCAACGGTCATGGCTGTACCTGACGCATTCACCGTGCTTAGTGTCAGGCGCCCCGGATCTGCATTGAATGTACTATTTGTAAGATCAACTAATGTCGCACTTTTAATATCACGAGTAAGGCGCTCCATCACCTTTACGGCTGAGTCGTTCATATCACGAGAAGAGCGCAAATGATTGAACGCGCCCACCGTCTGCATCATTGAGTTAATAGCAACAACGGAAAGCATCGAGAAGAGGCCAACATAAAGCACCACCTCAATGAGAGAGAGTCCTTTATTGTGTGACAACATACGAAGATCTTTAAAAGACATATTTTAGTTACTTAAGAGATTAGTGACATAGGTTTGAATAGAATCATTCGCTGTACCCTTATTACCATGTCGCATCCAGGAGATATTTAGAGTGATCTTCTTTGTACCCGGATCATTGACTCCACCCGAGCTCACAATATTATCATTCCCATCACGAGAAACATTCTCAACAACAAAAGAGCGCGTGTACGTATTCTCGAGTTTTTGAAGTGTTGTCGTCGCCGTCCATATGGAACCATCCCAGTAAAGATAGTATGTCGTTCCAGGGCTCAGTGTCGCAATATTTGATGTCCAACTCACGTCACGCATCAACTTGATAGCCTCGATACCCTCTTCAAGAAAATATCCCGATTGAATATGCGCAGTCGTATCCTGACTCACATCAAGCGCTTTTTTGTAAAAGAAAGAGATAGAAAGAAAGAACATCGTGAAAATACTCGTTGCGAGAATGATCTCTACAAGCGTGAACCCTTTGGACTCTTGAATATTACCCCACGCCACATTGTTCTTCATATGATTATATAAAACATTAATCCGACTTCCGTTATTATACTATATCGAGATCGCACCCGTGCCGTTCACCGTCACTGTTGTCTTCAGAGAATTATTTGATTTTGCTCGCACATCAAATGTTCCACTCTGATTTGTTCCACCAGATAATCGCTCGAATAACACTTCATTTCCGCCGCCCGCAAGAGAAATATTTACGATCTCAACTGGAACAACGAAACGGTACACCACGTTCGTTGATAAACCCGCAGTATACGTTGGTCCAATGAAATAAACGACCTTATCGGTATCAATATGTATTCCATACTGCTTATCATCTCTTGAGGATATCGTATCGAAGTGCGCCTGACTGAATGCGGCAAGCACCTGTTCCACGGCAGCATCCATCGTTTTCTGTGCACGAAAATTATTAAGCGATGCAAGCACAACACCACTGATCATTGCCATAATAGCGACCGCAACAAGAGTTTCGATCAATGTGACACCACGAGAGAATTGAAGTGAGCGTGGCATGATCTTAGACACCATCCATAAGCTTATACATTGGAGTGATCATACCGATAGCAAAGACACCGACACCAAGAGCGATCACCACCATGAGTAGCGGCTCAACGATCTTTGACATATTTTCGGTTGCATTATCGACTTCATCCTCGTAGAAAACAGCGATCTTCTTTAACATATCAGAAAGACCTCCCGTTTCTTCGCCCACTTCCATCATATCTCCAACCATAACGGGATAGATCTCGGGATGCTCCGTGAACACCTTCGAAAGCGGAATTCCCTTCTGTACATTCTCCCCCGCCTGAAGGAGTGTGTCTTTATAGTACACATTTGAAACGACGTCTCTTGTAATGGATATCGCATGCACAATATCGACACCGGCAGAAATAAGAGAGGAGAGTGTGCGTGTCGCGAGTGCGGAATTGAACTCGCGAACTAATTTCCCAAACACAGGAGCGCGGAGGACAAGAAAATCGATGGCACGACTTCCAAATTCAGTTCTTTTGAACCAAATGAATGCACCAACAAAAGTACCGACACCAAGAAGGAAGAGGATCAATTGATGCTGAAGAAAATCACTTACATTAATAATGACCTTCGTAAGCGGAGGCAGCTCTACATCCATTTCTTTGAATGTCGACGAGAGACCTGGTACAACGTAGATCATCATGAGCACGCCGACACCCATCATGACACTGAGCACGATAACGGGATACGTCATTGCGCCTTTTACTTTTTTCTTGATGACGTATGTCTTTTCCATTTGGCCTCCCACCGTATTTAGTGACTCAACCAAACCTCCTGACTCTTCTCCTGCGTGCACCATTGAAATGAAAACTGGAGGAAATACATCTTCAAATTTTCTCATCGCATCAGAAAGCGCCGTTCCTTTATTGATATCATCAATAAGCGAGCGCAATACCTCACGAAACTTTGGATTTTGTGTTTGTTTGTAAAATATCTGAAGTGCACGAGAAATAGGAAGACCGGCCTCGATCATTGTTGCGAGATTGCGTGCGAAAAGGATCTTCTCTCGGAGATCGATCTTCGAGAGGAACGCATTGATCCTATCCATATCAAAACCACCAGCACCAGCTTCTGTTGCAGTAAGAAGCAATTTCCCTTCAACTTTGATGTTCTTCGCGAGTTCGAATTTATCCGCAGCCTCGGCCGTACCTTCGACCTGTGCGCCGGTTGCGAGTAATTGTGCTTTATATTTATACTTGGGCATAACTTACTCTATTATATAGGAATTATCGCGCACAAGAAACAGGAAGTGGGTGAACTTTGATGTCGTGGCCATTTTCAAACAACACATGAAGCAAGTGAATGAGTTATTTTTTATGCATCGCACGAACTCAGACGAAGACTTACCTCAAAAATAGGATGCTTAAATCGAGCAAAGGAGGGCGAGACAAGATCCAAAATTATTCACTACTTACAACACGGAACACCTCTTCGATTGTGGTCAGACCCTTCGCTGCTTTAAAGATCCCGTCTTCAAGCATGATGAGCATTCCTTCCTTGCGCGCCTGATTTTCAATATTTTCAGCAGACGAATTCGCAACAGCAAGCTCGCGTATCGCAGGAGACATTTGCAAAACTTCATGAATACCTACGCGACCCTTATACCCCTCTTCGCATTCTTGAGATGGTTTTGGTTTATAGAATGGAACATCCTCCCATGTCGCATTTTTGGGCACAACATCCTCATCCTTGAGTGCCTTTAACACAAGATCAAGATTTGCCTTTTTACCTAATGCCTCAATCTCAGTCTTAGTTAATGTGTATTTTTCTTTCGAACCACAAAGCCTACGCACAAGGCGCTGACCAATGACCACATTCACTGTTGAAACGATAAGGAATGGCTCGGCGCCCATATCAATGAAGCGAGGAAGGGTTCCTGCAGCAGAATTGGTGTGGAGAGTGGAGAGCACCAAGTGTCCAGTGAGTGCGGCATTAATACCCAAAGACGCGGTCTCACCGTCACGGATCTCTCCCACCATGATGATGTCTGGGTCCT
>Ga0208374_1000849_pt1 | contig 11005 bp, 9 predicted proteins | sample RifOxyC3_FD_184037 | JGI IMG/M metagenome (GOLD analysis project Ga0208374, IMG submission 184037) | Groundwater microbial communities from Rifle, Colorado - Rifle Oxygen_injection C3 (SPAdes) | ecosystem: Environmental > Aquatic > Deep subsurface > Groundwater | place: Rifle, Colorado, USA...
CGACACCATGCGCACGGCGCGCTCGCGGACCTCGGGGGAAAAATTCGCTGACTTCTTCATGGCTCCATCTTCTCAAAGGTGGGAGCCTCCTCGAAACCCGGGGCGGTTCAGTGACGGTGACGGTCCGCATCACCCCACTGTTAACGACATGCAGCGCCTGGCATCGACCAGGCGCTGTGCCTTGTGCTGTCATCACTGGATCCAGGCCCTCGGTCATGGGCTGGACGGTGGCCAGATGAGGCAGGATTCCGGCTGCGCCAAGCCGCTCCAGCCCAACGTTGCGCTCAGGACGGGAGGGGGTCGGCGAGACCACAGAATCTAGTCACACACCAGACATGACCGTCAGATGGAGCTAGAGAGATGAACGCCAACACCACCATTTTCGACCCGCAAGGGACGCCCCGCCTGCTGGGGCCGGAGCTCGCCAGCGGTGGTGAGGGCCGGGTCTTTCCACTGCATGAATACCCTGATCTGCTGATCAAGCGCTACCACCCCGAGGTACTGGCCAAACGCGGTCCTGAACTGCGCAGCAAGACCGAGGTCATGGTCACGCTCAAGGAGCGGTTCCGGTCGCATCCGGTGAGCTGGCCGCTGCTGAGCGTCTTCGACGAGCAGCGCCAATGGGTCGGCTACACGATGCGGCGTGCCCAGGGCGTGCCTATGTTCCGCCTGGCCCATGCGATGGCCTACGTCAAGTCCTTCCCGTCGCTGGACCGCAACCAGGTGGTGGCCTATCTGCGCTCGCTGCTGGCCGCGCTCAACGGCCTGCACCGACATGGCGTGCGGGTGGGGGACTACAACCTCAACAACATCCTGTGTCAGCCGGGCTCGGCGGCCATCAGCCTGATCGACTGCGACAGCTACCAGCTCAAGGTGGCTGGACAGTTCTTCCCCTGCCCGGTCGGCAGCCCCGACATGACCCCCAAGGAGCAGCACGGACGCGCGTTCAGCGACATCGTGCGTACCGAGGAAAGCGAGCGCTTCTCGGTGGCGATCGTGCTGTTCAAGTGCCTGATGCTCGGGCGCCACCCCTACGACATCGTCGGCGGCGATGACCCGGTCAACAACCTCCAGGCCGGCCGCTTCGCCTACGGCCGTGGCAACACCGGGGTGCCGAAAGGCCCCTGGTTCAACATCTGGAGCCACATGCCGCACCGCCTCAAGGAGATGTTCATCCACACCTTCACCGTAGGCGCCGACCAGCCCGAGGCCAGGCCCAGCCTGAACGAGTGGGACCTGGCACTGCGGCTGTACCAGGTCGAAATGGCCAAGGGCTGGCACGAATGCGCCATCAAGCCGGCCCAGCCCAAGTCACGCGAATACCGCGGTAGCCGCTCGATGGCACAGGCCTGAGCCGATCCGTCGCAAGTCCCGCCTCCAACCCCTTGTTCACCCATCAGGAAAGCACCATGTCCACGACCCCACTCCGGCTGCAAGACAGCAGCGACCTGCTCGACAACCCTTCCACACGCTGCGCCTGCATGCTGGTACTCGACACTTCCGGCTCGATGGCGGGTGCACCGGTAGCCGAGCTCAATGCCGGTCTGCAGGGCTTCATCGAGGCAGTGCGCGATGACGAAATCGCCTCCTACGCCATCGACCTCGGCATCATCACCGCAGGCGGCACTGTCAGCGAGGTCCTGCCCTTCACGTCTGCCAGCGCCATTGATCGGCACCAGCCGCTTCAGGCCAGCGGCCAGACCCCGCTGGGCGGCGCAGTCCAGCTCGCACTCGATCACCTCGAGGCACGCAAGGCCCAGTACAAGGCCAACGGCGTCGCCTACTACCAGCCCTGGCTGGTCCTCATCAGCGACGGCGAGCCGACCGACGCCTGGCAACAGGTGGCCGCCCAGTCCCGGCTGCTGTCCGAGCAGCGCCGACTGGTCGTCATGCCCATCGGCGTGCAAGGCGCCAACCTGAGCGTCCTGAGCCAGTTCTCGTCGCGCCCCGCCAAGCAGCTCAGCGGCCTGAAGTTCCGCGAGTTCTTCGAATGGCTGTCGGCCAGCATGAGCCGCGTGTCCTCCTCGAACTCCACCAGCGCATCCGTGTCCCTGCCCAAGACCGACAGCTGGGACAGCGTCTGAGCCACCATCCAGAACCGCCCAGGGCAGCAATGCCTGGCATGACACCACCACCGAGAAGACCCATGACTGCCCAGCTGCCCCCCAACTCGCCCCTGAAGAAGGCCCCGACTGCTGCCAGAAAGCGGCGCCCCAAGCCCGAGGCGGCCCTGCTGGCCAGCCCTGAGCCAGCAACGCCCGAACCGTTGTCGCCAGCCAGCGCATCGGGGCTGGAAACCACGAGGCACTGGTTCGTCCAGGATGAAGCCGTGGCCGGCCTGGCGCACCGCAACCGCAACCTGCCCTGCCAGGATGCCGTCCAGGCGGTCAGCCATCCCCGCACGGCACTGGTGCTGGCCGATGGGGCCGGTAGCTCGGCGGTTTCCGAGATCGGCGCACAGGCCGTGGTCAGATCGACCCTTCGTCTGCTCGACACGCTCGACAAGCCGCTGTCGGCCTGGCTCGACCGGGACTGCCCCGATCCGCAACAGGAAGCCCGCACCTGGGGCCTGCTGCTGGTCAAGCACGCCATCGGGACCCTCAAGGACCTGGCGGCCGAACACAGGCGCGAACTGCGTGACTTCCGCTGCACCCTGCTGGTAGCGGTGGTCGGCCGTCAGCACCTGCTCTGGCTCAAGGTCGGCGACGGCGCCATCGTGCTGGAAAAACGACAGCGGCAGACCGATGCGCAGGACCTGCTCGCCTGGACCCATGAACTGGTCACGCTGGGCGAGCAGGGCAAGGGAGAGTTTGCCAACCAGACCCAGTTCCTCGACGCGCTCACACCGGACGACGTGCAGATCGGCTGCCTGCCAACCGCACTGGTCAGCGGCCTGGCCCTGATGAGCGACGGCGCGGCCGAGAAGCTGGTGGCCAACGACGGCAGTCGGGTGGCCCCGCGGATCTCGACGCTGCTCGCTCAGCTGCGCCAGGACAAGTTGCGCCGCTCGGTGCTGACGAGCATGTTCTACCAGGACGACTTCCTGACGGGCACCAGCGGCGACGACCGCAGCATCGCGCTGGCGGCTTGCGAGAATCCTGCTGCCGGGCCAGCACCACGGTCCCCCCAGCTCCCTGCCGCCGATCAGGCAGATCCGGCCGTGGTAGCGGCCCAGGCTACCCTGCCAACAGCCATCAGCGAGCCATCGCCCGATACGGCAAGCCAAGTCCCAGCCCTGGTCCAGCCTCCGTCCGCCAGCCCGACCAGCAAGCCAAGAAAGCCGATCCGCAAGCGTCGCTGAGACCGTTGTCCTCGGTCACAATCGAATCAGCCCCATCCCTCCCTGAACTAGCTACGCGATGAACCCTAGAAATATCCTGGTCTGTGTCTCGGGCATGTCGCCTGCCGTCATCACCGAAACGCTGTATGCGCTGGTGGTCAAGGAATGCCCCGCCTTCGTCCCGGACGAGATCCACGTCATCACGACGCTGCAGGGCAAGCAGAAGATCCTGCTGGAACTGCTCGAGCCAGCGCAAGGGGTGTTCCATGCCTTCATGCGCGACTACCTGCCAGGACGATCCATCCGCTTCGATGCCGAGACGGTACATGTCATTGGCGAGACGCGCGCGCACAAGGCCGGCCCCTTCAGCCAGCTGACCGGCGTGTCGGGCCAGGTCCTGCACGAGCTCGACGACATCACGACCGAAAACGACAACAAGGCAGCAGCCAACACCATCTACCGCGTGCTGCGCGAGCTCAAGAGCCAGCCCGGCACCCGGCTGCACGCCTCGGTCGCCGGCGGGCGCAAGAGCATGAGCTTCTACATGGGACATGCCTTCTCGCTGCTGGCCGATGCCGATGACCAGCTCTCGCATGTGCTGGTCAGCGAGCCGTTCGAGAACCCGCAGCTCAAGTTCTACTACCCGCCGCGCGAACCGAAGCTGCTCAGCTGGACGGACCGCCAGGGCCAGGCGCAGCAGGTCTCGACCGAACAGACCGATGTCAAGCTCGCGCACCTGAGCGTGCTCAGGCTCGGCGCGCTACTGGGCAAGGACTGGCCGGAAAAGGCACAGGAGTCCTTCGAGTTCGCGGTGACACTGGCCCAGGCCGCGGTGCAGCCACCGCGCCTGAAAGTGGTGCTCAGCCGGGAACGCGACAGCGAGCTCTACAACGGCTCGCTCTTCCTGTGCGGGGAAACGGTCAAGCTGTCGCCGCTGGAATTCGTCGTGTTCGCCATGTTCGCGCTGACCTGCCACTTCCAGGATGACCCGCAGCTGTTCGACGGCGCCGAGCTCGAGCCTGCCTCACTGCCCGACACCCTCTGGGAGACCTTCAGCAATGATCTGCGTGGCAAGCGTTTCGACAGCCTGAAGAAGAAGGATTTCAAGTCGATCTACTCGCGCATCCACGAAGCACTGAGCGAAGCGGTGGGATCAGCAGTCGCCGCTCACTTCAGGATCGAGACCGTAGGTAAGAAGCAAGCGGGCCAGCAACGCCCCTATGCCCTGAAGGTGGCGCCGGAACGGGTCGACATCAGCGATATCAAGGACTGGTGGCCCCTGCTGCGCAAGGAACTGATCTGAGCGTTTCCGGTGCAGCGGACTGGGTAAGCCAGGCTCGCCAGCACCGGAGCATTCGCTGGGTTTTCGGCAATTACTGAGAATGGCTCGCAACAAGTTGTCCGCAGATTGATTCCAAAGGACTTTTTCTCGGGAATTGGCAAAAATGCTGCGTTTTTCACCAAAAACCCCTGATCTTGTGCAATGCAGCACGAAGCTGTCCGCAAACGCCGTGCAAGTGCTTGATTCCAAAGGGAGGTTTCATGGTAGAGTCCAGCATGCCCCGTTACCGAAGGGGATTAAGACTACCTTGGTCGGGACTGGTGCTATCAGTTGATCGTCCAGCATGCCCCGTTACCGAAGGGGATTAAGACCTTCTTGCTTGAAGGAGACGTTGGCGAAGTCTGTCCAGCATGCCCCGTTACCGAAGGGGATTAAGACAACGATGTAGATACGCATGATGATCTCCGGTGGTCCAGCATGCCCCGTTACCGAAGGGGATTAAGACGAGTGCCGTCGTCGTTCCATATGCGGAAGTACGTCCAGCATGCCCCGTTACCGAAGGGGATTAAGACTTGAGGAGTTTGGGCGTGTGAGTCGTTGTCGTTGTCCAGCATGCCCCGTTACCGAAGGGGATTAAGACCGATGTCGCGCAGGTTGAGTTTTGGCGACTCAAGTCCAGCATGCCCCGTTACCGAAGGGGATTAAGACCATCTGAGCTTTTCAGAAAAGACCTCGTAACGCTGTCCAGCATGCCCCGTTACCGAAGGGGATTAAGACCCAAGACGTTCTTGACACGTTCGGCCCTTAAGGGTCCAGCATGCCCCGTTACCGAAGGGGATTAAGACCGTATCTGCATGCTGCTGCAGCAACTTATCGAGGTCCAGCATGCCCCGTTACCGAAGGGGATTAAGACTCAGGACCTCTACCATGAGCCCTCTGTACACGTCCAGCATGCCCCGTTACCGAAGGGGATTAAGACACTCACCGCGATGCTACCGAGCTTCTTCCAGTTGTCCAGCATGCCCCGTTACCGAAGGGGATTAAGACGCTTGGAAAGCTTCCAGGATCGGTGCTTTGTGTCCAGCATGCCCCGTTACCGAAGGGGATTAAGACAGCTGTGCAATACGGACATTCTTGCTCTCATAGGTCTGGCATGCCCCGTTACCGAAGGGGATTAAGACCCGATGTTGAAACCCTTGAGGAACGTTTGCTTGTCTGGCATGCCCCGTTACCGAAGGGGATTAAGACCGGTCCGCTGTAGAGCGGGTACACGTTGTTGTCCGGCATGCCCCGTTACCGAAGGGGATTGAGATGGGACGAGTTTGGCTTTGATGAAGTCCGTGATGCCCGACATGCCCCTTTGCCGAAGGGGATTAAGACCTTGGCTAGGTGCGTGACCGGCTCGACCTTGACTTTTGGCATGCCCCGTTACCGAAGGGGATTAAAAATTCAGTCCGTTTCCCAGGCGGTTCTTCTGGAGAGTCCGACTTGGCCGATCACCAAATTTTGGTATTGAGAAATTTTCTATTGAAATTTGATTGAATCTCGATTTCCGCGCAGTTTCCGCGTCGCGAGAAAATCCTCACCACTAGAGAGGCCTGTAATCGTCCGGACCAGACTCTGAACCCAACGTTGGCCTGAAGTCCCCGTCATAGGGAAAGGCTGAGACCATCAGGGCATGACTTCCACCGAAATGCATGCCCCTGTTGAAGGCCCGATTCCGGAGTTCGCCTGCCCCACGCTGCTGGCCCTGCCCGCCCCGGAGACAAGCGCAGTCGAAGTGCCTCTTGTGGCGGCGACGCCTGTCCAGGCCCAGGCCTTGGCGCAACCCCTGACCGCGCCCTTGTCGGAAGCCCTGACCGATGCGGCCTTGACCACGGCCTGGGAGCGCGTCAATGCCAATGCCGGCGCAGCCGGAGCCGATCACCAGACTGTTGCAGCGTTCGGACGCCACCTGACCAACGAGCTGCAGCGCTTGCGCCAGGAAGTCATCACCGGCAGCTACGCGCCACAGCCGCTGCAATTGGTGCCGATCCCCAAGACCAAGGGAGGTCATCGGGTACTGGCCATTCCAGCGGTACGTGACCGGGTACTGCAGACGGCAGTCGCCCGACTGATAGGCCCGCACCTGGATCATCTGTTCGCGCCAGACAGCTACGGCTATCGTCCAGGTCGTTCGGTGGCCCAGGCCGTGGCACGGGTGCAGGCCTACCGGGATGCCGGTCTGGTCCACGTGGTCGACGCCGACATCAAATCCTACTTCGACCATATCGATCATCGGCGTCTGCTCAATCTGGTCAGGACCCATGTCCTCGACGAAGGCATCCATCACCTGGTGGAACTCTGGCTTTCGGCGGTGCTCTGGGAACGCGGCAAGCTGCCACGCCTGCAGACCAAAGGGGTGGGCCAGGGCTCTCCCCTGTCGCCCTTGCTGTCCAATCTGTATCTCGACGCCTTTGACCATGCCCTGCAGTCGCAAGGTCTGGCAGTGGTGCGCTATGCCGATGATTTCGTCGTACTGTGTTCGGACGCCTTGACTTCCAGCCGAGCACTGGCGCTCGTGCGTCAGATACTGGATGACTTCAAGCTGAGCCTCAACGAGGCCAAGACCCGGCTGACCAGTTTCGAGGCCGGATTCGAGTTCCTGGGGGTCAGGTTTCGCCGCCACCATGTCGAGCCGATACGGGAGGAATCACGCCCCTGGCTGCTGCCTGAACAGGTTCGCGCCGAACCGCAACCCATGCCGATCCCGCAAGGGCCATATAACCAGGAGCCCGAACTGCCCAGCAGTCCGCTGCCGTCCGAACCGCAAGCGGGAACCACACTGGCGGCGCTGGATCCAGCCTTGCAGGACACGGCAGACGGGGCGATCGCCGGCTCCGGCGTTCGCTTGCTCAGTGCCGAGCGTGCCTCGCCCCTGCTGCAGTCGCTCTACATCGGCGAACCTGGCTGCTGGCTGAGCAAGTCCCATGACCGCGTAGTCGTCAGCGCGAAGCACCAGGTGCTCGCGAGCGTCCCCCTGCACCAGCTCGACCAGATTGCGATCCTGGACAACGCGATGGTGTCCACCGCCTTGTTGCGCCATTGTGCCAAGCACCGGGTACGGGTGGCCTTGGCAGGCTGGGGGGATGAACTGCTGACCCTGGAGCGGGGCGGACTGGCTGACCAGAACCTCTTGCAGGCCCAGTGGGCGGCGCAGCAGGACGACAGCCTGCAATTGCTGCTGGCCGGCAGCTTCGTGGAGGGCAAGCTGCACAACAGCCGCGCCGTGCTGCGACGCTTCTCCCGCCGCGAGGGACGCTCGGGAATCGAGAAACATCTGCTGGCGATAGAACGGCTGCAGGCTCGTCTGAGCCAGGCCAGTGATCTCAACGGCGTGCGTGGCCTCGAGGGCCAGGCAGCACGCCATTACTTCGAGGGCTTGCGCCTGCTGTTGCCGATCGGGGTGGACTTTGCCGCACGGACCAGACGACCACCGCGTGATCCGGTCAATGCGTCCCTGTCGATGGGCTATGCAATGCTGGCCAACAACCTGCACACACTGATCCGCATGGAAGGGCTGAACGCCCACATGGGGCACCTGCACAGCATGGGTGCCCGCAGCATGGCCCTGGTCTCAGACCTGATGGAGGAATTCCGTGCGCCGGTCGTCGACAGCGTGGTGCTGAACCTGTGGCGCCAAGGCATTCTGTGCGATACCGATTTCGAGTGGAGCGACGATCCCGACGAACTGCCATGCCGACTGCGTACCCAAGGTCGCCATCGCCTGCTGGCTGCGCTGGAAGACAAGCTGCAGAGTCAGCAAATGCATCCTGGCACTCAACGGCTGATGGACATGCGACGGATCATGCAAGCCCAGGCACGCCACTACCTGCGGGTGCTGCTGCGCCGCGAGCCCCTGTACCGTCCCTTCAAGCTGCGCTGAGGACCGGTCATGCGCAGGCTCTGGGTGGTCAGTTACGACGTAAGCGATGACCTGCGGCGGACCCATCTGGTCCAGTATCTGGAAGGCTGGGGTTATCGGGTACTGGAGAGCGTTTTCGAATGCGTCTGGCGTGCCGATCAGATACCCCTGGTGCGCCAGAATCTGCAAGCGCTGATTGATCCGGCGGTCGATCGACTTTGGCTGACACCCGTATGCCAGTCATGCCTGCGCGCCGCCGAGGTCAACGGGCAGCACCGATCGGTTGGCCAGGTCCATTACCACCTGGTCTGAGATGCAGTCCGCCTCCGGGGCAAGCAGTTGAAAATTGCCGGATCAGCCACGATGGATGAGAACGACTCTCAAAAAGCTGTCCGCAGATTGATTCCAAAAGACTTTTTTCGAAGATATGGCAAAAATGCTGCTTTTTTCACCGAAAAACCCTGATTTTGTGCAGCGCAACACGGAGCTGTCCGCAAACGCCTTGCAAGTGGTTGATTCTAAAAGGAGGTTTCGTGGTAGAGTCCGACATGCCCCGTTACCGAAGGGGATTAAGACTTTTCAATACCCAGACTACGAATAAAGTCTTTGTCCGACATGCCCCGTTACCGAAGGGGATTAAGACGAAGTTGAAATCAGCCACGATAAACTCCTAGGTCCGACATGCCCCGTTACCGAAGGGGATTAAGACACAGGTGCTGTCAGCTCCGAAGAGCTGACCGTCCTGTCCGACATGCCCCGTTACCGAAGGGGATTAAGACTACTTGCTGGTGCGCTTGATGTCGAACTCACCGTCCGACATGCCCCGTTACCGAAGGGGATTAAGACTCCTTATTATGCGCCTGCTTGAGGAAGTGCTGTCCGACATGCCCCGTTACCGAAGGGGATTAAGACGGTGAACACATCCGAGATGGTGGCCGGAGCCAGTCCGACATGCCCCGTTACCGAAGGGGATTAAGACAAGTAACCTACGCCGGCCACCACGCCTGCTGCGGGTCCGACATGCCCCGTTACCGAAGGGGATTAAGACCCGAGGAGACGGCGCAGCGGGCCAAGGTGCCCGTCCGACATGCCCCGTTACCGAAGGGGATTAAGACTCGCACTTGGCGAAGTAGCCGATGACGAACTTCGTCCGACATGCCCCGTTACCGAAGGGGATTAAGACAAGCGGTATTGCGGGTCGAGGACAACGATGACGGTCCGACATGCCCCGTTACCGAAGTGGATTAAGACTTGTGACGAACACAGCAGTACTTGTTTCGGTCGTCCGACATGCCCCGTTACCGAAGGGGATTAAGACGTCCAGCCGACGACCTTACCGAGGCGAACACCGTCCGACATGCCCCGTTACCGAAGGGGATTAAAACGTGTTTCACACTACGTTGTACATAGCTCCCTGTTCCGACATGCCCCGTTACAGAAGAGGATTCGATATGCTGCCGCTCCTCAATCAGATCGGATTTCGTACCTGATCCGATGGGGATTCAGGCTCCGAAACCAACGTTGGCATGATGGTCAAATCTTGAACTGTTGATCCGATACTTGCGACATCGCTTCAACGCTTCAGGAGATTCAAATGCCTTTCTTCCTTGCCGCACTCGTTCCACTCATTTCAGGCTTGGTCTCGGGTGCCAGCACCGTCGTCGCCTCGGCAGCAGCGGGTGCCGCCGCCGGCGCTGCAGCCTCGGGTGTCGCAGGCGCTGCGATCGGTGCCACCACCGCTGCCGTGGGCTCCGCTGCGACGGTAGTCGCGGGCACCACGGCCACTGCGACCTCACTGGCTACGGCCGCAGGCGCGGTGGGTGCAGCGGCAGGCGTCTCCAAGGCCTCGGCTGAAGTCCTGCGCTCGTCGCAGCGTCGCCTGGCCTGACCAGATGCCCCTGGCACCTCCCCGTCTCACACGGCTAGCGGTAAAACAGCCACCAGGGGCCTTCTTTCAAGCCTACCGGTTGCCATCCAGTCATGCAAACCAACTTCCTGCTCGGCGAGATCAAGCTCACTCCCGACGCCCGCATGAAACTCAAGCGGGTGCCGCTCGACCTGATCTGCCGGCACGCCATCAACGAACATGGCCACATCACTGAGAGTGAGGCCAGACGCAACGCCAGGAACATGGACCTCCTCGGTCCGATCGTTTCACGCTACAAGGCCGATCCCACCGACCCGCACTCGCCCAACATCGTGATTTACACACGCGAGACCTGGGACGAGACCGTCGTCTATCTCGACTGAACCCATGCTGCGAACGCCAGCCCATCAGGTCAGCTGAGACATCAGCCTCCGGCTGCCACCCCTAGAGCGTGTTATGAACTTTGACCGGCGCCCAAGAGCATCACGGCCTTGGGCAGCATGAGGATGGCGAACACCACGAAATGCAGCGATGCCAGCACTTCCGGCATGCGCTCGAAGTCGCGTGAGAGACGGCGAAAGCGTGCCAGCCAGGCAAAGCTGCGCTCGACCACCCAGCGTCGCGGCAGCAGCACGAAGCCCTTCTTCGCCTCGGGCAGCTTGACCACGCGCA
>Ga0208374_1000856_pt1 | contig 10849 bp, 12 predicted proteins | sample RifOxyC3_FD_184037 | JGI IMG/M metagenome (GOLD analysis project Ga0208374, IMG submission 184037) | Groundwater microbial communities from Rifle, Colorado - Rifle Oxygen_injection C3 (SPAdes) | ecosystem: Environmental > Aquatic > Deep subsurface > Groundwater | place: Rifle, Colorado, USA...
CTCCAAGATACAAAGCAAGAATGACCCACCCCTGCCATGTCGCAGGCGTCCATCCCCACCCATAGAGCTTCCTCCGAAACCAATACCCATTCGGATTATCTTTGAGATATGCGATATATTCCTTATACATAGAGACATTATATCAGACCGCCAATAAAAAGTACTGCGGCGAAGAGCTTTGAATTTCGGGTCTTTTACGCTACGCTCTCCATATGCACAAAGAACTCGTAACGCTTGCAACCAAGCACGTAAGTGACATCATTAACCTCGCAATCGAACACGGAGCCGAAGAAAAAGCGCTTGTTGTGTATGATACGCGCTACGGCCTCACAAATATTCTCACGGAAGCCTATCGCTCCGCACTCCCCAACGCAGAGTTCATTGATTTCGACTCTGCAAGCAAAGAAGAGATCATGTCGGCATTCGACGCGCTCAAGCCAGGCGACCTTGTTGTACTCATTCAGTCTTCAAACTTCCTTCTTGACGCATTTCGCATCCGACTTCATCTTTTCCAAAAGAAACTGAAGGTCATCGAGCACGTCCACCTCCATCGCAATACCAAGGATGTATGGGATGTTTACATCAACGCTCTCGAATATGATGCTGACTGGTATCGCACTATTGGACCCGCCCTGAAAGCAAAGCTTGAGAATGTGCACGAGCTTCGCATCGAGGGAGGTGATGCGGTGCTTACGATCACTGGTGGCGTCGAGTCGCCCAAATTGAATATCGGAGACTACAGAGGAATGGAAAATATCGGCGGCACCTTCCCTATCGGCGAAGTGTTTACCGAAAGTAAAGATTTCCTCCAAATGAACGGCTCATTCATGATCTACGCCTTCGCGGGCGGAGACTTTCTCACAAGCATGCACGAGCCATTTCGCGTCGACGTCAAAGAAGGACAAGTCGTAGGCTGGGCGGATAATGCACCGAAATCTTTTGTCGATATCATCAACGTCATCAAAGACTACGAGCGCCCACTCATTCGCGAGCTTGGTTTTGGACTCAACCGTGCCATCACGCGCGAGCGCTATCTCCAAGACATCACTGCCTTTGAGCGCATCTTAGGACTCCATCTTTCACTTGGCGAGAAACATAGTGTCTACAAAAAGCCTGGTATCACGACGCACAAAACCAAGTTCCACGTCGACGTCTTTCCTGTCGCCGATCGCATCCTCGCTGATGGTGAAGTAATTTTTGAAGGAGGAAAATACTTAGTCTAAAATTGTTGCATAAAAAAATTGCCAAAGTCGAACCTTGGCAATGTATTACATAATTTTTTGTGATGCAAAGATACATCAGAACACTATGACTTCCACTCACTTCGTAAGAGGCCATATATTTTATCATCCATGAATTTATCATACATCCAATGAGAATCACGAGTAACTCCTTCGAGAGTGAATCCAAGTCGTTCTGCAACCTGACCACTCTGAATGTTTCCTGATGCACAACGAATTCTTATGCGGTGAAGATCTAATTCCTGAAACGCGTAATCAATAAGTCTCTTTACGCATTGCGTCATTATCCCCCTCCCCGTGCAGTCTTGATCCAACCAATAGCCAATCTCGGCATTGCGATGTGTTGCATCAATGTCGAATACTCCGACCGAGCCGACGAGTTCGCCTTTATACCAAATACCGAAGTCAACCTTTGTTTTCTTTTCAAAATCGACAAGACACTCTTCGATATATTTCTTACTATGGAGAGGCGAAGTTGTTGCATCCACCCACAGGAGCCACGGGCGTAGGTGTGCTCGATTTTTATCTACCAATTCGAAGACACGTGTCGCATCCTCTATTTTTCGCATCCGCAACTGCAGATCATCAGAAACAATAAGCATCAGGGGTTCCTCCATAATATTCATAGTAGCATGTCAAAAAGGTATTTCGCATGAACGTCCTTTTTATAACCTAGCACATCATCAATAAAAGAGAAGGAACATGCTATGCGAGCAAAAGACCTACTCTAAAAAGAAAAAAGAAACATTCGATCTTCACCGGCAACAGGCATCTGTAATCCAATATTCCTACCGCCTTCTTTTATTGCGATCTTTATCGGACACCCCCGCACTGGAGCACTCCAATCTCCATTACCCCCCATCACGGCATGCATCGCACAATGTTCTTCGTCTTTATATCCCCACGCGCAAAAAAGTTTCTGTCTATTGTGTGAAAATACACCGACAGAGATAATTCGCCCATTAATATTTTGTTCAAAAAATTCTGCATAGACTTGATCAGTTGCCGTTCCATCATCAAAGATGAGTTCATCTTTTTCTTTATATTTGACATACCCCGACCAGTCAGGAAGTTGCTCCATGGAAAAATCACCCATAGACAGATTCTAGCAATAAACATACACAAAAAATAGTAAGAAAAAGCGGGGCCTCAGTTACACTGAAGACCCCGCAAAAGATCACGCAAGGCGACGACGCGCCGGCACCAAAGATCGGCGAAACACGAAGAGCAAAACAGCGATGGAGCCGATGGCGATCCACAGCACGCCGCCATGAACGAACAGAAGTTTCGTCATTGCATCCTGCGTGCAATCAGCTTGATAGAACGCAAGCGACCACTGCCCCTGGCTCAACCAGAAGATCATCTGCTCGAAGTGTGCCGTGAAGTGCCCCCACTGATCGATACCCGTGTGATTTGTTGCAAAGGCCGGCAGTGCAAAAAATGCCATCATGCTCGCAATGAGCACCATAAGTAAACGCTTCATTCAAAACCTCCCTCTCAAAGAACTCGCACAAAATGCGCAAGCTGTAATAAATATACACAAAAAATAATACGCAAGGAAGACGGGGCAATTAAGGAATATATTATTTTTGATGCAACGCTACTTGTTATGAGAAATCTTTATGGTAAACGCCTGAAGGCGTAGAGTCATAATTAAGATAAAATGATTCCGCACGCGTGAGATTTTTATTATTTCTTATAGACTCACTGAAACATCCCTCTTTGGGCACTCCCTGAAGATGCGTGCGGGACAAGTACGGCAAATATCCTCATCAAGTAGTGCAATGATCTTTTTTAGTGCCTCATTCTTTGACTCAAAAACATGATCACGGCCGATCTTGTCCATATACCCAGAACGCTCAAACATCTCATGAGTTTTTGTACTCAAGTTCGTTATGAATAGGTCACCACCCTGTTTCTGGCGAGCTTCTCGCTCATGCAAAAGCATATCTAGTCCCGCAAGATCAATAACAGGCATACTATCAAGAACAAGGAGGAGATATTTTTCATCGGGGTGCACATCTTTCAGGTCATACATTTTTGTCTCGACCTCATTTACTGAACCAAAGAATAGCGCACCCTCGATGCGCACCACGGAAAGCTGCGGGCAACGTGGACCCTTTGTGCGTGTCGAGAAACGTGGCTGATGATGCGCTGGGTCAGGAAGATAGGTGAGGACCGCAGGCATCGCGGAACGATGGAGATAAAGTGCGATAGAGAAGAATGTACCAACGAAGATCGCGAATTCAAGTTCAATAAAAAGTGTTGAAATAAACGTGATCATCAAGAGACCAAATTCACGATAACTCGCTTTCCATATTCCATGAATATGATGAAAGTCGATGAGTCCCCATGCAACTAAGAACAGCACGGCTGCCATGACTGCAAGTGGCAGATATGCCGCAAGTGGTGCAATGAAAAGTACAATAACAACAAGTGCGAGCGCAGCAAACACTGACGCAAGCGGCGTCTGCGCACCCGCCTCGTAATTCAAACCACTACGATTGAATGAGCCACTCACAGGATATGAAGAAAAAAAACTTCCAAAAATATTCGAAAGTCCCTGGCCGACAAATTCACGATTTGTATTAATACGATCCCCCGAGCGCAACGCCACCGCCTGTGCGATCGCTGCGGCCTCAGTGAGAGCAAGCAATGTCACCGCAAACGCAGAGGAAGCGAGAAGTGATATCGTCTCGAGGTCAAGATGTGGATACGAGAGCGGAGGAAGCGATGCTGTAAGGGCGCCAACAGTCTTAAGTCCAGTGACCGCGGGAGTCAGAAAATGATTAAAAACAAAACCCAATAAACTTCCAATCAATATTGCAGGAATCATGTATGGCACTTTCTTGAAATGATGCCGAAATAGGACCCCCGTCAGAAGTGTCGTGAGCGCGACGAGCGTCACATATGGATTAATATTTCCCAGATGAGCAAAGAAATTCGCAATGGTCTCGTAGAAAGAACTCCCCTGAGGGATAGGAATTCCGAAGAAATTCTTTATTTGACTTGATGCGATAAGGATCGCAGCGCCTGCGGTAAATCCGACGATTACGGTATGTGAAATAAAATTAAGCAGTGAGCCAAGACGCATCCATCCCATAAGAAGCTCCATGACACCAACAAGAAACGAGAGTGTGATTGCAAGACCGATGAACTCGGTAGTACCTGGGGTTGCATATGGAAGCAAAGACGCAAATACAACAAGGGATATTGCGGTTGTTGGGCCGGATACCAAATGCCGAGAAGAACCAAATAGTGCTGCAATGATCGCGGGGACGATAGCTGCATAAATACCGTATTGCGGAGGCAATCCGGCAATAGTCGCAAATGCGACCGCTTGAGGAAGTACCGCAAACGCACCCACAAACCCCGCAAGGCCATCCTTGTATAATGTCTCTTTTGTTATCTTTTTTCTCCATTCCAAAAAAGGAAAGATGTTATGCGCGCGGATGGTTGGATATGAAAATGACATGGAAATATATGACTAAAATACTTTATGGTAGGCATAATACTCCTTTTTCTTTAATTTTCAAAAAACACACGCGACACCCGAACGGAGTAAGGCAATTAATGAACGAATCGTGAATCACATGAAAACAAATGTTATACTACCCATCATGGACATATTACAAGCGCTTATATTGGGCGTAATTGAAGGAATCACCGAATTCCTCCCCATTTCTTCGACGGGACACCTCATTTTAGCAGGCGAACTCCTGAACATTCCCGCAACTGATTTTCAAAAAAGTTTCGATATCATCATTCAGCTCGGTGCAATTCTGTCCGTCATCGTCCTCTATTGGAAAACACTTTGGAACATCGCGACGATCAAGAAACTCATCGTCGCATTCATCCCCACGGGAGTAATAGGACTCGCACTTTATGGTGTCGTCAAAACTTACCTTCTTGGCAATCAACATGTGGTGTTATGGTCTCTCCTTTTGGGAGGCATCGCGCTTATCTTCTTTGAGCTTTGGCATAAAGAAGAAGACGCAGCAACGGCAGACATTGCGAACATTTCATACAAACAAGCGGCACTCATCGGGGTATTCCAATCACTTGCCATCATCCCCGGACTCTCACGCTCCGCATCCACCATTGTGGGAGGACTTCTCCTTGGTCTTCGCCGCACAACCATCGTTGAATTCTCTTTCCTTCTCGCCGTCCCGACAATGCTTGCCGCGAGCGGACTCGACCTTATCAAAAATGCCTCATCGTTTTCGACAGATCAGTTTGGAGTTCTCGCAGTGGGATTTGTTACCTCATTCATCGTCGCCATCTTCAGCATCAAATTCCTTCTTAATTACATCAGAAAGCACAACTTCATCCCCTTCGGTATTTACCGCATCGTAGCAGCACTCCTTTTTTGGATATTCATCATTCTCTAAAGTACTGAAAAAGGATCCTCCACTCATTCAAACAAGAAAGAGATTAGCGTGCCTCTATGACTTCGAGAGGGTGTGAGCGAAGTATCTCCTCAACCTCCTCATATCCAAGAGGAAAAGAATAATTATATCTCGCAGGAAGAGCAAAAACATATTGAGTATTACGACCCAGCTCGCTTGGGCCGATGGGAGCTGCGCCAATATGAAACTTCTCCTGCTCGAGCAAGTCCCACTGATCGAGCGTAAAGACCATGATGGGAATATCCTGACGCGTGGTTCCTCCGGTCCACTTCGGATGATGAATGGAAATGACTGGTCCTTGGGTGAACGGCACCTCCCCGAGTTCATCCCCCGCACGAGAACCGGTCCACGTATCCACACTTACCGAGTAGCCGTCCCAAGTCTTCGGAAGAACAAATCGAAAACCATAGAGCGGGTTTTCATAGATAATATCGGTTGATGACGCAACTTGATCAACCATGGGAATCTTTGGGTTTTGCTCCTTGAGTAAATTCATATATCCAAGCGCCGCCAACACGAGCACGGCGCCGACGCCCGCAATCATGCCAAATACTACCTTTGTGTGTTTTATATTCATCATATTCTTGTTGGAGTCATAACCACTAGATTCGCCTGCGACGACATGCAAAATGCGGTCGCGAACTTTATTTACTATAATACTTTTTCAGGGTCGAACAAGCATCAAAAAGTGACAATTTCTTTTTATATTGCCAGACTCTTGTTTTTACCATACTTACCATAATGAAATACCCAAGGGACCACACTCAATTAAAAACGGAAAACGGAGATAGGTACAGTATTTTCATTTTTTGCGTGTTGCAACAAGTATCACAACCTCTTCGGACGCCCAGATGTACGCACCATACTCTCTTAAGCGGTGTTTGCCGACAAATACCTAACTCAATGATCCCTTCCGTATGGCGTCCCCCGCCCGTACGCTCTGGCATGCCTCCGACAAGGTGTCTTCATTATCGATGGTGTCGCCGATGGCGAAGTGGTTCATGTGAGGCATGATTTATATCACGCCATGAGATTTACTAGAATACCGTACTCATCCCTATTTCTATTTCCAGTCATCCGAGGCTACTCTTGATGGTTACCACAAAAAAAATTTGTGCCGTCTCGGGAGCGACACCCGAGCACCGCTTTGTCTATTGTTTTTTAAACAAATACAGATATGTTCCGTACCCACCACTCACCATCTCTTCCTTGGGAACAAATTTTAATGATGCGGAATTTGTGCAGAAACGGCGACCACCCTCCTCTTGGGGACCATCTTCAAAAACATGCCCCACATGCCCCGCATCACTCCGTATTTCCGTCCGCGTCGTCGATAATGAATTATCCTCATGCATCGTTACTGAATCATCATCAATCGTCCTCCAAAAGCTCGGCCATCCTGTCCCAGAATCATACTTATGGGTACTGGAAAAGAGCGGCTTCCCCGTCACAACATCAACGTATATACCGTCGGCTTTGTTATCCCAATACGCATTATTAAACGGCGACTCAGTGCCACTTTCAGCAACCACGTGGTATGCCAATGGGTCTAAATTCTTAAGCAGTTCTGCGATCTCTTCATCAGAGTAGTTATAATCACCCTTCTTTGATACCTCGTTTTTATCCATAGATTTTGTCTGTTCAGATTCCAAGAATTGTATTGCAGCATCCTTTGCCCACGTCTCTTCGATGAATCCCGATCTGCCAGAGCCTTTTTTGTATCGCTCATAATGGTCAGACGCTTTTTTGTAGTAATCCTGATGATATTCTTCAGCCTTAAAGAATGTAGTAAACGGAAGTATCTCTGTCGCAATTGCTTTATTAAACAGACCACTTTTTTCTAATCGCACTCGAGCATCTCGAGCTATTATTTCCTGCTCCTCGTTCTGATAGAATATCGCGGTTGTATACTGAAATCCCCTGTCCGCAAACTGCCCCTCAGTATTTGTTGGATCAATGTGAGACCAGTAGATATCCAAGACTTTTTCAGTCGAAATAATACTTGAATCATATGTTATCTGTACTGCTTCACGATGCTTTGTAGTCCCCTTTGCAACAGCAAGATACGACGCGTTCGATTCCTCACCTCCCGCGTACCCAGAAACAGCATCAATGATTCCTTGCTCTTCCTGAAAATACGCCTCAGTACACCAAAAGCATCCTCCTGCTAAGGTTATCGTTTCGTATGAGGTATTCATTGTATTTTTTTCTTGAATAGAATTATTTTTAGGAGCAAATTTCTCGATCAGTGAATCCTCCAGTTGGATCGTTGCCCCATAACCAGAATCCAAAATAAAGGTTTCTATTTTCTTGTCATAGCCAGTGAGCACGGCGATACCAACAAGGATAATGAGTGCTCCAAATACTTTTTTTATTGTGCCCGTTGTCTGCATGTGTGCAGTGACCTTGTTCACAATCTGCTGACCAAAGTACGCAATGAGGAGCAACGAGATTGCTAAGCCGAGAGTAAATCCAAGAAGGTAGAGAAAGCCAACAATAAATGTTGCAGGGAGAACGGTCGCAATAATAAAGAGATATGTTGGGGAACAAGTAGTAAATACGGGACCCAATGCAAGCCCAATCAGCATGTCTCCCTTATAACTTTTCTTCTGATATCCCGCTCCAACGGCCCTGTTGCTGATCAGGCTTAGTTCATTGATATACGGTATTCGCATCCAAAATGATGGGAATATGATCACGATACCCACAAGAACTATTACTATTCCCGAAAAGCTTGTCCAGAAACTTTGCGGGATGCTAATGAATAGTGTGGTCGCCTTTAGGAGTAATGTGAACAAAACAACCGATACAGAGAGCGAGCCAATTACCGTAAGCGCGCGTTTTGAGACTCCTCGAGATCCCTCTTCCGACGCTCCAATAACCACGGGGAGTAATGGCAATATGCACGGCGCGAGCACCGTGAATATTCCCGCGAGAATTGAGATGATGAAGAAAACCATATTACTTTATTTCCGATACCAAACTAGACAATTTAGGGCTTCCGCTCCATTTCTTGATCAAGTTTCCATCTTTATCAACCTGCACAAGTGTGTGTTGAGTGGTAACACCATACTTCTTTTTTAGTTCTATTTCTTTATCGTAATCGACTTTCAAAATACTCACTCCTTGAGGAATCAAACTCACATTGCTTTCGATGTCTGAGCTAAGACCTCGACATGATGGGCACCATGAAGCATAGAAGAAGAGCACAACATCTCCCGTTTCGGCTCGGGCGACCTTTTCCATCGTATACGCTTCATAAGTGCCGGCCACCATCGCCGCCTCGCCCTTTTCCATTCCTTTATCCACCATACTTGCCTCCTCATTTTTCATTATTTCATCCCCCTTCATCGCGATGTCTTCCACTGTGGAGCCAGTGTCTTTTTGCATTATTTCAGAATCATCTGTTTTCTTGTCCACCATCGTATCACCGATATTTGCCATAACAACAACCCAAGACATCACCGCAGTGATAATAATTCCTATGATGACTTTTATATTTTTGTTCATAAAATATTTGTTAACTCTTTATTGTTTATATACCCACCAGTATAGACAAAAGAAAAACAAATGTAAAGTATACTTTACATTTATTTTAGTGAACAACCTTAATATTGGCTATTAGAGATTCTTATCACTCCAAATTCGAGTACCAATCTTTACCACGATCATCACAATAAGAGCAATAACAAGCCACGGATCTACGGCATGAGTATACCCCTGAATCACAATACCAAGGGTGAGCACCGCTGCTCCCGCAAGAAATGCATTTCTTCCCGCAAGTGTGCGGTGCTGGCCATCACGCTCGTCAATCATATTCTCACGAAGAATGAAGCTTGCGAATATTCCAAAAAGTCCAAGAGTGACAGCGAGCATACACATCACCATCATGTCTGGCATCCAGAAATGGAAAGGATTAAGTAGTAAAACTGCGAGTACCACAAGGGCTACAGTAACACTGGTCTCTTTTAGATTATTTTTCATAGGATATTTTGAATATTTTCTCGACAGGCATCTTAAAGAAACCAGCGATTTTTAGAGCTAGTAAAATTGATGGTGCGTAGTTCCCTTTCTCCAAAGCAATGATAGTCTGACGACTAACATTCACTTTGAATGCAAGATCCTCCTGCGTCACGCCCATCTCTGCTCGGTATTTGCTTACTTCATTTTTAATCTTCTCTTGCATGCATTTTGAATAGATTGATTATACATACTAAAACGGAATACGTAAAGTCATCTTTACATATCTTGAAACAGGTAAGACTTAAGGCGGAATCGTTATTTTCTAGCTATAAAATGAAAAACATGCCAGTGCTTCTCCCTCCCAACGGCAGTAGCTCCGTCTTTTTCTTCTTCTTTAAATTCCAAAATCTCTAATCCTGATAAAAGTTTTTGTGCCTCTTCTCTCGTTTGAAATACAAGTTTTGTATCTGGAGTATTCCACTCATCTTGTGTGCCGAAGAACTGACCGACAAAAATACCGTCCACCCTTAAAGAATTTTTTACTTTTTCGATAAACGCAGAAAAATTCTCTGATCCATGGAAAGGCAGCGCATATTGAGCATTTATAAGATCGTAGTGATCCTCTTTAAAATCAAAATTTTGGAATGAAGAAATAACTAATTCAAATCTTTCTGGGTCTAATGTTTCTGCAAAAACTCTCGTTTGCACTGAATTATCGATCGCAGTTACTTTTTCAAAACCATCCACAAGTAAAAAAGCTGACTCAACCAGCGTCCCCGCACCGATATCGAGGGCTGACTTCTTTTTTTTACAAAAAGAAACCGCCCGAACAAGTTGCTCTCTTGGTTTTCGGCCCGCATGTTTTTTGTAATAGATGTCCCAATCTGACATATTTTTATACTCCTTGGAGCACGAACCTATTCTAGACTGCTGCGGGTCAGGGACTCGGTCACGAGTTACTAAGTATTTTACTCCATGTATTCGTAAAATCCTAAGTACTCTCGACCCCGGCTCGGCCAACGCCTCTTACGCTACGCTCCAGAGTCGGCTTCGCGGCCTCCGCCCTTCGAGCCCCTAGCCTCAGGTAAAATAGTAAAACCCCAACGCTCTCGCGTCAGGGCTTAACTATTTTATGCTGCGGGTCAGGGACTCGAACCCCAATACCATGCTCCAGAGGCATGTGTCCTACCATTAGACGAACCCGCAATATTTATCGCTCACCTGAGCGTCTGCCTA
>Ga0208374_1000860_pt1 | contig 10803 bp, 11 predicted proteins | sample RifOxyC3_FD_184037 | JGI IMG/M metagenome (GOLD analysis project Ga0208374, IMG submission 184037) | Groundwater microbial communities from Rifle, Colorado - Rifle Oxygen_injection C3 (SPAdes) | ecosystem: Environmental > Aquatic > Deep subsurface > Groundwater | place: Rifle, Colorado, USA...
CGGCAAGGCCGCTGAAAACACCTACGTTGCCAGCAGCTACCAGGTGCCGCCCGGCGCCACGCATGAAGAACGCCTGACCAACGCCACCTCGGCACTCGAACGGCGCATGCTGGAGGCTTTCGGGAAGGACCGGTTACCGGACAGCTACGCCGCCTCCGGGTATGAAGCCGTCATGCTGTATTACCAGGCCGTTGAGACCGCCAAGATCGCCATCCCCATCGTGGTTGCCTCAACCCTCAAATATGAGGGCCCCTGGCAGGGACTCAGCGGCATGATCACCTTCGATGAATATGGCAATGTGCATGACCGGCCCGTAACGATGAAGGTCGTTCGCAACGGCCGTTTTGTTAATCTGAAAAAAGGAGACCCACATGACACCCCTGGCGATAATCGCGATCACAGCCGTTAACATCCTCTTGAGCATCGTGGTCGGCTATGCAGGCCGGAAACGCAAGTTCGGGTTCTGGGGCTATTTCTTCGCCTCCATCGCCTTCACCCCGCTCCTCGGCATCCTGTTCGTCCTGGCATCCGACGCACGTTCGGAACACCCCATCAAAAGCAATCCCTCCTGATTTACGCACTGTATCAATTGATAGAGCCATTGATATAACTCTGTAACTCATTATTTTGTAATGTTTTATGTTTATTTTTTGCCGGGTTCCTCCTAGTATTGCCCGGTAAACATCGTGCGGACGTGAACGTTCCGCACCCGATAAAAGGAGCACACCATGCCAGCAGCCAAAAAAACGGAGACCGATGTGAAAGATGACGCAGAGAAAACCGCCGCGGAACCCGCAGCCGAGGAGACCCTCCGGTCCCCCGATGCGATCGTGAAAAAGTACATGCTGTGGTCCATGCTGGGCGGCCTGGCCCCGATGATGGTGGATTCACTGGCCGTCACCGCAATCCAGATGAAATTGCTGCACGCGCTTGCCAACCGCTACAACGTGAAGTTCACCCAGAACGCCGGCAAGTCCGTTATTGCCTCACTGATCGGCGGTCTCGGTTCCGGCGCGGTCACCCGCGGCGGGTTGAGCTCCATAATGAAGATGATCCCGATTATCGGCCCCGTGGTCGGGTCGGTCACGATGCCGATCGTATCCGGGGCATCCACCTACGCGATCGGGAAAGTCTTCGTGAAGCATTTCGAATCCGGCGGCACCTTCCTGGATTTCGATCCGGCCAAGGCCAAGCAGCCTTTCGAGAAAATGTTCAAGGAAGGCAAGAACGTCGCCGCCCGTATCGACAAGACCATGGACAAAATCGTCGATAAGATTTCCTGATTACACAAGCCAGCACTGGCACATGACCGTGTCGGGAAACGGCTGGCTGTAACTCCCGCGCATGAAGGGAACGGCCTTCGCGGCCGGCGTCCCTTCAGCCGGGGTCACCATCAGCCGGTCCTGCCCGTCGACGACGACGGTGACATCGGTGAAACCAAGCCAGGCTGACGTCAGCGTATACTGAAGCTTGTAGAACGCCTCCTTGGCGCAGAACATCAGGGTGGCCAGAAAAAGCTGCTTGTCCTCAACGGCAAGCAGCTTTTCTTTTTCGGCGGCGCAAAACAACTGGTCCCACAGCTCCGGTTTTACCTGCCCGCAGGTCTCCAGGTCGATGCCGACCGACCGTATGGCCGCACGGCGTGCAACCGCACAGGCGCAGAACCGGTCCGTATGCGCAATCGAACCCAGGAACCCCGCCGGCCATTCCGGGACCCGGTCCTCCCGCACCGGAAGGGCCCCGGGTTGCGTCAGCCCCAGCCGGCACAACGCCTGCCGGGCGAGGGTACGGCCGGCGCAAAATTCCCGGCGTCGCTTGTCCACCGCACGGCGAATGTGCTCCGCTTCTTCCGGGAACAGCGGTTCCTGAAGCTCGGCAATATGCCCCAGCAACAACCGCCCCGCCTCCGGGGGAATCGCCACGCGACAGGATCCGTCATAGCGAACGGCTTCTGCCGGCATCATGCGCCACCCGCCGGGCACAGACCCCTCATCCGGCACGACGCCAGCAGGTAGTCCTGAAAAGCTTCCAGGCTGTTCCGGATAAAGAAATGGCCGCCGTCAAACCATCGCGAGGTCAGGCTGGCGGTTTCATTTTCCCAGGGGGCCAGGGTCTTTTCCTCAACCCAGGGGTCGTCAACACCGTTTGCCAGGACAATCGGGCAGGTCATGCGTGGACCGGGCCGATAGACGTACCGGTCAACCATCCTGAAATCGCTGCGCAGGGCCGGCAAAATCAGTTCCAGCAGCTCGGGATGCTGCACCACCTCGCGCGGGATGGCCTGGTACCGGGTGATGACCGCCTCGATGAACGCATCATCGGAAAGCGTATCCATAGCCAGGATATCCCCGCGGATGCCGGGCGCCTGGCGGCCACTGCAGACAAACAACGCCGGGACCGGCAACCCCCCGGCCTGCCAGGAACGGATCATCTCGAACGCGACCAGCCCCCCCAGGCTGTGGCCATAAAAGATAAACGGCCTGCCATCGGACAGGACCTGGGCCAGCGAGGGCGCCAGCGTGGCGAGCAGTTCCGGCAGGGATTCCGGCGGCGGTTCGGCGATTCGGATTTCACGCCCCGGATAGGCAACCGTCAGCGTCTCGATCCCGGCGCCGGCAAAAGCCTTGGCCAAAAAATGATAAAAGGCCGTGCCGGATCCGGCATGGGGAAACACCACCAGACGGAACGCCGCGTCCGGATCGGGGAACGGGATGCTATAGGCACGCGCAACTTCCTGCATGATGCCGAATGGTAGTCCCCCCAACAGCGCGCCGTCAACCGGCAAAACCCGTGTAATGATAGGGGTAGGGAAAGAGGTTTGAACTCCTCCCCTCCCTCCGAACCGAACAGGCGGATTTCCCGCATTCGGCTCTCCAGTTAGAGGTATAACCGTCATACGGACTGGCGCACCTTTCCATCGGCATCGTATAGACTGAAGTACCCATGGTTAGCGAAGAAGGCGTTGTTCCAACGCTGGTGGTCGCATCCACGGCTGCGCCCTTTCAGGTGCGCTCGTTTTCGCAGGATTGCCCTCAGCCGTCCCCGTATCCAGCCATCCAGCGTTCTGAATGTCGCACGGTTGCAATGCTTGAAGTATCCGAACCATCCGCGTGTGATCCGATTGATTTTCCTGATGGTCTCGTCCAGGCTTTTCCCGTTCGCACGGTGTGTCATCCCGCGTATCCGGCCCTTTATCTTGGCCATGCTCTTACGCCTGGGCCACCGGTCCATCTTGCCTTTCCGCGTGTGCTCAAAGTGATACCCGAGAAAGTCGAACCCCGCCCCCGCCTCGTTCATGTTCACGATTCGGGTTTTCTCGGGGTGCAGGCTGATCCCTTGCTTTTCTACCCAGGCCTTCAACTCGCCGTAGGCAGCCTCGGCTTCCTGCTGGGTAGCGCACAGAATGACCAGATCATCCGCGTACCGCACCAGGGTATATCCCTTGCTCTGCATCAGGTGATCCAGAGGGTTTAGATATACATTGGCCAGCAGCGGACTGATGACGCCACCTTGTGGCGTTCCGGTTTCGGTGTCCACCCACTCCCGGTCTTCCAGCACTCCGCGTTCGAGCATCTGTTTAAGGATTCCCATCACGTGCCCATCGGCGATCCTCTCGGCTACGCGCGTCAGCAGCGGGTTCCACGGAATCGTGTCAAAATACCGTTTGATGTCGGCATCTACCACGTAGCCTTTCCCGGCTTTCAGCCCGTGATCTACCGCTCGCAGCGCCTGCTTGGCACTGCGTCGCGGCCGAAACCCATGGCTGTTCTCCGCAAACTCCCGCTCAAAGATAGGTTCCAGCACGTGGCGCAGGGCGCCTTCACATACCCGGTCGCGGACCGTCGGTATTCCCAACGGCCTCTTTTCCTTCGTTCCGGGCTTCTCTATGTAAGCCCTTCTGGCCGCTTGTGGCTCGTAGGTTCCGGTCTTCAGGTCTTCGGACAGCCTGGCCAGTTGCCTGTCCAGGTCGTGCTCAAACCCTTCCACCGTCACGTGATCCACTCCCCCGCTCCCCCGGTTCCGCTTTACCTTCTTGAACGCACTGCGCAGATTCTCCTCCCGACAGACTTTGTCAATCAGACTGAACCACTTCCCTCCTTTGACCCCGTTTTCCAGGGCCGCCAGCATCGAGTCTGTCCACACGCTCGGTTCCGCCCAGGCCCAGCGTTCCCGCCGTGCCTCAACTTCTCCGGCTTGCTTAGCCCCTTCGGGCACTACCGCCGGTTCGCTTTCCGCTCGCACGTCCATCCCCGCTCCTCTTCCCTGTCGCCCTTTGCTCCTTCCGCTTTCGCGGCTCTCTTCGCTACTACGACGACTCTGTCTCCCGGCTCGGACTTCAGTTCCTTGCCGGGTATCCCCGCTTCCTGTGCCTTGCCTTCTGTGCCTTCCGCCTCCACCCACTCCACGCCGGAGGACATCGCTTTATCCGCTGTTGTCGTTCAGCGTGTCCGTTCGCTGCCACCTTCGTGGCATCAGGTTTCGCTCTTTAGCCAGCAGGCTCTCCCCAACGTGTAGCCGTATCGAGTTCCTTATCGTGCGGACGTCACTTTCGTTTCCCGTTGCTCTCCACCCCTGCTCTCGCAGACGCAGTTACGTTCCACTACCGCCCGGTCAGCGAACCGGTCGGAGGAGGACTCCCACCTCCTTGACATGGCACCCTCACGGGCGCACTAGCCCCGCTCTACGAGCGGTCCCTCTTCTCTGCTTAAATACCGTCCCGTCAATCTCCCGTCCACATCATGTCCATCATGTCCATCATGTCAAAATCCCCTGCCACCCAAATCAAAACCTTGGCTCGCTTCCCCGGCCATCGTGTGTTAAGGAAGCCGGAACCAACAGGGGATCGAACCGATGTACTCATGGGTGTTTGTCAATCTGGCCAATGTCCTGTTCGCCCTGGCCTACCTCGTCAAGGACATCTTCTGGCTGCGGACGATCTCCATCATCGCCTGCATCGCCAACATGGTGTACCTGTATGTGGCGCCCGACAAACCCCTCTGGTGGGGCATCGGCTGGGATGCCAGTTTCGTGGGAATTAACACGGTCCAGATCTGGATCCTTTTCCGCGAACAGCGCACCTTGCATTTCGGCACCGAGGAAAACGAGCTGTTCGCAACCGTTTTCAAGAACCTGTCACCCTTGGAATTCCGACGGCTCCTGAATGTGGCACGCTGGGACGATACGCCGGTAGGATCCGTTCTCGCACGGGAGGACGAAAGACTCTCATCCCTGATGCTGATTTCCCGGGGAACCGCCCGCGTCGAGAAGAACGAACGACTGATAACCACCCTGAAGCCGGGCGATTTTATCGGCGAAATGAGCTTTGTCTCGGCAACCACGGCTTCCGCCACCGTCAAAGCCGGGGAATCAACCCGCCTGCTGTGCTGGGATAAAGACAAGTTGCAGACACTACTGGCGGGTGATCCAGGCCTGAAGATCTCCCTGGATACCGTATTAAGCTGCAATATGGCCGAGAAACTCAAACGGCAGAACAACCAGCCATCTACGATATAAACGACTTTCTACAAATAAGATACAACATACAATCCGGATCGTTGGAGGGTTGACAAGCTATCCGGAATCTGCAAGGCTAACGATTCTTGATAAGGAAAAGCGGTGGCAGGGCTTTGAATGGCTTTTGCGTACGCTGGTGCAACGGCAACGAAAGCGGCGATGGTGATCAGCAGCGATACCAATGATTATGAGATCCGGGTGCAGGACCTGTCCCGGGTGCTGGGATGCACGCCGGCTGAACTCAACACCCGCCTTCCGGCCCCGCTGGAAACCTCCCTGGGGTTTCAAAACCGCCATCTCTCGCCTGCCGTGGTTCGCCAGGTCCTGGAAGCGTCCGGTGTTTCGTATGCGTTCCGGACCATCGCCTTCATCAATCTCAAGGGCGGCGTCGGTAAAACCACCTCCTCGCTGGCGGTGGCGTCACGGGCGGTACAGCTCGGTTTCCGTACCTGCATCCTGGACCTGGACGCCCAGGCTTCGGCCACGGTCGCACTCGGCGGAACGGCGGGCGATGATGATTCCCCGGTATTTCAAACCCTGTGGCAGACCCCCGAACGCATCGGCGATGTCCTGAAAACGGTCCACCCATTTCTCTCCTACCTTCCCTCCTCGCTGGAAAATTCCCTGCTCGATGTGAGCCTGATGAATCCCACGGCCCAGAAAAACGCGGTCTCAGCGGTCACCCGTGCCATGGCCCGGCTCGGGTTTGACCTGGTGATCATCGACTGTCCCCCCTCGCTTGGCGGGGCGGTGATCTCCACGGTATGCGCTGCCGACACCATCGTGATTCCCGTGGCCTGCGACGCCTTTTCCCGCCGCGGCCTGGCACTCACCCTGGAGGAAGCCTCCGCCATCCGCAGCACCTTCGGGTTGCCCGCCCCGGAAATCCGCATCCTGCCGACCATGCTGGATCGCCGCAGTTCGCTGACCGCCCCGGTCCTGCAGCAGCTGCAGGCGGAACACGGCGAACGGCTGCTTCCCGGCGGCATCGGCACCAGCACCCTTTTCTCGCGCATCCTCGAGAAACGACAGACGCTCTTCTCAAAAGGCATTCCGCGCACGTCCGCACACCGTGATTACGACGAAACGGTCAAGGCCCTGCTGCGGGTGAACCCGCCGGCGGCACGCGCATCGACGCCCGAATCGGAACCGGCATTCGAAGGAGCCGCACCATGACCGCAACCACCGCGACACCGCACTCCCGCCGTCGGCTTTACGAAATGCCGGAACCGGCCGCCACCCCCGGTGCTGCACCCGCAACGGAAACACCCACCAACCTCGTGGAAGCCGAGTTGCTGCCCCCGGCCAACGATGGGTTCGACGAAAAACTGCGGGACACCGAAGCGCATCGCCAGGCGGCCGCCATGCAAATCGTGACACGGTACGCCGGATACTGTTCACTGGCCGGCCTCGTGCCGATCCCGGTGCTCGACAACCTGACCATCGGCTCCCTGCTGGTGCAAATGGCCCGGGAACTGGCGAAATTCTACGGCATCCCGATGCCCGCCCGCAGGACCGCCCTATCCATTTCGGTCCTGCTGCTGGGACTGGGCATCCCGTCCCTCGCCCGGTGGACCGCCTCGCGCCTGCTGTCCGGCATCCCGCTGGTTGGGGCCGCGGCCAGCCTGGCCGGCAACGCCGCCATGACCGGGTCCGTCACCTATGCCGTGGGCAAGGTCCTGGTGTACCACTTCGCCACCGGCGGAAACCTGTTTAACTTCAACGCCGCAAAAGCCCGCGTCTTTTTCCTGGAAACATACCGGCAGGCGCAGGCCAATCCCGCCTGGTAGGCGGAGAATCGGGTCCATGTGAGTAATAACGGTTATATTCTGCGTTTCTTCAAAGAGGAACCGGTCTCCACCTGGAAACTGGTCGGCATCATGGCGGTCAGTTCCGGGCTGGCCAACGGCGCGTTGCTCGGCATCATCAACGGCGGGACGGCGGCCGCGGCGGAGTCGGAGGCGAAATTCCAATACCTGGTCCTGTTTATCATCGCGATGCTGATCTTCGCCTACGCGAAGCGCATCAGCATGACCGCGTCGATCCGGACCATCGAGGACATGCTGCTGCGCATCCGGATCCGCACCATGCAGAAACTCCGGGTCTCCGATCTCGAGGGCGTCGAGCGCTTCGGGAAGGGCGATTTCTACACCCGGATCTCCCAGGACACGATGACCATCTCGCAATCCGCCTTCTTCCTGGTCAACAACATGCAATCCGCCATCATGGTGGCATGCTGCCTGTTCTATATCGCCTGGCTGTCTCCCTGGGCGTTCATCGTCACGGTCGCCGCGGTGGCGCTGTCCCTGGTGGTTTACTGGACCCATCGCAAGGGCATGACACAGAACATGACCGACATGTCCGCCAAGGAGTCCGAACTGGTCGATGCGGCCAGCCACATCCTCGATGGCTTCAAGGAAATCCGCGTGAACACGGGCAAGAACAATGCCGTCTATGAGCGGTTCCATGAACTGGCCGGCCAAAGCAAGGACCTGAAGGTCAAGACCAACGACATCTTCACCTTCGACATCATGTTCTCGCAGATCTTCTTCTACATCCTGATCGCCACGATTGTCTTCATCCTCCCCCAATTTGTAGCCACCTACAGCGAGGTGGTGATCAAGACCACGGCCGCCATCCTGTTCGTCGTGGGTCCCCTGGAAACCATCGCCTCCACGGCCCCCCTGGTAGCCCGGTCCCAGGCCGCCCTGAAAAACCTGTTTGACCTGGAGGATTCCATCGACGCGCTCCCGGTCGAGACCGGAACCTTCAACAAGGAATCCCGCTTCGAGGGATTCACCACCATCACCGCCGAGGGACTGCGGTACACCTACCGGGACAAGCAGGGGAACCCCCTGTTCACTGCCGGACCCCTGGATCTCGATTTCCGCCGCGGCGAGATCATCTTCTTTGTGGGTGGCAACGGCTGCGGCAAAACCACGCTGATGAAACTGCTCACCGGCCTGTACCGCCCGGAAACCGGCACGATCAAGGTGGATGGCGAACGGATCGAGGAGTCCGCCATGCAGGACTACCGCGAACTGTATGCGCCGGTCTTCGCCGACTTCCACCTGTTCGACCGCCTGTATGGCCTGGAAAACGTCGATCCCGAATTGGTCCGCTCCCTGCTCAAGGAGATGGAACTCGCCGGGAAAACCACCTTCGACCAGGGCCGGTTCACCCAGCTGAAGCTGTCCACCGGCCAGCGCAAGCGCCTGGCCCTCGTGGCGGCGCTCCTGGAAGACCGCGAAATCTACATGTTCGACGAATGGGCCGCCGACCAGGACCCCCATTTCCGGAAATACTACTACGACCACATCCTGCCGGACCTCAAGCGGCGCAACAAGACGGTCCTGGTCGTGTCACACGACGACCGCTACTGGAACACGGCGGACCGCGTCGTCAAACTCGAATACGGGCGCATTGAACGGATCGAAACCCACCGTCAGGGCAAACCAGAAACGGGAGCGAACGCGTGATCTCAGAAAAAATCGAAACCGGCATCATGCGGGCCCGCCCGTACCTGGTGGTGTTCTGGCTGACCTTGACGTTTGTCGTGGCGCTGTTGTGGCAGAACATCTTCATCAGCATCAAGCCCGGCGAGGCCGGCGTCCTCTGGCAGCGCTTCCGCGGCGGTACCGTCATCGACACGGTCTTCGGCGAAGGGTTCCATGTCATCTTCCCCTGGGACCGGATGGCCATCTACGACGTGCGCATCCAGAGCGAGGACAAGGAAATCAGCGTCCTGACCAAGAACGGGCTGCGCGTCCGCATCAAGCTGACCATCCGCTATCACCCGCAATACGACATGCTGGGCATCCTGCACCAGCAGGTCGGCACCAATTACCTGAACCGCATCGTGATCCCGGAAGTGGAATCCCTGCTCCGGACCACGGCCGGCAGCTACGAAAACCACGACGTCTACACCATCCAGAGCATGATCGTCTCGAAAATGCTCAACCAGGCCGCCAATGAAGTCGCCTACCGCTTTGTCCGGATCGACGACATCATGATCCGCGAAGTGGTCCTGCCCACACACATCCAGGAGGCCATCGAGCTGAAGATCGAGCAGGAGGAACTGTCCCTGGCCTACGTGTACAAGCTGGAACGGGAAACCCAGGAAGCCGAGCGGCGGCGCATCGAGGCCGAGGGGTTGAAGGCCGCCAACGCCATCCTGACCGCGTCGATCACCAAGGACCTGCTCACCTGGCGCGGCATTGACGCCACCCGCGACCTCGCCGCCTCCACCAACAGCAAGATCGTCGTGATCGGTTCCGGCAAGGGCGGCATGCCGTTGATCCTGAACACGGAAACTCCATGACGCGCAAATCGATCATCTGGCACAGCATCATCCTGGCCGTCAGCATCCTGCTGCTGGTGTATGCCGGCCTGCGCGGGTTCCAGCAGGCGGGGTCGAATCTCGAGACCCTCTACCGCCTCCGCCACGACGCCTCCAAGGCCGGGGACGCCGAGATATGGCTGGCGGTGGCCTGGGAAATCACGGATGACAACAAGACCTTTCTCGACGGTGTCCGCCTGGCCGTCGACCAGATCAATGCCGGGGGCGGCATCCTCGGCCGTCCCCTCCGCTGCCGGGTTTTCAACGGCGAAGCCCATGCCATTGCGCGGGAAATCATCGCCGATACCCGTTTTATGGCCGTGATCGGACACGAGACCTCCGCCGTGGCCGTGCCCGTCTCCCTCACCTACCAGCAGGGCGGCATCCTGTTCATCGCGCCATTCGCCACCCATCCGGACCTGACCGCACACCGCTTCAGCCTCACCCTGCGCTCCGTGCCGAATGATGCCGACATGGTGCGAACCCTGGCGGAAACGATAGCCACCAAGGGTTTGACCAATGCCGTCGTCGTCAATGTTCGCGACCGATATGGGTCAAGCCTGGCCATGTTGTTTGACGGTCTCGCCTACGACCATGGCATTCAAATCTCCTACGTCGAATCGTATTCACCCAACCAAATCGATTTCCGGCGGCTGGCCTACCAGATCAAACAGCACCCGTTCGACTGCGTGGTCGTGGCGGACTATCTTCCAAAGGCTGCGCATGTGATCCTCCAAATGCGCGAACAGCACATCAAGGTTCCTTTTTTCGGCGCCGACGGACTGGACAGTCCGCAACTGTTTGATATCGCCGGCAAGGCCGCCGAAAACACCTACGTTGCCAGCAGCTACCAGGTGCCGCCCGGCGCCACGCATGAAGAACGCCTGACCAACGCCACCTCGGCACTCGAACGGCGCATGCTGGAGGCTTTCGGGAAGGACCGGTTACCG
>Ga0208374_1000865_pt1 | contig 10758 bp, 9 predicted proteins | sample RifOxyC3_FD_184037 | JGI IMG/M metagenome (GOLD analysis project Ga0208374, IMG submission 184037) | Groundwater microbial communities from Rifle, Colorado - Rifle Oxygen_injection C3 (SPAdes) | ecosystem: Environmental > Aquatic > Deep subsurface > Groundwater | place: Rifle, Colorado, USA...
AATAAATGCGACAGTCGCGAGAGATGCTAAAGAACGATTACCCCGAAACAACCGCAGGAGACGCTCAAAAGTTGGGATGAACACGATTGAAAGGACTCCCGCAAGAAAGATCGCCGTACCATATGGACTAAGTATCATGAGGGTCAAAAATCCGGCAATACCAAAGAGTACCCAAAAAAATACCAATTCGCCGAGATGCGGTTTTTGCATATGATCGTATTATATCCTAATTTTGTTGCGTAATGAACATGGTCTACTCTTTTTCTTCCTCGTGTGAGGCGAGTTTTAATTTCCTTATATACACGAACAAAAGCGCGGTCACCACAACAACAAGCACGACGAGTACAATATTAAGCAGTTGCGGACGAGTCTCAGTGAAAGGCTGTGTGGGTGGAGGAGGAACAACATAGGAGGTATTTAAGGATTCTTTACCAAACGACACCGATGCAATATTCTCCGTTTCAATATATTGGAAGAATCGCGCAATATCATATCTTGGCGCAGCAACATTCGGATTTCCATAATACAATACATAGGTCTGCTCGGGGCTCACTTCAAACACAAGTGCACGCACAACACCAAAGAGTCGGAGTGAGGACTCAAGCGGCAATGGTGCGTTATCCAGATTAAATACAACGGCGCGAACATAGCGCACATTCGACTCGGGGTATTCCAGAGCAAGCTGCGAACCAGTAAATAGTGCAGTGCGGAGCTGTGACACATACCCCTCGCCGAGCTTTCTCCAACTGACTCCATCATCGCTTCCATGTATAACAACGCGACGATCAAAATTCAGATCCTGATGCCCACTCTCAAGAGAGAGGAGTAATCGATGCGTCGGGATTCCTGTCGCCCCAAGATCTGCAACGATCTCGGTTGTTTTTTGTTTAAGATTCTGACTCACTGCTGCAGGAAGAGAACGAGACTCTTCTCTTGCGACCGTCTTTGCAAATGAGTGCACATTGGCCCCCGTCACATGGAACTGCTCACCGAGCCCCATATGTACAACGACACGAACATAGCGCGAGGTGCTTTTCGGATAAACCACCTCACCACTGCCTGCACTAAATCGAGCGCGAGTATCAGCGAAATTATAGATGTATCCGGAGCTGGTCAAATTGCGCCACTTTGGACTTTCATGAGCAAGGAGCTCTGACGATGCATACACGGAAACCTGTCGCTTGAAGTTCTGTGACGAAGAAATGATGTTGAGGCGATCATGCACCAAACCCTCACTTCCAAGATCAAGAATAAACATGACTTCCCCATTCTGTTCTGAGAGATCAAGCAATGTCGATGGATAATATGCATTTCGCACTGAAGAGTCGAGGGAAACAAGTTGATAGGCTATCTCTTGCCCCGCACCCGACATGATACGCAGGTCACTAAGTTTTCCGTTTGCACTCCCCTTGTACACTTCATCATCAAGGACCGCTCGAACATATCCCGACAGCGAAGGAGGAACAATGATGGGCTTTGCGAGCGTCCATTCTGAAGGATTGAATGCAGCAAAAGAGAAGGTTGCACTACTCGCAAAAAGAGCGAGAAATAGTAAGACTTTTAAGGAATTAATCATAGATGATCTCTTTGATACGATGCTTATATTTTGCATACAAGAATGATCCAGAAACCGCGATCAGACCAAACACGATGAATGAGATGATCCGATATATCTGACCCATGTCGTACACATCAATAAATACCTTAATAGCCGTTACGAAGAAGAACGCGAGACCAAACAGGCGCACCGCACGGACGCGACGCATGAATCCAATAACGAGAAGTAGAGTCGCGTAGAATGCCCAGAAAATAGTGATCGCAGTATCTTTCGAACTTCGCAGTGCTTTTACGCGCTCACTCGTTGCATTCACTTGAATGTAATCCTCTGCACCATACATCCCGTATGAATTACCCACATAAAGGGCACGCTCCTGCGAAAGAACTTGATCAGCGCGATAGAGCATCTCTATTTTTCGATCATATTTGAATGAGATCTCGGAAGTGAACGAAGCAATGGTAAGGAGATTTGCGACGACAACAATGACTGCTGCGGTCTTTTTCCAATCCGGATTCATTCCCTCAAACTTGCGATATATTCCAAGAAAACCATATGCAACAAACAACAGACAAAGCATTAAGAAGAATCCGAGATTTACAAATGCAGCCGGAATAGTGAATTGCTGTACTCCACCGACAGAAAGCATCTTTCCAGCACGAATATCATTGATATCTCCAAGAAGAAGCATTGTCCCGAACATCACGAAGAGCCAACCAAACACCTCAGTCATCCGCGAGCGGTAATAAAGTCCGATCGCAAGAACCGCGGCGCCCTCAATGAACCATGGCAATGCCTCCCATGTATGGAATTTTGGCTTCAGTTCGACAGTGAAGATCATCGCGGTAAATAAATTCGCAAGGAAAAGCGTCAACAACATCGATTGACGCGACTCCTTTGTGTCGTCCTTGAATCGCACATAAAGCCATGAGATCGCATACAACACAGCAACAAGTGTGGTCATCAAGAAGAATCCCGTATTCCAAAATGGAGTGAGTGCTTCGCCCGCAGCATGGATCTCACCCACATCATTAAAGACGCCTGCTGTGCCCAACATAAGCACGATCCAGCCGAATACTTGAATTACTCGCTCGCGAATAAAGAGACTAATGGCAATAAGTACGAGCGCCTCAATGAGCCAAGAGAGCGATACCGTATAACCATCAAGCTGGAGTGGTATCGCGATCGTAAGAAACACCACGGCGATACCCGGCAACATGAGGTTCATCGTACGATCACCCTTATTGCTCGAGTATGAAAGATAACCGACCGCGAGATACACGAGTGCGAGTAAGAGCGCAAAGAATCCCAAAAATGCATCGTACTCGGGTTTTAATATTCCATAACATACGCCAAAATATCCCGCGGCATTTGCAAGGAGGAGGAGTTGATCCATCGGAGTCGACACTTCTTTTCGAGCGAAATGATGCATAACTGAGGTCGCAAGAAAGAGTAGGAAGAAGATGGTTAAGAAAAAGAAAGTCATCTCGAGACGCTCAGGACGATAGAATGAAGACATCCAACCCCCGAAAAGTGTGATCGTTCCAAGAAATGTCAGGTAGTTTAGTTTTGTCCACTTCTTGAACCACGCAACACCAAGCACTCCAAGATTAAGAATGATCATATAGAGTGAGAGCTGCACGAGGTTATCGACTCCGGTACGCAACATGATCGGAGTAAGAAAACCACCAAACACACCTATCGCGGCAATATTTATCGTGCCTCCGGAGACAGCAAGAACGAGTGCGAGTGCGGTCACAAGGGCCATAAGGGAGAATGCAACGCCCTGTGAGATGAGCTGATAGAACGCAAACGAGGCGTACATCGAAAGGTAGAGTACGCCAATACCGCCTCCGAGCCAGAGATCGGCATACGCACCATAGCGTGAGCGGAATCGATGCCCAACACCGATCATTCCGATACCCGCAAGGACTCCCATCATGACGCGTCCCATTGGACCGATCCAATCGTTATCAAAGGCATACTTCAAGAAGAACGCGACGCCAAAAAGAAGGGCGACGATACCGATACGCCCAAGCCAGCGCGCCCCCTTTTCTTCACTACTTTCAGTTGGGACAGGAGCGGACTCACTCACGAGTGGCTTTTGACCATGAGTAGGGCTTGGCGCAGGACTCGGAGCAACAGACGGGGTAACTCTCGCATGATGATCACTGAGTGCTTCCGCACTAAGTTCCTTCACAAATGCCTCACCATCAGATGCACGGACGCTTTGTCTTACGGTACTAACTCCTCGCGCTTCCGCATCTTCAAGTGCACGAATACGCGCACTTAGTCCCGAGATCTTTATGAACAAATAAATAAACCCCGCAAGAATTAATAGATATGCCATATCCCATCATTATAGAGTGTTGCGCCCGTCCTGGGAATATAGTGAGAGGTCTAATGTAAAGTAACCACCTTGTTTCCACGTAAGTGATCGATGAAATAAAGTCCTGAAATAATAATGATCACTGACGCAAGAATGAGTGGCGCCTGTGGCTCAAACACTGCCGCCATGACACCCGAAATAAGCGGAGGAAGTGTTGTTGCGAGTGCACTTAGACTCCCATTAATACCAAGTATCTCACCCTGAACCTCGGGACCAACAGAACGAGAGATCAGTGCGGTCATGTTTGCCTGCGTGAGCCCCATCGCTATTGCAAAGAATGGCACGATAAAATAGAGCCATGAGGACTGGGGAGCGATAACAATGATAGAGATCGCAATACCAACAATAATGATACTGTTTTGCAAGATACGCACCTCACTAAAGCGCGGCGCCATGAATCGTGTCACGACGGCTTGAGTAAAGACTATCCATAGTCCAACGTATGCAAAATAATTTCCTATCGTCCCCTCAGTGAACCCAAAGCGATGAAGGAGAAATACGGTCGAGAATGTCATATAGAACGAAAAGCCCATCTGGAAAAGAAAGTTCGTAATAAAGAGTGGGCGCACAGATTTCAGATTGAGTGCACGGACAATATTCTTGACCGACCTTCCCCATTCGATAGTGCTCTCCTTTGTATGTGTGTGAGTTTCATTAAAGAAGAACAAAATAAGAAGTACGTTTACAAGTGAGAGTGCTGCGGCGAACCAAAATGGGGTCGTCGCACCGAACCACGACACAACGTTTGGATCAGCGAGCTTTCCTCCAAGGAATGGACCCACAACAAACCCCACGCCAAAAGCGGCGCCAAGGAGACCGAAATTCTTTGCACGGTTTGCTGGAGTAGTAATATCTGCGATCGCTGCCTGCGCGACGACGATATTCCCAGCAGAGATTCCCGAGAACAGTCTCGCAAATAATAAGAGTGGGATCGAAAGAAATAAGACCCCGAGCGCAAACAGCATATGCCCGAGAGCGGTGCCAATAATTGAGACAACGAGCAATTTCTTTCTTCCCAATTTATCGGAAAATTGTCCAATGATCGGTGATGCAAAAAATTGCCCGATAGAAAAGAGTGCGAAAGTAAACCCCAGAAGGACGTATCCCCATTCAACTGATGTGTTATGGGGAAGAATATAGTGCACTGAACCTGAGTCAGTAAAAAGTATCGGTATGATCGGTATCAAAATACCGATTCCGAGCATATCGAGAAAGATGGTAAAAAATAATGGAATAAGTGGACTTTGTTTCATTGCAGTGGTCATGTGTGGAAAAATGATTGATGTGCCTAATTTACTCCTCCATCTTGCTCATGATACATATATGAACGTTCGTTATAATCATTCGCGTCGTAAAGCATCACACCGTCTTCATGCCATAGTCCGAACGCTGAGATCCCCACATCAAGTGCGAGTCGACTGCACACCGTACAAAACGGCTTACCAGAAGGACGGATATTCCCCTCGTCACCCAAGCGCACATAATACAATGTTGCACCACGAACTTTCTCTGCGTCATTCTTCAGGGCATCAATGATCGCTCTCCATTCTGCATGCACGCAGCACGTCAGGTCATACTTCGGCTTCTTGGTACGATCATAATTTTTACTGAGACACTTTCGCACCGAGACATCATCAGTCGGTGGTGCATTATATCCTGACCCGATCATCACTCCATCACTTGCCACGATGACCGCACCACATTTTGCACGAAGACAGAGTGCGCCTAAGGCGACCCTCCCCGCTTCCTTAAACCACTCTTCATGCTCATTCATATGTAAAGCGTAACACAAATTAGAGAGCTTTTTCTTCAATGAGTCGAAATCGTGGAACGGATATCCCCTCAACTACAACATCTTCAATAAACATATGGAATGGACGCACCCAAAGAGCGCACTCGCCATAGAGTGCACGATACACCACGAGTGGTTCGAGTGTTTCGCTGTGACGCGCCATTTCGATCACCTCATAGCGACCTCCTTTGTAGTGTTCATATATTCCGAGCGGAATATTAGGAATCTTGTCCATGACACTTCTTGTATTTCTTTCCTGAACCACAGAAACAGGGGTCATTGCGTCCGATCTTCTCTCCCTCCTCGTTCTTTGGAGTAGTTGACGTGTGCACATGCGCGGGCGTCTCACTTCCTGTATTCGCGCCACCTGCAAGGGTCATACTTTTTTCAACCTGCTTCAATTCTGCTTCCGCCTGAACGAATGCGTCAACTTGAATGCGTGGGATCATGGACAGTATCTGAGACTGAATTCCCTCTTCCATTTCCTTATAGAGTCGAAGTCCTTCGCGCTTATACTCCACAAGTGGATCGCGTTGTCCATACGCACGAAGATTGACCGACGAGCGTGCGTAATCCATGAGCTCAAGATGATCAACCCAGAACATATCATTTGTCTGAAGTGCTAAACGGCGCACAACATCATAGAATGCCGCCTCACCAATGGCGTTGATCTTCTCATCTCGAGCAGCACGAATATCCTCAGTCTCACTAGCTCCATCCTCCACCTCCTCTCCCCACTCCTCCGAAGGAACAGCGATCGAAGCGTCAAGAAGATGATCGAAGTATTCCTTTACCTCAGCTTCGGTGCCCACAAGCAATTTCCTGCGACGTGCATACATCGTCTTGCGATGCAAACTAATAACGTTATCGTACTGGAGCACATGTTTGCGCGCGTCAAAATTGAATCCTTCGATCTTTGTCTGAGCGGTCTCAAGAGCCTTCGTGATCATTCTATTCTCAATAGGCTCGTCTTCAGGAATACCGAAGCGACCCATCATTGTCTTGATAGCATCAGAAGCAAAGATGCGCATAAGCGAGTCTTCGAGTGATACGAAAAATTGTGTCTCACCAGGATCGCCCTGACGACCGGCGCGACCACGGAGCTGGTTATCAATACGGCGCGCATCGTGACGTTCCGTACCAATGACCAAGAGTCCACCCGCAGCTTTCACTGCTTCGTACTCTTCTTCAGTCGCAGGGTTTCCTCCGAGCTTGATGTCGACACCACGACCTGCCATGTTTGTTGCGATGACCACCGAACCCAATCGTCCCGCCTGTGCGATGATCTCTCCTTCGCGTTCATGATTCTTTGCATTCAGTACTTCATGCGGAATACCTTCACGAGTAAGAAAAGCAGAGAGTAATTCGTTGCGCTCGATAGAGACCGTACCAATAAGCACTGGTTGACCTTTTGCATGCGCTTCTTTGACACGGCGCGCAACGGCAGTGAACTTTCCTTTCTCTGTTTGAAAGATAAGATCATTCAAATCAATACGTGCCGATGGGCGATTCGAGGGAACGGGAATGACATCGAGCCCATAGATCTTCAAGAACTCCTCAGAAGACGTTTCGGCGGTTCCTGTCATACCCGCTAACTTATCGTAGAGTTTGAAGTAGTTCTGGAACGTGATGGATGCCATGGTGCGAGACTCCTGTTGCACCTTCACACCCTCCTTCGCCTCGATCGCCTGATGAAGCCCTTCGGACCAACGACGACCCGGCTGAAGTCTTCCAGTGAATTCATCAACAATGACAACCTCTCCCTCGCGCACCACGTACTCGCGATCCTTCACAAAAAGCGCCTTTGCGCGCACTGCGGTCTCCAAATGGTGTACGTACTTAATACCTTTCTCAGTATAGATATTTTCAATGCCGAGCAATTTCTCCGCCTTTGTAATACCTGCATCGGTGATCTGTGTTGCCTTGAGCTTTTCGTCTATGGTGTAGTCATCTCCCTCACTTAGTTTTGCAGCGATTGCCGCAAACGTACCGTAGAGACTCTCTGACTCCTGTGCAGGGGCAGAAATGATAAGCGGCGTACGCGCTTCGTCGATCAAAATGGAGTCGATCTCGTCGACGATCGCAAAGTTGTATTCGCGCTGACGAATATCTTTTGCATCATAGACGATATTGTCACGAAGATAATCGAAACCAAATTCATTATTCGTTCCATAGGTGATGTCTGCGCGATAGGATTCTTGTCTTGTTGAGGGACGAAGGAACTCATAGAAGACACGGAAAGACCCCGTCTCATCACGCGCTTCGTCAGAGAGAAGATGTCCCGCATCATAGAGGTATGATGAATCATGATTAATGACTCCGACAGAGAGACCGAGAAATGTGTACACTTGACCCATCCACACCGCGTCACGACGAGAAAGATAATCATTGACCGTAACCACGTGCACACCTTTTCCAGTGAGTGCATTCAAATATGTTGGAAGTGTTGCGACTAGCGTCTTTCCTTCTCCCGTACGCATTTCAGGAATAGCACCTTGATGCATGATGATACCACCCATAAGCTGGACATCGTAATGACGCTGACCAAGAGTACGACGTGCGCCCTCACGCACAACAGCAAATGCCTCAGGCAAGAGATCGTCAACGGTTTCACCACCTTCTTGTATGCGCTTTTTAAACTCCTCGGTCTTTCCCGCAAGCTCCGCGTCGCTCAAATTGACATAGTCTTGCTCAAGCGTATTGATATGCGCCACTATTGGCTCCAGTCTTTTAATGGCTTTTTCCCCCTCATCCTTAAATAGCTTTGTGAAAAATTTCATGATGTTTTTCTCCAACTGTCAATTATCTGTTCTGGTCAGTATGAAGTCCATCTACTATAACCCGATTAATCGAAAAACAAAAACTCCCCTGAGGGGAGTTCTTGTTGTGTGAGAGAAAAAGAATTTATGCCTTCTTTTTCTTTGCTGCTGCCTTCTTCTTTGGAGCTGCCTTCTTAACAGCCTTCTTTGCTACCTTCTTCTTTGGAGCTGCCTTCTTGACTACTTTCTTTGCAGCCTTTTTCTTTGTTGCCATAAAATTTAAGAAGTTACTTACTTATAAAAATATGCTTCGACCATTAAGCATCTATTTGGATGCGAGTGTTCTTGAAAAATTTTTTTTCATTGCCAGCAATGAACACTCCTACATACTATTATCTCTCTCTATTCACACACACTCAATACATTTTACAAAAAAGATGTGGATAACTTTTATTCTTGCATGTGCAAGATTATGTAACGACGAACACCACCTCTGGTTCAAGTGTGATATGTATCTTTTCAAACGATGCATCACTGATCTTTTTTACAAATTTTTTTACCTGCGCACTCGTTGCATCATCATAGTTCACGACAACAAGTGCTTGCGCACTCCATGTCCCCACACTGCCTTCACGCACACCCTTCATTTCCAAAACATGATCGATGATCCACGCCGCAGAGAGTTTCGTCTTCCCATTCTCTGCGTCGTAATGCGGTGCATCAGGGTATTGAGCAAGGAATTTTTCACCAACACCCTTGCTTACGATAGGGTTCTTGAAAAATGAGCCCGCAGTACCACATTGCGACAAGTCGGGAAATTTCTTGGCGCGAATAGCCATTACCGCTTGGCGCATCTCTTGAAGCGATAGTGTTACAACCCCATTTTCTTCTATATATAGAGCGATATCCTTGTATGCCTGCTTGGGCACATATTCCTTTTCGAGTCGAAACTGAACTTGAGTAACAACGAGATCTTGGTTTGTCTTGAAGACGCTCTCACGGTAACCGAATACACATTCTTCATTCGTAAGTATTTTGAGAATATTATTCTTTGCATCATACGCCTCAACCATAGTGATGAGTTCACGAGCTTCCACGCCATATGCGCCGATGTTCTGGACTGCTGATGCACCCACGGTACCAGGAATACTCGAGAGGTTTTCTATTCCGGAATAATTTTTTGCTACAGCGGTTGCGACAAGATCATCCCAACTCTCCCCTGCGCCAACTGTTGCGACAACATGATCACCCTCTTCCTTCCACTCTATACCCACGATCGCCATATGTATCACAAGACCAGAGAAACCCTCATCATCGACGAGTATATTTGAACCACCTCCAAGAATGAAGAAAGGAAGATCTTTTGCGTGTGCGAACGCAATCGCCTCTTTCAGTTCGCCGACTGAACTTGCTTCAACAAAAAATCGCGCGTCGCCACCGATCTTAAATGTCGTGTATTCCCGAAGTGAAACATGTTCGCGTATATTCATAACGCTATTGTACCCGCAAAGCATATAACAAAAAACCCACGAGCGAATCGTGGGTTTTGAGACAGTTTGTGGAGTTATTTCTCAAGCCTGCGATTAGTGCGCACGATCTTCCAGAGGGAGGAAAGAATAAACACAATATAAAGCAACCAAAGAATTGCAAATTCAGCCATCCCAGAGCTCAGTCCCCAACCACCACCACTAGAGCGCGAAAGAAAGAATGTTGCAAAAATGATAATAGGAACAAACCAACGAGTAAAGTTCCACCATTCATGAAAGACTTTGTCGTGCATGCGGTATGTGAGGACAGAGAAGAGGAAAACAAAAGGGAAAGAAAGGAACATGTAGGCAACGGGAGTATAAATACTTTTACATATATATCTATAGGGGCCACAAAAATCATAAAGTAGGGCAAGTAACAAAAACGTAAATAGCCCCCCACCGACACCACTGACTATCAACACATTTTTTTTTGTCATACGTATTTTTGTAAATTAATAATCAACCTTAATTTCTCCTTTTTCTGTCATCAATTTCATAATCACTAATCCCGGTAAGAGTTCCTCAATCTTCCCCTTATCACCATCGCGATCTTCTGTGAGCTTTTTCTTTATCCTCGTGATATTCTTCTTCGCATCATAGTGTCCGTTAATTTCGAGTACACCACTTGTTATTTTTTCTTCTAATTCTTTTATGTTTCCTGCTTTATCTACGGACCATTCATATTGTAGCGTAGTCTTTGGAATTTCGCTTCTTAGAACACCATTATAACGAAG
>Ga0208374_1000867_pt1 | contig 10752 bp, 9 predicted proteins | sample RifOxyC3_FD_184037 | JGI IMG/M metagenome (GOLD analysis project Ga0208374, IMG submission 184037) | Groundwater microbial communities from Rifle, Colorado - Rifle Oxygen_injection C3 (SPAdes) | ecosystem: Environmental > Aquatic > Deep subsurface > Groundwater | place: Rifle, Colorado, USA...
GACACTCATACCTTTCGGATCAATACCACTTTCTTCAAGTAAGTGATCGGCACGATAGCGTTTTTTGGTCTTCAGATCTTCGACGAGCGGATCAGAAAATCCTCCCACATGTCCCGATGCGACCCATGCGCGAGGATTCATAAGGATGGCCGCATCGATGCCGTACATATCCTCGCGATCATCGACAAACATCTTCCACCATAGATTGGTGATATTATTTTTGAGTGCAACACCAAGTGGACCGTAGTCCCACGTCCCCGCAAGTCCACCATAGATCTCGGAGCCCTGATAGATAAAGCCTCGCCTTTTTGCAAGCGCTATGATCTCTTCCATTTTCTCATTTCCTTCCGCCATGATTTTCCTACTCTACACGACTTCCGACTAAGGAACAACATCTGCGCTTCCACTTGGCGCCTTCGGATCGGTGGAGAGATTTGTGGAAATATCTGATTTTTCATCAATGAATTCGACATTCGTGAATGTGTCGATCGCTCGGAAGCGAATGTTCGTAAGCAAGCTTGGAGATTTCTTGACCTGAGAAAGACTTGGGGTTAACACGAGTTGGAATGCAACTTCTCGAGGTGGCTTACCAACACCCGTACCCGCAGGAATATCTCCAGGACTCCAAACAACTTCATTTGTTGAAGGATTATAGATGATATTTTCTTTTGCAGGAGAGACAGAACCCGCCCATTTTACGTATGGAGGCAACACTCCGCGTATCTCTGCGCCAGTGATGGCATTTGAGGTGTTCATGATACTCCAAATGATCGTGTAGGAAGTTTCCTGCTCCACCTTAGGAGGTACTGGGCCACTATTTACGAACGGTCCAACGTAATACACTGCACGTGTCGCAAACTGTGCCTGCGAACTAATGCGTACGTTTTGCGTCATGACCGTCTTTATTTCTTCAGGAACACCAGATTCCGAAACACGCTCTCCGCGTACTGTGACTTCAGCGGTAACGGTCGGATTGGTGAGCAATTGATTGCCTGTAACGGAAGGGAGTGGCATGAACCTGAAAGCAACCGAACCACTCTGTCCCGCTTCAAGAAGCGCGAGCGTTGGATCACCACGCTTATCCCAGAAGATCGTATCATCCGACGATCGATAGAATCCTCCAGAACCCGCAGAGATGGTTGGACGATCAAGCGCAACACCGCGAAGACGTACTTCTATTTGCGCATTTACGATTCTTGTTGGAAGATTGTTCGTCCATCCGACCAGACCTTCGATCTTCTGACCAAATTGCCCAACAGCATCACCAGCAGGCTTGCCGTTGATGGCAAGATTGATACCAATAAATGGGCGTTTCAGTGTTACTGATGAAAGTATCTTCGTATACACCGTATCGATACTGCGCTCCGTCTTGTCACTTCCAACGCCGGCGGTCATATAAAACACTTTTTCCTCGGTATCTTGACCGGAAAGAACTCCGCGTATCTTGATGGCGAATTTCCCCGCAGGATCAAGAGAGCCTATGCGCCATACGTTATTCCCAAAAGTTGGCTTTGGCTCCGCGTCCTGAAAATTAAAACTTGCAGGATACTCCGCAACAACAAATACATCACGAAGTGGCATGACCGTATTTGAGAGCCCGCTTACTGAAAGCTCGAGCTGTTGTCCTGCATTTACCTCTTTCAGAGTATCGACCGTGAGATTGATCGGCGAAGCAAGCATATGCACCGGGCGAGATTCGTTCTTGATAAAGATCGAATTGATACCCGAAAAACGATACTCGAGAATAACACTTATCTCCTTGTCTGTATTTTCTTCACCAAGAAATATTTGTTTGGTGCGATATTCTTTCACTTCCCCTGGAGCAATGCTGCCAAATAATTTCTTCTCCTCTCTCACGTCTTTATTCAAGTCATCTCCCGAGCGTGTGCCTGAAGGAAGAACAAGCGAGAGGTTGGCGTACTCAAGTGCGACACGATTTTGATTTGCCACGCGAATGATCACATCCACAGGAACACCTGGTTTTGCTCCCACCGGTACATCAAATGCGATCTGGATATTCTTATCTGATGGTCTTCCGAGTGGATCGAAATATTGATAGAGCAAATATCCACCAGAACCGATAACAGAGACGATCGCGAGGATAACGAATATCTTCACCAAGAAGATAGAAATGGGTTTCTTCGGCGCTTTTTCACGCACCGACACGATCTCCGTATCATTCCAATTATTTGCCACTTCAATATCCGAAGGAGAAAGCTCGGTAAGTCGACCAGAAGAGATCTCCTTGCCATCAGGACTATAAAGACCGCGCTTCGCTCGCTCGATGCGACTACTCTCGTATTCCGTATCCATATTCTTTTCATTATAGCACGCATCCAAAATGGGCAAGCTATTTTTTGAGATCTACAACTGCGATGATTGCAGAGAATCGTTTACCTCTGCCAAAAGTTCTCCGCGAATTCCGCGAATATATTCAAGGGAGTCGGCATGCCATGCTCCCGCTTCAAAAAGGGGGGCAAATTTTTCTTTATTACCCCAATAACCCAATTCATGGAGAAGCCGCACGACCATCAAAAGTTCGACCTCAGGAAGATCCTTGTCTCGAGTGAGCGTATGCAGGAAATGGACACCCAAAAGGACATCATCGAACAATTTTTCATTGCGCTCTTCTCCTTGTATCAATCTCCGAAGTAGTTGCGCCTGACGCGCCAAAATGCGACGCTTTTCCCCATCACTCCATGATTCGCGAAACGAAGAGACGGGGCGGGCGGAAATAAGCCTCCATCCACTTTTTCCAGAAACAAGATCGATATACGTGTGCGCAAAAGTCTGCAGGGCATAACGTAATTTTGAACGACCCTCACGAATACTTTTTGCATGCGCAAGCACGAGACCCAATTCTTTCGTGTAACAAAAAAGTAGTCGATCACCCTCACCACGCTGGAGTCCACCAAGGATCAGTGCCTCCGTGTGATAGATATGATACGGCATAGCGCGAGATTATTTTTTTACAATAGCAATACGCACTTTCACATCCCCAATAGAGACCTCCGCACCCGCATCAGCGCTCGATGTTTCTATGTCACGGATGTTCGCAGTCTTCATGAGTTCATCACGATGTTTCGAGAGAAGTTCTTCCATTTCTTCACCCGAAGAAACAAAAAGAGTGATGTGATCCTCAGGAACAAGCCCCGCTTTCTTGCGCGCATCCTGCACATGGCGAATGAGATCACGCAAACGACCCTCGGTCTTGAGCTCGGGTGTGATCTTCGTATTGAGTGCAACGACAACGCCGCCAGATTCAAATCTTTGATAACTCTTATCTCCCCCTTCGTCCTCGCTAATGTCTTCGCGTTCATTTACGCTCTTTACGTTCACTTCATCCTTAATGATCTCTAAAAGATCGGCACCAAGCGGAGATCGCTTTGTCTGCAGCTTAAAGGAGAGCTCAGAAAGTGGCTGACGCACCTTAATGCCGCTCTGTGCCCGCACCGCAAGTGCAACCTCGACGATCATGCGGGCGGTATCCATCTCCTCAAGTACGGTCGAAAGTCCAACGCTCATCTCGGGCCATGTTTCCAAATGCACGCTCTCCTTCTTGTCTTCAGAAGACAAGCGCTGATATATCTCTTCAGCAAGAAACGGCATGAACGGCGCCATCAATCGAGAAAGCTGCAACAAGACCCATCCCGTTGTCGCAATCGCACTTTCTCTATCTTGTGAAGTTGCATCAGTAGAAGAGGCATCGAATGCGAGGCGTGGGGTATCCGACGATAGAGTCGTATTCGTATACGATGATGAGTCGGATGGGTCCCGCAACGATGCAGTCGAGGAACTATACTGCTGATGCTTGAAGCGGTCACGGGAACGGCGTAGGTACCACGTCGAAAGGTCATCAAGGAATGGCATGAGCGGGCGTGTCGCTTTATCGAGTTCATGAGTATCAAGATAATGAGTCACTTCAGCATGAGTCTCTTTCCATCTTGCAACGATCCAACGGTCGAGCACGTGGGTACTTTCGGGAGCAATACGAAGAATGGTTGCGCCAGCGCCATACATATCATAAAACGACCATACATTCTCAACACGGAGCGTGATCTTCTTTACGACCTCATCAACACCCGACGCAGAAAAACGTAATTCCTCACCACGCACGACCGGTGAATTCACCATGTAAAATCGTAGCGCATCGGCACCATACTTCTCTGCAATATCCATTGGGTCGGGATAATTCTTAAGTTTCTTCGACATCTTGAGTCCGTCTTCTGCAAGAATGAGTCCCGTCGTGATCACACTCTTAAATGCCGCACGATCAAAGAGTCCGACAGAAAGAATGAGCATATTGTAAAACCATCCGCGTGTCTGGTCGACCGCTTCGGCAATAAAGTCCGCAGGAAAATTCTTCATAAAGAGCTTCCCTTCTTTAGTCGTCTCATCTCCCATGTAATGAAATTGAGCAAACGGCATCGAGCCTGATTCGAACCAACAATCAAAGACATCAAGTACGCGCTCCATCGTGCCAAGCTCGCACGAACACTGATAGTGCACCTCATCGATATAAGGACGATGGTAATCAAGTTCATACTTATGATTGTGGGGGATCTGTGCGAAGTGAAATTCTCTTACTTCCGCATTCGCAACGTAATCATCGCCACCCTCCACTTTCATCCATGCAGCCTCTGCGTTCGTCGCCCCCTTCGCGATCGCATCGAGCATCCACACGCCATACTCATGAGTAACGATGAGTATCTTCTTTCCGTGATATTTCCTCTCAATATCATACATGAGCTCACCAACACGAGTTTTCATTTGCTCGAGTGTTTCGCCATTAGGCGCAGGCTTTGTGAATTTCTCAAGCGTGGAAGTAAAGTATGCACGGTAATCATCGATATCACATCCATTGAAATCTCCCGTATCTACCTCGGCAATCCGTGCATCAAAAATAATGTCTTCTACGGGCAACCCGAGTGTTTGCGCGACGATCTCTGCAGTTTCTTTGGTGCGCAAGATCGGTGATGCAATAATGAGTTCTATACCTTCTTCCTTCAGTTTTGATGCTGATGTTTTTACCTGTGTGCGACCACGCTCCGTGAGAGGAAACGGATCGTCAGCCTTGTGACTCACAATGCCTTTCGTATTCGTCTCCGATTCCCCATGACGCATGACAAAGTATTCATTCTTTGATGATGTTTTCTCTCGAAGTTGAGTGAGTGAACCAAGAACCTCAACGTTCGCACATTTATTACATTTCCACACAGGAATAGGAGCACCCCAGTAACGACTGCGAGATATCGCCCAATCACGTGCGCCTTCGAGCCACTTTCCAAAACGTCCGTCACGAATATTTTCCGGAACCCAGCTGATCTCCCTATTCTCTTCAATAAGACGAGGCTTGAGTGCAGTCACATTTACGAACCACGATGACGCTGCATAATTGATGAGCGGCCAATCACAGCGCCAGCAATGTGGATATGAGTGCATGAGGTTTTCTTTTGCAAAAAAGGTCCCCTTTTCCTGAAGGTATTTCAATACTGCAATATCCGTTCCCAAGCGCTCTTTATCATCGTCAGACTTTGGCTTCACGTACATTCCTGCAAAACCTTCCACTTCATTCTTTATCTTTCCATCCATCCCAACATGCTGCACGAACGGAAGCTTCTCTTTTCTTCCGAGCGCCATATCATCTTCACCGAATGCTGGTGCAATGTGCACAATACCCGTACCACTCTCGGTTGTGACAAAGTCTGCTGCGTACACCTTCCAACCATTTGCATGATTCTCAAGCGTTTCGTCTTTTGCGTATGTATCAAAAACAGGTTTATAAGAAGCACCGAGGATTTCCTTCGCCTGAAGCTCTTCCACAAGCGAAGCCTCTTCTCCTCCGATCAATTTGAGAAGTGACTCGAGGCGATCTTTGGCGACAATATACTTTTCTTCCCCGATGGTTGCCTTTACATACGTCATATCTGCACCCACCGCGAGCGCAACATTACCAGGGAGTGTCCATGGTGTGGTCGTCCATGCAATGAAAAATGTTCCTGGCTCATCCGTGAGTTCAAATTTCACATATACCGAAATGTCTTTAACGTCTTTATATCCCTGCGCGACCTCCGATGCAGCAAGTGTCGTCTCGCAGCGCGGACACACATGCATCGCCTTATATCCTTCATAGATAAGTTTCTTGCCGTGGAGCGTCGCAAATGCCCACCAGATACTCTCCGTATACTCCGGATCCATCGTCTTGTATGCGTGGTCCATGTCTACCCAGCGCCCCATACGTGGAATGATACGCTTCCATTCTTCGTCATACGTAAGCACGCTCGCGCATGCCTTGTCATTGAATTTCTCGACACCATACTCCTCAATGTCTTTCTTCTGTTTCAGTCCGAGTTCTTTTTCAATCAAGTTCTCAACGGGAAGTCCGTGACAATCCCATCCCCACTGACGTCGCACATAACGCCCGCGCATCGTCTGATAACGCGGAATAATGTCTTTAATCGTACCCTGAAGAAGGTGCCCATGGTGAGGCAGACCCGTTGCAAAGGGTGGTCCATCATAAAAAACGTAGGCTTCTTTGCCGTCATTTTGAGCCAAGGATTTCTCGAATATCTTGTGTTCCTTCCAAAAACGAAGTACTTCTTGTTCTTTTTCGTTAATACTCTGTTTTTTCTCTTGTTTCTCAGTTTCTTCCATGATTTGGATTATACTATATGTTTTCCATTTTTATCGCAAAAAAGAAAACACTCCCGCAAAGCGGGAGTGTTTGGATCATCCGTTTAATACAAGAATATTTCCATTTTCTCGAACAAGAACGTTGGGATTATCAAGAATGACCACCTTCGTTCGGTCGCTCGGATCAAGACCCAGCAATATATCGCCAAAGAAGTGTTCATACTTACGCTCGATCACAATGACATTCCAGTCGCGTGCAGTACGGAAACGTTCAAGTGGTGCTATCTCCTTGGTCCACGTGATCATGTACGACATCTCCCCCTCTACCTCCGTCGGCACAACCGAGAGGCGGACATACTTCAATTCCTTCGCAAGAACATACTCAAGATACGCCTTCACTTCCGGGGTCAATCGAATAGCCATGTGAAAAACCTCCTTTCAACAAATACCATCCTGCATATTACAGAAGAATGGGAGCGGCGCAACCGACAGAAATTCGCTATCGAAGCGACTTCACATACTCTGTCTCACTCCACGAAGAAACACCCTCGAGTGCGATGATCTCATTTTTGAGTTCACGCTCTTTATCAAGTAACATTCGATACTCTATATTTGTTTTCTTTTCCTCGAGAAATATCTCGTAATTATGAAAACGATAGACCATTCCAACAATAAGAAAGTTCGCAAGAAGTGCCATCACGACAAGTATCGTGAGACCATTGACCTGAAGTACCTCTTTTCGTTCGCTAGATTCCATATGGGGCTTTACGTAATTGTTCAATGCGCACCTTTGCTTCTCCTACTCCTTTCTCCCTTAGAACATCACGATACTCAGTAAGGTAAGCAATGTTCGCTTGTATCTTTGCGCTTTCTTTTGTGTTGCGTTTTTCAATAGTACGCATTTCGCTCCAGTGCCAAAACCACGATACCCCAAACACAAATAGCGCACTCAAGAGCACCATCGTCCAGACTCGCCCCATCGGGGTTGATTGTGTAGTATCTTCTTCCATGGCTACATTTTAGACGGAGTCGGCATTCCAAGCAACTGAAGCCCGTTTCTCATTGTGAGTGAGACCATTTTCACAAGTGCGAGCTTGTACGGCTCATCGGACGCCCCATCAAGTACAATAGTGCTTGCATAGAATGCATTAAACCCACGCGCCACCTCGATCAAATATGTTGTGATGTAATGTGGTTCATGCTCCTTATTCGCACGCGCCACTACCTCAGGGAAACGCAAGAGTAGCTTATGAAGAACACTGGTTCCCTGATGTTCCCCAAGAGGATCAATAATGCGGGCACCAGCCTTTTCAAGAAGAGAGCACGTGCGCGCATACGTATATTGGAGGTATGGACCCGAATCACCATCAAAAGATAGGGATTGCTCAAAATCAAAGATAATATCTTTACCTGACGATTGTCTAAGTATTGAATATTTTATCGCACCAACAGCGACACTCTCCGCGATGGCATCTTTTTCTTCTTCGACTATCTGCATGTCCTTCACTTTTTCCATTACTCGCGCCCTCACGTCAAAAAGGAGCGATTCTGCGGTAATGACATCGCCGGTACGCGAAGACATCTTCCCTGTTGGGAGTCGGAGCATGCCATGAGAAATATGCACCGTCTTTGCTGCAAGGTCCGGAAATATCTGACGAAGCACCTCGAGTAATACCTTGAAATAATCATTGATCTCGTTTGCGGTCACCACGATAGAAAGATCGTAAGGATAGGTGTCATATTTTATCTTTGCAAGACCAAGCTCTTTTGCTTCGTACGTCGGGAGTCCTTCCTTGTTCACAAATACACGAGTATGGAGTCCCATTGACTCCTCGCCCTTAAATATGACCGCTCCGTCAGAAGCCTCAAAGACCTTCCCCATGTGTTCACAGACGAGCTTTTTTCCGAATTCACCCGTCACACTTTCAAAGAAATAAAAATCAAATGCCTTACCTTCCCCATGAGCAGTTCCTAGTCGCTTGTATATCGTTTCAAAATATTCAAGACTCCATGCTTTTCCGATATCATAGAGCTCATTTACTTTAGGATCTGAGCGCTCATGGATCTTTTTATTGAGTACAATGATCGCATCATGCACGACCATATCATTTTTTGCTGATGTCGCGCCACGTGCATATGCACGACCAAGAAATTGTGCTCGTTCAGTAATACTTGCGTCTGCAGCAGGGAGATCTTCTTGCATCATTCCCCACAGAGCCGAAGCGGCATGCATGCCGGTATCACCCTGATAACATGCACGCTTTGTTTCTGCTCCTGATGCTTCGATGATGCGCGATATTGATTCCCCAATAGTGTTCGACATCAAATGCCCAATATGAAACTCCTTGAATGGATTAGGGTCGGTATATTCAACGACAACCTTCTTTCCTTTCATTATTTCACTGGTACCATACCGCTCACCATGGAGGATCGCCTGATCGAGAAGGTGTGTGAAATGCTCATCAGAAAGTTTAAAATTAATGAATCCTGGACCCGCAATACTAATATCTACAATATCCAGTATTGAACGCCTAACGAGTTCGCCAACGATGATCTGTGCAAGTTCATGAGGGTTTTTGCCGATCTTCTTTGCGGCGACCATTGCAACATTGGTCGCATAGTCCCCATGGTCCATATCCGCAGGATGTTCTAAAACAAAATCAGCATCGGGTGCGCCGATGCTCTTAAGCACCTCTTGAATATGTTGCCGCAATGTTTCTTCTAACATACAACGTATATTAACACAGTGAGAGAAAACAAAAAGCTCGGCATAAATGCCGAGCTTTCACGTACTATTAGAGTCCGAATTCAGTTCGTACAACAGATTCCGCAATTGCGATCACTTCAGGAATACCCATCGTCGCATCAATGGCGACAAAGCGTTTATCCTTTAAGAACTCCTTGTATCCACGATAGACCGCCTCATGGAAACCGAGATCCTCTTCGTCAAAACGCGTCACCTCTCCACCCGCAGCCATACGACGAGCAAGTGCATCCTCAGGTGAGATATCGCAAAAAAGATAGAGGTCGGGAGATACATCACGGAGCACTTCCGTATTCACGAGTTCGAAGAACTGTGCATGCTGTTTTTTCCACCGCGCGGTGACCTGATATGCATACGTCGACGCATCAAAACGATCACAGATCACATGAGTTCCACGCAAAAGCGCAGGAAGAATGACCTTATCAAGATGTTCTGCTCTCCCTGCTTCAAACAAAAGCAGCTCGGTCATCGTACTCATCTTTGTATCAAAAATGAGCGTACGTAATTCCTCCCCAAGCGGTGTTCCTCCCGGCTCGCGAGTAAAAATAACATTTTCATCCTTTAGAACTTTTTGCAGATGTGCACTGATGGTCCCTTTTCCTGAACCTTCCCCACCCTCAAGTACGATAAATTTTCCGCGTGTTGTCATGGAATATTCCTTTCAAAAATTACTCTCGACGAATCATACCCGCATTACGCATTCGCGCAACAACTACGCAGTATATTTTTTGATAATGGTATCGAGTTCCGCATAGAGATCTGGTATCGTGCCTCCGTTGTCGATGACCTCAGCCGCAAATGGCTCAAGTTTTACTATCTCAAGCTCACTCTCACGCTCATGGTCTTGCTCGAACTCTTCATATGTCTTTGTTGCATCATCGGCTTTTTCTCCACGCTTTATCATGCGTTCATAACGTGTTCTCATTGGTGCAGTGATATAGACGAGCTTGAATTCAGGAAGTTCGCGCAAATATTTCACATCCTCAAGGCGACGGACGCCATCAATAATAATGAGCTCTGCGGTGGCATGCTTCGCATCCTCGAACATGACCTTCGCGAGCGTATCCTCGCCAAATTCTTTACGAAGGAATGTCGAGATCTTTTGGAGCGTGTCTCGATCGTCCTTCAGGTGCACGCGATGCGCAATATCAAATAACGCCGTCGAGAAACGGAAAGTCTCTGCACCATACGTCTCCTTGAGGTATGTCGCACAGGTCCCCTTACCGCTCGCCATTTCTCCACCAAAACCAAGAATGAGTTTTTTCATATAGACATTTATTATTTACACACCCTCCTCGACAGCCTGCCCAGGATACGTTTCGAGCTCCGAATTCATAAGATCAAAAAGCACACCC
>Ga0208374_1000869_pt1 | contig 10748 bp, 6 predicted proteins | sample RifOxyC3_FD_184037 | JGI IMG/M metagenome (GOLD analysis project Ga0208374, IMG submission 184037) | Groundwater microbial communities from Rifle, Colorado - Rifle Oxygen_injection C3 (SPAdes) | ecosystem: Environmental > Aquatic > Deep subsurface > Groundwater | place: Rifle, Colorado, USA...
GAATTCGATCTGCGGGTTTCGATACTGCCCACACCGTTCGGCGAGACCACGGACTTGCGTATCCTCAACCGCAAAACCATGTTCATCGACCTGGAACATCTCGGGCTTGCCTCGACCCAGATGATGCCGATCCGCTACCTGTCGTCCCTGCCTCACGGGGTGATCCTGCTGACCGGCCCGACCGGATCCGGCAAGACCACCACGCTCTATGCCCTGCTGAACAGCATCTCAACCGAGGAAGTCAAGATCATCACCGTCGAGGATCCGATCGAATACCAAATGACCGGCATCTCCCAGATCCAAGTCAACGCTCCCATCGGCCTCACCTTCGCCTCCATCCTGCGATCCATCCTCCGGCACAACCCCGACATCATCCTGGTCGGTGAAATCCGGGACATGGAAACCGCCGACATCGCCGTCCGGTCCTCGCTGACCGGCCACCTGGTCTTCAGCACCTTGCACACCAACGATGCCCCCAGCGCGATCACCCGGTTGGCCGACATGGAAGTGGAACCCTACCTGATTGCCTCCTGCCTGGAGGGGGTCATTGCCCAGCGCCTGGTCCGGAAAATCTGCGCATCCTGCGGGGAACCCGTCACCGTGGACGAAACCATCCTCGCCGAGATGGCCGAGGCGCATCCCGACCGTAAACAGGATATCCCATTCCTCAAGGGACGCGGGTGTCCCCATTGCAACTTCACCGGCTACCGGGGCCGCATGGCCCTGTTCGAAATCATGGTCATGAACGATCAGCTGCGGGACATGGTCGTCCATAAGCGTCCATCCAACGAGATTCGCCATCAGGCCATTGCCGACGGCTTGATCACGCTCCGGAAGGACGGGTGGAGCCGGGTACTGGACGGTATCACGACCGTCGAGGAAGTGATCCGGGTTGCCCGCAAAGTCGAATTACCGCCTTCAAAGGCCCCCCTCCCATGAACCAGACGGTTTCACGACTCGCCCCGGTACCAACAGGAGGCGCGGGCCTTTTCGTCCGGCTTGCCATCGCATGCCTGATCGCTGCCTGTCTGGCAGCCGGCTGTGTCTCGATGGGTCAACCCGGCTCCCTGGACCTGACGCTGATTGACGCCCGGACCGTTGAACTGGAAGGCCATCGCCTGGCCGTTAACGACCTGACGTCACGCCTGCGCCGGATGGGGGTTTCATCGGAGACCGAAGTGGAGGTAACCATCCCGCCGTCGCTTCCGACCAGGGACCTGGGCCCTGTCACCTCAGCCCTCGGCAAGGCAGGCTGCCGGAAGGTTTTCTTCGTTCGCGCACAAAAACCCGGAGTCAACCTCCCCATCGCAATACCATAGCACCCCGGTCGCCTTTCCACGCCCGTTCTATCCCGACGTGATGCGCGCGATTCGCACGTGGCAGGCTACATCAGCGAGATAATCCGCTTGGTTTCATAGGATTCCTTCGCTGCCAATGCCACCCGCAGGTTGGCGCGGGCCTCATCCAGGGTTGTCAGGTGACAGGGCTTCCCCTCGACCGCGTCCAGGAACATGGCGGCCTGCAGGGCAAATCGCGCTTCGTGGGCCGCCATCGGGTCCAACCCCGCCATGTAATCGGTAATCTCCCACTGGCCGGAATCGTTATCCGCAAACTTGAGTTTCGAGAATTCCAGCGCGAGGTTTCCCTTCAACCCGGCAAAATTGATGATGGATTCATTGGGCTTCTGGAACTGGTTCATGTTGATCTGGGCAATCGCACCACTCCGGAAACGAAGACTGATCACGGCCGTGTCCTCAGCCTCGACACCCTGCAACACCAATCGGTCATACATGGCCGTAACTTCCGACACATCACCCAGAACCCAGATCAGCAGATCGATCATGTGGCTGGCGGCATCGAGGATGGCGCCGCCACCCATGGCCTTCTTTGCATAGTAGGTTTTCTGGTAATCCGGGCGGTATTTCGGAAATTCCTGCGACGCATTGATCCAGCAGGTCTTGACCTCACCGATACGGCCCGCTTTCAATTGCCGGTGCAGTTCAATCGTCTCGCGGCCGGCCCGCCGCACATAAGCCACCCGAACCACCAATTTCCGACGGCGCACCGTCTCGACCAGGCGATCCACACCATCGAGCGTCACCGCCAGCGGCTTCTCAAGCAGGAACGGCAACCCGGCATCCGCGCAGGCCTGGCCCAGCGGAATATGCACATGCGCCGGCGCACCGATGACCGCCGCCGCATAATGCGCCAGATCGGTTTCACGGATATCGGCAAACCCGGCCTTCACCGGATAGGCGGACAACACTTCCTCGCGCTTGGCCGCGTCCGGTTCCACCACATGCAACTCGGTCCGTCCGGTCTTGAGAAATCCCCGGATATGCCGTTTCCCAATACCACCCGTCCCGATAATCAGCACTGGTTTCATCAGTCCTCCACCTCCACCACCGGCAAACCAGCCCCTTATACGGCCCGTGTTGCCAGGCAATCGCGCGCCAGGGCCACCCATCGGGCCAGCCGGTCAGGTTCATTATTAAGCGTATGCACATCCTTCATGATGACTTCCAGGGGACACCCATGGTCCCGGCAAATCTTAATCGTTGTCTGCAAATCCTGCCGGATCAATCCTTCATCAAACCGACCGGTGCTGATCAGGGTCGGATTCGGCTTGCGCGAAAACACATACCGGTTGTCCATGGCTTCGGCCATGAACCGCTGGTCGCACAACGGCGCCACCGATACGGCCCGCAGGTTGGAAAAGCGCCGTACCACCTCCCAGCGGGTGTTGATCGGTTCGCAACAGCCGTAATACAGCAGGCCGAAACGTTCGGCAATCGGTTGCTGATACTGGAAGATGAACTCCTCAAACAGCTCCGGCCCCACTCCGACCGTTTCCTGGCTTTCCAGCAACACCCACTGGTCCCTCGCCCGGGCCGGCATGCCCGGCTTCCAATCCGCAGCCGGAAGGTCCGGCACATACCCGAGCGTACCCGACCCGGTATAGTCGTTTGCCTGGTTCAGATTGAGCAACCCTTCCCGTTCCAGCCAGTCAATGTAGCGCAGGTATTCATCCCGCATGAACGCCATCAACCGGTGCAGACCTTCCGGATCGTCATACATGTACAACATCAACGGTTCCAGCCCAATCAGGAAGATGACTTCAATGGTCATGCCCAGCGTCCACCAGTATCCCCCGCGTCGGCAGACCGGGAGAATACCGTCAAACACCTGCTCCAGGTGCCGTTTCCAGGCTTCGGTACGTTCCCGGTCAACCGAAAATGTGCGCGGTTGCAGCTTCGCAAAATCCTCCCGAAGATTGCGCAGGGGCGGATCCCACCGGCGGGCGCCAAGATGCCCGGCGTTGTCCCCTTCATGCACGTCCGCCTTCACTCCATAGTCGCTGCATTCGACAAACCAGGAAGACCCGATCCAGGGTTCAATGACATGGTCGTCCTGCAACGTATCAAACACCCACTGTTCCGTACGCAGGCCGGACTCCAGGTTCCGGGCCCATTCCTCGACACATTGCAGCTCCGGATTGCATGGCTTCAGGGGATCCCGCACGCCACCCCATTCCGCCAGGATCATCGGGCGGACCGGCTTCAGACCATGCAGGGCCAGCCACGATTCCCGACGCTCGGTATTGACCGGGTGCCCGGCCAGTTCCCGTTTCCGGTGCGCCAGGGTCCGCAGGATCTCCACATCATGCGCATTCCATTTCCATCCGGGTTTCGCAGGCATTACGTCCCTCTTATGGGTTGAGATCAATTTTCAACAGGGTGAACGGATACAGGATCGTGGCATACAGGGTCTTGCCGTCACGCCCAACAATCATCGCCATGTGATTATGCATCGGGGTCAGGGTGCCGTCCGGCAAGCGGTGATACCCATGGGTCCAGGGATGTTTCACGCCGGTTGCCGGATCCACCGCACCTTTTGCATCAAGGGATAACCCGTGAAAGAAGTCAGGATTCCGTATGGCCAGCACCCCAAGGTTCTCGGCACGCCCGATCGCCGGATCATACCGGACCAGGTGATGCAGGAATCCACCACCAAAACCCGTCTGGTTATCCCGGCGAACCAGGGCATAAACCCGCCCATCCGGCGCAACATCCAACGCGCCCCGTGAATCGAAATTTTTTCCTTCCAGCAGGGGCCCCAGGTTCTCCGCCTTGACGACCCGTTCATCCACGCTTCCAAGATCAATCCGGATCAAGGCAGGATCGCGCATCCGGATCAGGTAGGCATGCCGACGGTCTTTCGCCAGCACCCAGTTGTGGGGGCCCGATTTAAGATCGTTGGTGGTCCAGGTCCGGTCTCCCTCCCGAATGTCACGCACGAGCACCTTGTCCGCAGCCGGATCATACCGCGCAATGCGGCCATCACGGGTCACGGCATGCGCACAGCCATTGGAATCAACCAGCGTGATCGCATACGGGGCCAGCATCGGCCCGAGTTCGCGATATGGCTTTGCTTGTTCCGTTGAGCCCAGCATCCAATGCTGGTCCTCGCACGTCACCACATACACCAATCCCCGGGACTCATCGGCGGTCACGTCAATGACACCCTGCTTGGGCATCGGCATCCCGAGGTTGGTGGCCTGGCCGGTGGCCGGATCATAACGGATCACATATCCGCCGGGGTACGAATCGGGATCCTCCCCTTTCTGCGCGTACCCCTGCTTGCTGCCGACATAGATCCGCCCGGAAGGTGCGACGTAGTTGCGGGTGTGAATCTTGGCCTGCGCGGCGAAACCGGTTGCCGACAACCCGCACAGGGCATGCACATCCACCACCACGCGTTGGCTCGTCTTGACCGGGTCGAACTCGACCAGATAGGAATTCACCCCGTACTTGGCGGTGCCCACATACACCTTGCCGTCGAGCCCCTCGTTCAACGAGAAATATCCCGACTCGTTGTTGTGGGTTTCCGGCAGGACATGATAAGCGGTGGCCCACACGTAGGGCGGTGGCGCAGCGGTCACCGCCGGTTCCGCCCCGAACGTCCCCAGGCACCCCATCCCCAGCACCATCATACCCGCCATGATGATTCTCATATTCACCTCCTGGGCAACTACACGCACCGTCTGGCATCCTGGCCTCCCCCTGGAGGGCGGAGTTCCTACGACGCCGTTTGGTGTCTGGTGTTTACAAATCCACCATCAGCATATCGGCTACATCCAGTGGCAGATCCACATACATGACGTCACCCTCAAATCGCGGCTTCAACACACCCCGCTCCACGCTCCGCACCGCCTTGGCTGCCGGAACCCCGCGGATCGCCACCGACAGGTTCGGCACCGGTGTACCGCGGTAATTGATCATCGTTACCGCCAGCTTGTTCGGTTTTCCAGCCGTCGGCGTATCGATGCAGGTGGTCTCCACCAGATCATCACTGCATACCACGGGCCGCGCAAAGTCCGCCGGCAGGAAATCATCCACCAGGCGGTGCCGTAGATTCAGGTCCATGGTATTCGGCAACTGGTGGGCGGCCGCCGTATCCGTCGAACCACGGTCCGGCGGCACAATCGGCAACCCGCTCTTCAGGTAGGCCTGGCCGGGCAGGAACCCGAACAGGTAGACCCGTCCCTTGCCATGCACCTTGCTGACCACGGCCGGACGCCCGTCCCGGTAGGTCCCCAGTACGGCGGCATCCAACGGTTCCAGCGACTGTTTCCAGACGATCACCGGCACCTCCCGGATACGCCCCGGCGCCCCGCCCGGAACGGCCATCGGCTGGCTCCAGGACACGACATCGAGGGCCTCATACAGGGGCAGGTCCTGCTTGGTCAGGAACGGCGTGTTTTCCTTGAGCAGGTAACGGCTGACCAGCTTCGGATCGGTCGTGATCGCCTGTTGTTTAACCCCGTAAAACACATTCGCTTCCGGATTCGGACGGTTGAATTCGTCCAGGAACCCGCCGCCGCACAAGGCCACGACGGTTCCGCCCGCCTCCACCCATTTGCGTAACGCGGAAAGACCCTTCGAATGCATCCATTGCTGCATGACATACAACACGCGGTAATCCTTCACCCGCCCGTCGATGACATCATCCTCCGAGACCATGTCCACCGGCACCTGTGCGTGCCGCAGGGCATAGTAGATTGCCTTGCGCTCGTTGTTATGCACCGCCAGCTTGCTGTTCGATGCACCGGTCAACACATCATCCACGCTCGACAGTACCAGGCCGACCTTCGCCGGCCGGACCCCGCCATCCATGACGTAATCCTCGAACACCCCCGCCTCGTGCGAGCAGTGATGGATCTGGCGCCACATCTTGAGATCGGCAGTCGCCACATAGTTTTCCGTACCCCCAACCGCCAGCGGGGAAGCACAGAAATAATTGATCATGGTCGTGCCATGCGCCACACAGGTATAGAATGACCGGCGGAAATCGGACGGCGTATTGCCCGGGCTGTGCGGCATCACATACATGTGGATCGGCTGCTTGTTGTACTTCACCCCGCACCGGAACGCGGTGGTCAAGTAACCCACCACCTGCACGCTGAATTCCGGAATCTGCCACACGTAATCCTCCGACCACGCCATCGACAGGGCATTCAGCTTGAAGGGCCGCACCCAGTGCATTTCGCTGACCAGGTAATTCGCATGCGGACTATAATTGGCGCCCGTCAACGTGCCTTTACTCTTGTAGAATGCCGTCGCCTGGGCATAGGGCTTGGCGCCCTGTTCCACGCCCGCCAGCATGGAATAGTAATACAGGGGATGCTTGGGATCCCTGGTCCATTCAACCGTTCCGTCGAACGCAACCCCGCGAGCCTTGAGCCAGGCGGCAAAGGCGGTATTGGTCAATGCCACGCTGGGCAGGTGCATTTCATCGCCGTAACTCACGATGTAAATGTCGGACATGTCCTTCGCGTTGTAATAACCGGGGCTCACATCGGGCCAATGGGCCACAATCTGACGTTTCATCCCCTTGAACTTGGCATGCGCGGTATTGTCCCCCAGCGCCTCCATCAAGGCCTGCCCTTCGGGGTAACTCGGCGTGCTTCCAAACCCGCCGATGCTATAGATCAGGAAACGCTTGGCACCCGGGCCACGCTTGGGAAACTTGTCCACTTCGCCCTTGAGCCAGGACAACGCCTCCGTCTGCGTCCGGATCACCGGACTCCACCAGCGTTCCTGCAGGATCTTCGCCAGCACCGGGTTCGGTGCAATGTTTCCGGGCATCTCAAACGTCGCTTGGTCCGTCACTGAAATCTTCTTGATTGAAGTCAACCCGCCCTTGCCGTCCGGAACCGCGAATTCCAGCTCCAGGGGAACCGGGGCCTTGATGCTCCAGGTGCTGTCATGCATGGCATCCAGCACCTGCCCCATGGGCACCCATCCGGAGGTTTCACCCGGCTTGAGTTGTTCGGCTTCAGGAATCTCCTGCTTCATCTTGTCCTGCGGCTTGGTCGGATCCACCGGCACCTGGAACTTTGCCGGATCCAGCACCGGGGCAAGTAGGGATGCCTTGACCGCGAGGGAACGGGGTCCGGCATTCTGGTACTTGGTCGCACTGACCAGGCGGCCGGTCTTCAACACCTTGATGTTCGGCCAGTCCCTGACGTGAATATAGTAAGGTGAATGCTGCCCCATGGGATTCGGCACGAGGTCCGGCATGACCGGTTTGTCACCCCGGTTGGTAATCTTGATGAACAAATCGCCGTCCTGGACCAGCCATCCGTCAAATTCCAGGTAGCTGGTCTTCTTTTGCGCCTCAATCCCCTCCTTGTCATTGGTCAGCACCACAATGTCCACATTGCGCCGGGCGGCATTGATACGAAGACGGTTCCCGTCCACCTGGGATCCGGCAATCAGCCGGATGGTCGCCGGGCCGGGCTTGAGCGGCACCGCGCCCGGATTCTGCCACAGGATGTTGTCCGTCCCCCCCCACCAGTACCGTTCCATCGGGACCCGTTGATGCCCGTTCATCGACCAGATCTTGGGGTCCTGCAAACGACCGCATACATACCGGGTGACCGCACCCGCCTGTTCCACCTCAACGGTGAATTCACACGCATACTGGTAGGGCTGCTCATAACGGACCAGTAACTGGTAGCTGTCGGCAACCGGCACCTGCACCACCTGTTCGGCTATGGCCGGCGCATTGGACGGCACCTGTTCCGGTGCCCCGAGGCATCCATGCCGCGACAGGAACGTGATGGCAAACGTGGACGCGAAATAATTTTCACGGTACGGCACCACCTGCCATTCGCCGGACTTGATGGTGAAATCCTCCGCCTCGGCAAACAGCCGGACCGCCTGTGTCGGCTCCTGGGCCCGCACCCAACCTGTCACCACGACGCCCATGGCCAGTATCCACGCAATCATCCGCTTCATAGCATTCTCCTTATTCCATATTCACCCTGCCAACCACCCGCCCAACCCGGTCCTCATTGGAGCCGTAGGCATATTGCATCACCTCGCCCCCGTCCTGTTGCACCAAAACCGGCGCAGAATCCGCCGATGCCCCCGACGGCACATAACGAACCGTTCGCGCATGCGTGGCCCGCCCCTGGTCATCCGCCGCCTCGACCTTCAATCCATCCACCGTGAAGGATTCCCGTTGGTCACCCCGGCTTCGGATCCAACCGGTCAAACGTCCCTTGGTATCGTACGCGTAGGCGTCTGTCCAGTCTTTCGGAATATCAATGAAGGGATCGGTATACGCCCCGCCCGTCGCAGGGGTCCGGTAGGTCACGGATTGGACACGCTGATCCGGCCCGTACACCCGGGTCTCACTGGCCAGGTAATACAGGCTGATGAACGCCGGGGGGGACGGGTGGGTCCCGTTGTCCACGAACAACCCGATATCCACCCGGGACGATTCCAGCGCCGCACCGGGCGATACCGGGCGGCGCGGATGATACGGCACCTTCAATTCGACCAAGGATTGGACCGCGTTCAGGGGACGGATCACGATGGCGGGATCCCCGCGCAACACCGCCCAGTGATAGGTGAGCGGCAAACCCTGCGGATCGCGGCTGGTTTCCGCACTCACCACCAGCCGGCGCCAGTACGCCGTGGAACGGATCACCCGGGCCACGGCACACGGGGTGTCGAACAACTTCTCGCGCGACCCGATATCGAAGTAATCCTGCCCGGGCGCCCCCTCCGATTCCTCGATCACGTGCAACTGGGCCAGCGGGGGAAGCCGGTCGGCCTTCATCGCATGCGCCCGCGCCACCATCCGATCCACATTGAGTTGGCCGGCCGCAAACACCGTGGGATGCGCCTTGCCCGTGCGATAATCCTCCGGGCGAACCACCTCCCGCAGCGAGGACCGCAGGATCATCTGGACCGCGGGCATCAGCATCGCCGACAATTCAAGCGCCCGCCGCGTCTCGGGACGAAACGCCGCCACGGTGCAGGCGACTGCTTCCAACAGCAACTGGTCACTGCCCGACGATCCCTGGCTGATGAGCACATAGGGCAGGTTGGCGGGATAGACATCCCCATATCCACCTCCCTCGCCGTTCCGGCCGGGATCATGATCCTGGTGCTCCGGGTACACATACAACTGGTTACCCGTGTATTGCCGGTACAAGGTCCAGACCATCGACGGGTTGACCATCGCCAGACGCGGCAGGCTTCTCCAGAAATATCCCTGGGTGAGCGCGGTTGACGAATTACCGATCACCGGCAGATTGAAAAGAAAAGCCGTCTGGAGACCGTTGACCGGTCGGGCACGGGTCAACCCCGGATCAAACACCACCCGGGCCAGTTCCGGAAACGGTTCGGCCGCCAACACACTGTGACCACGATCCTGGTTGTCATACAAGACGCCGGCAAGACCTGCTGCGGTCCCCTCCCGGTGCCAGGCACGTATCTGCTCCCCGGCGGTTCCCTGCCCGCGCACCATCACCGGCGGGGCACCGGTGGGCGGTTCCATGGCAAACATCAACCGGAATACCGACAGCTGATTATCCCAGACCGTATTGGTATCGGTCACGCGCGCCGGACCGCCCGGCATCACTCGGATCGCCTCAAACGGGCGGCCACTCCGGCTCTCGATCGCAGCACGCCGGATTTCGGCAGATTCAAGGATGGCCGCGAACCGGTCATCCGCCCGCAATCCGTCCAGGTCGGCATCCATGCGCAAGGGTTGCACATGCACAAACCCGAGGGTAACCGCCTGTTGCAGGCTCGCGAACGCTTCGTCGATGCGTTTCTGCCGCGCCAGGGAACACGCCAGGTTATAATGGTACACTGGCTGGTTGGGCGATCGCTGGATCGATGCCCGCAGCATCCGTTCGGCCTGTTCGTACTCCCCCTGGCGAAACAGGGCATGGACCTGGGCATCCGCCATGCGGTTGAACGCCATCACCTGCGGCGCCTGCATCACGCCGGCGGGAGCCGGAGTCACCGGTGCTTCCGGCAGGTCCGGCACGTGCTCCTGCGCCGGACAACAGGCAACCCCCATGGCAAACGCCAGCAATATACCGCCCGCCTGCCGGTACTGGTTACGAGACCGCATCCACGCCCGTCCCTTCAAATCCTGCCTGTCGGCTCCGGATCAATCCCGGCAACTTACCCCAACCAGTGAACCACCGCAACCCGGAACGCACCCGCAAAAACCCCGACAACAATGGGTTCCCATAATCCGGCCTGAAATCCGATCCAAACCCCCTTGACAGAACTGACCAGTCAGTTCTATTGTACGACTTTTTACATCCGGCGGAGGAAAAACGGCATGGCACGGGCATCCAAGCGGGACAGTATTCTCCAGGCGGCGGAACATGTCTTCCAGCATCGTCGCTTCCATGAAGTAACCCTGGACGAAGA
>Ga0208374_1000879_pt1 | contig 10688 bp, 9 predicted proteins | sample RifOxyC3_FD_184037 | JGI IMG/M metagenome (GOLD analysis project Ga0208374, IMG submission 184037) | Groundwater microbial communities from Rifle, Colorado - Rifle Oxygen_injection C3 (SPAdes) | ecosystem: Environmental > Aquatic > Deep subsurface > Groundwater | place: Rifle, Colorado, USA...
GCGCTGGCGCACTTTCTCTCTTCAGATGCCTGGACGCCAGGCGAACTTCTTCAAACCGTCAGCGCGGAGACCGGCGCTTCCATGCCCGTCAATCCTTCTTCCGGGCCGGGAGTAAGCGAGCGGGAGCGGGAAGTTTTACCGGCTCCGCCTGACGGCTCTTCTTCCACAACCACGAGCCGCGAAACTACGCCACCGACCGGGCCAGTTGCCGCCGCGCACGACGGCAACGCCCGGCCAGGCGGCGGGAACGCGCACAGTCTCATCGTGACCTACGGCATGAGGAAATACAGGATCATGGGTCTTGAGAAGGCGGCGAGGAAACTCAAGGCCACGATCCGGGTTGAACATGCCGGCAAACTCCACGTTGACACGCTGGACTTTTACTCCGCGAAGTCGCGGCGGATCCTCGCAATGGATCTATGCCGAATCTTCGAGGAAACGCCGGAAACCATCGAAGGCGACATCGAGAAACTTTTGCGCCACTGCGAGCAGTTGCCCGAACGACTCGAAGACGCCGCGCCGGTCCGGGCGGCGGTCGAACTGTTGACGGCGACTGAAAAAAAAGAGGCCGAGACATTCGGGAAATCTCCGACGCTCTTCGACGACATCCTGGCCGACTGCCAGAAACGCGGCTTGATGGGGGAAGGCAACAACGTGCTTCTTCTGTATGTCGCCGTGACCAGCCGGAAGCGCGACACGCCGCTTTCAGTTCTGATCCTCTCATCGAGCGGGTCAGGCAAGACGGCGTTGCAAGACGCCGTACTTGCCTTCTGCCCGCCGGAAGACCTGGTCAAGTTGACGGCGCTATCCGGCAAGGCGCTCTTCTACAAAGAGCGACTATCGCTCAAGAACAAGGTGCTTGCCCTGGAGGAAGGCGACGGCGCCGAAGAAGCCATGTACGCCATTCGCAACCTCATCAGCGCCGGTGAACTTGTGAGCGAATCCACCATCAAAGACCTTGCCACCGGACGCTTGACGACGATGGAAAACAAGGTTGAAGGGCCGTCAACAGTCTGCTTCACCACGACCAGGCCGGACGTTGACCCGGAAACGAAAAGCCGGTTCTGGGTAACGAGCATAGACGAATCGAGAGACCAGACGCGGAAGATACTTTCCTTTCAGCGGCAACAGCATCTTTCCGATGGACTGATTACAACGCCGGAAATCGAAGCGGTCTTGAAGAAGCACAGGAACTTTCAACGACTCTTGAAACCGCTGGCCGTCAAGAACCCTTACGCGGCGCAACTCTCCTACGGAGACGACCGGCTGCAGGGGCGACGCGACCAACCGAAATATCTGAACCTCATCAAGGCTATCGCCTTTCTGAGGCAGATGCGGAAGGAAGTGTTCTACGAACAACGCAACGGCTCTGCCGTTCCGTATGTCAATGCCGATCTGGAAGACATCGCGCTTGCGAACAGACTTGCCCATGCAATCCTGGGCCACTCGCTGGACGAACTCTCGCGGCCCGGCGGCGATCTCTTGCGGCAACTGGAAGAACTGGCAAAGGAACGCTTGAAGACACAACAGAAAGAGAATCCCGAAAGCAGAATGAAGACGAGCGATCTTTCTTTCAGCCGCCGGGAACTCCGGGAGTTCACCGGCTGGAGCAACACACGACTTCACGTCCACCTGAGAGAACTGGTGGACTTTGAATATATCGTGATCGAGACGGGCCGGAACGGAATGCCGTTCCGTTACCGGCTCGCCTGGGAAGGCCAGGGCAAGGACGGCAAGCGGTTCGTGCTCGGACTTAAGGACGTTAAGGAACTCCGCCCGGAGGCGTAGGCATTCCGGCACCTTTCCGCCAGCTTTCACCCACCTTTCCGCAACCTTTCCGGTCGCGGAAAGCAGGGTGAAGCGACTGAAAGAGAACGACTTGACTCATAGGCATTCCGAAAATGGAGGAGCGGAAAGATATATGGAAAATGAACACATGGAATCCGATACCCTTTTTATCACGGTAATCCGGGACTATCTCGACGAACTGAAACGCCGGAATTTCAGCGGGCACACCATCGCAAACGCCCGCCGCGTGCTGAACCGCTTTACCGCCTTTCTCCAGGCGCAGGCGGTCGCCCGGATACAGGACGTGGGCGAATCGCATCTTGAACAGTATCGCCTCTTCCTGGTTGATAAGAAGCACTACGCGGCAAGCACGACGATACAATGCATGCACCAAATCAAAAAGTTCTTCGACAATCTGGCGAAACGCCAGGTTGTCTTCGTCAACCCGGCCGAGAACATGCCCAGGCAGAGGAAGCCGGTACGACTGCAACCGGTCCCGACTGAAAAGGAAATGAAACGACTCTTGAACCAGCCGGATATTTCCGATCCTGCCGGCATCCGGGACCGCGCCATAATGGAAGTCTTCTATTCAACCGGAATGCGGCACGATGAACTTTTCAAACTGAACGTCAACGATCCGCAACTGAGAAACTGCCGCTTGCGTATCTTCGGCAAGGGCAGAAAAGAAAGGGTCGTGCCGGTGGGCAAACATGCCATGCTCTGGCTCACGCGCTATCTCGAAGAAGTCAGACCGCTCCTTCAGTCAAACCCGGATGAACTGGCGCTATGGCTCGGCGACAGTTGCGGGCGGCGGCTCAACGATCAAATCATAAGGCGCAATATCAAGGCGTACTGGCGGAAAGCCGGAATAAGAACGCGCATCACGCCGCACGCGTTCCGCCGCGCTTGCGCAACGCACATGCTGCGCAACGGCGCGCACCCGGTGGAAATCCAACTGCTCCTTGGCCACGCCGACCTTGCCAGCATGGCGCAGTATCTACAAGTCACGATCGGGGACATGCGGAAGATGCACAAGGCGAGCAAACTCGGAAAATGAAGACACTCGACAACTGGAGCGAAGAATACATTCAGCACCTGCATTCGATCAGATACAGCAAGGCCACGGAGAAAATCACGCGCTACAATCTAAGACGGTTCGCCAACTGGCTGCGGGAGAATTATCACTTGGAGGTTGCCGACGAACTCACGGGCGAGCACCTGCGCAGGTGGCACATACACATTACCAGCGCCCGCACAAAGGAAGGCCGTCCTTATTCGCCGTGGACCGTCAACGGCCATCTCAAAGCAGTGCGCGGCCTGATAACCTATCTCGCCAGGCAGGGCTATACCAACATGCGCCTGCTCGACAACGTGCCTTACCAGAAGACGCCGAAATATCTTCCCGGCAGCGTCATCAGTCACGCCCAGGCAAGAAACATCCTGTCGCGGTTGCCTGTCGGCGATCCCCGCGACTACCGCAACCGGGCAATGCTCGAGCTGCTTTACTCCAGCGGCATCCGGGCCGCTGAAATCCTGGGCCTCAGTCTGCAAGACGTCCACTTCACTCATGGCACCGTAAAAGTTCTCGGCAAAGGAGACAAGGAACGAATGGTTCCGGTCGGCAGGACCGCCTTGCGCTATCTGGAAACCTACATCAAAGCGGTCCGGCCGTTTCAACTCAAGAACCCGGATGAAACGGCGGTCTTCCTGAACTGCCACGGCAAACGCATTCATTACACGATGCTTCTCCGCATCGTGAATGACAGTATCCAGAAGACCAGGTTCAAGGATATTCACGTCACGCCGCACACGTTCCGGCGAAGCTGCACAACCGAGTTGATCCGGGGCGGGGCGAACATGTATCACGTCAAGGAAATGCTTGGACACGAAAGCCTCGACACCTTGAAGCACTACGCGAAACTCACCATCAACGACCTCAAGGCCACTCACGAAAAGTGTCATCCTAGGGAACGGGACGAAGCCCGTTGAACGTTCGAAACATCTTTGTTTTAGCGGGTTTTCCTGCTTGCTCTCGATGCGTCAAAAAGGTAACTTTCAGGCAATGAAATCAGCGGTATCCTTGTACCCGGAAAACCTTCAAGACCTCGACAACATCGAGGCGGTTCCTGTCGCCTTCCGCACCGGCTACGCCGCCACTTTTGACACTACGCTTTCCACATGCAGCGCCACGGTTGCGGCTGGAAATCCTCATAACGGCGTTTTCAGTTCCGCAAGATACACGGCGGTCTCCACCAATGGCGTTGCCGCTGAAAGAAATGGTTTCGACGCTTTGGGTAGGCGAGTCTGGAACTGGGACGGGACGACGACCAATTATTTCGTTTACGACGGCCAGCAAATTATCGCGGACGTGAACGCAACCGGCGGACTGGTCCGGTCATACGTTTGGGGGCCAGGCATTGACAATCTTCTGGCATTCACCACGTACACGGGCGCGACTGCGAAGACTTATTTTGCGCTTACTGATCATCTCGGTAGCGTTCACGCACTCGCTGACGAGACCGGAACAATCGTCGAATCCTACCGCTTTGACGCTTGGGGCCGGGTGCTCGGTGTTTACAACGGAAGCGGAACACCACTCACGCAGTCAGCAGTCGGCAACCGTTTCCTATGGGCCGGAAAAGAATACTCCTGGCGAACGGGACTTTACTATAACCGCAGTCGGGTCTACGACCCGATTACGGGTAGGTTCCTGAGCAAGGATCCAAGTGGCATCAGCGGAGGAATGAATGAATACCTCTACTGCAACGGGAATCCCATCAACTTCGTTGACCGCGATGGTCGCATGCCGCAATGGGTCAACAACGCGCTGAACTCCTATACCTACAGCACGGTTGGCCGTCAGTTTACGTCTATCGGAGATGCTTTCGGCGGATCACTCGCCTATGTTTCCGGTTATCGTTCCGGCGCTCAACAAGTTCTACAGGAAGCTGTCAACAACAGCGGCTATGCGATCCTTGAAGAAGAGTGCGCAGGCAAAGGAGCCAAGATCGCCTATTGGGGCGCAATCGGTATTTCTGCGGCCGCAGACATCACCGCAGGTGGCTTGATGATTGCTGGCGTTGATCCTTGGATAGGCGATATCGCCTATCATACAGCGCACGCAGGAGGTCCGCACCAGTACGCGCATCTTCAATTTATGCTCCGCACGGGGCAGAGTATTACAAGTCATCTTCGTATCCCTCTTCCATGGTGATGCACATGAATACTCAGACAAAATGCGAACGCTGCGGGAAAGAGAACCTCGTCAAAGGAACTTTAGAAGGAGTGTCTTTTGTTCCGGCCACGAAACAACGGAAGTTCCTGAGTAAAGGTGTTTACGGTATCGAGGCCCTCGTCTGCATCGAATGCGGAAACTTATCCTCACTCGGTTTAGATGCTACTGTTCTGAAGAAACTTATTTCCTGAAAAGACCATCCTTGAAGTCTTGAACTCCATTGCGTAGCATCCGGTCTCGCAATGGAAACACAGGAAGCCATAGAACTTATCCGCAAACTTGCCGACGGGGTTGACCCGACTACCGGCGAGCGGTTCCCGCCTTCATCCGTTTATCAGCAAGCCGACACGGTCCGGGCTTTGCATCTTGCGCTTGAAGGACTCGACCGGTTGAAGCGCGTCAAGGAACGTATCCACTCCGGCCCGCCGAAGGCAGGCCGACCGTGGACGAAAGACGAAGAAACCCGAATGCTTCAGCAGTTCGACGCCAAGGTTGATGTTACCGCTATTGCCCAGGAGTTGAACCGTACTACCGGCGCGATATGGGCGAGGCTTGAGAAAGTCGGTCGTATCCAACGCAAAGACTTTCCGGGTTCTACGCCATATCCTCCACGGTCCGAATCTCAACCTACTCAACCACCTACCGACCCGGCCACGAAGGACGAACCTTTTCCCTTTTAGCGGTATCCCTCCGCTCACTACGCGACGACCGGCAGGCAAGAGCCACGCCAGGCTTCGACAGGCTCAGCCTGTCATGTCTCTTGCTTGTCTGCCGCCCGTCGCTCCGTTCGCTCGGTCGCCGCCTTCCGGCGGCTCTTACGCTACGTTCCGCGCATCAAGCCTGCGGTGGACGTGCGCCGCATCGAAGACGCTGCGGCTTCGCCATCCTCGGCTTCATGCGCTCCACTACGCGCAAGGTGTTCGCGCCTATGGCGCTCACCTCTACTTCCCCCACGCGCCTCAAAAGTCACGCCACGCGGCCAGTGCTACGCACTCGCCGCATGTCATGCCTTTTGCGGAGACGGCGCGTGCCCCGTAGAACTCGCTACGCTCGGGGGTCGCCTACGGCTCCAAGGAAGTAGCGGCGGGCAATCCGCCTACGCAGGCTCGACGCGGCTCGCACTGCTCCGGCGGATGTTTTGCGGCTGAAACAGAAGGGGTTTTATGCGTTCGTTCGCCGAAGACGGCTCACACGCGCCGCCCGGCGCGTCGCATAAAACGCCCTTCTGTTCCACCAGCGGCACGCGGCAGCGCCCCCGCTGCCGCTCTAAAGGCCGCTGGCCGCCGCAAAACGTGTCCGCTACGCGTCCACGCCCGCCGCTCTCGTTTTACAGCCACCCCTTGCGCCTTTCGCCCCTCGCCGGGGCGGGCGCGTTGGTCGCGCCTTCGCGCGCGGCCTTGCAGGCCGCACTGCTCCGGCGCTCCGAGGAACGGCGGTTGTCAAGCCGTGCTTCCGGCTCCAGGTATTCGCCGGAATCCCGGCTTCACAACTCGCCTGACCATTTTGCGGCCACGTGTCGCTGACTACGCATCGCCACGCCGCCGCGGGAGAGGCCCCGGCTCAGGCGCTTCAACGCCTTCGCCGGTCGCCCGCGACAAGCGCGGGCTGGCGGTCGCGCTTCGCGCTCCATGGAAAGACTCTACGAATCCAGAAAATCCAAACCAAACCACAAAGAACAATCCGACCAAATCGCAGTAAATCGCACCTTCTCGCACCAAAGACGGCTACACTCCGGCAGGCACCGCGCCAGGAAACCTGTCACGTTGCCTGCTGGTCGCTCCGCCCGAAGACAGAAGACCTCCGGTCATCTTTGCTTTCGAGGCCCGGAAAGAAGTGGGGGCCTCGAAAACAAAGTTTTGCTGTTCTTGGACGTGGAGGCGTGAAAACGACGCGGCAGGATCGCGCAGGATGCGCGAGAACGACACGGCCCTTGTCCTGACACCTGGGAAAATCGCCGGTTGGGAAAAGGTATCTTCCCCCCGGCGGACACCCCATCTGCCAGACGAGAAAACCAAAATGGTTTCCTCTTCCCACAAGTGGAACTCTTCTCTTTCCGAGTTGTCGCATGTCCGAGGCGGTTCACTCACTGAGTCCGCCGCGGACGGCGGTCTACGTTCGTTCGCCGCCATCGGCCATCGCGTCAATCGGAAGGCAACTGAAAGGAAAGGATGATTCGATCACCCAACAGCGACAGCGACCTTCTCTCTTCGCCGTGTTCCATACTCGGAATGTTCCTCGTGAAGAAGAAGTCCATGTTCCGGCGTGTTGATCTGTTTTTGAAACTTGAGATCAACAGGAGCAAAGAAGTCTCCCTGTTCTTTCTGCAGACGATGAGCAATCATTCGGCAGTAATCCCGGTCGATCTCAATCCCGATCGAGTTGCGGCCGCACTTCATTGCGGCGACCATCGTCGTACCTGATCCGCAAAAGGGATCCAGCACGGTGTCGCCTGAGAACGAGAACATCCGCACCAACCGATGGGCGAGTTCCAACGGGAAGGGCGCGGGATGCTCCCGCGTCGACGCGCCGGTCAGGTTCCAGAACTGTTGAAACCAGACGTTGAAATCTTCCTTGGCGATCATACTTAACCGCCGCTGTTCTTCGGTCGGCTTCCGGTAACCGCCCGGCTTGCGTTGCATCAGGATAAATTCGATGTCGTTCTTGATGATCGCATTCGGTTCATAGGGCTTGCCGAGGAACTTGGAACCATTCGACACCTCATAAGAGGCATTCGAAATCTTGTGCCAGATGATCGGGTTCAAGTTGTCGAACCCGATCTTGCGGCAACGCACGCAAATGTCGGCATGCAGAGGCACAACAACATGCCGCCCGTTGTTCTCGCGTCGTGACAAACAAACATCTCCGACCACACACACCAGACGCGCGCCGGGGACCAGTACCCGATAAGCCTCTTTCCAGACCTTCGTCAGTTCGTCAAGGAACGCTTCATAATCGGCGATATGACCCATCTGCCGAGGACTGTCGTTGTAACGTTTCAGGTTCCAGTAAGGCGGAGAGGTCACTACCAGGTGAACCGACTCATCGGCAATGTAGGGCAACTCCCGCGCGTCTCCCTGAATAAGTTGATGTGTTGTCGTTGCCTGTTCGATGTTCTTGTTCTCCGTGATCATGAAGCACCTTTTCCAAAGGCCGCGACCTGAGCCACAAGCGAACGGGCAAAAAGATCAAACGTCAAATCTTCCGCAGGTTCCCGATACTCGCCTTTCAAACCGCCATCCTTACTTGCCGTCAAGAACGCTGCCGCCGAATAATGGCGTTCACGCATGAGTTTTCGACAAAACAACTCGTATCGCTTGGCGTAAGACGCACCGTTGAACTCCGGAAAGACTTTGAAATGTGGCTCCTTGTTCGACACAGGCCGCTGTGATTGCGCACAGTCTTCCAAGAGGAACATATACCCGAGCCACGGCTTGACCGTCTTGTTGAACGCGCCTTCGCGGAAGGCCGTCCACAGGTCCAGCGCGCTTCCCATCGCTTCTTCAGTCCGGTTGTTGAAGTTGTTGCCGAATGAGGGTCCAACCTGCGACTTGACTTCAAGCGCCAGAATCAACTCGCCGTCCCGGACAACCAGAAGATCCCATTCTTTAGTCGCTCGAAAGAAACCCGGCAGTTGAAGGGACTGCTTATAGAAGATGTGTTTCGCGTCGACGCCCGCTTCCTGAATCAACTCGGACAACATTACAATAAATCCATCCATATGCGCTCCGCCGGTCACGGCGGCGCGCGCTCCGTAATCTTTCACCCCGGAAACACTGCCTTGCTTCTTGCCCTGTTGCTCGCGTGTCCTCCAGTAGTGCGCAATCGCTTCGGCCAATCTCCGGTTCAAGACTCTCGGTGTGTCGCTCATGGGATATCCTCGTTACGTTGCCGACTTCAGAGCCATATCGAGAACTTGGACAATGGCCTTCTGTTTATGTTCCGGAAGCTTCTGAATCTGTTCGATCTTCCGCATCCATCGGCGGGGCGCCGGTTCCTGCTTGAGTGATGTTCCGCCACTGCGCCCCAGAATGTCGTCAAGAGACACATTCAAGGCCGAACCCAATCCGACCAGAACATGAACAGGCGGATCGCACTCATTCCGTTCATACGAACAGACAGCACGGGTTGAGACGCCAACGATCTGGCCCAGTTCTCCCTGGGTCAAACCTTGTGCCTTTCGCAAGACCCGGAGCCGATCCCCGAATGTCTTACCGTCATCTGACTGGACTACCTTTCTTGCCGTTCTCATGAACAACATATTACATGCCCTCCTGAAAAGTACTTTTTTATGCTTGCCAAAAGTTACGAGATAAGTAAATTACCGGACATTAAAGAAATCTGCAACTCCGAACTTGACGGGGTTCAGAAAAGACGGCCAGCCGCCCCGATCTTCGCGGATACAAAGCGGACTGGCCGGAACAACACGGACCGAAGTCCGGTTGCTGGTAGCAACCTACCAAAACCGGGCGGAAGTTCAAGGCAAGCCCGGCCTATCCGGGCAGAAAGGTGAACGACCATGGCCCGGAAGTTCGACGACGGCGATCTGGAACGACTGAAAAGAAACATCTCTATCGAAGCACTTTGCCGCGAGCGGGGCATTGACTTAAAGAAGCACGGCTCCCGCGATCTCATCGGCAAGTGTCCATTCCACGAAGACAAGACCCCGTCCTTCGTAGTCACGCCGGAAAAGAATCTCTTCCACTGCCTGGGCTGTGACGCCGGGGGAAGCGTCATTGACCTGGTCATGAAACTCGACGGCACCGACTTCAAGGAAGCGGTTCACAAACTTCTTACCTCAACCAATCTTGTGCGACCAGCCAGCGAGACGCCGAAACGTCTCGCCGTACCGCCGGAGAAAGCGAACACGCTTCTTGAACGAGTCATTGCAGTTTACGAAAAGACCTTTGCCGAAGTTCCGGACGGCAAGGCGTACCTTGAGAAACGCGGCATCACCGACGCCGGGCTTTTCGCCCGGCACCGCATCGGCTACGCCAGCGGGAAACTGAAAGAACTTCTCCCGTCAGGCGGCACTGTGCGCGACGAACTCAAAGCCCTGGGCATTCTCCTGGAGAACGGACACGAACGCTTTGCCGGTTGCGTGACCTTCCCGGTGTACGGTCCGGACGGCCGCCTTGTCACGATCTACGGCCGCTACACGCAAGACGGTTTGAAGCGTCACGTCTACTTGCCCGACCGTTCAACCGGATTATGGAACGCGGCGGCAGTAAAGACCTATCCTGAAATCATCCTGGTCGAATCAGTCATTGACGCTCTTTCGGTGATGATGGCCGGACACGGCAACGTCATGGCGATTCAGGGAACCAACGGTTTTGACGAAGCCGACATCAGCACCTTGAACACCTACGGCGTTCAAGCCGTCACGCTCTTGCTCGACGGCGACGAGGCGGGCGGCAAAGCCGCCGCCAGGCTGAGGCCACGGCTTGAAGCCGCGGGCCTGGCTGTCCAAGTCAAGGCGCTGCCGGCAAGCGACGACCCGAACAGCTACCTTGTCGGCCAGGGCGCTCAAGCGCTGGCGCGCTTTCTCTCTTCAGATGCCTGGACGCCAGGCGAACTTCTTCAAACCGTCAGCGCGGAGACCGGCGCTTCCATGCCCGTCAATCCTTCTTCCGGGCCGGGAGCAAGCGAGCGGGAGCGGGAAGTTTTA
>Ga0208374_1000882_pt1 | contig 10649 bp, 11 predicted proteins | sample RifOxyC3_FD_184037 | JGI IMG/M metagenome (GOLD analysis project Ga0208374, IMG submission 184037) | Groundwater microbial communities from Rifle, Colorado - Rifle Oxygen_injection C3 (SPAdes) | ecosystem: Environmental > Aquatic > Deep subsurface > Groundwater | place: Rifle, Colorado, USA...
TACACTTAGAAAATATTACATTTACAAGTATGCTAAACTGGTTCTAGCTTCTAAAAACGAAAAACAAAAACAACTAAGATGGCAACATTTCGAAAGAGTAGTTTTAAAGATGTGGACACCACAAGGTGATGGAGAAAAGAATGTAGTTAAAAGTTTTGTTTTTACTTTAGACAAAGCATTTACTTTTCTTAAATACCAAGATGTTTATAATATACCAAATACAAGTAACAGAATTGAAGGTTATATTAGTCATTTAAATACCCGCCTTAAAACTATGAGAGGACTAAAAAGCCCGGCTAACGCCGAGCTTATTTTGAATGCTATTCATTACTTTCGTAAGACTCAATAATCTGTCAGGTTTTCTTCAGACAACTTTCTTTTTACCAACCAATTTAGTTACCAGTGTCTGTTTTTTTGTTTTATATTTTAATGAAAATTATTCTTCATCAACACTCTCTTTTTCACCAGCCTTGCCTTTTTCTTCCTCAGGGGCTTCACCAGCTTTGACAGCTTCCCAAACTTTAACTCTGATGTCAGCCATCAACTTTGGATTTTCACGAAGGAATTGTTTGGCTTTTTCTCTACCTACTCCCAACTTCTCTTCACCAAAACCATAACTATTACCAGACTTTTGCAAAACTTTGTAAAATACACCTGTATCTATCAAATCTCCAGAAACGGAAATACCTTCGTTGTACATGATATCAAATTCAGTAGTACGGAAAGGTGCTGCCACTTTGTTCTTCACAATTTTGGCTTTCACTCTGTTACCAATAATTTTGTCACCTTGTTTGATTTGAGCACTACGACGAACTTCAATACGAACTGATGAATAGAATTTTAGTGCATTACCACCGGTAGTAGTTTCTGGATTACCAAAAAATACACCAATCTTTTGACGAGTTTGGTTGATGAAAACAACGACAGTATGTGTTTTGGAAACAATACCAGTTAGCTTACGCAAAGCTTGAGACATAAGTCTAGCTTGCAAGCCCATATGACTATCCCCCATTTCACCTTCGATTTCGGCTTTTGGTACAAGAGCCGCTACAGAATCGACGACTACGACGTCAACAGCATTGGAACGAACCAAAGTTTCTAAGATTTCTAAAGCTTGTTCACCAGTATCTGGTTGAGAAATATACAAAGCATCGACATCAACGCCAATTTTCTTGGCGTATTCTGGATCAAGAGCATGCTCAGCATCAATGAAAGCAGCAATACCACCCAATTTTTGAACTTCAGCGATGATATGTTGAGCTAGAGTAGTCTTACCAGAAGCTTCTGGTCCGAAGATCTCAATAACACGTCCACGTGGTACGCCACCAACACCTAAAGCGATATCTAATGAAAGTGAGCCTGTAGAAACTGCGTCCACTTCCATAGCTTTGGCTTCACCGAAGCGCATGATGGAGTTGTCACCATATTTTTGTCTAATTTGGTCTATTGCTGTCTTAGCAGCTTCCATTTTTGGATTTTCTTTCTTTGTTGCCATAATATTACTTATATTGAGTTAATTTAAAAAAGACAGGCTTATATTTAGAATAAAAAAGAGGCAAAACCCTCTCCTCCGTGCTTAATTTTACTACGAGTGAGATATTGTGTCAAACTTGTTTTTTGTGAGTGAAATGGTATACTAAAATACACTATAATTGATATATAAAATTTATAAAAAATATGAACAAAGCCTTTATTTTTGATTGGTCAGGAACACTAAATGATAACTTCCATTGTTTTTACCAAGTTTGTAACTTGATTTTTAAAGAACTAAACAAAGAACCAATTTCAGAAAAAGAAATTAAGTTAAATCATACCCTACCATATATGAAATTTTGGAATAAATATTTTCCAGATTTGTCCAGAGAAAAACAATGTGAATTATATGAAAAATATATACATCAAGTAGATGAAGCAGAGATTTACAAAAATGTAGACCAAATAATTGAATTACTCCATACAAAAAATTATAAAATATTTATTCTAAGTTCAGATCCCATTTCTAAATTAATTCCAGAAACAAAAAAATCAGGATTATCAAATTTATTCACAAAAGTGATTGGAGACATACATGAAAAAGGTGAGATTATATCTTCACTCATTAAAGAATTTAATTTGGATAAAAACTCTACATATTATGTCGGTGACACTTCTGGAGATGTGGAAGCTGGTAAATTTGCAGATGTAAAAACTATAGGTATAAGTTGGGGATTTCAAGTAAAAGAAAAATTATCAGAAGCCCATCCAGATTTTCTGATAGATGATATTTTAGAAATAAAAAATATAATCTAAAAAATATGCCAGAAACAACTCCAAACTCTTACAAAAAAATAGCCAACTTTCTTTTTGAAGTTGGTACTATGCGCAAACTTCCTCGCATGCACCAACAAGTCTTGCTCACTCAAGATTTATCAGATAACATCGCTACACACTCTTACAGAGTCGGCCTTGTCGCCTGGTTTCTCGCAAAATTAGAAAATGTTGATCCATACAAGACTACTCTTATGGCACTTACTCATGACTTGGGAGAAATCAGAAGTGGCGACCACAATTATATTCACAAAAAATACGTCAAAATATTTGAAGATGAAATTATCAAAGATCAACTTGGAGATTTACCTTTTCCTGATTTGTTTGACATGAGTACTGAATTCGAAAAACGTGAAAGCAAAGAAGCTATAGTCGCCAAAGATGCTGATATGATAGACCAGATACTACTCCTCAAAGAATACACTCACCAAGGTAACCAAGAAGCCTCTATCTGGCTTCATGGCAAAGGTGAAGGACAAACTGAAAATATCCAATACAAAAGCCTCAATACTGAGTCTGCCAAGAAGTTGGCAGAAGAAATAATGGCTGGCAAAATCTCAGAATGGTGGGAAGACATCTACACAAATAAAAATAGATAATATGAAACCAAAACTAATTATCATTTTTGGACCACAAGCTGTCGGTAAAATGACAGTTGGGCACGAACTAGAAAAAATTACTGATTTGAAATTATTTCATAATCACATGACTATTGATATAGTATTACCTTTTTTTGATTATGGATCACCTGTAAGTATTAAGCTGGTAAAAAAATTGCGCGAAGACGTTCTCAAAGCTGTTGCCAAAAGTGAAATACCAGGCATCATTTTTACTTTCATTTGGGATTTCAATAGTCCAAAAGATACTAACTATGTAAAAAAAATTACTGAAATATTTGAATCCAAAGGTGCTAATGTTTATTTAGTCGAGTTAGAAGCCAATTTAGATGAAAGACTTAGACGCAACATCACACCACATCGCCTAGAACACAAACCAAGCAAAAGAAATATTGAAAAATCTGAAAAAGACTTGAAAGATTCTATGACAAAATTCAGGATGAACTCAAACTCTGGAGAAATAACCTACAAAAATTATCTAAAAATAAATAACAGCAATCTTGAAGCTGATAAAACAGCCCAGATGATAAAAGAAAAATTTGATTTATAATATGAATAAATACTCCGAAGAAAGACCTTGGGGAAAGTTCGACCAATTTTGCCACAATGAAAAAACTACTGTAAAAATAATCACAGTCAAACCAAATTCCAGACTTAGTCTACAATATCATCACAAGCGTGATGAATTCTGGCGAGTAGTCAGCGGAAGTGGAAAAATCATTATTGGCGAAGAGACTATTGATGTAAAAAAAGGTGATGAACATTCTATACCAAAAGAAACAAAACATCGTATGATGACAACTAATGATACACTAGAAATCATGGAAATATCATTTGGAGAATTTGATGAAAATGATATAGTCAGATTGGAAGATGATTACAATAGAATTTAAAAAAATTTATATAAAAAAGAAAGCACCCCGCTACGAATAATTCAAAATAGAATTTTTTCGTACGGGGTGTTAGTCTGATGTCTCCTAGTAATTCTGGAGAAAGTCCGAGGGCGAAGTCCCTTCGGTCAGGACCATTTCCCCTCTTTTCACCTTGTCGATGCCCTCTTGCAGGCGATTTTTCATAGTTTCATCCTCGCATGACGCAAGGAACTTTTGGGCATCACTGACGAACCTGACAGAGGCCTCAGTCTTCCCAATTTGCCAGTTACCTCCCGAAGGGGGCCTCGCTCCAAAACTTCTTGACATGTATTGGTCTCCCTTTAACGATCCACAGACAGCTAAATCTAAACATTTTTTATTAAAGTTGTCAATGATTACCATAAAATTTAAAAAAACAAAAGCAGACTTAAAAAATAAATCTGCTTTTATTTTGACCCGAGTCCTCCAAACTCGGGTAAAAGTTTTTATTAGACTTTAGCAGTCAGTTTGGAACGGAGTCCTTTCCGCAGTTTCTCCAAACGCGAACAAAACTCATGCTCCGTCAGCACCGTGAGATTTGGATCGCTTTCACCGATACTGTGTGTGAGCACCTCCTCGCCCGTAGACAGGAGAATCTCACGAAACCTTCGGTTGTTGGCAAGAGCCGAGTAGGCTCTGTCGAGCAAGTCTTGGTACTCCTGAGAGTGCCTATCATACTCAACACCCTGCCAGTAGAGCTTCTTGGTTATTTTCCAGTCTACGCCAAATTCCTGTCCCCATTTTTTGGCTTCTTTGCCAACTTTGAGACAAACCTCACGTTGAAGAGACCTCCCAGCAGTCTTGAAGGACTGCACGAGCCCTTCCATCGACATGCACACCACTCCATCAAAAATGAAGTAGAACCCAGTGAAGTTACTGAGAAGACCCGTAGCTCCTTCAGCCTTTGAACTAATATTCACTTTTCACATCCGCCTTGTGGACTCCTTAAATTAACAAAATAATAATAAATTGTCAAGAATAAAATAAAAAAAACGACTCTCAAGTCGTTTTTTTATCTGTTTTAATCTGTTTCAATCAATGCTATTTCAAACTCACACTTCCATTACTTTTATAAATCACATTCCTTACTTCTTCCGTCGTCTTGCCATGCTTATTCTTGGCTTCTATTACAAAGGTATTGATACCTAGTAAAAGATTTATACTTTGACTGAAATTTCCATTTTCATCATTTTTTATGACTTCTTCATTGATAGTAATCTGTGTTTCAGGATCAGTCTTGCCATGAACATCAATAAAATTGTCATTACTAATATAACCATTTTCAGGTGAAATCACGACCAAATCTGGTGGTGTCAAAATATTTTTCACATGAGACCCAAGAAATAACAACAAACTTCCTATTACCAAACTAAATAAAACGAAACGCAAAACACTAGGCATGTTGCTGAAATAAAATCTGCTATATTTTAATTTTGGAGTATTTTCTTCTTGTGACACATATGTCAACTCTTCATTCACAAATTGATCGACAAAACAAGTAGGATCTTCTCCAAGAGCTTTGACATACTTTTTGACAAAATTTTTCTTGTAAAGACTTGTCTGTGGAATATCTGAAAAACGGCAATCTTCCAATGCTTGTAAATATAATTTATTTATCTTAGTTCTCATTTCCAATTCAGACAAAGAAACTTGTTTTTCTTGACGCAAAGATTTGAGTCGGAAACAGACTCTCTGACTAGGAACTAAACATTTCTTTTTGAAATGTGTATCGGTCATAATTATTTATAGATAACACTAATTTCCACATCTGTATAATAATGATGTAATATTTCTTGCCAACTACTCCCTTCTTCATCAGCCATGTAAGCAGCATCACGAGCACTCATACCAACACCATGTCCATACATAGCCTTACCATCTTTTTTGTCATACGGTGCTACAACAGAAACTAACCAAGGTTTGGCACTTCCTCCCCAGACATCAGTCCAATTTCTGGTACGACCATCACTAGTACTGAAATATGGTGTAATCACAATATCATTGTTATAAGTAACCATATATCCACGAGTAGCTTTTTGAGCAGCAGCAACATTTGGCATAAGCACTTCACTTGCATAACCAAGATAAAGCTGATCACCAGTATGAGCTACTACATCGAAATTACGAGCATCATGTTTGGTAGTATATTCTTTGACATAATAAGCATAAGTACGAGCCGCAGTCAGCAAAGCTTTTATATATTCAGTTGGTCCTGCATTGGAAGTCTCCGCAATACCAGCTACATAATCTTCCATATAAGTTTCTTCAATTACATAGACATCATCACCATTGTTTATCTTACGAAGTTCCATCGTACCACGATATTTATTGAAATTTACAGGCCCTTTCCAAGTAACAGCTCTATTGTAATTAACTAAAGTAAAAACTGCATGTAAATTATTTCTAGGGACAAGACGAATAAAATCTTTACCAGAAAAATCTAATCCCACAGAATTAAAATAATATATTCCATCTTGATAATAAGTAGTAGCCAAGGCTCCTTTACCCAAAATACCTTGCATGACATCTCCGGCATATACTAAATAATCATCTTCATCTGATAAAAATTTTACTTTGTCTTCTGGATTTTGCCAGACACCTATTCTAATAAAAGGTTCTTCTGAAAGTCTAGGAATTTCAGTGATAAGATTGTTATTATCGTTAGTAACATTTTCTACATAATTTGGAGCATTGGAAGTAACAGTAACTCCAAACCACTCACCTGATTATCATCAGCTTTTAATTTTAAATTCAAGGTATAACTCCCTGCTTTAGCCGGAGCCACAAAACTAAAAGTATCACGTACGACATCCCACTGAGCAACTTTTTTATCTTTTTCTAAAACAGTATTGTTATCTTTCCAAGTTGCATCGGCAAAAGTCAAATTGTTCAAAGATTCACCAGCCAAAGAAACAGGACTATTGGCAACTATAGAATATTTTTGCCAAGTAGCTGTACCCAAATTTTGTACACCCAAGATAACACTCACCTTTTCTCCACCTTTTGCTGTCACATTTTTGGTATTCAAAATAAATTGTTTAGCTTTGTATTCATTGGAAGTATTTACAGCCTCTGTTTTACTTATTTCTTCGGTAACTTTTGTTTCTTCTTGTACTGAAGCAGTTTTTTCTACGACATTTATTTTTAGATAAAAATAACCATCCTTCAACCAAGAATAGTTTTCAGCTGCCAACCAAAATTTTTCAGTATAAGTACCTGTCTTTTCTGGAGCTGTAAGTTGTAAACTCAAAGTTCCTACTTCACCTGGTTTCACAGCACCTGAAATTTTGGAAGTTTGACTTTTGCTCACCCAACTACTAGCAGAAAAACCCGAACTACGATAACGAGGTTCCATAGTATAAGCTGAGATGTAATTGCCAGAACTAGCGTTCCAAGTCTTGGTACCAACATTTTTGAATTTTATATCTACTGTTATAGTACTGCCAGCTTCTATTTTTAGAGGATCAGAGATACTTTGACTAACATATTTAGCAACAAAAGAATTATCCCTTATAGACACATCAGGTAACGCAGCTTGAACAATAGAAGGTACAAAAGCAAAAGAAGTAATAAAAACAAGAGAAATGATAAAAAATGAAAAGATTTTTTTAAAAAACATAGTTGAGTTTAGACAAATTAAATGAATTTATAGTCTTCTAAAATTATAGCATATTTTACTACTTTTCACCAACATTTTAAACTACTCCAGAATTAGCAAAATTATCATGTTTATCAACAATTAAAACACAGTCAAAATACTTTTTACAAAATTATATAAGTTGCTAAATTTAGCAAAATTTGCTAAAGTATATGTAAATTTGTAAAAATATAAGTGTAATTTTTTTAATTACTATTTTATGTCTCTTGGCAAAAAAATCGCTCACAATACTATTACTCAAATGACAGGAAAAATACTTTCTACTTTTTTAGGATTAGCAGCTATGGCGATGCTCACCCGCTATCTAGGTGATGAAAAATTTGGTTGGTATATTACTACTATTTCCTTTTTAGGTTTTCTTGGGATACTAATCGATTTTGGGATGACACCAGTGACGGCACAAATGCTTGGTGAAAACAAATTTGAAAAGACAAAACTTTTTAGCAATATTCTTACCTTTAGATTCTTTACAGCACTTATTTTTTTAAGTATTGCTCCTCTTACAGCTTTTCTTTTCCCATATCCTCATACTGTAAAAATAGCAATTTTATTTACTTCTATTTCTTTTTTTGCTATTACTCTCAATCAAGTTTTTATTGGTTTTTTGCAAGAAAGACTTACCATGCAAATCCAAGCATTCGGTGAGGTAATAAGCAGAATAGTTTTGGTAGTCGGACTTTTTTTGGCGATATCTGGTCGTGCCAGTTTTTATACACTTATGTGGGTGATAGTTGCAGCCAGTATATCATATACTCTTAGTCTATACTTATATATACGCAAAAAAACAAAAATTACTTTCAGTTTCGATAGAAAAATTTGGCTTACTATACTCCAAAAAATGTGGCCAATTGCTATTGCTATAATTTTCAATGTTGTCTATTTACGCGGCGATGTCTTGGTCCTTAGTTATTTTAGAGAACAATCTGTCGTAGGTATTTATGGTGCCGCTTATCGTGTCATAGATCTAGTAATACAGACAGCCATGATGGTTATGGGAGTCATGTTACCTCTACTAGCCAATTCTTGGGTAGCTGGTAACAAACAAGAATTCCAAGAACGTTACCAAATGTCCTTCGATGCCATGATGCTTATAGCACTCCCCATGTTTACAGGATTATTTTTGTTGTCACATCAAATCATGCTCTTTGTAGCTGGAGAAAGTTTTTATTTATCGGGAGACGCTCTCAAGATTCTATCTCTTGCAGTATTGGGAGTATTTTTAGGTGGTATCTTTGGCCATCTAGCGGTAGCCGTAAACATGCAAAAGAAAGTAATGTGGGTATATATTAGTAATGCTATCATTACTCTCATAGGATATCTTATCTTTATTCCTCGCTATGGCATGTATGGTGCCGCTTGGATGACCGTCTTTTCAGAATTTTATACAGCTTTGCTGATATTTTTTAGCATTAGAAAAAGTTTTTATCAACCATTAAAATTAAAACTATTTTTGAAAATAATTTTGGCCAATATTATCATGGGCCTCTTCATAATGTTGGTATTAAAAAAATTGCCATTATTAATGACAATTATTTTCAGTGGTCTAGTCTATATCCTAGTACTTATAATCAGCCGAACAGTTAGCAAAGAACAATTGAAGGATCTATTAACTCTAAAAAATTAGTTCAATTTTTTATCTTTTGTCTTGTCATATTCATCTATGATAACAAAAGCTATGAACCAAAAAAGTAATGCTAAATCATTGTTGAAATAAGGCACATCCACAAGTCCCTGTACAAAAAAAGAAGTTAGTAGAGCAAGTAATATTGCTTTATTTTTTTTGTTTGTAATCTTCCAAATATTTTTGATAAGCAAAACAAAAATGAAGAAAAAAGCTAACATCCCAACAAGTCCAACTTCTGACCAAAAATTTAAAAAAATATTGTGAGGAAAAGTAAGAGGTTCGAGAGTAAGAGAATCACGCCTAGGATTTTCAATAGCATCGAAAAAATTACGAAGACCAGCACCCGTCACAAATTGACGAGGAGACTCAGTCAAATAATCCCAAGTGTAACTTGCCAAAACGAATCTATTACTACCAGCTCTATCCTGAAACAAGACAATAGAACGAAAAGTAGGAATTGAGAGCACAATTATCATCCCTAACAACACCAAACTTATACTAAGTTTTTTGTATCCAACAAAAAAAAGATAGACAATACTTGCAGCCGCAAGTGCCACCCAAGCACCTTGTGAAAAAGATACAAAATTGGCTAGCAAAATAATAAGTAAAGCAAAATAATAAAAATATTTTTGTAATTTGGTTTTCAATTTGTCATGCAAAAGCAAACTCAAAAATAAAATCGGCAAAGTAAAAAGCCCAATTGCATTTGGTGTGGTATAAACACTATTCATACGACCATAAATAGTCATACCAAAATATGGAAATTGTAAATGCAAGAGAAAAAATATTTCTTGTGCTACAGCTATCAGACTAACCAAAAAAGCACTAAGTAGCAAAGCCCAAATCATTTTCATTTTGGAAAAATGTTCTCTACGTCCAATAAACACAAAAAACAATATAATGGGCTCGAGAAAAAAAGCACGCCAAATACCGATGGCCAAGATTATTTTTTGTGTAGGAGTAGCTGACCCAAAAGAACTAACAAAAATACTAGAGATAGATGCCAAGAAAAATATTAGCAAAGAATAACTAAACCATTTATTACTTTTCAGAAATTCTTTTATTCTCACCCAATCTTGTCTCGCATAAGAAAATAGCCAGACCAAAAAGACCGCCCCGAAATGAAGCTCCAAAATAGTCGTTGGCAAAAATCCGATTTGTGGTCTAAGAAAATATAATGGCAAAACCAAAGCCAAACTATAAAGTCCCCAAGCAAAATTCTTGTAACTAACAAGTAAAATTGTAACAAAGTAAATAAGGGCTAAAATAAGCATAGAATATTTGATTAAGCAAATATATCATAGCCCAAAAAACGCTATTTGGCAAATTTGTACAGAAACTTGCTTTTGTGTCCAAATTGTAATAACATTAGGTTAATTATCATCATGGAGAGATGTCTGAGTTGGTTGAAGGTGCCACTCTCTGCGCCCAAGGCGCACCCGCCTTGGGCGGGGAAAAGCTCAAACAATTTATAAACACGGAGAGATGCCAGAGTGGTCGAATGGGTCTGACTCGAAATCAGTTGCCCGCCT